>Ga0302326_10028674_pt1 | contig 11196 bp, 7 predicted proteins | sample Palsa_T0_3_FD_202264 | JGI IMG/M metagenome (GOLD analysis project Ga0302326, IMG submission 202264) | Peat permafrost microbial communities from Stordalen Mire near Abisko, Sweden - Palsa_T0_3 | ecosystem: Environmental > Terrestrial > Soil > Palsa > Peat permafrost | place: Sweden: Abisko...
AAGTCGGATGGTCGGCGGCCAGTTCTTTTTTCGTCAGTCCTTTGCGTTCAGCGGCGGGCTGGGCCGGGGCCGCTGGAAGGGTGGCCACGCTGGCACCGGCGGGCATTTCGACAGTCGTTTCACTCATAAGAATTCTATTTGGTAAAATTTTGGGTTACAGTTTGCGCAGGCCGGCGGCGACGTGGGTCTTGGCGCGTTCCAGGATTTCCCGCACGCGCCAGGTCAGGCCATCGGTTTTGTTGAGTCCGCCGATCTTGGGCAGGCAAAAGCGGGCGCGCAGAATACCCGCCAATTGGCCGTAGCCGTAAAGCCCTTCGTCGTTCATCTCCACCACAATGACGTGGTTGAATCCGGCGAAAATGTTTTCCAATCCCGGCGGCAACGGGCTGATGTGCCGCAAGTTCAGCGACGAGACGCTGTCGCCGGCCGCGCGGGCGCGATCGACGGCTTCACGAATGGGGCCTTGGGTCGAACCCCAGCCGACCAGAAGGATGTTGCCTTCCGGCGGGCCATAGACTTGCGGCACTGGCAGTTCTTCCGCCAGTTTCTGCAATTTGCGTCGTCGTCGGGCCGACATTTGCGTATGCAATTTGGGCGAACCGGTGGGGTGGCCCATCTCATCGTGCTCCAATCCGGTGGCCAGCGGATACAGCCCGTTCAAAATCGGCGTGCCCGGCGCAGGGCGAGGTTCCACGCGGCCATCCAGTGGATAGGGCGTGTAACTGGCCAAAGGCGAAAAGTCTGGTGTGAGGTCCTGGCAGCATTTCTGCAAATCAGGTTCCTCAAACGCCTCGATGCGCGTGGCGATGGATTGATCGCTAAGAATGAAGACCGGCACGTTGAACTTGCGGGCAAGGTTGACCGCTTCAATCGCGGTGTAAAAACAATCTTCCACGCTCGAGGGCGCCAACACCACTCGCGGCGAGTCCCCGTGGCCGCCGAAACAGGCCAGGTTCAAATCGGACTGCTCGACGTTGGTTGGCATCCCCGTGGAAGGCCCGCCGCGCTGCACATCGACAATCACGAGAGGTATTTCGGCCATGACGCCCCAGCCGATGGCTTCGGTTTTGAGGGAAATTCCCGGGCCGCTGGAACCCGTCACCGCCACGCGCCCCGCCCAACCCGCCCCCAACGCCATGCAGGCGGAGGCGATTTCGTCTTCGCACTGGACAAAGGTGCCGCCGTATTTGGGAAGTTCGCGACGAAGCAATTCCATGATTTCCGACCACGGTGTAATCGGGTAGGCCGCCCCAAAACGAACTCCCGCCGCGATTAATCCGAAGGCCAGGGCTTCGTTGCCGGTCATCACGACTTGAGTGCCGCTCTTTTTCTGCGCTTCAACGAATTGGAAAGTACTGACGATATTGCCCAGCGAATAACCATAACCCGTTTGGAAGGCGCTCAGGGCGGTCTTGACCACGCTCTCGTCCTTGCCCGCGAACCGTTCGGAAATGAGTCGTTCCAGCTTCGGCACATTCAGGTCGTACATCTTGGCCACCAGACCGAGCGCGAATATGTTCTTTCCCTTGTCCTTGGCCGTGCCGCCGATGGCCTCGACAGTCCGGCTGGTGATGGGCACGCCCACGTGGCGGTAGATTTGCTCCCATTCCGGTTTGGGCTGCACGTGATCAGAATCGTAAAGCACAATGCCGCCTTTGCGCACCGAGGAGATATGATCCTCGTAGGAATGCTGATAAAAGGCCAGCAACACGTCGGCCTCGTCGCCCGCGCTCAAAACCTCGCCCGAGCCGATGCGCACCTGGAAGATGGAAGGACCCCCGGAAATGGTGGAGGGAATGGTCATAAAGGTCATGACCTCTTGCTCGCTGCGCCCGGCCAGCCGAGCCAGAAAACCGCCGATGGCTTGGATGCCGTCCTGCGAATTGCCGGCAAAGCGAATGACGGCTTCGGAAACTTTCGACACTTGTGGCGCGCCGCCGGCGACTGGCGGTATCATTGTGGATTCACTCATATTACACTCCGTGAATTAAACTCCTTGATGCCGTGAAGAAGCGTTGTCGAAACCATTCGACACCGCAACGCAACTATGACTTATACGATGCACGCTCACACAATACTGTAACGACATTAATACGTCAAATGCATCACCCTGCCCACAAGTCATTTAGAGTCAATATGTTACAGACAAAACCGGCTCCTTTCAGTACTTCACGAGGAAAATTATTATCAGAACTAATTTTAGTGCGCCATATCGTAATCATACTTAATCATACTTATTTTGCCGCATACCCCTCCAATGAGGGATGCAAAAACCAGCGCAACCTCCCTAAAATGCAGCTTGAGTAAAAATATGATTACTGCACAACCCGTCCTAGACGCTGGCAAACATGACATCCAGGGGCGCGCTTGCCTCGGCATCTGGCTGTTGGCCGGTTGCGCCGCCCTTTGTTTCGTCGAAGCGACCATTGGGCAACCTTTGAATTATGAAAGTCAGGTCCAAGCCTTGCTGGCGCAAATGACACTGGACGAAAAGATTGGCCAGATGACCCAGGCCGATTCCGAGGCCCTCAAGGACAGAGCGGACGTCCAGAAGTACTTTCTCGGCTCCGTCTTGAGCGGCGGCGGTCACAGCCCGCCTGAAAACAATGCCCAAGGATGGTTGAAGTCCTGTGACGAATTCCGCTCCTGGGCGCTGAAAACGCGGCTGAAAATTCCGCTGCTTTACGGCATTGACGCCGTGCATGGCCACAATAACGTGGATGGTGCCGTCATTTTCCCCCATAACATCGGTCTGGGAGCCACCCACAATCCCGCCCTGGTGGAAAAAGCGGCGCGCGTAGTCGCGGCGGAAGTGGCGGGGACGGGCATCCAGTGGGCTTTCGCGCCGTGTGTTGCAGTGGCGCGGAATGAGCGATGGGGCCGCACTTACGAGAGCTTCGGCGAATCTCCGGCCTTGGTTTCTGAATTGGGCGCGGCAGAAATTCGCGGTTTGCAAGGCGGTCAATTATCCGACCCCGCCTCGGTTTTGGCTTGCGCCAAGCATTTCCTGGCTGACGGCGGCACCACCGGCGGCACGGACCAGGGGAACACCGTGTGTGACGAGGCCACGCTGCGCAAAGTGTTTCTGGCGCCGTATGTCGATGCGATCCAGGCGGGCGCAGGTTCCATCATGGTTTCCTACAGCAGTTGGAACGGCGCGAAGATGTCCGGCAACAAGGAACTTCTCACGGGCGTGCTAAAGGGTGAGCTTGGATTCAAGGGGTTTTTGGTTTCCGATTGGGCGGCCATTGACCAGCTCTCGCCCGATTTCAAATCAGACGTGGCCGATTCGATCAACGCCGGGTTGGACATGGTCATGGTCCCCTTCGGTCCCGGAACGCCGCACAATTACGTCGAGTTCATTGAAGATCTCAAGGCGTTGGTGGCGGAGGGGAAGGTGCCTTCTTCGCGCATTGACGATGCAGTTACGCGCATTCTGCGGATTAAGTATCAAATGGGACTATTTGAAAAGACCGGCGAAAATCCAGAACTGACGGCCGCCATCGGTTCCATGGAGCACCGGGAAGTGGCGCGCGAATGCGTCCGGCAATCGCTGGTGTTGCTCAAGAACACCGATCACGCGCTGCCCTTGTCCAAACACTTGAAACATCTGCACGTCATGGGCTTGGCGGCGGATGACATCGGCCTGCAATGCGGCGGCTGGACCATAAGTTGGCAAGGCCAAGCCGGCCCGGCCATCCACGGCGGCACGACTCTCCTGGCCGCCATCCGCAAAACGGTCGCTTCCGATGTCGAGGTGACTTATTCCGCAACCAACGTCGGTGCAGGTGGCGCGGATGCCGTTGTGGTCGTCGTCGGCGAAAAGCCTTATGCCGAAGGAAAAGGCGACCGCCTGGATTTGAGGCTCTCGACGAACGATCTCGCCCTCATTGCAAAGGCGAAGGAAATGGGCGCCCCTGTGATCACAGTGCTCATTTCCGGTCGTCCGCTGATTCTGGATGCCGCTCTGGGAATGAGCGACGCCTTTGTGGCGGCTTGGTTGCCTGGCACCGAAGGCCAGGGCGTCGCCGACATATTGTTTGGCAATGCCAAACCCACCGGCAAGCTGCCCCGCGCATGGCCGGTCAACAACGAGCAACTCTCAGCCAGCGCCAATCCCGCAGGAAAGCCGCTTTTCCCTTATGGCTTCGGTCTGACGTTTGAACACCCTTCGGGCAGGCGCGCCACTGCATCCATCCCGGCCGGGAAATACCCTCTCGAGCCGTGACGCTTGACCAGCTTTGACTAACTTTGACTACGCCTGACCAACTTTGACCAGGTTTTTGGTCAGCGCAGTCACCTTTCTCCCCTTTTTTCATCGCTTGTGGCCGCCATGCGGCATTGCTCCGCCACGTAGGCCAGGTCTTCCAGGAATTCCTCACGCTTCTGTTCCGGCCAGCTTGCCAGCACTTCGGTTTGCAGCGCGATGGCGATGTCGCGCACGCGCTCGTAGATCGCGCGGCCCGGCGGCGTGAGACACAGCCGATAGGCGCGGCGATCCGTTTCGAGCCGGACTCGCGTGATCCAGCCGATGCTCTCCATCCGCTCTACCAGGGCGGCAATAGTGTTCGGATCGCTGGCGATCAAACGGTTCAGCCCGCTTTGGGTCAAACCTTGTGGCTCATGCTCCATTAAGGTGCGCAATGCGGTGAATTGACCGGGGGTCACGCCAGTATGCGCCAGACGCCGCCGAAAGGTCTGGTTGAGGCTGAACCAGGCGTGGCGCAATAAAATGGGCAGACGCCGGCGGGACGGCCCATCGACCGGCGAAGGGAGTGGAACGAGATTGGCAGTCTCTTTGCGGCGGGGCATGGAATGATTAAAAATAGTACGTGTAAGTATTATTTTTGTTGCGCTCCAAAACAAGATGCAGCATAGTGTGCGCATTCTTGGAAGCCAATAGTTGCCCGGCTATCCGCGGGCACCGTTGACGGCCGGGATCGTTGTGGTCATGTTTGATCGTTTGCATCGAAGTAATATGAGACTGAAAAATTTGGTTTTGTTGAGCCTTTTCGGTTTTTTCCTTTGCCATTCCAATGCGGGAGCCGCGCCCACGGGCTGGTTTAGTTGGCGCGGACCAAATCAAAACGGCACCTCCGCCGAGAAGAATTTGCCCTCCACCCTGGACGCCAGCCATCCGCTTTGGACGGCGGATTTCCCGGGGCAATCCACGGCGGTGGCTTACAACGGCCGCATCTATATCATGGGCTATTTGGGCGCGGGGCCGGATTTGTCCGAAGGCGTCGCCTGTTTCGACGCCAATACGGGGCAAAAACTGTGGCAAAAGCTTTACCTGGATTTTTTGAGCGACACCGTTTACACGCGCTATTCAACTTCCAACCCCACGATTGATCCCGAAACGGGAAACGTTTACATCCAGGACACACAGGGGATTTTCGCCGGCTTCACCCCCGATGGCGCCGTGCTATGGGAACATTCGCTGATGGAGGAATACGGGCGGCTGACCTTCCCCAATGGCCGCACCGCTTCGCCGGTGGTGGACAAGGATTTGGTCATCACGCGCGGAATCACGGCCAATTGGGGCGCGCAAGGGCCGGCGGCTGACCGCTTTTACGCATTCGACAAAAAGACCGGTGAGGCGGTATGGTCCTCCACGCCGGGCGGACGCCCCAAGGACAACTCCTATTCCCATCCCGTGTTGGGCTGGCTGGACGGCAAGCGGGTGTTCTACTCGGCAACCGGCGATGGCGCGGTCGTTTGCGTCAATGCGCGCACGGGGCAGCCGATCTTCCAGATTCCCATTTTCAAAGCTGGCATCAACGCTTCGGTTTTGCTGCACAAGGACGACGAGATCGTCGCCATTTACGGCACGCCTTACGAGCCGGGGCAGATGGTCGGCCTGAAAATCCCGCATGTCACGCCGACCAACGCGACCGATCCGATTATCGTGCCGCGCGCGCAGGTGGAATTGTGGGACAATGAAATCCGCACATCCGCCAGTTCGCCCATCATGGTTGGCGACACGGTGTATGTGACAAGTGAAGTTGGCTATCTCGACGCCGTGGACGCGCTGACTGGCAAGTTGTTGTGGGATCTAAAGCTCGGCGTCGAACAGCGCAATTCCTGCCCGCTTTACGCCGATGGAAAAATCTACGCCCCAATACTCAATGATCCCGATTTCTCCGCCGCCGTCGGCCAGGAGAACGCCGAGGGCATGCACGGCGCCCTTTACGTCATCGCACCGGGCGAAACGGGGGGGAAAGTCCTTTCGAAAGCGGTGCTGGACGGGCGTTGCTACGGGACGCCGACGGCTTACAATGGCCGCATTTACATGCAGACGACCAAGAAGTTGTATTGTTTTGGCAGCGCCACTCCGGCTTCTGCTTCGTTTGAGACGGCCGACGCCGCGCCTAACGACAAGTGGCCTGAGCCTGGTCCGGCCAAGGTATTGCAGATCAAGCCGTCGGAGTTGCTCCTGCTGCCGGGTGACACGGTTTCGTTCCACGTCCGCGAATTGGATGGCAATGGCATGACAGTCAAAGACATAGACGACCCGAAATCGGTTCAATGGGCGTCCTTCATTCCGCCGACGGCGAAAGTCAAAGCCAAGATGAACGCCACTTTCAACGCCGACGGACAATTGGCGGCCGCGTCGGTCAAATCGCCCTCGGCCGGCGCCTTTGAAGCCCAGGCGGACGGCCTCAAAGGCTACATGCGGGGCCGCGTGTTGCCGGGGTTGCCGATCAGTCAGGATTTCGAAGCGAGCGTGCTGACGGAAAAGACCACCAACAATGTCGAACCACCCACCCCGTTCGCTTATCCGCCTTTGCCTTGGATCGGGGCGCGCTTCAAGTTCGACGTGCGGGAAAAGGACGGCAACAAGTGCCTGGTCAAAACGATTGACAATACTTTTTTCCAACGCGCCACCGTTTTCATGGGCACGCCGGATTTGAAGAATTATACCGTCGAAGCCGACGTGATGAGCGACGGCAACAAGCGCAAGATGTCCATCGTGGGGGTCATCAACCAGCGCTACCGCATCGTGCTCAAAGGCAACGACCAAATGTTGGAGACGACCTCCAATGAGGAATTATTTCGTGTCCAAACGCCGTTTCACTGGTCGCCGAACGTATGGTATCGGTTAAAGGCGCGGGTGGACGTGGCGGCGGACGGATCGGGCGTCATCCGTGGCAAGGCCTGGAAAAAAGGCGATCCTGAACCGGAAGCCTGGACCAGCGAAGTCCCCATAGCGCACGCCAACGCCAACGGTTGTCCAGGATTGTTCGGATTTTCCCCGCAGAACATGCGAGTTTATATTGACAACGTGGCGGTGACGGCAAATTGAAATGCTTAGATTTCATGGAGGCCACAGATGAAATTTCATGACGTCCAAATGATAGACTTTGAAGGAGCGAAGATGATCCTGAAGGTGGACGGTCAAGTTTACCGAGTTGACCTGCCAGCTCTTTCAGCCCGATTGGCAATTGCCAGAGATGCTGCACGCCGATCATACAGCATTTCACCCTCTGGTTACGGCGTCCATTGGCCCGACCTCGACGAGGATTTGACGATTGATGGTTTGATCGCGGCAGCACTGCCCGCCCAACCCAAGACTAGCGAAGCGCCGCTCCTGCTCAAGGAGGAGCCGCCGCAATAATTTGTGAACTTTGTCAAATGACTTTAGACGAAAAATTGAAATAATGAAATCGAACCACACATATCTTTCCGGCGTGGTGGCCGCGACTTTGGCCGCTGGCGGCCTGACGACCCAGGCATCCGATTGGCCGCGCTGGGGCGGGCCGGACCCGGGACGCGACATGATCTCCCCGGAAACCGGTTTGCCTGATCATTTCACCACCAAGACCAACGGCCAGATCAGTCTCAAACCGGGCAGCGAAGACGTCGATATCAACGGCGTGCCCAACGTCAAATGGGTCTCCAAGGTCGGCTCGCAAAGCTACGGCAACGTCGTGGTCGCGGGGGGCAAGGTGTTCATCGGCACCAACAACGAGAACCCGCGCGACCCGCAGCATCAGGGCGACCGCAGCATCCTGATGTGTTTCGACGAGAAAACCGGCGCGTTCCTCTGGCAGTTGGTCGTTCCCAAACTGGCTTCCGGCAAAGTCAACGATTGGGAAAACCTCGGCCTGCTCTCCTCCCCCACCGTCGAAGGCAACCGCGTTTATCTCGTCACCAGCCGTTGCGAAGTCATGTGCTTGAGCACCGAGGGCATGGCCAAGGGCAACCAAGGCCCCTTCATGGATGAGGCCCAATACGTCGCCGGCCCAGGCAACCCGCCGGCCAAGATCGGCCCGCGCGACGCCGACATCATCTGGAAGTACGACATGATGGATGAACTGGGTGTTTTCCCGCACAACGCCTCCAATTGCTCGCTCTTGATCGTCGGCGACTTGATCTATGCCTGCACCTCCAACGGACAAGACTGGACGCACGTCAACATTCCTTCGCCCAATTCTCCCAGCCTGATTGCCGTCAATAAGATTACCGGCAAACTCGTGGCGGAGGACAATGCCGGCATCGGCCCGCGCATCTTTCACGGCGAATGGGGTTCGCCCTCCATGGGCGTAGTCAATGGACGCACGCTCATTTTCTTTGGCGGCGGCGACGGCGTCTGCTATGCCTTTGACGCCGAGCCAAAAAAAGGCGACGGCTCGCCCATCATCCCGGTCGTGGCCGGCCCGCCCATCAATCGCACGGAGGACCCCGACACCATGTATCTCAAGAAAGTGTGGTGGTACGATTGCAACCCTGCGGAGCGCCGGGTCAACGATGCCGCGCACAAATATCCCGCGCCGGACGGCCCCAGCGAAGTCAACGCCACGCCCGTCTTCTGGCACGACCGCGTCTATGTGGCCGTGGGCCAGGATCCGGAGCATGGAGAAGGAGTGGGGATGCTCAATTGTATTGACGCCACCAAAACGGGCGACGTCACCAAGTCGGCCAAGATTTGGAGTTTTGACAAGATTCATCGCAGCCTTTCGACCGTGTCCATCACGTCGGACGGTTTGCTCTTCGTCGGCGATTTTTCAGGTTTCCTGCATTGCGTGGACGCCAATACCGGCGAGGAGTATTGGGTGCAGGACCTCAAGGCGCACGTGTGGGGTTCGACCATGGTGGCCGACGGCAAGGTCTATGTAGGCGATGAAGACGGGGACCTTTTCGTGTTCGCCGCGAGCAAGCAAAAGAAGCTGTTGAGCGTGACCAATTTGGGCGGGCCGATTTATTCGACGCCCATAGTGGCCAACGGTGTTCTCTACGTGCATTCCAACACACATCTGTTCGCCTTTTACGATGCGGAGCACAAACGCATGGCCAGCGACGAAAAGCCCAAGCTCAATCTCGAGGCCCCCAAGCCCGCTGACAACAAGTGAAGAAACTACTCCTATTCCTCTTGATTGTAGCCGTGTACGCGGCGCACCAGGACCTCTGGAACTGGAAAAAGCCCGATCCGATGATTTTCGGATTTCTCCCGGTCGGCTTGGCCTATCAAGCGGCTTATTCCATCGCCTGCTCGGTTTTGATGGCCGTCATGGTCAAAACGGCGTGGCCCAAGCACTTGGAGGACACAGAAAACTCCTCCAAATGATTCCCGTCATCGTCATATTGGCTTATCTGGCGCTGATCGCTTTCATCGGCGGCGTTGCTTTCAAAAAAGGCCAGGAAAATACGGAGGACTTTTTCTTGGCCAACCGCTCCATCGGCCCGTTGGTTTTCTTCTTGTCGATCTTTGCCACCAATATGACGGCCTTTGCCATTCTCGGCAGTTCCGGGCTGGCTTATCGGCGGGGCATCGGCGTTTACGGGTTGATGGCTGCCTCGTCGAGTTTTGTCATTCCGCTGACGATTTTCTTCATTGGCACGCGGTTGTGGGCGCTGGGAAAAAAATTCGGGCACCAAACGCAGGTCTCCTATTTCCGCGACCGATGGGAATGCAACCACATCGGCACCGTCATTTTCGCTCTCAGCGCGGCCATGCTGGTGCCTTACATGATTATCAGTATCATGGGCGGCGGCACTGTTTTGGCTGATATTTCAACTTCCGCCGAAACACATCAGCCGCTCATCGCCTATCCCGTGGGCTGCGCGATTGTCGCGTTGGTGGTGACACTAAATGTATTCCTCGGCGGGATGCGTGGGACGGTCTGGGTCAACATTCTGCAAACTATTATGTTCCTCTGTTTCGGCGCGGTGGCGGTGGCGTGGATCAGCCATGCACTGCCCCATGACTTCCATTATTATATGGATAAACTGGCTTCGGACCCAAAAACGCGGTTCAAGGTCACGCGTGAAAATATGGTTGCACAGGAATTCTGGAGTTACACGCTGATTCCGCTTTCATCGATCATGTTCCCGCACATGGCGATCATGTGTTTTTCCGCCCGGCGCGTCACCGCGTTCAAGCAAACGGTTATCGCTTATCCTCTGGCCATCCTTGCCATCTGGCTGCCCTGCGTGTTTCTCGGAGTGCTCGGGTTCGCTGCTTTGGGCCCAATTCACGACCCCGATGGCGTACTGCTGCAGATGTTGCAAAAGTTCGCTCCGGCTTGGCTGGCAGGACTTTTGGGCGCTGGCATCATCTCAGCGGTCATGGGTTCGGACGCGCACCAGGTGCTGGCGTTGAGCACCATGTTCACCAAGGACATATTTGTTCATTACGGCGGGCGGGAAAAATTCGGCGAAAAGCGCTCCGTTCATTTCGCGCGCGGTTTTATTGTAGTCGTCACAGTCATCGCCTATTTGGTTGCACTCGAGTTGAAGGATAAGCAGGGGATATTCGAGATTGCCATCCGCTACGCCTTTTCCGGTTTTGCGGCCATGTCTCCTGTGATGGTGGCGGCGATGTTCTGGCGGCGCAGCACCAAATGGGGCGCGTTGGCGGCGACTCTTTTTGTCGCCGGCAGCCTTATTGCCACGGGGTTCCTACAGGGAAAACCCGCCCCTCCACCTGCACCGCCATCAGCCATCACCAAGCCTTCGACGAACACCGTTGCCAACTCCGCAACCCTCACCAACGCAGCGCCTAATATTGTCGCCTCCAACACCCCTGCGGGCAAACCCGCCACCGCGAAGCCGAAGGAAGACATCATTTGGCAAGTTGGCCAGGGAACCAATGCGGTCACCATTCTTTCTCGCGCGGCCGCCACAGGCGATGTCCGCTTTCTCGACGGTTACATGACGGTTTTTCCAATGGTTCTTGGTTCGATCCTCTGCGTG
>Ga0302326_10028677_pt1 | contig 11194 bp, 10 predicted proteins | sample Palsa_T0_3_FD_202264 | JGI IMG/M metagenome (GOLD analysis project Ga0302326, IMG submission 202264) | Peat permafrost microbial communities from Stordalen Mire near Abisko, Sweden - Palsa_T0_3 | ecosystem: Environmental > Terrestrial > Soil > Palsa > Peat permafrost | place: Sweden: Abisko...
CGCCAGCGGCTTCGTTCAAACGCCCCAATCGAAAGTGCCCCGGCGCGAACCTTTTCGCCTAGACTCAGGCTTCGTGCGCCGGGGCACTTCCGATTGGGTCATAGCGTTTCGCAGTACTAATCCGGATCGATGTCCTCCAAGGCCTTTGCGTCTCGTATCAGGCCGGTTTGGCGCATCGGGCGTTTTGGAGTAAACCTTGCGCGACTAGGTAGATCTATTTAGGACGCTCTCCGTGAGCAGTTCCTGCAGATCCCGATAGACAAGTGAACGCAAGTACCACCGGACTGCGCATAGAATGATATGAGCCTCGAAATGCCGCCATTTGAAGATTAGTGGCCTGACTACGGATCTGAGAGGGAGCGATGGATCGAAGAGAACCATTCTTGCCGAGGAGCACCGACGCTGTGGTCGTGGTGCCTGGGATCATGGGTTCGGAGCTGGTGGATCGTTCCGGCAAGGTGTGCTGGGGGTTGAAACCTTCAGTTTTGGCATCTGCCTGGTTGACCCGAAAGCTCGACATTCTTCACGTCACCGACGCCGATATGGCCGGCGGTGGCCGGCTGCGTCCCACCCGGCTGCTGCGCGCCCCGGGGTACATGCCTTTTCTCGGGGGACTCGAGCCCTACACCGGCCTCTTGCGACGAATAGCCGAGACGGCGGCTGATTCGCGGGCCGTGGCCGAGTTCCCGTATGACTGGCGCCTGTCCATCGAATACAACGCCCCGCTTCTGGTCCGGTGTTGTGAGAAGCACCTCGAGTCGTGGCGGGCAATTGTGCAGGCTGAGGGGAAGGGCGATCCGGCCGAGGTACGTCTGGTGGTGGTGGCCCATTCGATGGGTGGCCTGGTTACCCGCTACGCGACCCGGAAGTTGGGCCTGTCGGCGTTACTGCGAGAAGTCATCACATTGGGGACGCCGTTCTACGGGGCGGTGAAAGGAGTGCAAATGCTGGCCACCGGGGAGGGCGCTCCTGTGCCCCGTCAGGCCGCCCGCCGCCTCGCATTAACCTGTCCGGGAGTCTTCGACCTGTTGCCCCGCTACCGCTCTGTTCTAACGACGGATGGTGTGCGGCGATTGACCGTCGAGGACGTCGCCGCTATCGGCGGCAGCGCCGGTCTGGCCGCGGAGGCAGCCCAAAGGTGGGAAAGTCTTGGCCTCACTGCCGGTGACGGGTTCGGCAGTGGGGTTCAGCATCTCTCTGTGGCTGGTACTGAGCAGCCCACCCTGCAAAGCGTCGAACTGCACGCCGGAGAAGCGACGTTTCTCGAGTCCCTCGCCGGAGTCAATCATGCTGGTGACTCAACGGTCTACCGGCAAGCGGCTTCACCGGGCGACCAGCCGGCGTTCGTGCTCCCTCAACGACACGGCAGCTTAGCGCAAACACCCGAAGCGCTGGCCTTCGTCGCGGACAAACTAATCGGTGCGGATACAAAGCCCCCGCTTGGGACTCGGCCTGTCGGCGCGGATATCCCCGACACAGCTCTCGCCGGGCGGCCCGTCAAGGTCCGGGTAACCGGCGACGATATGGACCCGCTCGGAGTGTCGGTGAAGAGCACCGACATCGAGACCGGGATACCCACCACGTGGCATGCCGGCACCCGTGTCGATGGCACCCTGGAGTATTCCCACTCCGGGCTCCAGCCCGGGCTGCACCGGATCCAGGTGCAGGCGGGCGGATTTTCGCCTGTCACCGATGTGGTCCTGGTGACCGCGCCATGAGCGTAATCAAGCTCATCACCGTCGGGCTCGCCAACTACAGCAAGATGGCCGAGTGGAAGATTGAGGAAGCCGCCTCCAGTCGCGCCGCCATCGAGGATGCCTTGCGCCGCCACGGAATCGTCGTCGAAGACTGGACGCCGCAGGCGACGACAACCGGTATCCGAAAGCGGTTGGCAGCCTGGGTGAAGCAGGCCGACGAGTCCCAGATCGTGTACTGGGTGGGACATGGCGAGTACAGCGACTTTGGCTACCACCTTGCGCTCGCTGACAGCGACAGCCCTCTTCACGAGGAGAATAGCCTCCCCGGTGACAGGCTACAAACGAACCTGCGGAACCGCATCGCTCGACGCGCGGACGCCGCCGGCGACGGCTGGGTCCTGCTGATCCTCGACACCTGCGGATCCTTCGACGGGTCTTGGGACATCTACCGGCGCTTCGACCGCAGACCACCGAACGTCGGCGTCATCGGAACCACCCACGGCGGCGCCGCGTTCGCCGGCACGTTCAGCCAAAAATTCGGCGAAGAAATGACCGGCTTCACGGGAAACGACACCGACGGCATTCCCGTGCGTGAATTGTCACGTCGCCTGGAGGAGAGCGGATTCCCGGTGAACCAGAACTTCGCCGCAACCGCCCGGCTACCACTCCCGCTGGACGCCGCCCCACCCACCCAAGCCACCCTCGACGTCTACGCCGAACTGCGAACGGTCCTCGATAAGGCCCCGGCTGAGATGCGGGATCACTTCTATGCAAAAGCGCAGGGCGCGGAGATCGGCGAAGCAGCCTGGCACTTCAGCGGCCGCGCCAATGAGCGGCGCGTCCTCTCGGCATGGCTGAGCTCAGCGGGTGGTGGAATGTTCGTGGTGACTGGAGTCGCCGGGTCGGGCAAGTCCGCACTCCTCGGAATGATCCTGGCAACCTCTGACGACGACATCCGCAGGGGCCTCGCAAACCTTCGACAAGAGCCGATCCCGGACGACCAACGCCCCGTAGGTGTCACCTTCAATGCGGTGGTACATCTGCGCGGCCTGACCATCGCCGACGCTATCCAGACTCTCGCGAGTAAGCTTGCGCTTGGCGGCGTCTCCGACGTGGACGCGCTGATAGCCGCCGCCCGCGAACGCGGCGCCGCCTTCATCCTGGTGGACGCGCTTGATGAAGCCCGTGACCCAATGACGATCGCCGCCCTCCTGCGCCAACTGGCTTTGGTCCCCGGCGTTCGCGTCCTGATCGGCACCAGACAGTCGCTGCACCAAGACCTCGACACTCCGATGCCGCCAGATGGTGAAGTGTTAGTCGCTTTGGATGCCCGGCCCGAACACACCTTGACTTTGCAACGTGACGCCGACGCGGTCCGTCTTTACGTCGCCCGGCGACTCCAGCAGCCCGGCGTCCCGCCCCTCGGTATAGCCGCCTCCCGCGTCGCCGAGCTGATCGCCAGCCATGACGAGCCCTTCCTCTTCGCCCGGCTCGCCGTCCATGAGATCATCGCCGACCCAAAGTGGGCTGCTTCGATGGATCGCCTGACCCAACTGCTCAGTGGGAAACACCGGGGAATCTTCGCCCGGGCCGTTCAACGCCTGGCCGCCGATGAACCTAAGGCCGAGGCGCTTTTGCATGCCCTCACGTATGCTCGAGGAAACGGATTCCCCCGCACTGGCGGCGTCTGGGTGATAGCCGGGGCGGCGCTCAGCGATCGTTCATCCAATGACAGCCTGGTCGCCAAAGTCCTCAAGGTCGCAGCTCCCTACATCATGCACGACAGCGAGTTCGGGCAAGGGGTCTATCGGCTTGCGCACCGCACCTTCGTCGAGCACTATCTACGTAGCGACCGCCAACCATGAACCGTGTCAATCGGGAAATCGAAGAACGGCTGGCCCGTGCCCTCGTCGCTGACGCCATCCACGCGTTAGAAGCCGGCCATGAGGTGAGCCCTTACTTTTTCCACCATTTGGCGGAACACGCCGGCGCCGGTGAGTCATGGGAGTTGCTCACATACAGGGCAGAGATCCTGGACCACATCAGCCCGCGGACTGTGGCGGCCGAAGCGTTTCGCTCCGGGTACGGTTTCCGGCAACTTCCTCCCGGAGTCTTGGCATCGATGATTGTGCCGGATGAGTTGGAGACGGCCGAAGTTGAGCAACGGCGCTTGATTCGCGCCATGGCTGCCGAGCGTCTCGGCTATGGTCGAGATCTCTCAAGCACTGACGCGCGGCTGTCGTGGTGCCGCCTTGACAAGGTCACGCCGCATCTACCGCTTATCGGGCACGCCAACTGGGGACGGAGCGTTGCATTCGGCTACCTCCTGGACGGCCGCACTGTCATCGCGTCCGCCAGCGATGATGCCACCGTGCGCATCTGGGACCCGCCTACAGGTTCGCCCGTCGGCGAGCCCCTCGCGGGGCATGAGGGGCCAGTGACATCGGTTGTGTTCGCCTACCTGTCCAACGGTGAAGTGCGCCTTGCCACGGCGGGCGATGATGCCACCGTGCGGCTCTGGGACCCGAACACCGGCGCTCCGATCGGGCGGCCTCTTATCGGTCACACGAATGTAGTGTGCGGCCTTGCTTTCGGAAAGCTATCCGGCGACCGGACTCTGCTTGCGTCAGCCAGTTGGGATGAAGACGTGCGGCTGTGGGACCCGTCTACCGGCGCAGCCGTGGGAGGACCTCTGCGCGGTCATGAGGGTGCGGTTACAGCAGTGGCTTTCGGGGTGCGCGATGACGGTCACCTGATTTTGGCCTCGGGCGGCGACGACGCGACGGTGCGAAGTTGGGATTTTGGTGACCGAAAACCCGGACCGAGACTGATTGGCCGTCATCACAGAACTGTTCGCGCGCTTGCATTTGGAAAGTTGGGCGGCGGTCAGTGGATACTGGCTTCGGGTAGCGATGACGCCAAAGTAATTTGTTGGAATCCCGACACTGGGGCTCAGCTTGGAGTGCCCCTCCAGGGTCATGCTGGACCAGTATTTGGGTTAGCGTTTGGCCAAGCCCGAAACGATCAACTGATTCTGGCGTCGGCCGGCCACGATGGAAAGGTTCGGCTGTGGAATCCCGGAACCGGCCACCCGATAGGCGAACCCCTTGCCGGTCACTCCGGCGCGGTCACGGGCGTCGCGTTCAGTGAAGCACGGGACGAACGCCGATTGCTAGCCTCGGTTGGCTGGGATAACACCGTGAGGTTATGGGATACAAGGACGGTCGGCATCGCCAACGATAGGGGCGCCGGCGACGTAGGTAGGATTTTAACCGTGGCGTCAGGCCGGATGTCCAACGGCCATTCACTTTTGGCTTCGGGCGGTGATGACGGGCGGGTGTGGCTGTGGGATCCGGATACGGGGTCAAGGATAGGCAACCCATTGAGTCAGCACGCCGGGGCGGTACATGCAGTCGCGTTCGGGAAGTTGGCCGATGGCCGTACGGTATTGGCTTCAGGCGGTGATGACGGGCGGGTGTGGCTGGGGGATCTGGATACGGGGTCGAGGATAGGGAACCCGATGAGCCAGCACGTTGGGGCGGTGCGCGCCGTGGCGTTCGGCCGGATGGCCGATGGCCGATCAGTGTTGGCTTCGGGCGGTGATGACGCGCGGGTGTTGCTCTGGGATCCAGATACGGGGTCGAGGATAGGGAACCCGATAAGCCAGCACGTTGGGGCGGTGCGCGCCGTGGCGTTCGGCCGGATGGCCGGTGGCCGTTCGGTGTTGGCTTCGGGTGGTGACGACGCACAGTTGTTACTGTGCGATCCGGATACGGGCTTGAGAATCTCAAACCCATCTACCCAACAACACACTGGTCCGGTTCTTGCGGTAGCGGTTGGGCAACTCGTTGAGGGGCGCGTGGCGCTAGCCTCGGCGGGCGATGATTCGCGGGTTCTGCTCTGTGTGTTAGGTTCGGAGGAACAGTCGGAGGTTGCGCTTACCGGACACACCGGGAGCGTTCGGGCGCTAGCCTTCACACAGGTTGGCCCAGACAAGCTGCTCCTCATCTCTGCCGGTGACGACGCCACCGTGCGGCTCTGGGACACCGATTCCCCGGCCGACCCCCATTCTTTCGCTCGCCACCAGGTAGCTATCTACCGGTTCGCAACCTCCAAGCCAACCGCGCTCAGCTCCATGGGTCAAATGCTGTTCGTAGGCTGCAGTGATGGTATAGTTTCACTGACAATGGGAGGCCGCCGTGCCGTGTGATCGCGAGGATATTGAGGTTTTTCGCCACACTAACCGAGTGGTCGTTAAGATTCAGCGCAGCAATTACAGCTATCAGCTTTCTGAGCCTGTCAACTTACTCACTTACCGGCAAGCGACTCAGTGGCACGAGACTGTTATTGCTGGCCCGGTTCCCAACTGTGCGGGTAATCGTGGCAATAGTTTCCCGGGAATTTATTGCTACAATCCTGCCGGAAACGCTGAGTGGGTTGTCATGGTGGATGGCCCGGTCGACTGGAGCGAATGCAAACTCGGCGTCTCACCCCTGGCCGACGCGCTTGAGTTAGGCCTCTTTTCAACTGGAGGGATAGATCCGCAGGTGAGTCTCAAGTTATGGCACTCTACACCAAGCGACTCGCCCAGCCAATGGAATGCATTGGAAACTCTGGTTGCCAAAAGTTTTGCGTTGCTTCCGTTGCCCGCACGCCCGGACTACACGCCCGATTGGGTAGAACTAGCGTCGGCGTGCCTCGCTGGCTTGAGTTCGCTGGGCCAGCATTCTCTCGCACAGCAATTGGGTGGGGTGGCCTATCACTCTATGTTGGATGAGCGCAAGTCACCGTATGCGCAGCCGAAGCCATATATCGAACTGATACCTCAAGTGAGTATCGCGCGAGCCCTTCACCGGGCGATGCAGAAGACTCCCGTAGAGGATGCCTCCGGCATCAGTCAGAAACTTGTCGAACGCGTCATTCCCCAGTTCTTCAACTCGGAACTTAGCGTCTTCGAAAACACCTATTCCGGGCAGATGCGGACCCACCAAAAGCGCGCTTCCCGCGTGAGTCGAAAAAAGGCGCAGGGATCACGGCGAAGCCACAACGTTGTACTGGAAACATGGTACGCCTTGAGCAACTTGAGCGACATCTTATATCTGTGCGAGGCATTTCCGGCGGCTGACCTTCGCGAGTTAGCCATTGAGTCGGTGTCGGCTTGGATCGAGATTGGCAAAGAGATAGGGTATATCTTCCCCCTATTCCTTAACGTGACCACTCGGGAGAGCCACGGCGGCAACCTGAATGTTGCTGCCGGCGGGCTCTATGCGGACGTAATGCTTTCCGCCGCCAGAATATTGCCTCATCGCGCGGAGGAACTGAAGACCGAGGCGGCCCACGCACTGACGGTCCTGCGACGCTTTCCGGTCCAACAGTTGTTTCACCAGCCGGAGCAACTGGCGAGGGCGGCGGAAAGCGCCTTCCTGCTGGGCGTTGCGGACAATTCCTACGAGAAGATGGGCCATGACTTCGTCAACGCCTTACTGCTGATGATGTACCGTGATCCCATCAACGCTGGTCTCTTCGAAGGGTGCGCGGGAATGATGTATCCCACATTTCGTGAATCTGTGGCCTCGCTGGTGACGCTAGCTGCATTGCCCGACAGGGTCCGCGAACTCCCGATCAGGGATATCTGTGAGTCAGGCCTTTCTCGATGCTACCGCTTCCTGAAGCATTACGATGCGCGAACGGCGCTTCCTGGTGAAGGTTTGGGAACAAAGGAAATACCGAACGCCGGGTACATAGGAACGGCATTATACGCTGCTGGGGGCGTCTTCGATCTTGCTTACATGCAGAAGACACTGATGTGATGCAGAACAAATGCTGGCTCACTTGCGGTTCTTGACCCGATCCGTGCTCGGGGCTGCCCCGGAAGCCCAAGCTCTTGCTGTCTATGCAGAGCCGGACGGCGCCGGTTTTCATCATGTGCCTGCGGCAGGCCTTGACTATGAGGGGGTTGCCTGCGTCGATGATGCGGCTCGGGCCGTAATCCTGTATTGCATGCTCTGGCGCAGTTACCAATATGCCTGGCTAAAGCCGGCGATCATGGGTTTGCTGAATTTTCTTGTCACCATGCAACGAGATGATGGCGCATTTTCGAATTTCATCCTGGATTGGACAGGTCGACCAAATTTGCTGTCACCGAGTTCTTTCCCGGGGGGCCCATGGTGGACGGCTCGAGCCATGAATGCTCTGGCGATCGGACTGCAGACATTTCAGTTATCCACCATCGACAGCGCCTTTCTGCTGGGACGGCAATGGCTGCATGGGTGCCCATCTATCGGGGTGCTGGCCGCCGCAGTTGAGGCGGAGCTTGACTACTGGTTGGTGACGGGCGACCCAGTGTCAGCTCGTTTCTGCCTTCATGCAGCCGACAGGATTGCCAGCCACCGGGACGGCCGTATTCTGGCCGACGACTCGGAAACGCCGCACTTCTGGGCACACCATCAAGAGAGGGCACTGATGCGTGTTGCCGTCGCGTTTGATCGACCCCATCTTTCGAAGATTGCGATCGACTCAGCATTTGAGTTGTTCGGTGAAGCGGTGGCTTCCCGGTTCGCCGGGCGACAGCGCACCCTGCCTTATGAGGTTAGCTGCGCATCTTTGACGTTCGACGCGATCTATCGGCTTTCGGGAGATCCTCGTGCCGGAGCGCTGGCTGAGCTGGCAAGAGCATGGTTTTATGGGCGTAACGCGGCTTCGTCACCGGTCTACGATCCCGCGCGGCATCTGACATACGATGGCGTTGACGGAGAATCGGTCAGCGCAAACTCAGGCGCCGAATCGAATATCGAGGCTGCTTTCGCGTTGTACTCAGTTCTTCCTTGGAATCACCTTGCCGCGCCCTGAATGTGCACCCGCATGTGCTGGCGCTCGACGGCGTGTACGCCCGCAAAGACCGCAAGGACCTGGCAACCGCACTCACCTTCCACACTCAGTATGGTCCGAAAACTGGATCTGGTTGAATCGGAAGTCACCCAGCGCTCAATGGCCTAACGACATGCCGAGAGTTCTGGATCCAATACCGGTTTTTACTGATCACCGTCGCCGGATGAACGAGGCTGGCGGGATTAGTACGGATATGTCGGCATTGCATCCGGTACACGTTCTGTCCGGCGCAAGACTTAACAGGGACGATGGGCTCTTAGGCTGCGAACCGAATCGAGTTTGAAATACTTCGTCCGGTCAGTCAGTCACTATAGACCACAAGCCGCTAGAATTTCTGATTTCGGGATGTCCCGACCCAGATTGCTAAACAATACGCAGCAATGTTCCGAACTTTCTCCAAGCGGTCTCGCAAAATACAGACAGCGTCATCAAAGCCGAGCCTGCAGAAAAATGCGATGAATTCATCCTCCGGGCAAGGGTACAAGCCTGCCTTTCGCAGATCGGCTTTCGCGTTGTCGGTATCCGTCTTTGACCGGAAACGCACAGCTGAACTACCCTTGAGATCCTCGAACGACTCGTCATAGACCAGACTTTCAGCGGCCAGTCCTGCTGCGCGGAAACTCACCTGAACTTTTGGGAGGGCATCGTCAGGATCAAATGTCATCGTCCGACCGGAGGATAAATACTGCTTACCACTGTCCGCATCCAGCTGACGTTCTTGCGAAATGCAAGTGCTGATAGCTCTTGCGGGGCGGTATTTGTAGGCCACGTAAAAATGACCAGCCTCATGCTCGCAGACCCTCTCCAGGTTCAAACTACTCATGGTTCCTACACAGACGTATTTTCTCACGAAACGAACGCATCAAACAAATAGTTCCTCTTCTGTTCTTCGTGCCTCAAGGCCGTGATATTTCCCGATTCCCCAGGTATTCCTCATTCGATTTGTGCCTCATGTGTCGACACTAGCCCTGCGCGGAAAGGGAACGACAAGTCGGCCAGGGTCGCGCAATTCAACTGCCGTGCCGAAAGCGTATGCGACTATTCTCGACAATCCACAACTCCGCCACCGGGCTTCGGCGGTCCAGCGCGGCCACAATCCTCCGGATATACGCGACTACGGTAGCTTTGTCCTGCTGTTTGAGCCGCAGAACGATAATTCCGGGGTGCTCGTGCGGCGGGTACGCCTGAATATTGGCGAAGTCCAAATCAAGAGTCAGCAAAATCCGGCCTTCGCTTCGTATTCGAGCTGCGATCATCTGGTCGTCGATACCCGACAGATTCTCGTCCCAAACGGTTTCTGCGTCAAAACCGCACTCCCGCAGTGTTGCAGTCGCCTCGACGGGAAGATTCTCGTCTGTCTTGAACTTCACGCGTTGAGTTCAACTGGAAGATCCATAGCGCCCTCGCGAGCCAATTCGGCAGCGTAAGCAAGCGCGGCATCAATGTCCTCAGGCCTCAACGAAGGATAGCTGGCAAGAATCTCAGGCCGACCGATCCCAGCGGCAATGTTGTCGAGAATTACGGAAACCATGACCCGAGTCCCACGAATGCAGGCTTTGCCGTGGCAAATGGCGGGATTTACGCTCACGCGCTTTCTCCAGTTGTCCATACACCTTCAATTTTACTCCGTGGCACCAGCCCAAGACGTGCGCCGCGCGGCATAGGTCCCCGCAAGTCAGCTAGGCGTCGCTCATTCCGCGCGGACTAGCAAGTTGACGGGTATCGCCCAAACCGCTCCTGGCGTGCTCTTCCGGAAGTCAACCTATCGAATCGGCACGACGTCCAGGTCATCTACAGCCGCATAGTCCCGGAAATCTGTTGTCACCAACGGACAGCCCCACTGACAGGCCGCGGAAGCGATCCATGCATCCGCTGTCTGGATCGGCTGGCGGCACGGCGGCATCGATCCACCAAGCTCGCCCAGATCGCGCACGTGCGCTCATCCGGATATAGCGTGAGGTACAAAGCCATGTGCTGCTCCAGAGTTGCGCGCCGGGTTTCTCCCAGTTATTGGCAGCCGGCCAGAGCAGCAACTCAGCCCGGCTCATGAACGAAAGCACCAGTTGGTCTCCGGCGACAGCTTCGATACACGCCTGCCGTAGCGAATGACACTGATTGAACAGGATCGACACCACGTTCGTGTCAACAAGCAGAACGCTCAACTGGCGTCGGCGCGGACCGCTGGGTTCTGATTACGAAGTTCCCTAATCATTTGATTGAAGGCGTCGACTTCGGACGGGTCGCCGTCATCGGAGGAAGAGAAGTCCCGCACCGGGGGCTTTAGTCCCGGAATGAACACTCGCACGCCAGACAAACTGCGAGGGTCGACAACCTTCGCCATGCTTCCAATCTACCGTCAATCACGCGATCGCGGTCGCGAAATTCCCATTGCTATTCCTGGCGAAGGGCGCTCATGGGATCGACACGGCTCGCGCGGCGCGCCGGGAGAAAACTTGCGAATAGGGCCGCCGCCACCAAAATAGAAATCATGATGCCGAAGGTCAACGGCTCGGTCGAGTGCACCCCGGCGACCAGTCGCTGCAGGAGACGCGCCGCGGCCGCAGCTGTCGCCAGCCCCCCGCCCACACCCACGAAAATCATTCCAAGAC
>Ga0302326_10028680_pt1 | contig 11194 bp, 8 predicted proteins | sample Palsa_T0_3_FD_202264 | JGI IMG/M metagenome (GOLD analysis project Ga0302326, IMG submission 202264) | Peat permafrost microbial communities from Stordalen Mire near Abisko, Sweden - Palsa_T0_3 | ecosystem: Environmental > Terrestrial > Soil > Palsa > Peat permafrost | place: Sweden: Abisko...
AGGTCGCCATTGATGCCGGAAAGAGTTCCGAAATGATGGAGCAGCGCATTCACGAGCGTGCCGCGTGTGTGGCCGGCGCCCGCGTGCACCACCATGCCCGCCGGTTTATCCACCACCACTACGTCGTCATCTTGATACAGAATTTTGAGCGGCAGTTCTTCAGGCTCGGCTTGGAGTGAAGGAAGGCCGGCGGGAGTGAGTGTCACTGTGTCGCCGGGACGCAGAATGTAAGAGGCCCGACCACGCGCGGCGTTCACCTGAACGCGGTCCTGCCTGATCCAGGTTTGCAAACGCGAACGGCTGTATTCGGGCAAGCGCTCATGCAGAAAGGAATCGAGGCGCTTGCCGGAATCACTGGAACCGGCCGCAACCGTGAGCGGACTACTGAGGAAGACGCGCAAGACGGTCGCGGTATCAAGCGCTCCGCCCGAAGTATCGGCGAGTTCCTTTACTGTTTGGCGGCGCGCAGCCCCGCCCTTTGCGCTACTTGGAACTTGTTTCGTACGGATGACCGTCTTTGTAGCGTAGTTCACCGGCGTTGACTGCGAACGGCAAACGATTTTCTTTGGGAGGGAGCGGGCAAGTGGCGTACGGCGTAAACGTACAGGGGGGATTGTAGGCGCGATTGAAATCCAGATCCACCTTCCCGTTTACCGGCAGCGGAACGTTCAGCATGCGGCCAGCCTGATAGGTGGACGTCTTGTTCGTCAGATCCTTGAAGAGGAAGAAGAGGGTTTTACCGTTGGCCGTCTCTTCGTAGATGGGGCGCAACGCATAAGCCTGCCCCTGGTATGTGAATTCCACTACGCCCGGGCTTTCTTCCAGGTCCGTTTGACCCAGAACATTCAGTATGGGGATCTTCTTCACATCGGGAATTAATTTAGCTTGGAATCGCATTTCCGGATTGACGGGGAAATAACTCATACCTTCGAAGTTCTTGAATGCGGGGCTCGCGCTGTCTTTGGCACGGATGCCGAAGCGGTCGCTCCGCTTAATCACGAAGAAAGAAATGGATCCGGCGGTGACAACATCGGGATGGTCTTCGTCGGAGGAGAGCACCTTTTGCGCCCCCGAGGGGTCGGTGAATGTCACCTTGTCATCGGCGAGATGAAGGCGGCCGAGCTGCGCGGGCGCCGTTTTGGGTAGAACGAAATCGTTGTCGGGCGCGGAGCCGATCGTGTTATCGCCGGGCGTCAGCCAAAAGAGCCCGACCAGCGTCAGCCAGCCTGTTTCGGAGCGCAGACCGGCATCACGGTGTTTTTGCCAGGCGCGAATGGAATCCGTGTAGGAAGCGTCGGTTTCGGTGGACATGAGAAGCGCGGCGAATACGGCTAAGCCGATCAGGATTCGGAGCATGGGTGAATTTTAACAGCTGTGGGCCGACGCAGCATCCCAGGGGTCGGTTTGACTGTGGCGCCCCGACACCAATGGGACGGAAGGCTTGAAAATTTAATATATCCGAGGTTCCGACTGATAAGCGCTTCGGAGTCGATGTGTCAGTCGGGTTTCGGGACAGCGGGCAACGGAGCACCGGCTAATCGATCACTGACGAGCTTCGCATTAAACTCCGCAAACGGCGCGATGTCCTCGTCAACGCTCGCTTTTTCTAGCGCGGACATATAGACCTTACGTTCCGATAGCGGGATGACGGTCCACGGGTACCCCCCCGCTGCCATCATCGTGTTCATGAGAAAGCGGGCCACTCGGCCGTTTCCATCCATGTAGGGATGAATATAGACGAAGACGAAGTGCCCGAGGACCACACGTACGGCAGGATGTTCCTCGCCGCGAAGCAGATCGAAGAATGCGGGCATCGCGTCCCTGACCGCCTCCTTATTAAGCGGAACATGCATCGAATTGCGGATGAAAACCTGTCCGTTGCGATAACCGGCAAGATCAGAGGCCTTCAACAGGCCCGCCGTCACGCTGGGCGCGAACATCTCGCGATACCAAGCGCGGTGATCCTCCTCGACGAATGTGCCTGGATTTTCACGCTTGAGCACCCTGCCGATGCTGCGCTTCACGAACTGAAATGCCTGCCAGTACCCACGCGCCGCCATCGCGTCGCGTCGCTCCCGGTCCGCGTCATTTGTGTCGGGATTCCAGATGCCGCGACGCACCCGCTGGATCAATTCCGGCGTGACACGGTAGCCTTCGATCGACAGCGAGTGATATGCGTCGGTTACATATGCCTCTTCGACACCCTTTATGTAGGCGCCGGGTTTGCGCGGCAGTCCCGGAGCTTTCGGGAATACCTCAATCACCGGCCCACGCATCTTCTGCCACAGGATTCTGATTCGGTTCACGTAAGGCGAAGTTTCGCGTGGCGCTAGGGCCATGACCGGCTGATCGCTAAACGGATCGCTTTCGCGCATCTGATAACCGGCGGCCGTCATGGCGGCAATGATCTCGTCGGCGAGCGACGCGCGTCCGCTATTGCGAAATGCTCCCGCCAGCCTTCCGGCGATCGTGCTGTGGCCGCCGTCAAGTAGCCTGCCGAGCGGGTCGGAGGCATCGCGGATCATCGCCAACGCGACGCGGGCATCGGTCGCGTGGTTCAGGAAATAGCGGGGCGATGCCTCGATGAGCGCCGCCTCTAGTGAGAAAAGGCGCAACCCATCTTTCTCCGTTCTGTCTGCTGCCGGCGGCAGCGCCGCCTGAAGGTCGAATAGTGAGGTGCCGTGCGGCAGTTTCGTCACGCTGTTCGTGCCTTTTGGCGAGCGCACCGCGAGCTGCTTGGGGACAGTCCAGTTTCCGGCATGAATCGAGAGGGACTGCTCGGCGGACAGGCTCCAGTTCTTCCGAAAACGGCTCTCCAGGTAAACGGCGGCAAACCGCCAGAACGACGCGTACCATGCCGTGCTCTCGCTTTTTGCTTCGTCTGGACCGCCGGCGATGTACCAGCCTTTCATGACTTCCCGCAGAAAGCCGTTTTTCAACAGACGTTCGCGATGCGTGCGGGTCAGATCTCGCGCTCGGATGGCGGCTGCCCCGTTCGCGTTCTGAAGCTTGTGCAGGATTTCTAGAGATTCAGCCAGTTTTTCGGAAGGGGTTGACATTTTGCACCAAAACTAGGCATTCACGCTGTACTACAACTAGGTTATCATGTTGTATCATAACTAGGTTTTCATGTCGACGCCTTCTGGGATTTTGTGTTTCCTCAGGCTCGCGGTGCGGACGTAAGAGTAGATGAAACAGGTGGATATCGGTGAAGAGCGATCCTAGGCCATCCAAACGACCGAGGGCGTGGTTCGCCCGCTCTAATAGGGTTTGAAGCGGTGTGAGCCGAACCGGCGGATGCGGCGGTGGTGGTTGGGAACATGGGCGCGAACGAAGGTTTGGACGTCGCTCATGATGATGTCTGGCCTCTTATAATTAACGGAGTCGCCCTATGGAAGAGATTGAGATCGCGTACAACCGGGAACTGAAATCGCTCGAGGCTGTCCTGTCGTGTGTAAAGAACCCGGGCGACTTTTTCATCAGCGGCATGGAGGAGATGCCCATGCCACGGATAGAGGTCGAGGGTACCGGAACGCTATCGTTTCCATTGCCCGACACGCAGATCGCCGCTCTTGTGGGGACGGCGGAACGGGCACCTTATGGACGGGGCGAGGAGACGATTGTCGACACGAGCGTGCGCAACGTTTGGCAGATTGCTCCCGGGAAGGTCAAAATCGGCGGCAAATCGTGGGTGGCAAATTTCAAAAAGATTCTTTCGACGGTGACAGCGGGTCTGGGATGCGACGATCCAACTATCTCCGCCGAGCTTTACAAGTTGCTCGTGTACCAAGAGGGCGGGTTCTTTCTCGCTCATCGCGACACGGAGAAAACGGATGGGATGTTCGGAACTTTGGTGGTGACGCTCCCTTCTTCCTATCTCGGCGGTGCGCTTCGTATACGGCATGGGGGCCGCGAGGTCACCGTTGAAACGAAAGCTCCCGACCCCTCGGAGCTTTCGTATGTGGCATTTTACGCCGACTGCGAACACGAGGCCCTGCCAGTGCGGCAAGGCAGTCGCGTTTGCCTGGTTTACAACCTCATTCAACAGCGCTCAAAGGGGAGGCGCGGGATTCTAAAGGCCCCTGAATACGAATCCCAGATTGGCGAAGCCGCCGCCATCCTCGATCGATTTTTCAACGCCGCGGATGCACCTGCCAAAATCGTATGGCTATTGGATCATCAGTACAGTCCAGCAGGGCTTTCGTTTTCAACTTTGAAGGGTGCCGATGCGGCAAAGGCCCGCGTCTTGCTGCGCGCGGCAACCAAGGCCCAGTGCGCTGCCCATTTGGCGATTGTCCACATCGGGGAGGCTGGCCAAGCGGAGTCCGACTTCGGCTATTCTTACGGATCGCGCCGGCGTCCCTACGCGAGCTACGAAGACGAAGACGAGGAAGGCTTCGACGATGAAGACGTGAGCTTCACCGCGGCGAGCGTCGACGATGACTGGCAGTACGTGGACCAGTGGCGAGACACCGATGATCGCGTTGTGGGGTTCGGCCGGATTCCTCTTGCGGACGGCGAGTTGCTTCCCGCTGGTGCGCTGGACGGGGAACCGCCGGACAAGAAGCGCATAACAGAGGCGACTGGCAATGAAGGCGCAAGTTATGAGCGGTCTTATCTTCGGGCGGCACTCGTTCTCTGGCTCCAGCGCAGTACGGCGGATGTGCTGCTGCAGGCTGGTGCTGTAGCGGCCCTTCCCTATTTGAAGCAGTTAGCCGCCGGTGGCGAGAGCGCAAGACCAGAGGCGATTCGAGTCGCAGAACGGATATTGGAAGCATGGCCAGACGATGCACAACGGTGGAGCAGCTACGCGATGGACGTTGCATGGCCGCAACCAGCGGATCGGATTGAAATGATCGCAGCGTTGGTAAGCCTCAACGCTCAGGCCCTGCTTGACCGGTTCCTCAGGGAGGTCATCACAGCAAGCTACGATGGCTCGGAGAACGCGGCGCTAGTTTCCTCAGTTAGCGTGATGGGAGAGGCCCGTGCCCCGGCGGTTCTTTCGGCGCTGGTGTCGGCGCGTATGGCGGATCATGCGGCCGAGTGCGCGGAACTTCTGCTGGCGCTTGCGGGGAAACCAGCCTACTCTTTCGCGGAGGTCGCCGAGGCCGCCGTTGCCGGCCTTGATCGCATTGGAATCGGCGGCTCGGAATCGGCAGCTTACGAGTGGGAACCGGAAGAGCGCGGGCATCCACTCGCGCCCGAATTCATCGAGAACTTGCTTGGGGCGCTGCAGGCTTTCAAAAAAGGGACGTTGTGTGACGACGCCGCCGGGAAGATCGCCTCTCGCCCGGAGATCTTCAGTCCCGTCACACTCGTCGTTCCCGCAATCGAGCGGATCGGCGCGTGGAGCCGGAAGGTGACGACGCCAGTGGCCGGCAGTGTCCGACACCTCTGGGCGAGCGCGGCGGAGTTCTTGCTCGCGCGGAGCGAGGCTCCTCCGCAGCCACCGTCGGACTGGCGTCTGGACGTAAAGCTCTCCTGCGCGTGTCCCGATTGCGGGGAATTACAAACCTTTGCGCGCCATCCCGCCGAGCGTGTGCATCGGTTTCGTGTTAACAAAGAGCGGCGCCGTCACCTCCACGCCGCGATCGACAAAAATCGGCTCGACATGACTCACGTGACGGAGCGCGTCGGTTCGCCTCAAACGCTGGTTTGCACGAAGGACCGCCGCACTTTTGACCAGCGCGTGGAGCAATACGAGGGCGAGATCGCGGCCATGCGCACGCTACTGAGGCTGGCCGACAAGTCCGGCGACGACGCCCTATCCAGGAGGATGGAGGCGGCCGTGAAACTTGCGGCCGATTTGAACAAAGGAAAAGGGCTGCCGAAGAAGTGAACGATCAGTATTCCGGTTGCCGCACTCGGTGGCTCCGTTCCGAGCCGCGTACTTAGGAACCGTGAGTTAAGCAAGCTCACGGCTGAGCGCGGTGCTTGGCGAAGAAATCGAAACGGCGGCCGAGAATCATTTTAATCAGCAGATGATCTGTGCTGTGGGTCATACCAATACCCACGCCGAAGTTGAACTCCCAATTGGGGCTGAGGTCCAGGTCGATGGCGGGCACAATCTGCTGTTGCTGTTGGCCCAGCGGATCGAAGCCGGTGATATCGCCGTTCACGGCATAGTATTCAAAGCCGCCCATAATCTTCTTGGTGAACTGATAACCGACCTTCACTCCCGGCTCAAACTCGAGGCCTTGCGAGACTCCGGGTCCGTGAAAGCTGCGGTCGAAGGCGGGATTGAAGGCCAGATACCAGGGCCCAAGCTGTTTATCGATGATGGGACGGATTTCGAGGGTCCAGGTATCGGCGGAAAAGACTGCGCGCTGATAGCCAAATTCCAAAGAGAGGCTGACGCCGACCGGCCACTTCCATTTTTCCGGGGCACGAACGCGCGGGCGAAAGTGATCGCCCACCCACCGATAGCCCTGGCCGTTTGGGCCGACACTGGTGAAGATGTAAAAGCCGGTCTCAAACCAATCATTCCAGCCTTGGGTGATTTCCACAGATTCGTGTTCTTGATGGTTGGTGGGATAGGTGCCATCGGTGGTTGTCTTGCTGCCAATGGCGGTGAAGTTACTGTGCAACTCGACCATGGTGTTGCCGGGCGCGACGATATCGGAGCCGTAGATCTGCACTTCGTAGTTCCCTTGCGCGAAAGCGGAGAGGCAAATGGCAAAAAACGAGAGGGTGCGGAAGAGGGGCAAGTATTGATTTTATTCCTTAGCCTTTTGGTACCGCTCCTTGGCAGTCGCGGCTCGGTTTGGAGCTTAGAACGCGGTCGTCGGATTGTGGGCCCGCTTTGCGTCGGCTTTGCCGGCGTCCAGATCGTTCCAATTCAGAATCGCGTTGAACGGCAGGAAGAATGTGCCCTGCGTTTGCCAGCGCCAGAACGGCCGCAGGGCGAACAAAACGATATGCCCCTTGCCGAGCGGGACGTCGGCTACTAAAACGTGGTTTGCCAGCCGCTGGCCGCCGGACAACATACCGGACAGCAGCATGTCCTCCGGCTTGGCCGGAAATTGCATCACCACTCGTGGGTGAACTTCGTCCGTGTCGGGACCCATTGACCACGAACGCTGGCGTGGCGCGTCGTCTGCGGACGCCGGATCGGCCGGCTTCGAGGGAGATTCGGTTCCTTGATAAGGAGAAATGTGAACCGGGTTGGCGTTGGGCGTAATCACTTGCCCAAAGCTTGCGCTGCCGCCGCCGGGAAGCGCTCCTTGCGAAACGGCGAGAACGGGATCTTGATTGAAATAAACGGGCAAGTCTTTCGCTTCGAAGCCATAAACGAGCGGACTCTTGCGATCGGAAATGACGCCGCGTAAAATTGTGCCGCGCGCGGCTAGGTCTTCCGGGTGCTCCACCGTCAAGCCGGCTGCCAGGCCGTAATCCACCATGAGAGAAGCGGTTGAGCCTTCCGTGATGAGCGTGCCACCGGAGCGCACGAATTTCGCCAGTTCCGCCAAGCCTTCCAATCCCATGCCGCCGCGGATATCGTCGCTCTGGTCGTTTATGCCGAGATTCGGAGTGAGTTCCGAAGTCTTGTAAGGAATCGGATCTTTGCCTGTCAGGGGAATGCCATTTACTTGCGACTGCGACGTACCACCGACATGCGGGAACAAGATCACATCGTATTTCGCGCGCAGATTCGGGTCGCGCAATTTTTGATCGGCGAAATAGGTATAGGGAACTCCGTAGGTATCGAGCGCCGCGCGCACCCAGCCTTCGTCCTGTGTGCGCGTCCATGAATGAACGTAGCCAATGCGCGGGACGTCAAGCTCGTGAGTTTTGACGGAGGGCAAAGAGCTGACGGCATAAGCCGCCAATCCCAAATCATGAACCGAAGGTTCCAACTTGCCGCGGTCGGCTGCGGGAATGATGAAAGCACCGGCATGGAAAGTATGGCCGGCAATTTCGAAATCGTCTTCGGCCGCGAGCATCTTCACAGCCGCATGGCGGAAACGAAAATCCATGAGCGTGTTGTCGGTTGTGTGATCTATGATGAGCGTTTCGCCGGTTCCTTCGATAGCGCCCTCCACTTTGACGTCGGCGCTGAGCAGCGTCATGGGCAAATCGAGAATCGCTTTAGAGTTCACGGCGCTGAGTTTCACGTTGCGCAAATACTGCATGGTCCAACCGGTGTCGTCGTACGGCCGAGGATTCGTGACCGGGTAATTCTGCACGGCGAAATACATGTCGGCCAAGGTGCGGTAAGGCTGATCGGCGCGAATAACGTAATCGCCGGCGGACACCTCAACCCCACCTTCTTTGAAGGGAGTGCGTGCCTGATGAACTTCCAACCCCTGCATCCGCAACGCGTTCACCATGGCGGCGGCTTCCACGCGGCGCCGCTGCGCGGCCGGGATCACCCATGCATAGAGCGGCCCATTGGCGCCCGCTTCGACCGCGCGCCGATTCTTTAACCAATAATTTTCAAGATACAGTTCCTTCGATCTGGCCACTTGGTTCAACGCGATCAAGAGCGCGGACTCCTGAATGTTCACGTTATTGCGCGGGCCCCAGGCGATGGTCGGCAGCGGCGGATTTGGACGATACCACTCGCGGCTCGTGCTGCTGGCCGGAAGCTGCAAATTCTTGTTTACGTCCGGGCCATAGCTTTGCACTTCGTAAAAGCGGCCGAAGGAATTGTGCGTCACGGCAATCCAAAACAGATAGTTAGGCACCCAGCCGTCATAAAAACCATATGTCCAAACGCCCGGCACGTCGCGCTTGGCCATCTCCATGGTTTCCGTCTCGGCCAGCAGCCACCACTCGTTCGTTTGAATAGGGTCGAGCGACGGATTGTACGGACCAGTGCCGGTGGAAATGTACAGATACGACTGCGCCTCGTGCAAATCGTGGAAGACCGTGGGATGCCACTCGAGTACAGTTTGCGTGATGTTCTGGGTGAGTTTCAGAAACTGTCCGATGCCATCGCGATTATTGTCGTGTTGGACATATTTGCCCCAGTACATAAGCGGCGGTCGGGGCTTGCCGGTGTTCTTGCCGTAATAGTAAGTATCGACAGCTTTCTCGCGGCCGTCCACTTCCACCACCGGCGTGATGAAGACGATGGCGTTGTTGCGAATCGTTTGAATAAAGGGAGTCTCTTCTACTATGAGCCGGTACGCTAACTCCATGAGCATCTCGGGGCCGCCCGTCTCCGGCGAGTGAATGCCGCTGTCAATCCAGTAAATGGGCTTAGCGGTTTTGATCAAGCGCCGCGCGTCTTTTTCGGAAGTCTTGCGCGGGTCGGCGAAGGCGGCGAGCATCGCCTTGTAGTCGTCCAGGTGACGCAAGGTGTTTTCGTCGGCAATGGCCAAGAGGACCTGGTCGCGGCCTTCTTCCGTTTTGCCGATGGTCCAATAGCGGGCGCGCGGCGAATTGGCGGCTAAAGCATCGAAATAGCGGTGAATATCTTTGGCGTAGGTGAGTTCGCCGGGAGTGCCCGGAATGCGCCCAAAGAACGACAGTGGGCTGGGAACGGTCTCCGAAGCGGGCATGTGATCGACCAGCTCAGTCGAGATACGGGGATCCTGCAGGTACTCTTTGATCAGGTTCGTGTAGGCGATGTCTTGCTTCTGCGGAATCGCCTTGGAGGAGTTGTTTTGAGCGCAGGCATACCCTGCCAAGACGAGCAGAAATGTAATGCGCCAGCCGCGGAACAGGCTGCGGATGCACGAAAGCTCCCCCATGCTTGCCAATAGTACACGATTCAGAGTATCGTGGCCGGCGTTTGGATCAGAGAGACGGTCTTTCTGTTTCTGAATTTGCGATAGGGGCGCCGCAGCACTTCTTGAACTTCTTGCCGCTGCGGCAAGGGCAATGGTCGTTGCCGCTGATCTTTGGCGGCAGGCGCGGTTTGACTTCCGGCGCCGCCTCGATGCGCAGGAGCTTACGAAGGTCGGAAAGATCTTCGATCTGATCGGGCTCCACCCCCACAATCACTTGCCAGCCGCGTTGCTGAGCAAGGCTGACGATCTCCCGAGCCTCCTCCGTCGATCGCACACGGACCACAGCCGGCCGCTTATGGGTTCCTAACTTCGCCACGGAAACTTCCCCATGGCTGCCAATAGTACACGATACACGTTGCTCAATCCGCTACACGGTTGCGCCAGTCGCGCCGACAAGGACTGAGGTGCAATGCGCGCACTTGCGCGCCGCGATTGGAATCTCACTCAAACACTCAGGGCACTGCTTGGTAGTCGGGTCGGGTGGAACTTCGCCGCGCTTGACGCGGGCCATCAACGTATTCATGGGAAGTACCACGAAAAAATAGACGGCCGCACCCGTCAGCACAAACATGAACAGCGCACCGATGAAGCCGCCGATCGGAAATTGCGTCCCGTTGACGTCAAAATGGATTCCGGAAAAATCGGGCTTACCCACTGCCAACGCGATGAGGGGCGTAATAAATCCGTCCACCAAACCCTTAACCACAGCGGCGAACGCAGCTCCGATCACTACGCCGACGGCTAAATCAACCACATTGCCGCGCATCAAAAATGTTCTAAAACCCTTCATTCAAAGCCTCCTGTTTTTGTAAGCACGCACGGGAATCGCGCGTGCTTACCCGTTGTACCGCAAACAGGTTTAGGGAAGCAATTTTATGCGTAGACCGAAAGATTGGTCTTTCGGGCGAAACCGTTGATCTCTCGCAGGAAATGCAGTCCGGAAGCGAGTGCGAGATCAACATCTGGCGCGCTCATGCGCATGCCTGGATTTTGCGAAAATCCATCGGGCGTGCGGATAAAGATCAAAGCGGAAGGGGTCTTTTCCGCAAGGATCATGGCATCGTGGCCATAGCCGCTCACCATGCGCGACGATTGGCAGCCGGCGAGGCGAAGCGCCCGCTCGGCAACATGCATGAGGCCCTCGTGCATGGGGACGGCCTGATGATCCAGATTGCGATGAAAATCGAAACGCAGGCGGCGCTTCTGCGCCACGTGACGCGCCTTCTCGAGCAAACGTGCAATGGTGCCGTTGAGGGTTTTGTCCGAGGGATGGCGCATATCCACGCTCATGGTTACGTTCGAAGGAATCACCCCCGTTGCGCCCGGAAACACTTCCACCTTCTCCACCGTGGCGAACAAACCATTCACTGAGCGAGCTTCCTGTTCAACCATGCCGATCCATTCCGCGGCGCCACTCAAAGCATCGCGCCGCAGATTCATTGGAGTTGTTCCGGAAT
>Ga0302326_10028681_pt1 | contig 11194 bp, 4 predicted proteins | sample Palsa_T0_3_FD_202264 | JGI IMG/M metagenome (GOLD analysis project Ga0302326, IMG submission 202264) | Peat permafrost microbial communities from Stordalen Mire near Abisko, Sweden - Palsa_T0_3 | ecosystem: Environmental > Terrestrial > Soil > Palsa > Peat permafrost | place: Sweden: Abisko...
GGTATTTCTGAGCTGGCGTCCCCACGGGGATTCGAACCCCGGTTCTCACCGTGAAAGGGTGGTGTCCTGACCGGGCTAGACGATGGGGACGTAGCGCGCGATCGGGCAACCTAGGCCTGCATCCGACCCAAGCAAGAGCATTTTTCCGTCTCGACCCCAGGCGATGCGGCGGAATCCTCGGCTGATGACATTTGCCGAAATCGAGGCGGCTCTGCCCGACCGGGCCGTGACCTCGATTGAGGCTCCGTTCCCGAGGATCGCATCCGGGAAGGTTCGCGAAATCTTCGACCTGGGTGACGCGTTGCTTCTTGTTGCCTCGGACAGGCTCTCCGCGTTCGACGTCGTCTTGCCCGACGGGATTCCGGGAAAGGGCGTCCTCCTCACGCAGATGAGCCTTTGGTGGTTCGCCAGGACCTCCGGGATCGTCGCAAATCACCTCCTGCCGGATCAGGACGGCGAATTCGAACGTCGCGGGGTTGCAGGCAGCGACCTGCGCATGCGCAGCATGGTGGTACGCAAACTCAGCCCACTTCCGATCGAATGCGTCGTGCGCGGGTACCTTGCGGGAAGCGGATGGGTGTCGTACTGCGAGTCAGGATCCGTGTGCGGAATCTCCCTTCCTGCCGGCCTGCGGCAGGCCGAGCGCCTGACGCGGCCCATCTTCACGCCAACGACCAAGGCGCCAAAAGGCTGTCACGACGAGGCGATCGACGACACAGGGGGAGTCGCGCTGGTGGGCGAGGCGCTATACGGGCGCGCCACGGCGGCCAGCCTCGCATTGTATCAGCTGGGGCACGATCGGGCCCGCGACGCCGGAATGATCCTCGCGGACACGAAATTCGAGTTTGGCACCGATTCCGAAGGGAGGCTGGTCCTCATCGACGAGGTTCTCACGCCTGACTCATCGCGGTACTGGCCCAAGGACAGCTACGAGCCCGGCGGGTCCCCGCCGAGCTACGACAAGCAGTTTGTTCGGGACCACCTTCTCGGACTCGCGTGGGACAAGAAGCCGCCGGCCCCCCGGCTTCCCCTCGACGTGATCTCAAGGACCCGCGAGAAATACCTGGCTGCGCTTCGCCGGCTGATGGCCGGCGGGTTGGCTACTGCATGACGCCCTGGCGCTTTTGCGGCACGGCCGCGCCATTCTGGGCGCGGACCAGCTCGCGGCGGAGCCAGTCGAGCGAGGCATTGACCGCCCGCTGCTTGATCGTGGTGCGCGGGCCGGGATAGCTGAGCTTCCTGGACCAGACCCCGTGGGGCGCATGGAGGGCCACAAAGATTGTGCCGATGGGATTCTCATTCGCGCCGCCGCAGGGACCGGCGAATCCTGTGATGGAAAGCGCGTAGTCCGCCCCCAGTTTCTCGGCCGCCCCTGTGGCCATGGCGACGGCAGCCTCCGGGCTCACGGCGCCGTGCTGCAGGAGAAGGCACTCCGGCACGTCCAGCAGCTGCATCTTCGAGTCGTTCGAGTAGCAGACGCATCCCCCCGAGAAGAACTTCGACGCCCCGCAGATGTCGGTGAACGCGTTCGCAAGCAATCCGCCGGTGGCCGTCTCCGCCACCGCGAGGCGCTTGTCGTGCGACCGAAGAAGGTCCGCGCAAACCTTGGCGAGCGAATCGTCTCCTCGGGTCACAAAATCCTCGCCCAGGAGGCTTGCGCATTCATCGGCGATCATCCCGACTTCGGCGAGGTCCAGCTCCCCACCCGGGGAACTCAGCCTGCAGTCGACATGGCCCGAATGCGCGCAGAACGCGATGCCGAGGCTTGCGCCGTGTCGTTCAAACACAGGCTGAAGCTTCGTCTCAAGCAAGGACTCGCCAATTCCGGCGGTCCGGATCTGGACGTAGGCCTCGCGATCGAGAACGAGCCCCAGCTTCGCGAGCCTCGGAAGGACCTGCTCGGCGAACATCGGCTGCAGCTCATTCGGCGGCCCGGGCATCATGCAAAGCACCTTGCCCTCCTGCTCGACCCAAAGTCCGGGCGCCGTCCCGTTCGCGTTGGGCAGCACCTCGCAGCGCTCGAAGCGGTGCGCCTGCCTGAGGTTGTTCGGCGTCATCTTGCGGCCAAACAGGGCGAAGCGCTCGAGGATGTGCCTTTCGATCACGGGATCGAACACAAGTCTCTGGCCCAACACGCCTGCGATGGCATCGCGCGTGCGGTCGTCGCAGGTTGGCCCCAGGCCGCCCGTCGTCAGCACGACGTCGGACCGGTCCCAACTCTCCCTGAATTGCTGCGCAATATCCTCGGCATCATCCGTTACCGTAACATTTCTGCGAAGCTCGATCCCCCGCGCCCCCAACTGCGAGCCGATGAACGCCAGATGGCCATTCGCGGTGAGCCCCAGGAGGAGTTCATCGCCAATGGTCAGGAGTTCGTAGCGGAGCCTTTGCGGGTGCTTTTTCAAACGGGGGACTGGAGGTTGGAAGAAAGCATGCTTTGCGGATGTGGAAATTAGGCTAATCTGGGGAAAATGCCAGCCGTTGACTCAGATAGCGGCGTCCCCCCCACGCTCAAGGAAAAGGTGCGGCGGCTGCCTGACAAACCCGGTGTTTACCTGATGAGGGACCGGATAGGGAGGATCATCTACGTGGGTAAGGCAAAGGCGCTTAAGAAACGGGTTTCCTCGTATTTCCAGCCTTCGCGGGCTTTCGCGCTCCACCCGAAGATCCGGGCCCTGGTGGAGATGATTGCCGACTTCGACGCAATAGTCGTGAAATCCGAACCCGAGGCGATCCTGCTCGAGGGCAAGCTCATCAAGCAGTGGAAGCCGCGCTACAACACCGACTTCACGGATGACAAGCGCTTCCTTCTCGTGCGGGTGGACCCCCGGGAGGAACTGCCCCGGTTTCGCTTCGTGCGCCTCAGGAAGGATGATCATTCCAGGTATTTCGGGCCCTTCGCGCACAGCGGCCCCCTGAGGAAGGCGCTCGCCCAGATGCGTCGCCAGTTTGGAATCCTGTTGAGCGACGGGTCGCCTCAGCGGATGCCCGATGGGTCGTGGCAGCTCTATGACGACGTGAGGGCGGAAATCTACGGCTTTCCAAACACCGTCACGACCCAGCAGTACCGGGAGCGTGTCGACCTGGCGTGCGCGTTCCTGGAGGGGAAGTCCCGCGAATGGCTCGAATCACTCAGGTCCGAGATGGCCTCGGCCTCCGGGCGCCGCGAGTTTGAGAAGGCTGCCGGACTGCGCGACATCGTGTTCGCCCTGGAGAAGACGCTGGAGAGGCCGCGGCGGTTTGAGCGCACCGACCCGACGGCACTGAGCGCCGGCGCTCCCGCCCTCGAATCGCTCCAGCAGGCGCTCGCGCTGCCGTCGACCCCGCGCACGATCGAGTGCTTCGATATCTCGCACATCTCGGGCACCTTCGTCGTCGCCTCGATGGTCCGGTTTGCCGATGGAAAACCCGACCGGGACAATTACCGCCGGTTCAGGATCAAGGGCTTCATGGGCAATGACGATTTCCGGGCCATGGAGGAGGTGGTGGGGCGCCGTTACCGCAGGCTGCGCGACGAGGGGCGGGCGTTTCCCGACCTCGTGGTGATCGACGGGGGCAGGGGGCAGGTGGGGGCGGCTCTCAAGGCTTTCGTCGCCCTGGACCTCGTGCCGCCGCCGATCGTGGGGCTGGCCAAGAAGGAGGAGATAATCGTGTTTCCCGACGAGCGTCCGCCGCTCGACATTCCGCTGGATCACGCCGGGCTCCGGCTGCTGCAGCGGCTCCGCGACGAGGCCCACCGTTTTGCGAACACCTACAACGCCGACTTGCGATCGAAGAAGATACGCGAGTCCCGGCTCGACGATCTCCCCGGTCTCGGCCCCGTGCGGCGCGGCGCGCTCATGGCCTGGTTCGGCAGCATAGAGCGCCTTCGCGCCGCCACGCCCGCGGAAATCGCCGAAGTCGACGGATTCGGGCCCAGGCTCGCCTCGGAACTCTATTCGTTCCTTGGCAGAAATAAGGCCCAGCCGGCGAAAACTCCTTGAACCGGCCGGCGGCTTGGGCGTCCTACGGAGTCTCCATGCCCGATATCCGACTGCTCACGCTGGCCGCCGCCGCCTGCGCCGGGACGGCCGCCCTGTTCGGTGCGGCCCCGGAGCTGGGGCCGCCATTCCGGGATCACGCGGTGCTCCAGCGCGAGAAGCCGGTGCCTATATGGGGCCGCGCGGTCCCGGGCGAGCACGTGAGCGTGGCCTTTGCGGGCCAGAGGGTGGGCACAACGGCGGGCCCCGACGGGCGTTGGATCGCCGTGCTCGCTCCGCTTTCCGCCAATCCGCTGGGCGCCGACCTGCTTGTCGCGGGAAAGGAGAGCGTCACGGTGCACGACCTGCTGGTCGGCGAGGTCTGGCTCTGTGCCGGAGGGGCGGACATGGAATCCGTGGCCCCGGAGGACGCCTCGGCGCATTTTCCGCTCATTCGCCATTTCAAGGTCGAGCGCCAGGCAGCCACCGCCCCCATCAGTACAGCGAGCGGCGAATGGAAGGCGTGCTCCCCGGCAACCGTGGGCCAGTTCACCGCCGTGGGCTACTTCTTTGCGCGGGAACTCCTGTCGCGCCTCGATGTGCCCATCGGCATCATCAACAGCTCCGCCTCCGGGAGCTCCCTTGAGGCGTGGATGAGCCCGGCCGCACTTGGCGCGATCGGGGCGACGGGGCGTCAGGCCTTGAGCTTCACCCCGGGTCAGGACGGTCCGTGGGCTCCCGCCAGCCTTTTCAACGGGATGATCCATCCGCTGCTGCCCTATGCAATCCGGGGAGTGATCTGGTACCAGGGCGAGGGCGACGTGGGCCGCCCGGCGGACTACGCCGTCCGGTTTCCGGCGCTGATCACCGCGTGGAGGTCCCATTTCGGCGAGGGAGATTTTCCTTTTTTTTGGGTGCAGCTTGCGGGGCCGAGATCCCCCTCGGGAGGCGCGGCAGATGCATGGGCAAGGCTTCGCGAGGCGCAGGCCGGGGCTCTTGCGCTCCCCGCGACCGGCCAGGCCGTGGCGATCGACGTCGGGGAGACCGAAAGGCGCGAGGTCGGCCGAAGGCTGGCGCTGATAGCCAAGGCGACGGTCTATTCCATTCCCGTGGACTACGTCGGGCCCACCTTTGGCGGATCATCGGTGGAGGCGGGGGCCATCCGCGTGCATTTCGATTTCGCCGGCGACGGCCTCACGGCGTCGGGCAAGCCGCCCCAGTCATTCGAGATCGCAGGGGCGGACCGTGTGTTTCATGCCGCTGGCGCAGTCATCCACGGCGACTCGGTCATCGTCCGGTCGCCCGTGGTCGGGCAGCCCGTGGCGGTGCGTTATGCATGGCGAAACGCCGCCGAGGCCAACCTGTACAACGGCGCCGGGCTCCCAGCGGCTCCCTTCAGGAGCGACGACTGGTGAGCGTCCGGCTATCCGATTCAAGGCAACTCGTAGACCTCGCCCAGCGCCTCGCCGGTCGCGTTGCTGGCGCTCGTCACCTGGAACGTGTAGGCGCCGGGGGGCAGGTTGGCAATCAGGGCGGTATCGGCGTCCTGCGCGGAAAGCGCAAAGGCGCCGACGCTCGAATCGGCGGTCGTTATATCCTGGGCATCGATGATGGCCTGGTCCGCGCCCGTAATCGTCTGGTTGGTCCACGTGAAGTTCTGCGCTACCAGGTTGCCGTCCTGGTCATAGACGCTCAGCACGGGATCCGAGATCGAGTCGGTGACGCCGAAGCCCGAAAGGCCCGGTCCGACCCCGCGGATGAGGACGCTCTTGATCGAGGTTCCTGAAATCACAAAGCCGCCGATCAGCGCCCCGGCCCCGGGGCTCACGGTTCCCCTCGCCGAGATATCGATCAGCCTCTGCGGCGCCGTCAGGGGTGTCGCGCTCGCGTCATAGACCTCCGCGAGGACAACGCCTCCCTTGCCCGAGGGATCGAACACCTGCATGGTGTACGCCCCGGGCACGAGGCTGGTCACGATGGCGGCGTCTGCGCTGTCCGGCGTGAGCGAGAACGCCCCCACCTGGGCGAATGTCGCGGCAAGGGCGCTCCCGCCGCCCCATGTGCTGTTCTGGCTAAGCAGGGCTCCCGAGGACGAATAGAGCTGAAGCTCCGGCGTCGCCATGAAACCCGGGACGCCAAAGGCCTGCAGGCCCGGTCCCACGGCCCTCAGGAGCACGGTCTTCGGGCTTGTTCCCGAGATGACGAATCCGGCGATCAGAATCTGGCTGCCGTTGAGCTCCGCGCGGGACGACAGGTTGAGGAGCCTGTTGGCCGGTGACGTCGCGGCGGGTGTGAACGCGACGCCTGCCGAGCCAATGGTGATCGTCAGGCCCGAGACCGTCGAGCCGCCCTGGCCGGTCACCGTCAGGGTCACGTTGTAGGTGCCGACTCCCGTCGGCGTTCCGGAGATGACCCCCGAGGTTGGATTGATGCTGAGGCCTGCCGGCAGGCCGGCCGCCGAGAAGGTGTTGGGCGCCAGAGTGGCCGTCACGGTGAACGTGAACGGCGAGCCGGAAACGCCGCTGACGGCCGAGGGCGAGCTGACAGCGGGAAGCGTTGTCGAATTCGCCAGGTACACGACCTGGACGAGCCCGGAGGAACTGAACTCCGAGGACGGGATCACTCCCGTGCCGCGCACCTGCAGGAGGCTCGATCCGGTCGATGCCAGCCCCGTGAGCCGCCACGTCAACCCGTCGCTGCTGGTGGCCTGGCCGACGCTCGTCCAGTGGGTGCCATCGGTGGTCTCCTCAAAGCCGGTGGAGGCGAACAGCGGGGCGCTGCCGCCCCGCGTCCAGGTGAGGGTGGACTGGTCGGCGCTCACGAAGACCGACTGCGTCACGGGCGTGGACGGCTCGAAGCGCGCGATCTCGAAGCGCGGCAGGCCCCCCGTGGAGTTGAATCCGCCGCCGAGGAACACCTTGCCATCGGGCTGGACCATGACGGCGTCAGCGGCGGCGTTGGGCGCCGGGTTGAACGTCGTGTCGACGGCGCCGCTTGCGCCGAGGCGCGCGGCGTAGGAGATCGGCTGGCCGCCGATTGCCGTGAACGTGCCCACGACGTAGAACATGCCGTCCACCTGGAGCGTGACCGCGTTGACGGTTCCGTTCGCGCCCGGGTTGAAGGTCGGGTCCACCGACCCGTCGGAATTGAGCCGCGCCAGCCCGACCAGCGGCTGGCCCCCGACGTTGGTGAAGGCGCCCGCGATGACGATCTGCCCGTTGGGCTGCACGACGATCGCGTCGACGGACCCGTTGACGGAGGGCAGGAACGTGGCGTCCGGCGATCCCGACGGCCCGAGCCGGGCCATGTTGGGCGTGTTCACGCCGCCGGCGGAGGTGAATGCGCCGCCCACCAGAATCTGGCCGTTCGGCTGCGTCGCCATCGCGTTGACCGCCCCGTTGATGGACGCGGTGAAGGTGGTGTCGAGGGTGCCGCCGGAGGTGATCCGCGCAATGTTGGGCTGCGGCTGGCCCTGGACATTCTGGAACGTCCCGCCGACCAGCGCCGACCCGCTGGAGAGGGCCACGATCGCGTTCACGGGGCCGTCAGCGTTCGCGAGATAGGAGGAATCGAACGAGCCGTCGGCGTTGAGCCTTGCGAGGTTGGGGGCCGCGGTTCCGCCGACATTGGCGAAGCTGCCGCCGATTAGCGCGGCGCCGCCGACCTGGACCGACGTGAAATCGCCGCCGACGAACAGCGATCCGTCCTTCAGGACCGTGATCGTGTCCGCGACTCCGTTGAGCGACGGGTCAAAGGACAGGTCGACGGTGCCATTCGCGTTGATCCGGGCGATGTCGGCGCGGTCTGCCGGTATCCCGGTCCTGTTCGGCTCCAGGGACGTGAAACTGCCGCCCAGAACGATCTGGCCGTTCGGCTGGAGCGCGAGGGCGGAAAGGCCCCCGTTCGGATTCGGAGCGAAGGAGGTGTCGATCGTCCCGTCGGTGTTGACCCGGGTCAGGTAATTGCTGTCGACGATCGCCCCGGGGGTCACGTTCGTGATGTTCGCGTTCTGCTCCCATGCCGTGAAGCTGCCCCCGGCGATGACCTGGCCGTTCGACAGCACGACGAGCGCGGTCACCGGCGCGTTCGGGTCGGGGTAGAATGTGGTGTCCAGGCTCCCGTCGTTATTCAGCCGCAAGAGGTTCTGGACATTGTACGCCGTGGTGCCCGCGTTGGGGGCAAGTGACGAGAAGGCGCCGCCGACCACGATCTGTCCCGTTGACGTGAGGCCCATCGCGTACGCGGGCCCGTCGAGGTCGGGGTCGAACGTGGTGTCGACCGTACCGTCGGTGTTCACCCTGCCTATGAAGTTGAGCGCCGACGCGGTCGTCGCTCCCGTGGGAATCATCTGAGTGAAGTCGCCGCCCACGACGATCTGGCCATTGGGCTCCAGCAGCAGGCTCAGCACCTGGAGGTTGGGCTGCGGTGCGAATGCCGTGTCCAGCGAGCCGTCCGTATTCAGCCGGGCTAGGTATGAATTGTCGACGCCGTTCACGGTGAGGAATCCCCCGCCGATCACTATCTTCCCGTCGGACTGGATGACGATGGCGCTCACGACGCCGCCCAGAATCGGGTTGAACGTCGTGTCGACGCTGCCGTCGGTATTCAGGCGGACAAGGTTCTGCAGGCCCGACACGCCGTTGAAGGTGCTGAACAGGCCGCCGATGATCACCTGGCCGTTGGACTGCTGGGCCGAGCAGACGATCTCGCCGTTGGATGCGGCCGAATAGGTGAACCTGACGTGGCCGTCCGAATTGAGCCACACGCCCGCGTTCGAGGGTATCACCGTGGATGCCCCGCTCGGCAGTACGGCCACGGCGTTCACCGGGCCGTCGACGCCCGGGTCAAACGTGGTGTCGATTGACGCGTCCCCGTTCAGGCGGGAAATGTAGGCGGCCGGGCTGCCGTCCATCGGGCTGAACGAACCGGCGAAGATCACCTGGCCGTTGGGCTGCTGGGCGAAGGCCCGCACCTGCCCGGTCGGGGCCGTGTTTGCGCCGAGACTGAATGCCGTGTCGAGCGTGCCGCCGGGATTGAGGATGGCAACGTGGTTGACGGACGTCGGCGTCGCCGACCCGCTTGCCTGCAGCGCGGTGAAGGATCCGCCGATGAGGATGTCCTGGTTCGACAGGACGGTGACCGAGTCCACGAGCTGGTTCGCGCTGGGAGTGAACGAGCCGTCGATCGTGCCGTCCGCATTCACACGGCCCACGTAATTGTGGATGATCCCCGTGCCCGAGTAGTTCGGCGCGAACGAGGTCAGTATGCCGCCGACCACGATGGCGCCGTTCGACTGGAGCGCGATGGAGAGGACGTCGCTGTCCGGGTCGGGATAGAATGTCGTGTCGAGGGTCCCGTCCGTGTTGAGCCGGGCGAGGTGGTTGACGTAGATGGGCGTCACGGCGCTCGCGCCGGTCGCCGGGAGCACGGTCTGGGCGCCATAGGGGTTGTTCGTGGCCGTCGTCGCCGTCCCTGCCTTTGATGTCTGCGGCAAAACCGCGGTGAACGAGCCGCCGATAAGGATCTGGTTGTTGGACTGGATCGCGATCGCATAGACGGGAAGGTTCGGCTCGGGGTCGAAGCTTGACGTGTCAATCGCGCCCGTCGGAAGCAGGCGGGCGACATAGCTGCGCGTCGCCGCCCCTATGCTGGTGAACCCGCCGCCGATCAGGATCTTCCCGCCGGAATCGATCGTGATGGCGAACACGCCGCCGTTCGGGGCGGGATTGAAGGTGAGGTCGAGAGTGCCGTCGGTGTTGAGCCGGGCGAGGTCGCTGACGGAATAGCCCGTCGTGGAACCGTTGGGGGCCAGCAGGCTGAACCCGCCGCCGACATAGATCTGGCCGTTGGACGCGATGGCGATCGCATCGATGTTGGAGTTCGCGTTGGGGTTGAACACGCCGTCGATGGTCCCGTCCGTGTTGAGGCGGGCTATGTTGCCCCGCCCGAACCCGTCGACCAGCGAGAAGGAGCCGCCGATGAGGATCTGCCCGTTCGACTCAAGGGCGATCGCCTGCACGGGCCCGTTGACCGTTGCCTTGAACGCTGTGTCGAGTGAACCGTCGGCATTCAGCCGGGCGAGGAAGTTGCTGGTCACGCCGCCAATGCTGAGGAAGGTCCCGCCGATGAGCACCTGGCCGTTCGGCAGGGCGGCCGTGGCGAACACCGTGCCCGTCGAGTCGGGGTCCACGGTCGAGTCCGGCACCCCGTACGCATTGACCCGCGCAATGTGGTTCCTGAGCGTGGGCGAAGCGGTGTCCTGAGGCTGCACGGTCGTGAAGTATCCGGCCAGTATCACGCTTCCGTCCTGCTGCACGGCAATGGCGTTCACGGCCTGGTTGGGTGTGGGCAGGAACGTGGTGTCGACCGATCCGTCGGTGTTGATCCGGGTCACGTACGGCGACGCCGTCGCGGAGAGGTTGTTCACCGGAAAGACCTGGGTGAACGTGCCGCCGATGAGGAGCTTCCCGTCCGGCTGGACGGCGAGCGCGCTGACGCTCTCCAGCGGGTTGATGACGAAATTGAGCTCGAGCGAACCGTCCGGGTTGAGCCGGGCGACGAAGTCGCACTGTATGGCGCCGGTGCTCCCGTTGGGCTGGACGGTGACGAACTCGCCGCCGAGGACGACCTCCTGGGTGGGCAGCACAAGGATCGTGCTGACCGAGCCGTTCGGCTCGGGATCCCACGTGGTGTCGAGGGAGCCGTCGGAATTGATCCGGGCCGCGCAGCTGCGGGTGGTCGGCGAGGCGGACCCGTTGGGCTGCAGGGTCGAGAACCCGCCGCCGACCACGATCTGCCCGTTCGACTGGAGGGCGAGCGAGAGCACCGTCTTGTCGGTGTTCGGGTCGAAGCTCATGTCGAGCGAGCCGTCCGTGTTGAACCGCGCGACGTGGTTGCGGGTCGTCGGGGACGATGCGCCGTTCGGCTGCACCGTCGTGAACGACCCTCCGATCACGATCTGGCCATTCGTCTGGAGGATCATGGCATAGACGACGCCGTTCGTGTTGGGATTGAACACGGTGTCGAGCGTGCCGTCGGCGTTCAACCGCGCGGCATAATTGCGCGTCACCGAGGTCCCGGAACCCGTGCCCGTCATCGCCGTGAAGTCCCCGCCCACCAGCGTCTGTCCGTTGGGTTGGAGAGTGAGGGTGCGGACCACCCCGTTGGCGCCCGGGCTGAAGCTGGCGTCGACTGTCCCATCGTGGTTCAGGCGGGCGATGTAGGCGTTCCCCGAA
>Ga0302326_10028683_pt1 | contig 11194 bp, 8 predicted proteins | sample Palsa_T0_3_FD_202264 | JGI IMG/M metagenome (GOLD analysis project Ga0302326, IMG submission 202264) | Peat permafrost microbial communities from Stordalen Mire near Abisko, Sweden - Palsa_T0_3 | ecosystem: Environmental > Terrestrial > Soil > Palsa > Peat permafrost | place: Sweden: Abisko...
TCGGTGATGAGCGCGTGCGCCAGCGCTGACCCGCATTTGCATTCGCGCGCGGCCGGAATGGCGCCCACCGCGGCCGCCACTACTTTCGCGGCGTTGGAGGCGTTCTTAGTCAAGTTCGCAAGAATGTCGGTGACCGTCACGGCGGCGTGCTCGGCGTGCCAGCAGTCATAATCGGTGACCATCGCGACGGTGACGTAGCAGATCTCGGCTTCGCGCGCCAGCTTGGCTTCCTGAAGATTGGTCATGCCGATTACGTCCATGCCCCAGCTTCGATACACGTTCGATTCTGCTTTGGTGGAAAATGCGGGGCCTTCCATGCACAGATACGTGCCGCCCTTTGAAACATCCACGCCGGATTGAACGCAAGCCTGGCGAACCACCTCCGAGAGCTGCGGGCAAACCGGATCGGCGAAACTGATATGCGCCACCAAGCCTTCGCCGAAGAAAGTGGAGACGCGGCCGCGGGTACGGTCGAAGAATTGGTCGGGGATGACGAAGCGCAGCGGCGCATGTTGTTCCTTGAGCGAACCCACCGCGCTCAGCGAGATGATCCGTTCCACGCCGAGTTGTTTGAACCCGTGGATGTTGGCGCGAAAGTTCAGCTCGGATGGCGATATCCGGTGCCCGCGCCCGTGCCGGGCGAGAAACGCGACCTCGTGGCCGGCCAGCCGTCCCAACACGAAATCGTCCGAAGGCCGGCCCCACGGGCTGTCCAGCAGCACCTCTTCGTCTTGTTCAAAGCCGGGCATAGAGTACAAACCACTCCCGCCGATAATGCCGATGCTTGGTTTCATTCCTGTATCAATTCCAGCAAAACTCCGCCGGTGGACGACGGATGGACGAAGACATAGAGATGGCCTCCGGCGCCGGGCCGCGGATCGTTCAACAGGCGCGCGCCTTGAGCTTTGAGCCGATCCACCGTGGCCCCGAGATCCGGAACTTTGAGGGCCACGTGATGCAGCCCTTCACCGCGCTTCTCAATGAATTTCGCGATCACAGAATCGGGCCCGGTGGCTTCCAGCAGCTCAATGCGCGGTCCGCCGGCGGGCAGCAGGGCGACGTTCACCTTTTCCGGCTCCACGGTTTCGCGCAAGCTGACCGGGAATCCGAGTTGTTGTTGGTAGAACTGCAGCGCCACATCCAAAGAACGCACGGCGATGCCCAGGTGATCAATTTGAAGTTTGTTCATCGCTTGAGCCAGTCATGGATGATTGTATACGGATCGCTGCGGTGCGACACGATATCTTCGGCGGCAGCCTGAAAATCCAGATCCGGGAAGCGGTGCAGCAACCGTTCACGCAACATTTCGCGCAGCCGCTGAGTCCAGGTTGCCACGGCGCGATCCTTTCCGTCGGAGTGCGCAAGAAACGATCGTACTGCGGCCAGCGTTTCCGCAATGCCCTGCCCATTCACTGCGATGGTTCGCACAATCGGTGGAACCCAGCCGTCCAGCCGCGTGGACAGGCTCTGAATATTTTTGATTTCGCGCTCCAGACGATCCACGTCCGGCTGGTCGCTCTTGTTGATCACGAAAACATCGGCGATTTCCATGATGCCCGCCTTGATGGCTTGCACATCGTCGCCCATACCCGGCACCAGCACCACAACGGTCACGGCGGCGAGCTTCGCGATTTCAACCTCGTCCTGGCCTACGCCCACGGTTTCGATGAGCACCACGTCGCGGCCTGAAGCGTCCAGCAGCACGGCCATGTCGGTAGTTGCGGCGGCCACTCCACCCAGCCATCCGCGCGTGGCCATGGATCGGATGAAGACGTGCGGATCGGCGTGGTGATCCAGCATGCGGATGCGATCACCCAGGACCGCGCCGCCGGTGTAGGGGCTGGTCGGATCCACCGCGATCACACCGACAGATTTATTTTCTTGACGCAGGGCGTGGGTCAGCTTGTCAACTAGCGTACTTTTGCCCGCGCCGGGCGCGCCTGTTATGCCGATGGTGAGCGCACGTCCGGAATGGGGAAAAAGTTCCTTGAGTAGGTCATCGGCTTCGCTCCTGCGGTTTTCAATCGCGGTGGCAGCGCGCGCCAGTGCACGCAAGTCGCCAGCGAGGATCTGCGTGGCGCAGGCACTCGTGCCGACGTCTGGTTTGCCCCCCTTCGAAACGCCCATCAGGATTTTAGAAGCTGTCGCGCAATCACGAGACGCTGAATTTCGCTGGTGCCCTCGCCGATAGTGCAAAGTTTTACATCGCGATAGAATTTCTCCACCGGATAATCCTTGATGAACCCATACCCGCCGTGGATTTGCACCGCTTCGTTGGTGACGCGCACGGCCACCTCGGAGGCAAAAAGCTTGGCCATGGCGGATTCCTTGGTGACGCGCTGGCCTTGATCCTTCATCCATCCGGCGCGATAGGTGAGCAAGCGTGCGGCGTCGATTTCGGTGGCCATGTCGGCAAGTTTGTTCTGAATGGATTGAAACTCGGAAATCGGCCGGCCAAACTGTTTGCGCTGCATGGAATACTTGAGCGCGGCCTCGTAAGCGCCTTGCGCGGTGCCGACGGATAAAGCAGCGATCGAAATGCGCCCGCCGTCCAGGATGCGCAGGCTATCCACAAATCCCTCGCCGGGTTTGCCCAACAGTTGCGATTCCGGCAGCCTGCAATTGGTGAACGCCAGCTCCCCGGTAGCGCTGGCGCGCATACCAAGCTTGTTCTCTTTCTTGCCGACGCGGAATCCGGGGACATGTTTTTCCACCAGAAATGCCGAGACGCCGTGTTGCGATGCGGCGCGATCCGTGATGGCCATGGTCACCACCACGTCCGCATATTGCGCGTTCGTGATGAAGTTCTTGGACCCATCCAGCACCCAGCAATCGCCCTGTTTGACGGCTTTGGTGCGCATGGACCCGGCGTCTGAGCCGGACTCGGGCTCGGTCAGCGCCCAGCTTCCAATCCATTCGCCGGTAGCCAGCTTGGGAACATACTTGGCTCGCTGCTCTTCACTTCCGGCGAGATAAATATGATTGGTGCAAAGTGAATTGTGCGCGGCGACGATCAGGCCCACCGAAGGATCCACGCGGGCGAGTTCTTCGATGATGATGGCGTAATCGATGTAGCCCAGTCCCGCGCCGCCGAGTTCTTCCGGAAAAATCGCGCCCAGAAAACCCAGCCGGCCCGCATGTTTGATGACATCCAGCGGGAAGATCTGCTGCTCATCCCACTCCAGAACGTGGGACGCGATTTCGGCCTGGGCGAACTCGCGCACGGTCTTGCGAAGCTGGATTTGTTCCGGCGTGAATTCAAATTGCATTCGCTGTCAGGTGATCTGGTTCGATTTTAGCAGCCGCGGCCGCCTATCTGGCGGACATGATATTGTCTAGGGTAGCTCACAACGTTGTGTGAGCAAGATAATCGTAAAGGAGTTCGTGAAATGGCCTCTGTTATGTCACCGGCAAAGGAAAGCCGGGTCGCTGTGTCAGCGACAAAGCTGTTGATCAACAACCGCTGGATCCCAAGCGAATCCGGCAAGACTTTTGCAACCGTGAATCCTTCCACTGGCGAGGAAATCTGCCAGATCGCGGAAGCCGATGCAGCCGATGTGGAAAAGGCCGTGAAAGCAGCCCGCCGGGCGTTCGAACATGGCCCATGGCGCAAGATCCCCGCATCCGAGCGAGGGCGTCTGCTGCACCGCCTGGCCGATTTGATTGAAAAGAACGCGGACGAATTAGCCGCGCTCGAATCCCTGGATAACGGAAAACCCGTCGGGATCGCCAAGGCAGTGGACGTAGCGGCCACGGTGGGCTGCTTCCGGTATTTCGCCGGATGGTCCGATAAAGTTCACGGCAAAACGATTCCCGTCGACGGCGAATTCTTTTGCTACACGCGGCACGAACCGGTAGGCGTAGTGGGGCAGATCATTCCCTGGAACTTCCCCATGCTGATGCTGGCCTGGAAGCTCGCGCCCGCGCTAGCTACGGGGAATACAGTGGTGATGAAGCCCGCCGAGCAAACCCCGCTTTCGGCATTGCGCATCGGCGAGTTGATCGTGGAAGCTGGATTTCCTGAAGGCGTGGTAAACCTGCTGCCGGGATTTGGCCCCACGGCGGGCGCTGCCATCGCGCGTCATATGGATGTGGATAAGGTTGCGTTCACCGGATCCACCGAAGTGGGGCAACTCATCATGGAAGCCGCCGCCAAATCCAACTTGAAGCGGATCACGCTGGAGCTGGGCGGCAAGAGTCCCAATATCGTATTCGCGGATACGGATCTGGATGAGGCAGTGGAGGGCGCGCACTTCGGATTGTTCTTCAATCACGGCCAGTGCTGCTGCGCCGGATCGCGCGTGTTCGTGGAAGAGAAAATATATGATCAGTTCGTGGAAAAGAGCGGCGCCCGGGCGAGGAGACGCACGGTGGGCGATCCGTTCGATCCCAAGACGGAACAAGGTCCGCAGGTGGACCAAATTCAGTTCGACAAGGTGATGGGTTATATCGAATCGGGCCGGAACGAGGGGGCCAAACTGGTTTGCGGCGGCGATCGCGTGGGCGACCGCGGGTATTTCGTGCAGCCCACCGTATTTGCCGACGTCGAGGACGATATGAAAATCGCACGCGAAGAAATCTTCGGCCCCGTGATGAGCATCATCCCGTTCAAGACCGCCGAAGAAGTGGTGGACCGCGCCAATCGAACCACCTATGGCTTAGCGGCAGCCGTGTGGACCCGCGACATCAAGAGAGCGCACGCCATCGCAAACAGCGTACGGGCCGGCACGGTGTGGGTGAACTGCTATAACGTCCTGGATACCCGGGCGCCGTTCGGAGGCTTCAAACAATCCGGAATCGGCCGCGAGCTGGGCGAGTACGGATTACAGCAGTACACCGAAGTGAAGACCGTAACCGTCAAGTTGTAATCACAGTGGGGCAGGCGCTTCCGCCTGCCAACTGGTCTTTCACACCGCCAACCGGCTCCCTGACGGTCGCGGCTCGGTAAAGAATTCGAACCTTCCGAGCCGCGCGCGCAAGCAAGCGAATGAAGGCTGGGCTTTGCTCTACTGGGGTCCGATATAAACCTGCAGACTGTTGCTTGAAACTCCGCCGGACTCAATGACTATTGGATAGTTTCCCGGAGGCAATTCGGGCACCGCCAACGTCACGCTGAAAACTCCCACCAAGCCGGGCGCGAGACCCGCGGCGAGAACCGCGGCGCTCTGGCCGCCGATGGTCGCGCCGACCGGAACAATGGCAAGCGACGGCGGCTCAAGCGGCGCCGCGACTCCGGTCGGTACCGCCGGTTCGGTTGAACCCATGCCCGTCAACAATACCAGTAGTGCGCTCCCGGGCGCCGCGGGATCAGCCGATCCATTCAAGGTCCCCGCCTGATTCAGGGCGGCGAAAATACCCGGCGCTGCCGGCTGAATTTCGAGCGCTACCGACGCCGAGGCGCTGTTTCCGCGCAGGGCGACAACCGCCGCGGTTCCGGTATGGATCTCATAAGGGATTTGCGCGTTGATTTGGCCGGGGCCGGCCGAAAGCAAAGGCGCCGCCAGGCCGTTGATCCATATTTGGGAACCCGCGAGAACTTCCGGCAGCGGACTTCCCGAGGCTGCTTCTGTGCCCGCTGCCAGTTTCGTTCCATACACCGAGACGATGGAGCCTGGCGCCACAGGCGCAGTGCCGCTTCCGGCCGAGTTCAAGATTACAGCGATGGCCGGCGCTGTGAGAAATCCGAACACGGACACCGAATTCGCGGTTCCAACGTAGACCTTGCCGTTCGCAATGGTTGGGGTTGAGAATTTTATATAGGAACCGAAATTTCCGCGGTAGAGCTCGTTTGCCAGGTTCCGGGCCTCATAGGCATGCAGTGCGTCGGGACAGATTGTCCAAACGATGCCATCCTTCAATCCGTTCGAGGAGACGGCCGGCACCGAACCCAGGTAAGGAATCGTGCCGGTGCTTTCGGACGACGGCGCTTCCGCCAGCAGGCCGTTCGAAATCGGGAACGCCTTGAGGGCGCCGTTCCGGGGTCCGAAAAATACCGTGTTGTTGAAGTAAGCTGGGATTCCGAACAGAGGTCCAACAGCGGCCGGGAGCGATTGCACGATCTGGCTGTCCGCGCCGGATACAAAATGGCCCAGGCCGTCGCGATCGAGCAGATAGATGCGGCCTTCTTTGCCGCCGGTGATGAGCAGGTGCGGGTGCTGGGGAGTTCCGGCCGAATCCGGCAGTAAGAGCGCACCGCCGGAGCCAAGATCGATATCCTTTACGTCCAGCAGAGCGGCGTTGAACGGGGTAAAGTAATCCGCCACCGAAAGGCCGTGGGTGGTGGAGAGTTTGATGACGCTATCCCCAAAATCCGCGCCGCCGCGATCCGCGTCGAAGGTGCCATTGCCGGTGACGATATAGATGTTGCCGTTCGCGTCGGCCGCCGGCGCTGCTCCGCTCTGCCAAATGGAGCCTGCTTCCCAGTTCGGGCTGCTGGTATAAACCGCCACGCGCTTGAAAGTGTTTGCGTCGTAGCCGATCACCCACCCGTGGTAGCCTCCCGCATCACAATGGGACGACCAGAACGTATAGACCGCTCCGTTCAGCAGAAGCAATCCGGCGCGTTCTTTGTAGAGCCACGGACGGAATGTCACGGTGGAGTTTCCATCGCCGGTGCCCGGCGCGGAGGCTTCAATCTCCACCGGACTACCGGGTTTTTCCAGGCCCGTCGTTACATCCAATGCGTGCAACCGGTGGACGTAAGTTTGGCCGAAATCTTCCAGCGTCATCGCAACCACATACAAGGTTCCAGTGGCCGGATCGATCACGGGAGTGCCGGTGATTCCTACTTCGGGCGCGATGACATTACAACCTAAGTTGTCGGCCGGGACCGAGCTGACGCCGGCGGCCGGATTGAGGAAGCTGGTCCGCCACAAGGGCGCGGCATTCGCTCCCGTATTGCTGTCGGCATCCAAGGCGTACACGCTATCGTGTTCGGTGACGACAAATAAAACGTTGTGGACGCCCTTGCCGGCCACGTTGAGTCCCCACATGTATAGTGGCTGAGCGTAAACCTGGCCGTCCACCGGAGCGCTAAACAGTTCGCCGAAAGCGCCTGCCTGGAGACTCGACGGCGTGAGAATGGTCTCGCTTAGATTCTGGCCTGTTCGAAAAAGATCGTTGTGATAGGTAAGGACGTTTACCTGAGCCTGCAAACACGCGACACCCGGCAGGAGCGCCGCCACGAGAAAACTAGCCAGGGACGGGAGCATCAACTTTTCTTGATTAGTTAAGAGTTTAAGCCGAGACGTGTCTCAACGCTGCTCACTATTGCTCACTCTTGGGATGCTGCGTCTGCCAACTCCCGGCAGTATTTATTGCTGCAGCCGCTTCCGTTTGAACTCTTCGTACTGCCTCTTCAACTCCGGATCCTTGGGCGACGGATAAATCTCGCTGGATTTGTATTTGCCGGTCTTCATCATCATCTGAGTCCATTCGTCGTGAATGTGAACCTCATCGGCGTTCTTGACGATCTGTTCCACCAGGTGCGGCGGCACGAAGTAGATTCCTTCGCGATCTCCGAAAACCACGTCACCGGGCATTACGGTAGCTCCGCCGATTCGTATCGGAACGTTTATTCCCGTCAGCATGACGTTGTCGATGGGAGTGGGGTGCACGCCCCGGAAATAAGCAGCCATTGGAATGGGAAAGATACCTTCCAGATCGCGCACGCTGCCATCGATCACCATTCCGGTTTTGGTGGCCTCATAAACATACGTTGCCAGATTGTCGCCGACGAAGGTGCCGCCTTCTTCCTTGCCAAATAGGTCCACCACCATCACATCGCCGGGTTGCAGCATATCCAGCACGTACTGGTTATTGTTGCGCCGCCCTTGCGCCTTGGCTTTCGATTCCAGCACTTCATTGACATCCGGCCGCAACGGCATGAACTGCGCGGTTACCGCGCGTCCGATCAGTTTCTTCTCCGGATGCAGGGTCTGCCAATGACCTTCGTACTGATTCTTGTAGCCGGCACGATCCAGGATGCTCCACACCTCTTCCACGCTCATGGCTTTGAATTTCTCCAGCAGCGCGTCCGGCACCTTGGGGCGGCCATCGGCGAATCGTTCGAATGGATTCTTAGAGGTATACTCGATGATCTGGTCGCGGTTGAGTGTGAAGACCTGCGCCTCCACGGCTCCCGACGCAATGAGAGCGATGATCCAAAACACTTTCGATGACATGGCTTTCTCCCGGAAGAGAATATCATGAATCCAGCTTGTGGGGCCAGGCTTCGAGCCGGAGCTGTGCGGTTAATCGTTTCTGCTAATCTGCGGAGGAAGATCAAGGAGGATACAATGGCGCCACGCCGATCATTCCTGTCTCGCTTAGCCGTTTTGCCGTTCGCTCCGTTTCCGGGATTTGCGGCGCAGAAAACCAGCCGGCCTGTTCTAAAAATCATGATGAAAAGCGCCTGGGGTTCAGACGACCCCACCAAGGCAGCCTTCCCCTTCCTGCACGGCTTGGTGCTGGCGGAGGCCGGGCACCAGGTGCAGATCTTTCTGTTAGGAGAGGCCGTCAATGTAATGCGCAAGACCTTGGCCAGCGCAGTGGTGCCGGTGGGCTGGCCGCCGCTGGTGGAAACACTCGAAAAGGTCGCCGGCCGGAAGATCCAGATTTACGCTTGCGGAGCCTGCTCCCGCGCAAGAGGGATTACCGAAGCCGATCTTGCTCCGTGGGGCGCGAAGCTTGGAAATCCCACCATTTTTGTGTCGCTGGTGGAATGGGCGGATCGGATCATCACGGAATGAAGGAGTGCAGCGCATGAATAACGGGAGAAGACCAGACCGCCGCAGGTTCCTGAAGTCGGGTGCTGCCCTGGCTGCCGCGACTTTTTGGGCTGATGAAACACTGGATGCCTTGATGCAGCACACTAACACGGCGTCGCACCCGAGCGATTTGAAGATCACGGATCTGCGGATCGCCACGGTGGCGCGCGCGCCGATGCGGTGCCCGGTTCTCCGTATCGATACCAACCAGGGCATCTACGGGCTGGGCGAGGTGCGCGACGGCGCTTCCAAGACCTATGCCTTGCTGCTGAAGAGCCGCATCCTGGGAGAGAACCCCTGCAGCGTGGACAAGATTTTTCGCAAGATCAAGCAGTTTGGTTTTCACGCGCGTCAGGGCGGCGGCGTTTGCGGAATCGAAATGGCGCTGTGGGATCTGGCGGGCAAGGCTTATAACGTTCCGGTTTATCAGATGTTGGGCGGAAAATTCCGCGATCGCATCCGAATCTACGCCGACACCGTGGAATCGGAAGATCCCAAGATCTATGGCCAACGGTTGAAGAATCGCATCCAGCAAGGCTTCACCTGGCTCAAAATGGATTTGGGGATCGATCTCATCCAAAAGCAGCCCGGCATGGTCACGCATCCGCTGGGGATGGACCCGACACTCGACGTCACCGGAATCCAACATCCGTTCACGGGAATCGAACTGACGGATCGCGGCGTTGCCGCCCTGGCTGATTACGTGGGCGCAGTGCGCGAGATCATCGGCATGGATGTGCCGCTTTCAGCCGATCACTTTGGACACATCGGCGTCAATTCCTGCGTCAAGTTGGGCAAGGGGCTTGAGAAGTACAACATGGCTTGGCTCGAAGACATGATTCCGTGGTATTACACCGACCTCTGGAAGAAGATCACGGACGCTATCGACGTTCCGACGCTGACGGGCGAAGATATTTATCTGAAGGAGCCGTTCGCCGAGCTATGCAGGAATCACGCCGTGGATTTGATTCATCCCGACCTGGCGACCTCGGGTGGGATTCTCGAGACCAAGAAGATCGGCGACATGGCGCAGGAATATGGTGTCGGCATGTGCATGCATTTCGCCGGAACTCCTGTCTCCTGCATGGCGAACGTGCATTGCGCGGCGGCGACGGAGAACTTCCTGGTGCTGGAGAACCATTCCGTGGAAGTCCCCTGGTGGGGCGACCTGGTGGAAGGTGTGGAGAAGCCGATTGTGAATCGCGGGTTCATTCAGGTTCCAGAAAAGCCCGGATTAGGCGTTACGCTGAACGATGAAGTAATGAAGCAGCATCTTTTCGAACCAGGCTATTTTGAGCCGACGCCCGAGTGGGACAAAGAATCGAGCCACGACCGGTTGTTCTCTTGAGGAGAAACATGAGAAAAAGCTCTCTGATTTTATTTTCGGCAAGCATCTGCTTGGCGCAAACTCAGTACGATTTGCTTTTGCAGGGTGGTCACGTTATCGACGCCAGGAACAAAATAAGCGCGGTCCGTGACGTTGCCATCCGGGATGGAAAAATCGCGGCCGTGGCCGGACATATCGACCCAGCGCAGGCTTTTAAAGTCGTCAACGTGCATGGACTCTATGTAACGCCCGGTCTGGTGGACATCCATGTGCACGTTTTCGCGGGCACGGGCGAGAAGGGATCTTACGCCGGCGATCTGAGTGTGTATCCTGACGGCTTCACCTTTCGCGCAGGTGTTACCACGGTGGCCGATGCAGGCTGCGCCGGCTGGAGGAATTTCGAAGATTTCAAGCAGCGCGTCATCGACCGTTCGAAAACGCGGGTGCTGGCATTCCTAAATATTGTGGGCTCCGGGATGCGCGGGCCGAAATTCGAAAACGTTCTGGCGGACATGGAAGCGAAACCGTCCGCTGAGATGGCGCTGAAGTACAAAGGATTGATCATCGGTATCAAGACGGCGCATTACGCCGGTCCCGAATGGACTCCGGTGGAAACGGCCGTGGAGGCGGGAACCATCGCCAATATTCCGGTGATGGTAGATTTTGGAACGAATTTCAAAGAACGCCCCATGAGCGAGCTGGTGACTAAGAAGCTTCGGCCCGGCGACATCTACACGCACTGCTATTCTGGGCTGAGAAATGAACAGGACGAATCCGGGCACGTGAATCCCGCGATGTTTGCGGCGCGCAAGCGCGGCGTCATTTTCGATGTCGGTCATGGCGGCGGCAGTTTTCTATGGCGCATCGCGGCGCCCGCCATCCAGGAAGGCTTCCTGCCGGATTCCATTTCCACGGATCTGCACACCGGCAGCATGAACGCAGGCATGAAAGACATGTTGAACGTGATGAGCAAGTTTCTGGCGTTGGGGGTTTCTTTGGACGATGTGGTTGCGCGGTCCACGTGGAATCCGGCGCGTGAAATTCAGCACGACGAACTCGGCAATCTTACGCTGGGGGCGCCGGCGGACGTCGCTGTGCT
>Ga0302326_10028684_pt1 | contig 11194 bp, 7 predicted proteins | sample Palsa_T0_3_FD_202264 | JGI IMG/M metagenome (GOLD analysis project Ga0302326, IMG submission 202264) | Peat permafrost microbial communities from Stordalen Mire near Abisko, Sweden - Palsa_T0_3 | ecosystem: Environmental > Terrestrial > Soil > Palsa > Peat permafrost | place: Sweden: Abisko...
GCTTTGACACCCTGCATCACCGCCGGCGACAACCCAAAACTTGTAAATGACATAAGGTATAGTCCGCTGACTCGCCCACCAATGCAAGCGCCGATTAGGCCGGATCGAGTAATCCGGAACCATGACCAGACTCCTCGAAAGCGCGGTCCCACACAACAGCGCCATATTCAAGTTCTCTGGCAGGGATAACAAATCACAAATTTTCAATGACCAATTCTCAATCGAGCCGTCCGAAATCCTAGCCAAAGATATTTGAAATTTGGGCGTTCCGGCAGCAACGCCCTACCCAAGGGCGGTAGGGCGGCGCTGCTACGCCGCCCAAATCTGAGAGATAAATTGACGAGATTTCAACGGTAAGAATCTGGAGCTTTGCTTCGCGGACAGGAGTTATCCCGAGACGAACAGCCTTTGTCGAGGCTGGCCGCTATGGCTCTCACCAATATTTCTTTATCAACGGCGCCAAGTCCGCCTTGGTCTTGCGCGGCCAGAGTTTTTTCTCAGTCAGGATGGCGTTCTTGAGCGCGTCGTGGCAGGGCCAGTTCGGCTCGCGGGGGATGCGCGCGATGACCTTCTTGATGATGGCCTTGGCTTGGCTGGCATTTTTCATCAGGTTGGCCACAATCATTTCCACCGTCACGTGCGCCTCGTCGGCCTTCCAGCAATCGTAATCGGTAATCATCGCCATCGTTGCGTAGGCGATTTCCGCCTCGCGCGCGCATTTGGCCTCGCCGAGGTTGGTCATGCCGATCACGTCGTAGCCAAGCTGGTGATGGGTAATGGATTCGGCCCGCGTGCTGAAAGCCGGCCCTTCCATATTCACATAGACGCCCCCGTTGTGAACGCGCGCTCCGGCGGCCCGGCAGCTTTGGAAAAGCAATTCCCGCAACTCCCCGCAAACCGGGTCCGCGAAGGCCACGTGCGCCACGATGCCGCGCCCGAAAAAAGTGTGCTCGGCCGACTTCTTGGTTTTGTCAACAAATTGGTCCGGCAGCACGATGTCGCAAGGCCGGTAGCGCTCCTGCAGCGAGCCGACGGCGCTGACGCTAAGAATCCAGGCCGCGCCCAGTTTCTTGAAGCCGAAAATGTTGGCGCGATGGTTCAACTCGCTGGGCAGGATGCGGTGCCCGCGGGCGTGGCGCGGGAGGAAAACCACTTCGCGCCCGGCCAGTTCGCCGGTCAGGAAATCATCCGAAGGCGGCCCGAAGGGCGTTTTCACCTTGACCCATTTTTGGCGGGTCAAGCCCTCGATGTGATAAAGCCCGCTGCCGCCGATCAAACCAATGCGATGTTTCGTCATGGGATGGACCATATAGGGACAGGGCAGCTTGTTCAAGAGTCACCCTCTTGCCGCGGTGCAAGGAATCTGCTAGACTGTTGGCATGGTAACAACCACGTCGCCCCATATTTGGCTGGATGAGCAAAACCGCGCCTGGATTGATGACACAAATGTCAAAGTGATCGAGGTCGCATTGGATCATCTGGCTTATGGCTGGAGCGCCGAAGAGATGCAACGCCAGCATCCCCACCTGTCGCTGGCCCAAGCCTACGCCGCACTTGCCTACTACTACGATCACAAGCCCGAGTTTGACCGCCAAGTCGAAGAGAGCCTGCGCCGCGCCGAGGCGCTGGCCGGCGAAGCCGGCGATTTGCCGCTGCTCCGGCGATTGCGTGCCGCAGGGAAGCTGTGAGCTTGCCGCTCTACATGGACGTTCATGTTCCGGCAGCAATTACACGTTCGTTAGCAGTTCGCGGAGTGGATGTTATGACGGCGCAAATGGACAGTGCGTCCCGTTTGCCCGATAACGCATTGCTGGACCGGGCCGGGGAACTTGGTCGCATCTTGTTCACGCGGGATGATGACTTTCTCGCAGAAGCGACCGCGCGGCAGCGGCGCAATGTGTCTTTTGCCGGGGTCATTTACGCGCATCAATTGCGCGTCACCATAGGACGCTGTGTGAATGATTTGGAGATGATCGCCAGTTGTGGCGAGCCTACGGATGTGGCCAATAAGGTGCTCCACCTGCCGCTGCGATAACCGCTGCTTCCCAGGCCGTATCTCGTCACCGATTTAACCTGGCGCGGTCCGATGCGCCGCTATGTGCCGACCCCGGATTGACGCTTGGATTTTCCCGCCCGCCCCGCATACTAACGACGATGAGCAAATGCTTTTACGTCACCACGGCCATCGACTATGCCAACGGCGCGCCCCATCTGGGTCACGCCTACGAAAAAGTCATCACCGACGTGATCGCCCGCGCCCACCGCGCCCTGGGCGAGGAGGTTTTTTACCTCACCGGGCTGGACGAGCACGGCCAGAAAGTCCAGCAGGCCGCGCTGGCCGAAGGCAAAAGCCCCCAGGACTATTGCGACGGCCTGGCCGCGAGCTGGCGGGAGTTTACCGCCAAGCTGGGGCTTTCCAACGATGATTTCGTCCGCACTTCCCAACCGCGCCACAAGGAAGTGGTGCAAATCATTCTCTCTAAGCTGCACGCGGAGGGCCAGTTTTACAAGACCACCTACAGCGGGTTTTACTCCACCAGCGCGGAAACATTCTTGACTGAAAAGGACCGGTTGCCCGATGGGAGTTTCGATGCCTCCTGGGGGAAGGTCGTCGAATTGCAGGAGGACAATTACTATTTCAAACTGCGCGCGCACCAGGATTGGATCATTCAATACATCGAGTCCAATCCCGGTTTCATCGCCCCGGACTACCGCCGCAACGAAGTACTCGGCTTCCTGAAAAACGAAGTGCTGGAAGACCTCTGCATCACCCGGCCGGCCGAACGCCTCCAGTGGGGCATCCCCGTCCCGTTCGACCCGGGCTTTGTGACCTGGGTCTGGTTCGACGCGCTTGTCAATTATATCAGCGTCCCTTTCGCCCACGGCGATCCCGTCATTCGCCAAGCCCTCGGCGCCGGCGTCGCTTCATCCTTCGCGGCCTGGCCGGCCGATCTGCACGTCATCGGCAAGGACATCCTGAAGTTCCACGCCGTCTATTGGCCCATCATGCTCAAGGCCATGGGCCTGCCCCTGCCCCGCCAAGTTTTGGTGCATGGCTTTTGGCAAAAGGAAGGCCAGCGCTTGAGCAAAAGCACTGGCAATGTCATCGACCCCATCGCCGTCATTGACGAATGGGGGCTGGACGCCTTCCGCTATTACCTGGTGCGCGAACTGGACATCGGCCCCGATGGCAATTGGACCGACGCCGGATTTCGCGCGCGCTACCAGTCGGAATTGGCTAACGGTTTGGGCAATCTGGTCAACCGTTCCCTTTCGATGATCCAGCGCTACCGCGGCGGCCGCCTGCCGCGCGGCACCAGCCAACTGGCCCGAGAATCCGTCGAGACATGGGATCGCGCCGTCGCCGCCTACCGCGCCAACGCCTTGCAGGAGGCGCTGCGAGAATGCGGGGCGCTGGTCACGCGCGCCAATCAGTACATCGACCAAACCAGCCCCTTTAAGATCGCCAAAGAACCGGCCCGCGCTGGCGACTTGGACAACATTCTTGTTACGCTGGCCGAAGTCTGCCGGGTTTTGGGCGTGCTCCTGTGGCCGGTCATGCCCGGGGCCGCGGAGAAACTCCAGCGGCAGCTTGGCCTGGAAAGCGTCAACACGAATTTATCCCAACCGCCGCCTCCCCTGGCCGAGGGCCATGCTTTGGGGGAGATATTTCCGCTCTTTCCGCGCAAGGACTCGTAGGTTCCGCATGGCCGATCGCGGCTTCGGCGGTCCTTTTTCTCTTGCATCGATCACGGAATGTACCACAATGCTTAAAACATGAGAAGGACCATCGGCACCCTTTTCGCCTTGCTGCTCTGGGCCACACCGGCACTGGTGCAAGCCCGGTATTATGGATTAGATGACGGTTACGATTACAGCGTCAATACCAGCGATACGAACACCATCACCATCACCGGTTACGTCGGGCCTGCCGGAGCTGTGGCCATTCCAACCAATATCAACGGTCTGACGGTCACCAGCATCGGCGGAGGTGGGACCAATGAGGTCTTCGCCGGCACCGGCGCGACTGTGGTCGTGATTCCCGGCAGCGTCCTCAGCATAGGAGCGGAGGCGTTTGCGGGCTGCGCCAGCCTCATCAGCGTCATCACTCCAGGCAGTGTCACCAATCTTGGGGAGGAGGCGTTCGCGGACTGCGCCAGCCTGACCAGTGTCTATTTCAACGGCGACGTTCCCGTCGCGGATGCGACCGCCTTCAACTCCGACAACAACGCGACGGTCTATCACTTGGCGGGTATTACCGGCTGGCGCGCCACTTTCGCCGGTTTGCCGGCCGCGTCATCAACGGCACAAGACCAATTCAGCTACACGACCAACGCCGGGGCCATCACCATTACCGGTTTCACCGGTGAGGGCGTTGTTATCATTCCAGACGTGATCAACGGACTGCCGGTCACCGGCATCGAGACGAATACGTCTTATGAGGGCACCCACAATACCAGCCTCACGATTCCCGCCAGCGTCACCAGCATCGGGGAGGAGGCGTTCGTGCAGTGGTCCTACCTGACGAGCGTTTCGATTCCCGGCAGCCTGACCTACATTGGAGACGATGCCTTCGAACTTGCCGCCATGACCAGCGTCAAGATCGGCAACGGCGTCATCGTCATAGGAAATGCGGCCTTCCAAGATTGTTACAACCTGACCAACGTCACAGTTCCAGGCAGCGTCACCAGCATCGGGGATAATGCGTTTGGTGGCTGCCAGAATTTGGTTAGCATCTCCCTTTCCGACAACGTCACCAACATCGGGGCGGGCGCGTTCGGCAATGCCGGCCTGACCAGCGTCACCATTCCCGGCAGCGTCACCAGCATCGGAAACGGGGCGTTCGAGGATTGCCTCAAGTTGGCCAGCGTCACCATCGAGGAAGGAGTCACCAGCATTGGAAATTATGCGTTTGCCGGAGCCGGCGAGGGTGCGGGCTCGGGCAAGGGCGCCGGCGTCACGATTCCTTCCAGCGTCACCAACATCGGAAACGGGGCGTTCGAGGGTTGCCAATTTTTGGGCAGCGTCGTGATTCCTTTCGGCGTCACCAGCATTGGCGATGATGCGTTTAGTGGCAGCAACCTCAGAGGCAGCCTGACAATTCCCGGCAGCGTCACCAACATCGGCGCATCTGCGTTCGCGGATACTTCCCTGACCAGCGTCACCATTCCCGGCGGCGTCAGCAGCATCGGAGAAGGGGCGTTCAACGACTGCACCCATTTGACCAGCGTCTTTTTCGCAGGCAATGCTCCCGCCGCTGATTCGACGGTGTTCGCCGGTTCCGTCAACGGATCGACCGCCTATTATTTGCCCGGCACGACCGGGTGGTCTGACTTCTCCACCAATACCGGCCTGCCGTCCGTCCTGTGGAATCCGCTGCTAGGAGCCGACGGCGCGAACTTTGGCGTGCAGAACCATCGATTTGGGTTCACCATCACCAACGGCTCGAGCACTAAAATCACCATCGTGGTGGAAGCCTGCACCAATTTGGCCAGCCCGGTTTGGGTTCCGCTCCAGACGCTCACGCTGAGCAACAGTTTCTATTTCAGCGATCCGCAGTGGACGAACTACTCCGCCCGCTTCTACGGCCTGGGCTTTCCCTGAGTCCCGGCGCTATATAATTCGAGGCGCTCACAGCGCACTTTCCCGACCCATGGCCGGCAGCCGCGCCAAGGGATAGGCCTGCAAGGTTTGGCGCAGTTGTTCCGGCGCCGCCGGCTTCGTCAAGAATGACGTTGCGCCGAGCGCTTCCGCCCGTTCCTGGTCTTCCGCCCGGCTCGAGGAGGTCAATACCACCACGGGCATCGGTGGACATTCCGCGTGCCGCCTCATCCACTCCAACAACTCGAAGCCGTTGCAGTGGGGCAGCTTGAGATCCAGAAACATGATGTCGGGTGGCCGATAAGCCGCCGCATCGGCAAAACGGCCTTTGTTAAGCAGATAGTCCTTGGCCTCGACGCCGTCCGCGGCTACGTGCGTCACCGCGGTCAGGCCGCTTTTGTGCATGGCGCGGCGGAAGAAAAAAACGTCGTCGGTTGAATCCTCCACCAAGAGAACAATGAACGGCTGTGCAGATACGCTCATGAAGCGCCATTATGATGGAGCGCGCGGGATGGGGGCGCGGAAGGCAGATCAATCCAGAATCGGCTGCCCTGGCCTGGGGCGGATTCCACGCCGCAGGCGCCGCCCATTCTCTGAACGGCGCGATGGACGATGGCCAAACCGATCCCGGTGCCCTCGTAGCGCTGCAGGTCGCCCACGCGCTCGAGCATGTTGAATATTTTGCGGTGATAGGCCTGGTCGATGCCGATGCCGTGGTCTTCAATCCAAATACGCACCCGGCCTCCGCGCGCTTCGGTGCGGATGCGGACCTGCGGAGTGACGCCGGCGGCGACAAATTTGGTGGCGTTGTTGATCAGGTTGCCCAGGCATTGTTCCAGGAGAAAAACGTGGCCCATCACGGGCAAAAGGTCCGGCTCGATGACGATGTTCGCGGGCGGCGTGCTGCCGGAGCCGTTGAGGGAAATGACCGCGTCCAACAGCGGCTGGAGCGTCACCGGTGCCAGAACCACCGTCTCGCGGGCGACGCGCCCGTAGGCCAACAGATCGCGGGTCAGGGCGTCCATGCGTTTGGCGGCGCGGTCCAGGGCCAGAAGATGGCTGCGGCCTTCGTCGTCCAGGCACGAGCCGTAATCTTCCAACAGGACACCGGCATAGCCGCTGATGCCGCGCAGCGGAGCGCGCAGGTCGTGGGAAACGGTGTAGGAAAAGGCTTCCAATTCGCTGTTGGCGTCCCTGAGTTCGTCGTTGAGTTTTTGGATGACTTCCAGTTGCTCGGCTTGCCGGTGGTTGTGGGCGGCCAGGTCGGAGGCCTGGCTTTTGATGATCTGCGTTTGGCGGGCCAACTCGACGAAGACGCTGACCTTGGCTTTGAGAACCTGGGGCACGACCGGCAGAAACATGTAGTCCACCGCGCCCAGTTCGTAACCCTTGAGGCGGTCGAAGTCGGTGGTGTTGTAGCCAGTGATGAAAATGATGGGCGTTTTCTCGAAACGGGGCCGCTGGCGAATGAGGGCCGCCGTTTCGAAGCCGTCCATGTTGGGCATATTCACGTCCAGCAGGATGACGGCGAAGTCGTAGCGCAGCAAATGTCCAAGGGCTTCGACGCCGGTGCGGGCCTTGACGATGCGCTGGCCCAATTCGGAGAGGATGGCTTCGTGCGCCAGGAGCTTGCCGGGTTGGTCATCGACCAGGAGGATGCTGACGATCTCTTTGGGAGCAGAGGGCTGCTTCGACTCCTGCGTGACGGGTTCCAATGTTGTTGCGCGCATAGATTTCCGAGCCTCCCGCTCAGCGATGGAGCCAGACGCGCATTAACGAAACCAACTGTTCGCTGTTGACGGGTTTGGCGATGTAATCCGACGCGCCTGCTTCCAGGCATTTCTCGCGGTCGCCTTTCATGGCTTTGGCTGTCAGGGCGATCATGGGCAGGAGCTTGTGCTTGGGGTTGCCGCGAATGACCTGCATGGTTTCGTAACCGTCCATTTCGGGCATCATGATGTCCATCAGGACCAGGGCGATGTCGGGCGTTTGTTCCAGCAGGTTGATGGCTTCGCGGCCGTTGGAGGCGCTGAGCACTTGCATGCTGTGGCGCTCCAGCAATCCGGTCAGGGCGAAGATGTTGCGCACGTCGTCATCGACCACCAGCACCTTCTTGTTGGCCAGGGCCTCGTCGGTGTCGTGCAAGCGCTCGAGCATGCGCTGTTTGGCCGGGGGCAGATCGGTGACGACGCGATGGAGGAACAAGGCGGTTTCGTCCAGCAATCGTTCCGGGGATTGGACGCCTTTGATGATGATGCTCTTGGCGATCTTGTGCAACTGGGTTTCCTCCTCCACGGTCAATTCCTTGCCGGTAAAGACGACGATGGGCAACTCGCGCAGGGCCGGCTCGCTTTCGATCCTGGAGAGCAGCTCGAACCCGGAAATGTCGGGCAGGCGCAAATCCAGCACCGCGCAATCGAAAGAACGGTCGTGAATCAAATTCCACGCCTCGCGGCCAGTGCCGACGCTGGTGATTTCGACGTCTTCGTGCGAGAGCAACTCGATGATGCCGGCGCGTTCGCCCGGGTCGTCATCGACCACCAACAACTGCTTGATGCGCGGTTTGGTGAATTCCTGAATGCGATCCAGGGCGGCTTCCAGCCCTTCGGTCGTAACTGGTTTGTTCAGGTAGGCGAAGGCGCCGCGCTCCAGGCCGTGCTGACGTTCCTCTTCCATGGTAATGATCTGCACCGGAATGTGGCGCGTGGAAGGGTCTTGCTTGAGGTGGCTCAAGACCGTCCAGCCCAGCATATCCGGCAGGAAAATGTCCAGGCTGATGGCGGTGGGCTTGAATTCCCGCGCCAACGAGAGGGCCACGCTGCCGCGCATGGCCACCAAGGCCTTGAAGCCTTTGTCGCGGGCCAGCCCCAGCAGGACCCTCGCGTAATGCGGATCGTCCTCGACGATCAACAGCACCGAATCATGCTCCTGGATGACGTCGCGGTCATCGGGCACCGTTTCCGAACTGGCGCTGGGCAGGACTTTCATGGCGGGCACTTCCGAGTCCACCGGGCGCGCCACGGACGGGCCGGCATAGGTTTGCGGCAAGTACAAAGTGAACGTGCTGCCCTCGCCGGGGATGCTGGTAAGCTTGATTTCTCCACCCAGCAGATTGGCCAGTTCGCGGCTGATGGCCAGGCCCAGGCCGGTGCCGCCGTACTTGCGGCTGGTGCCGGCGTCAGCCTGCTGGAACGCCTCGAAAATGATTTTCTGTTTTTCCGGCGGTATGCCGATGCCCGTATCGGCCACCTCGAAGGCCAGCACGGCGGGGGCGCGCTTGAGCACCGGATGGTCGGGCGACCAGCCCTGTTGGGCCAGCCGGACGTTGAAGGTGACCCGGCCCTGGCCGGTGAATTTGAACGCGTTGGAGAGCAGGTTCTTGAGAATCTGGAACAAACGTTTGGCGTCGGTGATCAACTGACGCGTCAAGTGCGGGTCCAGCGTCAACACAAACCCCAGACTGCGAGTGTCGGCTACGTGGCGGAAGTTGCGGTCCACGGTGTCGCGCACGGAGGCGAAGGTCACTTCCTCCGCCTCGATGGTAACGGTGCCGGACTCAATCTTGGACAAGTCAAGAATATCGCTGATCAGGTTCAACAGATCGGTGCCGGCGCTGTGGATGGTCTTGGCGTATTCGACTTGCTTGCCGGTCAGATTGCCCTGCGGATTGTCCAGCAGTTGCTGACCCAGGATGAGGATGCTGTTGAGCGGGGTGCGCAACTCGTGCGACATGTTGGCCAGAAACTCGGATTTGTACTTGGAGGTCAGTGCCAGCTCGGAAGCTTTTTCCTCGACCGCGCGGCGGGCTTGTTCGATTTCCTGATTCTTGCGCTCGACTTCGGCGTTTTGCTCGGCCAATTGCCGGGCTTTATCGCCCAACTCCTGGTTGGTGCGCTGCAATTCAATTTGGCGGGTTTGCAATTCGCTGGCCAGTTCCTGGGATTGCTGGAGCAACCCCTCGGTGCGCATGGTCGCTTCGATGGTGTTGAGCATGATGCCGATGCTGCCGGTCAATTGTTCCAGGAAGGCCATGTGCGTCTGGGTGAAGGCGGTCAACGAGGCCAGTTCGATCACCGCCTTGGTCTGGCCCTCGAAGAGCACGGGCAGGACGACGACGTTGGCCGGATCGGTTTCGATCAAGCCGGAGGTAATTTCAATTTGATGGTCGCGCACCGAATTGAGCAGCAGCGTCTTTTTTTCCACCGCGCATTGTCCGATGAGGCCCTCGCCCAGGTGCATGGTCTCCCCCGCCCCGTTGCGGCGGCGATGGGCGTAACCGGCCAGCAGCTTGAGATACTGCTGGTCGTCGCGCGAATCCATTTGATAAATGACTCCTTGGTGAGCGCTGACCAGCGGGGCCAGTTCCGAGAGCAACATGCGGCCGACGGTGATGAGGTCGCGCTGGCCCTGCAACATGCGGGTGAACTTGGCAATGTTGGTCTTGAGCCAATCCTGCTCGGTGTTGCGCTGGGTGGTGTCGCGCAAATTGCTGATCATGGCGTTGATGTTGTCCTTCAATTCGGCCACTTCTCCGCGGGCGATAACTTGGATGGAGCGGGTCAAATCGCCTTTGGTCACCGCCGTGCCCACCTCGGCGATGGCGCGCACTTGTGTGGTCAGGTTGGCCGCCAGCAGATTGACGTTGTCGGTCAAATCCTTCCAAGTGCCGGAGGCGCCCGGCACGTTGGCCTGGCCGCCCAGGCGGCCCTCGACGCCGACTTCGCGGGCGACGGTGGTGACCTGCTCGGCGAATATGGCCAGGGTGTCGGTCATGTTGTTGATCGTGTCGGCCAGCGCGGCGATTTCGCCCTTGGCTTGCACGGTGAGTTTTTGGTTCAAGTTGCCGTTGGCCACGGAGGTGACGACTTTGACAATGCCGCGCACCTGGTCGGTGAGGTTGGCGGCCATGACGTTGACGGAGTCGGTCAGGTCCTTCCACGTTCCGGCCACGCCGGGGACTTGCGCCTGGCCGCCCAGCTTGCCTTCGGTGCCGACTTCGCGCGCCACGCGGGTGGCCTCGGCGGCGAAAGCGTTGAGTTGATCCACCATGACGTTGATGGTGTTCTTAAGTTCGAGGATTTCGCCTTTGACGTCGGCGGTGATCTTTTTGGACAAGTCGCCTTTGGCGATGGCGGTGGCGACCTCGGCGATGTTGCGGACTTGGGCGGTGAGGTTGCCGGCCATGACATTGAAGGAGTCGGTCAAGTCTTTCCATGTTCCCGCCACGCCGGGCACGATGGCTTGGCCGCCGAGTTTGCCTTCCGTGCCGACTTCGCGCGCCACGCGCGTGACCTCGGCGGCAAAGGAACGCAACTGATCGACCATCGTGTTGATGGCCTCTTTGAGCTGCAAAATTTCCCCGCGCACGTCCACGGTGATTTTCTTGGACAAGTCGCCATTGGCCACGGCAATCGTAACGTTGGCGATATTGCGGACTTGGGCCGTCAGGTTGGAGGCCATGGAGTTGACGTTGTCGGTCAAATCCTTCCAGGAACCGGCCACGCCGGGGACTTGCGCCTGGCCGCCCAATTTGCCTTCCGTGCCGACCTCGCGCGCCACGCGTGTGACTTCGGAAGCGAAGGAGTTCAATTGA
>Ga0302326_10028686_pt1 | contig 11193 bp, 10 predicted proteins | sample Palsa_T0_3_FD_202264 | JGI IMG/M metagenome (GOLD analysis project Ga0302326, IMG submission 202264) | Peat permafrost microbial communities from Stordalen Mire near Abisko, Sweden - Palsa_T0_3 | ecosystem: Environmental > Terrestrial > Soil > Palsa > Peat permafrost | place: Sweden: Abisko...
CGTGCCAGAAGAAGATGGTTCGTTACGGTATGGAACTTGGCGACTGGAAGACTGCGGAAACCGGCGGGGAAGAGATGGTTGCCCAGGCTCACGGCGCGAAGAATCTGGCTCTGGCGCATTATCAATTTGGCGTTGTCTTGCAAGTGGAGGGATTGAATCGGCACAAGGACGAAGCATTCTCGCGGGCCCACGAGGAGATGACCAAGGCGCTGGGGGCGGGGCCGAATTTCCCGGACGCATATTTTGCGGATGGACAGATACTGGCGCGGCTGAAACAGGACGACGCGGCCAAAAAGCGGTTTGAACAGTTTGTGAAGATGACGCCGGAGGACGATCCGAATCGAGAGCGTGCCCTACGCTACATCAGCGATCCCGAACTGGCTCGGGCGCGAATGGCTCCGCCATTTGCGATAACGACGACGGACGGACAGCGTATTTCTCTGGACGAGCTGAAGGGAAAGGTTGTGTTGATCGACTTCTGGGCAACGTGGTGCGGTCCTTGCCGGGAGGCGCTGCCCCACATGCGGGAGATCGCGAAAAAGTTCCAAGGCCAGCCGCTGGCGATATTAAGTGTCAGCCTCGATGACAATGAACAAAAATGGAAGGAGTTCGTGCTAAAAAACGAGATGACCTGGTCACAGTATCGAGACGCCGGTTTTACGGGTCCGATGGCGACTCTTTTTGGTGTCCGGTCAATACCGCAGACGTTCACGATTGACCGGGATGGGGTGTTACAGGATCAGCACATCGGGGACGCAGCGATTGAAGGAGAGCTGAAGAAGCTGGTGGCGCGTGCGCGGGAATTGCAGGCGGCAGCGACGCCACGTCCCTAGCGGCCTCTACGCGGGCGCAATATCGGGAAGGATTTTCGTCGACAAATCTTAGTTGGCATAATTTCCTGTTTGCACAGATCTTTGTTTACAAAGCACTGACTTCGCAAAGAAGACTACGAAAGGATTCCGAGCGGGCCGATGTATTGATTGAATCCGTTTCCATTGTGGCAGGAAATCGGTCGATGCCGATTACACGGGGCGGGCAGGCCTACACGCCTTCAGCCACTCGCTGGCGACCGTGTTGATCGTAGAAGAAACGTGGACCCCAAGACGGCCCAGGGCATCTTGCGCCACACGGACGCTGGCCTGACCATGAATATCTACACTCATGCACCGAACCCGGCTAAACGGGCGGCGCTGGAGAAGTTTGAGTCACGGCTGGCGAATTAGCAGGTAAACTCAGTTAAGAAATCGCAGGTAAGGACTACAGGGATCGAATGGTAAACGGCTGCTAAAGCGTTGTGAGAATTGGTGGACCTGGTCGGGATCGAACCGACGACCTCTTCCATGCCATGGAACTGTAGAAAGTGTAAGTTATTGACGGCAAAGGGTCAAAAAATCGGCTATGCCGGAAAAAACCGGGAAAATAGCCGGTTTTGACACCAAATTTGACACCAACTTTGGGCCAAGGGCTGATAGTGGCGGATCAGCCCACTTCCGACGACCTGTAGCGAACGGAAACGGACTGCAACCCTGAGAACAGCATGGATTATTGCAACGGTCACTGCTGCATTCCTCCATCGTAGGTGAGATCTTTGCGCTGACTTGGGCCCCAGACGTTCCTCGTGAGAACAGCGCCGAACTTCGAACGATACAAGAAATAGACCAGCGTGGGGACCCTACTCCGGGGTCACCGCCATCGCGAGAGCTCCCCAGAATGTGACGCGCAAGGCACCAACAAGCACGCCCGCTCCACCTGCGTGCGCTGCCAAGCCAGCAAGGAGCGCCAGGAACATCAACGAACTACCCGCGACAAGCGGTATAACCATGGTTCGCGAGGCCATGCTGGCGACCAATAGAGGCATGACTGCCCCAACCGCGAAGCTGCAAGCCGATGCCAACGCCGCCTGAATCGGATGCGCGCGGGAAGCGTCGCAGATGCGGAGTTCGTCGCGGGCATGTGCGCCGATCGCGTCGTGGGCCATCAACTGTTGGGCGACCTGTTTCGCGAGCACAGGGTCGAGGCCGCGAGCGACATAGATTGCCGCCAGTTCAATATGTTCGCCCCTGTCGTCGGTTTTGAGCTCCGCACGCTCCAGTTGGAGGTCGGCGTTTTCGGTGTCTGCCTGTGAGTGGACGGATACGTACTCACCCGCAGCCATCGACATGGCCCCCCGGCCACAAGGCCGGCGACACCTGCGACCACCACGCTGCTGTGAGTCGCGTGTGCAGCTGCGACACCCAAGACCAGACTGGATGTTGAGAGAATCCCGTCGTTCGCGCCTAACACTGCCGCGCGCAACCAACCGATGCGCGATGTGCGGTGTCGTTCGATATTGTTTACTAGCATGCTCAAGGACTTGGCCGATCATGCCGCCGCTGTCCTGTTTCCAGCAAAGGTGCGAGAGGCTATGGACTGCTTTGTCTGGTTTTCGTCAATCCGGACGGATCGTACCCCAGTTCGCGAACGCGGGTAACGATTTGCCCATAGACTGATTCGGTGAGTTGAGAAGAACGGCTGAGTATCCAGAGGTATTTCCGATCAGGTTCTCCGACGATCGCGTAGCTGTAATCGGGTGCCAGGTCGGTGATCCAATAATTCCCTGAGAACGGCCAGAAGAACGTGACCTTGAGCTTGGCATTCGTCTTCTTGTCCACGACACTAGCCGTGCCCTTTGACCTCTTCACCTGGCCGTCCGCTCTTCGACATTCGTTCAGAACCTCGATCATGCCGCTGGAAAGAGCAGTGTAGGTTGCGGTCACATCGGATGCGCAGTCCTTTTCGAATCGCGTGGGATACCGCGCAATCTCATACCAGCGGCCGACGTAACGAGTCAGATCGACGTGAGAGACCGTTTGCAGCGATCCCTTCGATCCCGCGAAGGCCATCTTGCCGACGACCACAGCAACTCCGAGAAGGAAGAATGCACTCGTTCGCATAGATAACCGACTCAAGCCACCAGTATGACCTTCCCGATCCCGCCCTTTTCCGCCATCGGGCTCGCATGCCGGATATCTGACAGTTTGAATTCTCGCCGGATGGGAATCGAGAATTTGCCTGCCGCAACGTCGTATGCGAGTTGTTCAAGTCTTAAAGAATCGGGCTGCGCAAAAATTTCCTCAACGCGGAGATCGCGCCCATAGGCCGCATCAGGCTTGCCTAGAACGGTTGCCAGTACCCCATTCTTTTTGATGTGTGGGATGAGTGAAACGATGACCTCGTGTCCAACTGTATCGGCAACGGCATCGAGTTCCTTTAGGCTGGCGATTTCTGATTTGCTATCCAATGCCAGTATTCTGTCGGCGCCGAGCCCTTCCGCCTCTTTCGTTTGCGTGGAGCGCACTCCTGCAATTACATGTGCTCCATGTTGTCGAGCGACATGCACAGCAGCGCGCCCGACTCCCCCCACGGCTCCAGTGATCAATATTGTTTCTCCGGATCTCGGCCTGATCCCTTTCTCGATGAGTTGCGCTCCAGTAAGGACCACCAGTGGAAGTGCTGCCGCCTGCTCAAAGCTAAGGCCCGAAGGAATGAGAGCCAGATCGTCTGCCTTGCACAGAACGTATTCTGCATACGAATGATTTACGAGGCCAAGGACACGCTCGCCAATCTTTCTGGTTTTGACTCCATCTCCCAGGCCAACCACTTCACCGGCCAAGTCACGCCCTAGAATGGCCGGGAACTGCAAAGGCATGAACGCCTTCAGATCGCCACGGCGCAGCTTCCAGTCGATGGGGTTGATGCTGGTCGCCGCCATCCTGACCAACACTTCTCCCGGTCGTGGCTTGAGGTTAGGTGTATCACCGTAGGACAACTGGTTCACGTCACCGTAGCCGCGCACTAGGACTGCTTTCATGGGTAAGATTCCTCTTCTTGGAGTTGCCGATGCCCTGATTGATATTTGGTTTTGATGTCGGTAAATCAAGTCTCAAGCCTCATGCCTTAGATAGGCTGATCAATTCTGATCAGTATTGCCAGGGTGGTTCGGCGACTCTATGAAGGGCGCGAAGGGTTAACTTGGAAAGGAATGCAAACATGCCTCCGATCACGAACAACCTGGATAACAACGAAATTGCTCTTGATCGAGAGGTCTTGTTCCATGCGGGCAGCCTCCGCACGTCGGGCTCGCGTGTTTCATCAGGCAGGAGAACGCCTTCGGTTGCAGCAGCGGAGACGGCGCTGACAAGCAAATCGGTTGGAAATGAAAAACGCAGGCAGCGGGAACAGAGAGGCCTAAGATGAAGGTTACGCAGATATTTCGATCGTCAAAGGATGAGCGAGTGATCAGTGAACTTACAATTGGCGAAGCTGATCAGGCCCCGATTCCCGTCGCGGGAGACAACGTTCGCTGGATCGTCAAAGATAAAGTGTATTCCGGTCGCGTCGAATCCAGGCTCATTTCCTACAGCGCTCCCGACAAAATTGGCCTCGAAAGATCGGACGAAGTCGATATCACTGCCGTGCTAACGGTGGAGTTGTCCTGATCACAGAATGGGACTTCAGGTCGCACACGAGGCCCGTGGTGGTGGTGAAGCCTGGCGTGGCCTCGGTTCTCGCGACCTGTACGCTTAGAGGCGAAAAACGGCAGGGGGCTCGGCCAATCTAAGGAAAAAGGTCAACAATCATGAAGAACGTCCAAAGGTCCGTAACCATCGCAGAGTCCGGATTGAGCAAGCAGATGGCCGCAAACGACGATGCCGCGGCCGATGAGGAAGAGGTTGACGAGCAAATTGAGGGCGATAACGTGGAGAAGGAAGCACGCGAAAATGGAACCATCGCCCCCGCCCCAATCATGCGAAGTAACGAAGAAATCAAAACTGCCGATGATGCTGTGGCCGCCAGGGAAGAAGTTGAAGAGCAAGCGGAGGAAGCCATTTATTCGACACCAAAGCTTTAAGAGTTGCGACCAAATCAATGGCCGAAAGCAGGCATCTCATGAACGACAGAGTTTCTAACGATAATGCAGCGATTTATCTGGTTGGAGCCGGCATTGCCTCGCTCGCAGCCGCAGCCTTTCTGATTCGTGATGGAGACATTCCCGGCCATCACATCACAATCCTGGAAGAGTCGGCCAAAGTCGGCGGCAGCCTCGATGCTGCCGGCACTTCCGAAGGCGGATATACCATGCGCGGCGGGCGCATGATCGAGAGCAAGTATCTATGCACCTTCGATCTGTTTTCGTCCATCCCAACCCTCGACACCACCAAGACGGTTACGAAGGAGATATTGGATTGGAATGAGACGATGAAAACCTCATCGAAATCGAGGCTGTTTCGCAATGGACATCGCATCGACGCTCCTGCGTTCGGCCTCAGCGAAAAAGATATTCTTACCATCGAACGTTTGGAACTTGAGCCGGAAGGACTGCTGGGACGGACCAGTATTGCGGACCAGTTCGGCCCGTCTTTCTTTAAAACAGACTTCTGGTTCATGTGGTGTACGACTTTTGCTTTTCAACCTTGGCACAGCGCAGTCGAATTCAAGCGCTATCTGGTCCGCTTCACTCATATGGTGTCGGGATTTAACACCCTTACCGGCATTATGCGAACGGTTTATAACCAGTACGATTCCATGGTGCGTCCTCTCCAGAAATGGCTGCAAGAACGCGGCGTTAAGTTTCAACTCAACACCCGTGTCACCAATCTTGCCATCCGCGACGATTCTGCGGGCTACGCAGTGGAGCGCATTATTTGTGATCAAGAGGGCCGGGCGGAGGAAATTAAGATAGGCGCAACGGACAAGGTAATCGTTACGCTCGGTTCGATGACCGAAGCTTCAAGTCTCGGGTCTATGGATTCTGCGCCCGCCCTTCCTGAGGGCAAACCTGAGGGTGCTTCCTGGGATCTGTGGGAAAAGATCGCCGCCGACCGGCCGCAGTTCGGCCATCCGATCAACTTCAGCGACTTTCTCGAAGAATCCAAGTGGGTGTCGTTCACCACGACTCTTCGCGACCCGGTTTTCTTTCGGCTCATTGGTGATCTTACCGGCAACGTTCCGGGCGAAGGCGGACTGATTACCTTCCCCGAGTCGAGTTGGTTGGCGTCGATCGTATTGCCTCACCAGCCGCATTTCATTGGGCAACCCGCAGACGTCGATGTGTTCTGGGGGTACGGTCTCTCCGTCGATAAGTTGGGCGACTTCGTGAAGCAGCCAATGTCGGGGTGTTCCGGGCGGGAGATTATGATGGAGATCATGGGCCACCTGCGCATCGACGCAGAGTCTAAGAAAATACTTGAAACCAGCACCTGCATCCCATGCATGATGCCCTTCATCACCAGCCAGTTTCTGCGCCGATCCAAGGGCGATCGCCCGCAGGTTGTACCGGAAGGCTCGAAGAATCTCGCCTTCGTTGGACAATTCTGCGAAATCCCGGACGACGTTGTATTCACCGTGGAGTATTCGATCCGCTCTGCCGCCATCGCTGTCTACGCTTTGCTGGGGCTGGATCGGAAACCACCCGCAATCTATAAAGGGAGCCACGATCCGCGAGTATTGCTGAAAGCTTTTCAGACTTTACACAACATGCAAGCTGCATAGCGCTGTACTGGACGGGCCGGGCGTTGAAGCCGATCCAAAGCGAACCTCGATTAAGGGACAATCACCGCTGATCCCTGCTCCGTTTCTTTCTTGACCGCTTCAAGCGCCTTATTCGCATCGTCGAGGGCGAATACCGTAACGTGGGGACGGATGCGGAGGTCATGCGCGATCTGGAGAAAGTCGCGGGCATCCTGGCGTGTCATATTCGCCACGCTGCGGATCTGCCGCTCGCCCCAGAGCAGTTTGTCGTAGTCGAAGGCGGGCATCTGGTCAAGGTGAATGGCGTTGATGGCCACCACACCGCCCTTGCGCAAACTCGCGAGCGCGCTCACCACGACTTTTCCGCTGGGCGCGAAAGTGATGGCGCGGTCGAGCGCCACGGGTGGCTTTTCATCTTCTTTACCCACCCAGGTCGCCCCAAGGGAAGCGGCTGTTTTTCGGTGAGATTCGCCTCTGGTTACGACGTAAACTTCGCATTTCCACGAGCGCAGAATGGCGATTGCTAAACTTGCGGAACTGCCAAAACCAAAGAGTCCGACTCGCTCACCTTTCTCTACCCCCGCCACTCTTAAGCTGCGAAAGCCGATAATGCCCGCGCACAGCAAGGGCGCGACGTGCTCATCATCCAGACCTTTGGGCAGCGGGAACGTGAAATCTGAACGTGCCGCTACGTATTCAGCGTAGCCGCCATCCACCGTATATCCGGTGAAAACAGGGTTGTCGCAGAGATTCTCCATGCTGTGATGGCAGTACCAGCAATCGCCGTCGACGCTACCCATCCACGAAACGCCAACACGCGTTCCCAGCGGTAGGTCCTGGGTTTCGCCTTCGATCACTTCTCCGACGATTTGATGGCCGGGAATAAGGTGCGGCCGAATTGGCGGAAGGTCTCCTTCGACTACATGAAGGTCAGTGCGACATACTCCGCAGGCGACGACCCGCAGTAAAACGTGTCCCGGCTCGAGTTGCGGACGCGGAACATCTTCGACATGAAGGAACGATTGGGGCGAAGTAAGAGTTGAAGTGAAAATAGCGGCCCTCATTATGTGGGTTCTGCGAGGATCCGCCGACTTGCGTGGGGACTTCGCCACAATTGCGAATCTACGGCACATGGGATGCCGGAGATGAGCAAAACGGAACAGATTGTTGCTGCCGTCAATGCAATGCTGACCTAGCTTCCGGAGAGTGTGTTTACGAGACCGTCCTGAGCGTTGCGGAGCAGGAGCACACAATTCAGAAACCTGAAGGAGAACCTTAATGACACCGACCAAGAAATGCGCACACCCCGCTTGCAACTGTGCACCGGCGGAAGGCAGCAAACACTGCAGCACCGCATGTGCCGACGCTAATGCCGGCACAAAGCTAACTTGCCAATGCCAACATTCGGGTTGCCAGAGTAAAGGCGTAAAGGCGTAGTGAACCATCCCTTCTGTGGCGCGGAAGTTCGGTTTTGATTGCGCAACCTCGTAGATGACCACCTTCGCGATCACGTCGGTCAGTTCACTTCTTTGCCAGGCTTCCACTTCGGCTTGCCTGTCATCCGCCCAAAATCGTTATCAGCCGTCTCAGGAACGCCCAGAATCCCACAAGCACAGACGAGATCCGCATTGCCCTGGAAAAATGCGAATGCTAGCTGTCACCTTCCAATCCTTTGGATTCGCAGATTAGCTAACCGGCAGGTTCATCGAATCCACTCGGGGTTTCTCACGATTATGAGCAACAGTAAACATCTTTCGCGATTACGAATCTGACAAGATAGCCTCGGCGAGATTCAAACTGATGTTTCAGACTGTCGTTTAAGACTGTTGTTTCATGTTCCTATCGCAACAAAATCGAAGGCAAACGGATCGGGTGACCGGTTTGCCGCCTAACGATCAGTACGACCTCTCCGATGACGTACCTTTCTCGGCTGCGCCGCCGATTACCCTGGAAGAGGCGTTCAGACAGGCCTTCGAGCAACGTCCGGATCTAAAGGCAGCCGCGGCTCAAGTCCGGGCCGCTGAGCTAGCGCAGTCTGGCACGCGCTCGGAAAGACTGCCCTCCCTCGCGGTGAACGCCGATTATGGAGTGATCGGAACCAATTCCGTCTCAATCTCACGGAACGTTCTCGGTCACTGGGACACTGCGCTTCCCCATCTGGGAGGGAGGCCGGATGGGCGGCGATATCGAGCAAGCCGACGCCACCTTAACCCAAAGACGCGCCGAACTCGAAGATCTCAAACTGCAAGTAGAGGGAGACATTCGAAAAGTCTATTTCGACTTAGAGGCGGCAACCAGCGAGGTGGAAGTGGCGCAGAGGAATGCGCGGGTCGCCAACGAGACTCTCGATCTCACGCGGCAGCGTGTGGAGGCAGGCGTGGCCGACAGTGTAGAACTGGTTCAGTCGCAGGAAGCGCTGGCGGGCGCTGAGCTTGACTATATCAACAGCGTGTTCTCCCATAACGTCGCCAAACTAAGCCTTGCCCGCTCGATGGGCCGCGCAGCAGAAAATCTGCCGAAGTTCCTTAGCACGCCATGAAACACACGTGCCAGAGATACTCACGTTCAGGCCTCCGGCCCTAAGAACCTGATAGCCCGCCGAATCCTGAAGTGCTCCCCAATGATCCACCCTGTACCTGCTGTAAGAGCTGTTCATCGATCTGCTGCAGAGACGCCGGTAGCTTTGCATAATGCAACTGCTCCGCAGGGTCCTGCCCGCCCGTGATGATGTACTGGACGAAGCCCTTGACCTCCGCTGCCTTGTTGGCATCCTTTGCTTGTTTTGGCACAAGCAGGAAAGTGAGGCCACTGATGGGATAAGCATCCGGCGCCGACGCCGGAGCATTGACGATTGGCGTGCGCACGTCTTTCGATAGCTCGCCGGAAAACGCATCGATAGCAGCGCTCGTTCCCGCAGCCGTCGGGCTCACGTATTTGCCCGCCAAGTTCTGGACCTGCGCGACTGGAAGATGGTTCTCCTCGGCAAAAGTCAGCTCCACATACCCGATTGCTCCGAGAGTCTGCTTCACCGCGCCCGTTACGCCCTCGCTCCCTTTGCCTCCAAGTCCGATTGGCCAGCTTACGGAGAGGCCTTGACCGACCTGGCTTTTCCATTTGGGGCTGAGGGCAGCAAGATAAGTCGTGAAGATGTTCGTGGTGCCGCTGCCGTCGGTACGATGCACCACAACGACGCCTCGGTCGGGAAGATTGACTTCGGGATTGTCCTTCTTGATTGCCGCATCGTTCCAATTCTTGATCGTGCCGAGATAGATACCCGCGAGCGTCTTCGCGCTCAGCTTCAGCGGCTCTTTGAGCTGTTCCAAGTTATAAGTAATGCATACCGGTCCAGCGGTCTCTGGGATCTGCACCAGAGCAGGCATCTCCTTCAGCTTTTCGTCATCGAGTGCGGCGTCGGACGCGGCAAAGTCCACCGTCCCGCTCTTGAGCTGCTCAATGCCTCCGCCGCTGCCAATCGATTGATAATTGATCTGCAAACCCTGATGGTCCTGTCCATAGGCTTGGGCCCAGCGAGTCATGACGGGATCAACGAACGAACTGCCGGCGGCGGTAAGCTGAGTGCTATTGCGGGCAGCTACGGTCGTCGGTGTCCCGGAGTTGCAGCCCGTTAGGATAATCGTAGCGATGAACGGAACGGAGAGAAGATTAAGCTTCATGAATAGCCTCTGTCAGTGCGGGAGCGGGTCGCGACCCAGCAGGTCGAGTTCCTTCGGATTAAGAGATCCAACGCATCACTCTCTCATTCTCAATTCCGTCGGTCTGAGCAATAGTAGACAGTTGCGTACTGAGGAAAGAGAATTAATCCCCCTTTAACAATAGCCTTCTATGTTTGCGCTCGACATCGGTGGCAGTCCGGTTAATCGGTATACTCGTAACGAATCCGATGTCCGCCGAGCACACTCCCGCGACCAAGACGAAGCACCGGGTTTCGCGACCCGCCGGCAAACCACGGCAAGAAGAAATTCAGCGGACAGGTTCGCGCGACGCTTCTTCTCTGGACGATTCAAAACTCTACATTAACCGGGAACTCAGCCTGCTCGCCTTCCAGAAGCGAGTGCTGGAGGAGGCCCAAGACGAGCAAAATCCCTTGCTTGAGCGAGTGAAATTTCTCTCCATTGTGGGCTCAAACCTGGACGAGTTTTTCATGGTGCGGGTAGCCGGTCTTAAACGGCAAGTGGAGAGCAATGTACTCGAGTGCGATCCCGATGGTATGACGCCCAAACAACAGTTGGGCGCTATCCGTGAAAAGGCTTCGGATCTTTTCAAAGCGGCACACGACTGCTTGCGCTGGCAAATCTCCCCGGCCCTTAAGAAGGCTGGTTTGTGCGTCGTGGATTATTCTCAGCTGACATCGGTACAAAAGGCGAACGTTAACAAGTATTTTTCCGAAACAGTCTTTCCTGCGTTAACTCCCTTGGCCTTCGATCCCGGCAGACCTTTTCCGCACATCTCAAACCTCAGCCTGAACCTGGCTGTGCTGATTCGCGACCAGCAGGACGTTGAACATTTCGCCCGGGTCAAAGTGCCCGATGTCCTGCCACAGCTCGTACCGGTAACTCGGGTAGCCAAAGAAGGCGTTACCAGGAAAAAGAAAGCGCCTGCGCGACAGTACCTGGTGTGGTTGGAGCAGGTCATCGTGGCCAATCTGCAAAGCCTATTTCCAGG
>Ga0302326_10028687_pt1 | contig 11193 bp, 5 predicted proteins | sample Palsa_T0_3_FD_202264 | JGI IMG/M metagenome (GOLD analysis project Ga0302326, IMG submission 202264) | Peat permafrost microbial communities from Stordalen Mire near Abisko, Sweden - Palsa_T0_3 | ecosystem: Environmental > Terrestrial > Soil > Palsa > Peat permafrost | place: Sweden: Abisko...
TGTCGTGCCCATATCGATAGGCGCCTGTGCGGCGGCCGGCGATACCTCAGCGTTAAGTTTGCTGATGATCGGGGAAACTTCAGTAGTCTTCTTAGCAATCGCGTAGGCCCATCGCCCGTAACTACCGTCCGCATTCACCGCGGCGACCCATCGTTCCGCCGCCGCACGTTTCACATCTTCGAGGGGATCGTAGCCTTTCGTCTCCAATATCAAATGCACGGGTGGGTCTGTCTTCAGACGGATGATGAAGTCGGGGATGTAATCGTGCATCTGTCCGTTGTGCAAGTACGGAATCGCGAAGCCGAGACCCGAATTCTTCACGAACGCGTCCACCGCAGAGTGCGAATCTATGTAGTAAGCTGCCGCCTGTTCCCACTTCAGAGTATCTGGCACAACATAGTTCAGGTGGCACTTCGCGACTTCACGTGGCTCGCGGCTCGTCCAGAAATCGACCTCCGCCGTCGAGCCCGGCCCTCGGCTCGATTCGTAGCGCGGGATTTCTGGCGTTTCGCCCTCGCTGGTATCGGGCCTCACATTCTCGGCAAGAATCTCGACGAGCCAACCGTAGTAAGGAGCAAGCCCCAAATCCTTGATGTTAGCAGGGGGACGCACTTCTACCTTTTCGGCCATATATCGCTGAATGATTTTCACGAGCTGAGGAAACAGAACGTGTGGGGGCACCTGGCACGCCGGTTGCGCAACATAGTGCTTCGTCATCCCTCGCGCCAAATCGAAAACCAATTCCTGCACGCGCATGTTGGACCGATATTCCTTCAGCGAGACCTCGTCCGAACGGCCTGGGCCAGTCAGTCTCATTCGCCCGGCGTTTGTGATGCTCAGACCCTTCATTTCGACTTCGGGCGGTATCGAATCAGGCTGCAATACGAGCCGAGGCACGTTGTCCCAATCCATCGTCACTCGATTACGAATCGCCTGCGTGTAGCCTTCGACGCGGGGGAACTGAACCTCGTAAGCGGCCTTCTCTGGAACAGCGTGGACGTGATATCGCTTCACTCGCGGCGGCGCAGGGCCTTGCGTGTTCGCCTTGAACGGAATCACCTCGAACGGAACGCCGAAAACCTTAGCGACTTCTTCAGTGAATCGCCCGTTCTCGCCAAGTTCATAACTGGCGCGGCGCAGACCACGCCCGACGACCTGCTCGCACAGAAGCTGCGACATGAAAGGCCGCAGCCCGATGATGTGCGTCACGGTGCTGCAATCCCAACCTTCGGTGAGCATCCCGACGCTGACAATGCACCGCACGTCTCGTCCCGGAGGATGCAGTGGTCTCTCTAGTTTTTTCGCCAATTCCTCGAAGCCTTCGGGATAGAGCGGACGCCCCTGCCGGTCTGCGGGCCACTCTACCTTGCCGACTGTATCGAGAGTGAATCGCATCCACCGCGACTCGTCGCCCTTAGCTCCGTCCGTGTCAGTTTCGTGAACTACCTTTGAGTCCACGCGGATTGTATTGACCAGCCCGCCCTTGTTCAGAAAACCTTCGATCCGCGACGGAGGAATTCCGGTCGGCGATTTGTCCTCGGCCAGCCATTCGTAGATCGCCTTTGCAATTTTCGTGTTCTTGCATACGAGAATAAAAACGGGCGGGCGCGGATCGGCTTCGATCTTGGCCCACTCTTCGGTCTGCTTCTCCCAAAGCCCTCCGAGCATTGCAATCGGATGGTGCGCGTATTTCAGGATCGCTTCAGCCTTCGGGCTACTCTTTTTCCCGCCGCGCTCGGCGGGCGTTAGCTTTTCCTCCAAAATCCACTTCCAAATATTCAAATACCCGGGAATATCTGCACCCGTCGTGTCGCGCACGGCCAACTGCGGGATCTTCACTAGCCCCGATTCAATGGCATCAATCAACCCGAAATCGCTCACAACCCACGGAAAGGGTTTGTTGGTTTCCTGCCCCACTCTGCCCAGAAAATACGGCGTCGCCGAGAGGTCCACGCAGAAATTTATTCCGCGCAGTTTCTGGAGCTTGTCCAGCCCGTCGATCCAGACGGTGGCCTCCTGGAAAAATTCGTCCGCTTCTTCCTCATCGCTGAATTCGTCTTCTTCCTCCGGGTCAGGCTCGTCACGCTTTATGCGGTACGCGTGGTGCGCCTCATCATTCAGAACAAGGATGTTTTGCTTGCCACCCACGTCGTGCCCAATCACGTCGTTGATAAGCGCCGTATCGCTCTGGACGTACCGCGTGGACCTAACCTTTACTCGTTTCAGGCTGCCATCCTTCTCGCGCTCCTCCTCCAACACCGTCAGCATTCCGTTGGCGACCTGCAATTCGTAGTCTTTCAGGCTCAGGTAGCGCTTCCCGTGAGCGGTCGTCGTCTTCACACCGATATTGATAGCCTCCTCGCGCTGCACCTCCTTACCGGCCCTAACTACCTTCGCGCTCACGCCGCCGGTTTGCATCGTCTTCGGCTCGAAGACATGCCAATTCCTAACCATGACTTTGCCTTGTGTCAGAAGCGGCATGAGGTGCGCGGGCACTAGGCCCCGCGTGCGATAAATGCTTGCCTCGTCCAAATCCGGATTGAGTTCCGCAAGCCGCTGTCTGATAGTCACATTCGGGCAAACGACCAGAACCGCGTCCGAGAACCGCGCATCGCTCCGGTTATTCAGTTTGTTTAGGATGCTCCACGCAGCCAGCATCCCCATGACGGTCGTTTTTCCGGAGCCGGTCGCCATCTTGCACGCGTACCGTTCAAACCCTGTGTATCCGTCCTTCTCTTTCCTGTCATCGCTTGGCTCGTCTCGCGGGATGGAGACGCCTTGCAGAAAATCGGCTCGTGCCTCCTTGAGAAAGATCACGGTCAGCGCAGCCTCAAGCTGCGCGAAAAAGAGCCGCTTCTCGCGACCGTCGCGGGTCCACCACTGGATGAGTTCCAATGTCGTCCGCGTAACGCCCGGGTATCCCTGTTTTTGCCACTCGGCCAGACGTTCTCGAATCAGGTTTACCAGCGCGAGTTCAAATCCGGTCGGGTATTGCTTCGAGGCCCGCAGGAGGCGCTCGTCTACCAGCCACGGCTTGTTCTGCTCGCGCGGAGCAAACACAATCGAAGGCCGTCGCTGCCCCTCGATAAGCTGCGGCTGCTCTCCCTCGCGGATATACCAGTAGCGAGTCGGCTCCTCGAACGGCGAATTCTGAATTGGCTCTCCGACCTCGGGATAACCGGCCATAGGCTATTTCGCCTCGTCAAACGACTTCGAGATGGCTCGGCTTATGTCTTCTTCGCTCGCGTTCGCCTTCATCAGTTTTTCGATCAGGTCGACTTTTTCTTCGGTCATCCCAATAGCATTGCGGATTTCCGCGGTAACCTGATGAAGGGATTGGTCCGCATTTCTGAACAGGGCTTGCATGGTTTTCAATTCATCAGCCATAAGCCCTCGTCCGTCGGCGTCGAACCAGTTCGTGGCCCGCTCCCGAAAATACTCGTGAACAAGTCGGTTTCGGACTTGAAGGCTTTCGCGCAAGAGTGAATCGAGGCTCGTCGGAATCTTGATGCCGGACTTCCGAAGAAAAAGTAGCAATTGACCTAGAGTGCGCTCGTAATTTTCGTCCCATATCTGGTCAACGCGAGTCCGGTACTCAGCTAACTCGGCAGTTGACTTCGGAAGGTTCGTCCGCCATATCTGCACAATCGCCGCCAATCCCAAAGTGTTTACGATCTCATGCTCAAGGCACTGCGCCTGATAAAGGGCCAGCCCGGCAAGCGCATAGACCTCACGTGACTCCATACCCTCTGCGTTTTCCGGTTCCGTCACCCAATTGGCAGTCGTCAGGTTTGCGCTAGGATTTGTCACGCGCGCCTATCTGTCCCCGCCCAGGCTCTTCACGACCATCAATTCGTTTCCACGGTCGTCAATCACCTTGACAGCGATCTGTCCGTGCTCGCCCGCCTCAAATGGTGCGCTGATGGTGCCTGCCAGATGGTCCCACACGCTTTCTTCGTATTCGCCGCGCAACGCCTTCTTGAGGCTCTCCCACGCTCCTGTCCGGGGAAAGAAGGCCTGACTGACATGGAAGCACAGGTCGTTGTAATCTATATCGAGAAACCACGCAGGGACATCATTGCCCTTCCTCTTGTGGTTCTGCATCTCCACAGGATCGAACACGTCGAGTCCGACCAATTCGACCTCATACAGTTTGGGCGTGCCGCTCTTTGGCTTGACCGTCCGCACTTCTATTTCAGGCAGCCCACAGACGCTGAAAATTTGGCTGGAACGCATGTTCTTGAGCAGGTCCCCCATCATCAAATCGGGCGTCGCTTGCACATAGGTTGCGGGAATCCCGACGACCTCGGATGATTTATCGATCAGCATCCGGGCGTTGGGCTGGATGGCGAATCCGATCACGTAGAGATGCGAATAGCTCTTGGCGTGCGCTTCGCGGGCGGCTTCGTACACGAGCTTCTCACTGACTGCGCCACTCTCCGGGCCGAAGACGAATGCGACGGGCTTTTCCGCTCCGTTCGATACCATCGCTTCGGCAGAAAGCGAGAGGGTCCTTGCGGGCGGCCGAACGTTCTTCAGTGCGACGGTCCTGTTGCCTTCGAGCCTCAACACAGGAGATTTCCGTAACACCTCCAGCATCCGGTCAACGAATGAGCCGCTGGCCTCTAGGTCTGTCACCACTGAGGATTCCGGATTCGCCTCCTCGAAATCCCTTGGCGTCGGAATTGTGGCCTCAAAACAGAACGGCCCTGTCACTCGGGTGATTGATGCATTCTCTTCCGGTCGATCTACGAGAACCTCTTCCTCGGGAGGCTCGTTATTCGCGACAGATTTCAGTGTGACGTGTGGCACGATACCGCCGACTTCCTCACCTTTTTTGTTTTGCCGTCGCCGGTACGCGAAGCCGCCTATCGGGCCGCGTGAATCGTCCTGCAATTCGTACCAGGGAAAGGTCGACGTCAGGAGACGCTGGCGGGCGAGCGCAAGTGGTACACGGCTAGTATCAATCGTGATCCAGCGTCGTCCCCACTGTTCCGCACAATATGCCGTCGTTCCACTGCCGCATGTTGGGTCAAGAACGAGATCACCAGGGTTCGTAGTCATTAGGACGCAGCGGGCGATAACTTTAGAATTTGTCTGAACGACATAGAACTTTTCTTCAACGAAACCGCCCGTGCCCGTATCGGGCCAAAGGGATCGGAGAGGTTGAACCGGAAAGTCCTGAGCGTATCGAACATAATAGATTCCGGCGCCGAGCTTCATGAGTCTCCGAGCGGACGCGAGCCGAGCCATTCCTTCCGGCGTGGTTCCCCACCATCGCTTTCCCGGCTCGTATTTCTGGCGTTCAAACTCGAACACATAGCGGCTGCCCGGCCCCGGCTTGGTGAGGTCACCAATACGAAATACCTTTTCGTCTACGGGAATCGGAGTAATGCCTTCTCTCTCGTCCCTCGTCATGGTTCGCCGTTCGCCGGTTGGCAATTCAACGAAGGAATAAGGACTATTCGTGTCTGAGCCGTCCATCCGCATGGTGTAAAGCTGGTTGTACCTAAGCTGTTCCCTATCCTTGGCATACCAGAGCAGGTAGTCACACGCCGTAGCGAGCGTGTCCGCAGCAGCCAGCCCCGAAGTCTTCACAAAATTTACAATGCTAACGCTGTTCTCGGCCCCAAAGACCTCATCCATAACTTCGCGAACATGGTGCAAATTTTCGTCCGAAATCTGAACGAAAATACTCCCGCTCTGCGATAACAATTCCCGCGCAAGTCGCAAGCGGTCCCGTAAGTACGACAGGTACGAATGCAACCCTAGTTCCCAAGTGTCACGATATGCCTGCACCATTTCGGGCTCGCGGGTCATATCTCCATCTTCGTTGTGCTTTACGTCCCTACTGCGCACAAAGGGCTGAAAATTGGACCCGAATTTGACGCCGTAAGGCGGGTCCATGTAAATCATTTGCACCTGGCCACCGAGTCCTTCGTAATGCAGCAACGAGTTCATCACTACGAGTGAATCGCCGAGAATCATTCGGTTGACCCACTTGTCCTGATATTCATAAGCCCGGAGCACTTGGTCGGTCACGGAATGCTGCGGGTCGCCCCACAAGTCGAACATTGTTTCTTGATTGCGATCGAATCGGTGCCCCTTAAGCGTGTCGAGGATTGCTTTGGTCGAGAGCCGCTCGTGGATAAAGAGCGGCAGCGTTGGCACGTCGAACGATAGTCGCTCTGCCTTGCCCGCCCAATTCAGGAACGGCTTGCTCATGGCCTTCAACTTCGACGCGGCAGCTTTCGCTTCGTCAAGGATCTTGGCATCGAGCGCCTGTTGGAGCAGTGTCTCACCATGTTCCCGTGCCGGGTTTTGTCCATCCCAATCCAGCGCAGGCGAAAGCGAAGAATCGTAGCGATAAGTTTTCGGCGGCAGCTTTTTCTTGAATTGGGCCTGAGTCCCAACCTCGGGCCGCATCGGGCTTTCCGATTCAGGATGCTTGTAGCTCTTGGCAGGCTTAGTCTTCGGCGCTTTCGCCCTCTTCGACGCCATTCGTTCAGCTCCAGGTTTAGGGAGGAATTACGGGCGCGATTCTATCATCCCGGTGGGATAAACTTCGCACCGACGCGGTGCCGCGAGACCTGTCTTTAGGACGCTTCCCTCAAGGAGCACATCAAACGCGATGGCAGACGTGGCTCATGCCAATACTGTCGAGCGAGGGAAGGTGCCGACGCCGGAAGATCTCGCGACCGAAACTGACACTTTGGAATGGTTCGAGACGGTGTGGCTCGCACCGTTTTTTGCGTCGTTCAATGAGGGCTCCCCTGCGTCCTGGACGTCGGTTGCAAATGGACACATAAGCGAAACCCGGAACTGAGGCGTGCGGGTGCGCATTCGCGGTTGGTTGCGTTACGAGGGAGTCTGCTCGATCCGCTTGTTGGGCTTCAGCTGCTGAGAAACGAACATTGGCCCACAACCCATACTCCGAAGAGCGGAATCGTCGAGTCCACCCCAAGCCTTTGAACGACACCCTCAATTGCTTCCACGCCGAAGAGGGCTGCGAACGACCGGTAGTCAGACCAACCCACGCGTCGCTCACTGAACGAGTGAACAAGCATAATAGCTGCGGCCGCCCGAAACTGTTCACCAGTGATTACCGCTGAAGCGGCGCGATGAAGAAGCTGATAGCGGATAGAAACGGTGGGCTCTTCCGTTAAGCCAAGCGTGCGCAGCAGAAACCTGAGTCGCAAGTCTTTGCCCGGTGAAGCGTCAGCAAGCCACTCACCGAGCGTGGGCCCAAAGGATTCGCTGACCTTGCCCTCCACCATGATGGAGACGGGACCCGCTGCACCGCGCGCCAAGACGAACAGGTCGTTTTGCGAAGGGCGTTCGCCGCCGGGCAACGGGACCTTGAACTCGGGAACGGCCAGAACTGGCGTAAGCTCCCCGAGCAAAGCATCGTCAGTTCGATGAAGCGCTTCTGCGATTTCCGGCGGAAATCCCTCCGCCGCCTCCCAGCAGTACGCCAAGGTCCTAGCCGAGTAGCCAATTTTCCATTGCTTGTCCGGATCGGCCAACAGCTTCCGCCAGTCGTTAGGGCCTGATGTGAACATCAAGATGCGCGCCATATTTCCCTCGTCTCTCGTAGGCCGATCCAGGGCAGGCTCCCATTTGCCGTCCTGAATGCCAACGAGCATAAGCCCGATCGTCTCCGCTCTTGCCGTTTTTTCTACGACGATCAGGGGCCCCAGCGCTTCCTAGCCGTCTTTAGTATGTCGAAACATTTTCCAAACCTGGAAATGAGGGCGGTTGGGAGCCGCGCCCCGACCTATCCACGCCTCCGCGAAAACACGCCAAAAATGAAGGACTCGAAGGACGGGAAAGATTTGAGATAGAGTCGCAATCCTCGCATTGGCCCTTGTTGCTGAATTTCCTGGGGAGACCCTCAAAGAGACCTGAAAACTGGGGTGTTTTTGCGTGAGCTGGCTTTTTTATATCGCACACGACCAAGAGCGGCATTCTTGGAGATGCGAGCCTCTTTCGTCCTGTCAATTTTTACATTTCACCTATAGCACCTGCGATCCCACGAAATGTAAAAACCAATGAAATCAGAACTCGCTCAGGGCCGCGCGCTAATAACAATATGCTAAGTGTGTAATAAAAGCAGTATAAGTCCCCTAGCTTCACAGAGAAGTGAACAACTGCTTCGGTGGGAGTGTCTTTCCAAGTTCTAATAACGATGACTCGCGCAGCGAGTCCTCCGAAGGAGGACTCAGTAGAGAGTTGTTTCACTGACCCATCCCAGGAGCTGATTCACACTCCTTCAATTGCAAGAGTCGCTTTCCGTGCTTCTGTGCTTCCGTGTTTCCGTGATTCCGGGATTCCGTCTGTCCTGCAATCCATGACTACCTTGACTCGCTTACTCCAAACATCCGGTTTCTCGCTCCGCAGTCGTTCCCCTGATCTATTCCTTGGTCTGCGGTTCTTCCTTTTCTCCTTGTGCTTTGTTGGCCCGGAGTCTGCTCCTTCAGTTGTTCTTTTTTACAGTTGGCACCTGGTCCGTGCTTAGATTCACTAACTCGTCATCTATTTGATGATGTAACTTAAGGAGGCTACCACCCTACCAGGGCGGACATTGGAGCGCCCGTATTGGCCCGTACGAGCAGCAAACATCACCAAGAGCTTGGGTTTTTCGGGCCCAGGGGGCGGGTTGGCCGGTCAATATTGGCCCGTCTGCTCAGGTGCGGCCGTCTATCCCATACCGGCTTCGAGCATCCGTTTTGCAGCGTCAGATGACGGACATTCACCTTTTATCTACTATGAACGGTTTTGGTCGGCAGTCCGAGACGCGAAGAGGCGTATCGTGTTGATGTGTCGCCGAGGCCAGACAAACCAGCTGACGGTTCAAAAGTTGAAATAAAGCGATTCCCGCGCTTGGTCGATGGCGGAGAGGCAGCGGCTATAGAGATGCTGTCGCGTGTCGTCCCGCAGTTTGAGGTTCGGCTAAAGAAGACGGACGGCGGGGCTGCCACCGAATTAGTCTTCGTAGTCCCGGTTCCCAACGAGCTCCGGGAATCCTATCCCGCGTTATTCGGTCAAATCTGTGGTTCCCGAGCAACTGACTGGGAGAGCGCAATCGCGGATGGATTCAGAACTACCGAATACAATCGAAAACCTCTGTCCAAATTCATTTCACCCCAATTACGCCGAGCCTTCAACAAAGGTGTCCGTATCTGGCTGGAGAAGAGCCGGGCTTCAAAGAATCAGGATATAAGGCCGCTTGAACTGGAATTATCCGATTTCGAAAAGCTAGCCAAAATGAAGCCAGGCCCGCAGACAGACTCAAGGGCAGCACTCTGGGCGGCTAAGCGGTTAGACGCGCTTGTCAAGGGCATCAAGGAAATCCGACAGCGTTGCAGAAACCGATCCAGCGTCGGGACACAGGAGCTTAAGCTTGAGATCGAGAAACTCTGTTCGTACGAAACTTACGGCGCAACTTTCCAACGGCTGCTCTCCGGAGAGGGAAAAATCACGCCCTGGACGATCCTGACCCCTGAAATCGATGTGGGAGACATTGCTCGTGCTGTGATTACGGTTGAGCTCCCGACAAGTGGTCACGTTATTGATTTGAATGAAACATCCGTGAGAACACTCGTGAAACTTGGCAGGAAGCTGGCCAAGGGTTTAGATCGCGTCCCCAAACCTCTCGTTTAGAAATTCCCTAAGTTTGGTACTAACCCCCGCCTTTCGCACTCCTTAGGTTTCCGAGAAACTACGCGTGGTAATTGAAAACCCATCAGGAGACCAATCTCCTGCGAAAAATCGGAGGATCACATGGATGACCAAATTGCAGAAATGAAGACCCTATTCAGGAAGGTTTCAGCTAAGGCAAGAAACATACCGGCGTCGATACGGGGCGCCAATCAGGTCCTTGCCGAGATCAATCCGGAGATTCCGGTCTGGCTCGAAGACGCACCGTTAAGTGCTGGTGATTACGAGGAGGACGAGCGACGAGACGGATCGGTTCGACGTTGGAGAAAAGCCATGCTCTTGGGTTATGCCCAGGTCGGGAACGTATGGCAACTCGCAATCAATAATGTGGAACTCGAGATAAGCAGCGACGAATGGCAAAACGAGTGCGAAATCGTTACGCAACCGTGTAACCCGAGCGCTCTAGCGCATGCCCGCCAGGAAATTCAAATTCAGGCAATTCATCTTCTACCCGACTTGGTCCGACTGCTGGAATCGAAAGGCGAAAGCCTTCTGAAGGCGATGGAGCAGGCAGAAAAACTCGCTCAAGGAAAATGATCTTTCCGAGAACCTCACCGAGAAGCTTGATCCACCGCATACGGGCGGCGCAATTGGCCTCTGCTGGGCTGCTGACGAAAGACGTTACGCATCAGATCGGAGGGTCAATTGTCCGCCGGCGTCGACAAACTCGAATTGCTCACGCGTAGGATTGAGAAGACTTTTCTAAACCTGGCTCGGGAGGAAGGCTCCCAGCGATCCGGGTACAAAAATGTTATCGACCTACGCCAAACTCGCTACAAGCTGCCCGTCATCCTCCATTGTGACGGTTGGCACGGTGGAATTCACAAGATCCAACTTATTGGTGTCGCAAGGTTAGGTTTGCGACGGGCTCGAAGACTCCTGGGGACAATCCTTGGCGATCTTTCATTTGTGCGGATTTACCGGATCGATTTGTGCACGGATATTCCAGGTATTTACGTTGGGGACTTAGCGGAAACAGTCCTAGTTTCCCGAGTCCAAAATTTTCGAATCTACAAGAAACGCGGCGGGCTGTCCTTCTACCTACAAAATTCGGCTAATAAGACGATCTTGATTTACGACAAACTCAAGCAGTTGGCGGCAACAAAGAATCCTCGGGCCACTGCGTACGGACCTGGCGAACGTCTCACAAGAATTGAAGTCCAACTCAAAGGATCGGCGGTCCCGTTCAAAAAACTGCGTCACCTCAGACGCTATGCGGACGTCGACCTGCTCGAAAACCTTGAATTCAGAACGCTGAAAAATATGACGAGCGGCGAAAAGCCATTGCATCGGCTGGCGTCCGCGGGTCTGCGCCAGTCGATTAGTCAGATCGGACTCCAGGCGACAAAGAAGAAGTTTGCATCTTCGGAGTGGGCCTACCTGGAACGTCTCTTTCTGGAAGAAATGGGAAACTCTGAGGAAGTCTTGGACATTCGTAGCCGGCTGAAGCGCAGCATCGAAGACTGGCTCGAA
>Ga0302326_10028689_pt1 | contig 11192 bp, 12 predicted proteins | sample Palsa_T0_3_FD_202264 | JGI IMG/M metagenome (GOLD analysis project Ga0302326, IMG submission 202264) | Peat permafrost microbial communities from Stordalen Mire near Abisko, Sweden - Palsa_T0_3 | ecosystem: Environmental > Terrestrial > Soil > Palsa > Peat permafrost | place: Sweden: Abisko...
TCAACGCCATGAAGAAGGAGGGATCGAAAGGCTCCTTACGCGGAAAATTCAAACGCGCCGGATGGGACGATGCCTTTCTTGTCAGACTCTTGGAGCTGTTTTGAAATGCGATTGCCCTGAGCCTTTCTCAGAGGCTTTATCGAAGCTCGCTTCGGTACCTCGCCGCCGATTGCAAGAATCCGGGATAACGCGGAGTTTTCGTTCTTCGCCGGGCGCGCGATGAATTGCGTTGTTTTGATGCGCTGATTAGTTCTTTAACTTATCGCGGGCGCGGTTACAAATCTTTACAACCCCGGCTGAAAACTCGTCAACTTGCCGCCGCGTTGTTTCGTCTATCGGGCATGACAACCCGATGGCTTCATGGGCAATCGCCCAATGAACCTGTAGCCCGCAGTGGGCTTGGAGCCACCATAGTCATCCTGGCAGCAATGCCAGGACTGTTCTATGCTGCGCGCGCATCTGCCGAGGTGAACCCGTCCCCTCGCATGGACCCGGCGGCTGTGCGCGCCAGCCCCCATGCAGGTTCCCGCGCCGGTCCCGCGGCCGGCGCTCTGCCAAACGACGGCTATGTGGGCTCGGGCGCATGTTCGCGTTGCCACGTTGAAATTTATAACCACTTCCTCCGCACCAGCATGGGCCGCTCGCTCACGCCTGTGACTCCCGATTTTCTGCACAGCGTTCCCGTTTCCGCTTCTATCTACGATCCAAAATCAGACCGCCATTTTGAAGTTCATACCCAGGACGGAAAGCTGTATCAGAGCGAATACCAGGTGGATGCGGCGGGACATGAGGTCTTCCGCAATACGCACGCCATCGATTGGATTGTGGGCACCAATGCCAATGGACTGACCGGGTTGACCCAGCATGACAACTATCTCTTCGAGGCGCCGCTTTCTTACTTCAAGGAGGCGGGAAGCTGGATGCTGTCGCCGGGCTACGAGAAGAAAGACCAGGGCTTTAGCCGCGTGGTTGCGCCGGGGTGCATCTTCTGCCACAGCGGGCGTCCGCAGCCGGTGGCTGGACGGATCGGAAAATATCAGGACCCCGCGTTCAGCCAGCTTGCCGTAGGCTGCGAGAACTGCCACGGGCCGGGCTCGGCGCACGTTCAGGCCATGGGCATGGGCGAGTTGTATTCGAAAGGCAAAGACCCGACGATTGTGAACCCAGCGAACCTGACCCCGGCGCTGGCCGACAACATTTGCATGTCGTGCCATCAGACCGGCGACATACGCGTCTTCCAGCCGGGCAAGACCTATGCGGATTTTCGGCCTGGGCAGCCGTTGGACCGGGTGCTGGCTATCTTGATGACGCCGCCGACGCGGGAGAATCCGCCAAGCGAAGATCATGTGGAGCACTACTACTCGATGGTGCTGAGCAAGTGCTACCGGGCCAGCGCGAATCTCCCCAGCGAAAAGCAGATGCGCTGCATCAGCTGCCACGATCCGCACATTGAGCCGACCAGCGAGGAGGCGCCTGCGTTCTTCAACGGCAAGTGCATGAGCTGCCACACGGCGCAGAGCTGCAAGGCTCCGGTGGAGGTGCGCACCAAGACAGCGCCGGCTGACAATTGCATCGGCTGCCATATGCCCAAGCGCGCGGGCGGCGCGATTGCGCACACCAGCTTGACCAACCATCGCATTGTGGCGCGGCTGGATGAGCCGTTTCCCGACGCTGCCTTTCAAATGACCACCGCTGCGCTGCCGGATCTGATCTATCTGGATGCCGCGCCTGGCGATGCCGCGCCGCCGGCGGTGACCCTGCTGCAGGCTTACAGCGAGTTGAAGGAGCAGTCGCCGGCTTACGAGGCTTCGTTTTTGAAGACGCTGCGGGAACTGGAGACTTCGGAGCCCGAAAATGCGCTGGTGCAGGCTACGCTGGGACACCAAGCCCTGAGCGCCGGGCGGCTGGATGAGGCGGAGCAGCATTTCGAGGAGTCGCTGAAGCTCGACCCGGCGCAACCGCAGGTTTTGAGCGATCTCTCGGAAGTTGCCAGCCAGAAGGGCCGCGCGGATGAGGCTGTGACTGTGGCGCAAAAGGCGGTTGCGCTCGACCCCTTCAATGCGCCGTTGCAAAAGACGCTGGTGACGCGGCTGATCGATGCGAAACGGTATCCGGAGGCCGAAGCGGCGATGGAAAAGTACCTGGAGAATTTTCCCGAGGACGACTTTATGCGCAAGATGCTGGCCATCGCCAAGCAGGACTGACGGCTATTCGTAGTAGGTGGCCGTGGTGGTGTCCGTCTCCCAGATGGTGCAGTCCTTGACGCGGACGCGGCCACCGGTCATCTCCGCCAGTTGGCTGCTGGTCTGGTCGTAGAAATAGCGGGCGATGTTTTCGGCTGAGGGGTTGAGCTCGATGAAGGGCTCGAGATCGTTGAGCATCTGGTGGTCGATGCGGTCGATGACCGGGCGCAGGACGTTTTTGAGCAGCTTGAAGTCGAGCAGCAGGCCTGTTTCGTCGAGCTCGCGGCCGGCGAGGGTGACGCGGACTTTGTAGTTGTGGCCGTGCGGGTTCTCGCACTTGCCAAAGTAGTTGCGCAGATAATGTCCGGAGGAAAAGCCCGCCTCCACTGTCACTTCATACATGCTTGAACTTTCCGAGGGGGAATTGGCCCAGCTTTCATTTTAGAGGTTGGGGCGGGACTCAAGGATTCTTCTTCCGCCGCTGGCGCTCGGCTCGGCGGCGCTCGTCGGTGCGGCGGTCGACCTGCTCGAAGAGATGCGACATCGACCCGATCAGGGTGGAAACCAGCGCGATCAGGACCAGGAAGGTCGAAAGCGTCTTCCACAGCGAGGCGTTGGCGGGCAGGCCAGGCTGGAAGCTGGAGGGAACGAAGGTCATGCCGCAGGAGACCAGGGCGAGGAATCCGAGGGTGGCGGCGAGGGCGTAGAAGTTTCGGGACATGAGAAGGAAGACCGGACTTGCTTTGATTTTACCGCCCCAGGGATCGAGTCGATCCGCAGACGTTTATGCCGCGTCGATCATTTCCAAGCGCAGCCGCTTTCCGACGGCGCGCGCGGCGCGGGTGATGGTTTCAAGATGGACGTTGCTATTGTTCGGATCGAGAAGCCGATCCAACTGGGAGCGGCTGGTGCCCATGCGCTCGGCCATTGCCTTCTTGCTGATCTTGCCCGCCTTCATGGCTTCCGATAGTTGCCACGCGATGACGCGCTTGATGGCGACGGCGCGTACTTCTTCGAGAATGCCTTCCTCTTCTAGAAAGCTATCGAAGCTGGAGCCGGTGTGGTCGAAAGCGTTTTTTTTCGTCTTCATTCGAGTCCTTTAATGTGTTTCCGTTTGTTCGTTCGCGCTAGTTCAAGATCAGCCGCAGGTGTGGCGCGTGTCTTCTTTAGAAGTGAGTGCAAAAGAATCATCCGATGCTTCTTATCGATATAAAAGAAAACGCGGGCGATGCGGTTTCCCTGCAGTGCTGTCCTGACTTCATATAGTCCCTCTCCCAAGGGACGACAGGTCGGCATTCCCAGTGGCCAGCCAAATTCGACTTTCTTGATGTCTTCTCCGATGAGGCGCCTGTCCTCGGCAGCCAGTGACTTGAGCCAAAGCCGCACTGGTTCGTTGTCAGCCTCCGTGCGATAGAAATTTGCAGGTACTCGCTTATGACTCTCAGGATCAAAAGTACCACGGATGGTACTTTTAAGGAAAGTAATTTTCGGACGTTGTTTCGCATCTTCACTCATCAAGATCACCACTGTTCTTTTTGAGATTCGAGATGTGGGGAGAGAATTACGGAAGGACAGTTCCAGCTCTGATCGTCGGCTGCGTGCGTGAGTTAACTGACTGGATATTTCGTGGAAGTGTAGCAGAACGAGGCTTCATGCTGCTCGGCGTTTAGCTCGCTCCGAAAAACGCCTGCACATCGGTAATCGTTCCTGTCACCCGGTACGGCGGCAGGCTTTCGAGAAAAGTCTGCCCGTAACGCTTTTGGCGGATGCGGGGGTCGAGGAGGACCAGGACGCCGCGGTCTTCGAGCGAGCGGATCAGGCGGCCAAAGCCCTGCTTGAGCGAGATCACGGCTGAGGGAACCTGGTAGTCGAAGAAGGGGTTGCCGCCGGCTTCTTCGATGAACTTCATGCGCGCGGCAACGACTGGGTCATTCGGCACGGCGAAGGGCAGGCGGTCGATGATGACACAGCTCAGCGCCTCGCCCTGCACATCCACGCCCTGCCAGAAGCTGGCGGTGCCGAAGAGGACGGCATTCGGCGTATCTCGGAAATGCTGGAGCAGGGTGTTGCGGGGCGCGGTGCCGTGCAGCAGGATGGGGTAGTCGAGGACTGAAGCCAAGCGCTCGTAGAGGTCGCGCATCTGGCTGTAGCTGGTGAAGAGGCAGAAGGCGCGGCCGCGGGTGATTTCCAGCACGCGCTGGATGCAGCGGGCGGCGGCTTCGGGGTAGTTTGGCGCGCGCGGATCGGGCATCTCGGGAGGAAGGTAGAGCAGCGCCTGGTCCTGATAGCGAAAGTGCGAGGGGACGACCAGCTCGCGGGCGTCCGCCAGGCCGAGACGGCGGCGGATGTGTTCGAAGCTGCCCTGCACGGTGAGCGTGGCCGAGGTGAGGACGACCGAGGGAAAGCGCTGGAAAAGCTGGTCGTCCAAGAGGCCGGAGACGTCGATGGGCGTGGCTTGCAGGAAGGTGGTTCGCGATTGCTTATGCAATCCGCCTGAGACGCGCCTTTCCAGCCAATAAACCATGTTGCCACTGGTCGATTCGAGCAGGAATTCGAGCTCGACGCGCAGGTTGGTGACGCGCTTGCGCAGGCCGGGTGCCTCGTCTACTCCGCGCAGCTGGTCTAGCTCGGATTCTAAGCGGATTAGGGTGTTTTTGACGCTCAGGTAGATATCGCCGCGGGTTTCGAGAAACTCTTCGCGATTGTCGAAGGGCTGGCGGCCGTCTCCGGCGGGGAGCTGCGAGAAGAACATGCGCGCACGGTCGCGAAGCTGCTGGCTGCTGACGAGGATCGCCGTATTGATCGCATTGGCGTAGCCATCGCCTTTTTTGAGCATGGCTTCGATGTCGCGGGAGAGGTCTTCGAAGCGCAGGTTGCTGACCGAGATCCCGAAGTAGCTGCTGGCTACCTCTTCGAGCTCGTGAGCTTCGTCGAAGATGACGGCGCCGGCTTCGGGGAGCACTCCGGCATCGGGAGCGCCACCCGCCTGCTGGCGGACGGCAAGGTCGGCGAAGAAGAGATGGTGGTTGACGATGACGATGTCCGATTCCTGGGCTTTGCGGCGCATCTCGGTGACGAAACAGCGCTGGTAATCCGGGCATGTCGAACCAAGGCAGGCTTCGCTTCGGGCGTCGAGGCGCGACCAGAGCGGGCTGGACTCGGGCAGGCCGGCGATTTCGGCGCGGTCGCCAGTTTCGGTGGTCTTTTCCCACTCGGCGATCTGGTGAAACTGGTCGATTTCCTCAAGGCCGGAGAGGATTGGATGGGCGTTCAAGGTGACCAGCTTGTGGCGGCAGAGGTAGTTGGCGCGGCCCTTCATATAGCAGACGCGCAAGGGGCCGAGGAGCGACTCCAGAAAGGGAATGTCGCGAAAATAAAGCTGGTCCTGAAGCGCCTTGGTTCCTGTGGAGATGATGACGCGGCGGCCGGTGCGCAGTGCGGGCAGCAGATAGGCGAGCGTTTTGCCGGTGCCGGTGCCGGCCTCGACGATCAGATGGCGGCTCTCTTCGAGAGCTCGCTCGACGGAACGGGCCATTTCGAGCTGGCCGGGGCGGTATTCGTAGGGCAGCGGCGAATTGGCGAGGATGCCGCCGGGCGCGAAGAAGGCGTGCAGGGTGGGCAGTGTCGCGGGTTCGACTCGATTTTGGACGGAAGTTTCGGGCAATCGGACGAACCTCGACGTGGCCCGAATGGGGCTGTCCTTCCATAGTAGCTAGGAAAGAGCTTCGCCGCACCTTCGCTGTCGTCAATCCGAGACAATCTTCGGTGTCAGTTGCGCAGGCTCCTCCAGAATGTCGAACAGGGACTGGGCGCAAGCTTATTTGCGCATATCGTTTGAATTGAAAATAGCCCGCTTTACCGTTTTCATTCTCGGTACTTGAGTGATGCTCGGAACGCTCCGGGAAGGTTGACTTCTTGAGGTGGACTAAGCATACTTAGTCCATGGCTTATACCGTGCATCAGGCGAAGACGCACTTCTCGCGGCTGCTCAAAGAGGCTGAGGCTGGGCAGGAGGTCATTGTGATGCGCGGAGATAAGCCAGTAGCGAAGATTGTGGCGATTGAGCCTGCGCCTCCGAAGATCCGGCGCATCGGCGGATTCGAACATCTTCCGATGCCGGACCCCAGCGTTTTCGATCCGCTCACCGACGAGCAGATGATCGAATATGGGTTCGACAACCCCGCTAAAGATGAAATGTTCGAGAGGTTCGCAGAAGCACAAGCGCCGTCTTCCAAACTTGTCCGATGAAGTGCCTGCTCGACACCCATACTTATCTTTGGGCTCGCAATTCACCACAGGTACTTCCCGATCGCGTCTTGCATCTGCTTGCGGACCCTTTCTGCGACGCGACGATTTCGATCGTCACGCCCTGGGAGATTGCGATCAAAGTCGGCAGGGGAAAACTGGATGCTGCATCGCTGCTGATCAACTTCGAACTGCGGGAGCTGGGCGCAGGATACGGTATTGCCGCGATCACTGCAGAACAAGTCATTCAATCCGGGCTGCTGCCGTCGCATCATCGCGACCCGTTTGACCGGCTCCTGATCGCACAAGCCCTCGACCTGCGGGTTCCCATTGTGAGCAATGACCGGACGTTTGACCTCTACGGCGTGCAGCGAATCTGGGACTAAAAGACAATCTGAGAGACAATCAAAGAGCAGGGTATGCCGAATCCCCTGGGCTGCGCGTTTTTTCAAGCGGCTGGCCCGAATGAGTCGCGATCGGAGAAAGTCTTGTCGAAGTATCACAAATCTGTAGTGCCCTCGACGCCGGCCAGTTCGCAGCTGCCGCTGGTGGCGATTGTCGGGCGGCCCAATGTTGGTAAATCCACCCTTTTCAATCGCCTGACGCACTCGCGGCGCTCGATCGTGGGCGATGAGCCGGGAATAACACGCGACCGCATCTATGGCGACGTGGAGTGGGATGGGCGCATTATCCGCCTGGTGGACACCGGCGGCATCGTGACCGACGACAAGGAGTACATTCCCAGCGAGATTTATGCCCAGGCGCGGGTTGGCATGGAAGAGGCCGACCTGCTGCTGATGATCGTGGATGCGCGGACCGAGCTAGCCTCGCCGGACTTTACGCTGGCCAGGATGCTGATTCGCGGCGGCAAGCCGGTCTTTCTGATTGCCAATAAGGTCGAGAATCCGACAGTGGCTGCGGCGGCTGAAAATCTGCGCCAGCTAGGGCTGCCGGAGCTTTTCATGGTGAGTTCGGAGCATGGGTTGGGGATTGGCGACCTGCTGGATGCGATCTTCGACCGCCTGCCTGCACCGGCTGCTTCGGGGCTGAAATCGAAAGACTCAGCCTATGATGAGCCGCTCGATCCTGACGAACTGGACATTGAGGACGAGGTTGTCTTCGATGAGGACCAGGAAGATGAAATTGCGGAGGATATGGGTCCGGAGCTCGAAGCCGATGTCGAAGAGGAAGCACCCAACTTCAGCGAATTTGGGCCGGAAAAAGATGTGGTCGGCGAGGCGGACGCTGAAGTCGAGATCATGAACCCAAAATCAGAGGACGAACGGCCGCTGCACCGGACGCATGGCGAGTTCGAACAGCATGAAACTTCGGTCGCGATTATCGGCCGGCCGAATGTGGGCAAATCCACGCTGCTCAATGCGCTGACCGGCACTTCGCGAGCGATTGTTTCGCCGATTGCCGGGACGACACGCGATGCGGTCGATGAGGTGATCGAGCATGAAGGCCAGCGGCTGCGGCTGATCGATACCGCCGGAATCCGGCGCAAGGGCAAGACGCATTTGATGGCTGAGAAGCTGTCGGTGGTGATGGCGCGGCGGCACCTGGAGTCCTGCGACGTAGCCTTGCTGATGATCGACGCGACCGAGGGCGTAACGGCCAACGACGCGCACATTGGCGGCTATGCGCATGAGAGCGGCCGTTCGGTGATTATCGTCATCAACAAGTGGGACCTGCTGACCACGGCGCGGACGGATGGCAAGGCTCCGGCGGACAGAGCAATCTATGAGGAACAGGTGCGCCATGCGCTCAAGTATCTGAGTTATGCGCCGCTGCTCTTCATCTCCGCCGCTGCGGGCACCAATCTCGAAAAGCTGATGAAGGAGATCAAGCGCGTGGCTGCGCAGCGCCGCAAGCGCGTAACTACCGGGCAGATGAACCGCTTCCTGGACAAGATCGATTTCCAGCGCGCGCCGGTGCCGATGGCCAAGCGGATTCGCATCTTCTACATGACGCAGGCCGCTGTCGCACCGCCGACGTTTGTGCTCTTTACCGACCGCAACATCCAGCTGCACTTTGCCTTCCAGCGCTTTCTGGAGAACCAGATTCGCCAAGCCTTCGGGTTTGAGGGCACGCCGATCTGGTTCAAGGTACGGGCGCGGAATCCGGACAAAAAATAATTCGAGACAGCCATAGATGCTATACGCCTATACTGAGCAGACTCCTATCTGAGAGCTGAATAGACCACTATGAATTCCTGGGTCGAGCCAGCCCTCGATTGAGGGAGAATAGGACGGTGCCAAGGCAACATGAATCTTGAAGTTTCCAGTCATGGGACGCCAGAAATGCCGGACGAACTTACTGGGCCATCGCCCAGAAAAGTTGAAATGGATTCGAACGACGCTTACTTCCTCGTTTGGGTGGTGTTGATATTCGTCGTGGGTGGCGCGATGTCCTGCGGATGGTTCATTTTGGACTCGATCAGGGAAGTTCATCAACGAACCGCATTGCGCAGCGACGGCCGCGAGGTTATCGGCGAGGTGACGGGACTGCCAACGGGCCGGGGAACAGAATACGTCAAATACTCATTCACGTTTAAGGGGAAGAATTTTTGGGGTGAAGCCAGAATCCCCGGCGATGCAGGAATTGTCCTACACAAGCAAGACCGGATTCTCATCCGGTTTCTTCCGTCTGATCCTACCATCAATCATCCATACGCCTGGGAGTGGTCTGTGCCGCTTATGGACGCGGTTCTGATCGGAGTTCTACTATTCGTCGCGCTCTTTGTGGTCGTAGCTTTGATCTATTCGCGAAGAGAACGAAACCTAATACGCGAAGGGAAGACAGTTCCAGGTGTAGTAACAAACTGCATCCGCAATGACGGCCAGTTCCGGGTTAAATACGAATTCCGTACCGAGAGCGGGATACTCATGACGGGCAGCAGCAATAGCAAGGACTCTTCCGAAACGGGCGCGTGCATCTGGATTCTCTACCTTTCTAACAAGCCCCAAAGGAATTGCTCCTACCCTGTTCCCGGCTACGACGTCCTGGGATGATCAACGGGTATCGTGTCGTTGACCCAGATTCGTGAGGTGTTTGGATTTGACAGTACGCCGCCAAAATCAAGCCGGTGGTATGCTCAAACCATGCAGTTTACCGTCGAATTGCCGGATGAGCTTGTCGAACGCCTTGTTCCTGAAGGCAGCGACCCCGCGCGCCTGGCGCTTGAGGATATGGCTGTCGAAGCCTACCGGGCGCGGCGATTGACGAACAAGCAGTTCGCCACTTTGCTAGGCTTGAGCCGCTATGAGTTAGATGGGTTTCTGAAGAGCCGTGAGATTTGGCTGGATTACACCATGGATGACCTCAATCGTGATCTGGAAACCCACAGGCGACTCGGCCTCTAGATGTATCTCGTAGCAGCCGATGCATCGCCCATCCACTACCTCGTTCTGTCAGTTGCCCTCCGCAATCCCGGTGGCTCCGGAGCCTGCAACCCAAGGCGCAGGCGGTGGAATCGGCGGCTGCAGAATGTTGCCTAGCGGCGGATAGCGGCCGCCGTAAAAGAGCAGTGCGTAATTACGCCGGAAAGTCCCGATGGTTCCGCTGACGCCGATGAAGGCGAGGAGGAAGAGGCCGCCGAGCAGAATAGCTGCGGGCACGCCGAAGAGAACGGCCAACCCGCCGGAGGCGGCCTTCAAAATCAGCACCAGAACCAGGCCGATTCCGCCCAGAATCATAAACGGAATCATCAAAGCGATGAAGCCGATGATGCTGGCCACGACGGTCAGCAGGAATCGCAGCAGAAGAAAGAACAAGAATTGCCAGGGTTCGGCCTCAATATCTCCCCATACTTCGCTGAGCGCGTCCTGAATCGATGCATCTTCGAGCGCCATGTGGGGAAGAACGAAGTAACTGAGCGCCGTGTGCACAAAGTAGCCCGCTATGCCAATCAGCAGCAAGACAAGGAACACGACTCCAATCACAGGAAAGAAGTCCGCGAAGCCCGGCGCGTGGTTGGAGCCGATCGACTGGAATAGCGGTTTGTAGCGCTGATAAATTTCATATGCGGCAATACCGATGACCGCCCAGAACGCGATGCTGACACAGACCATCAATCCCAGGTAGCGCAGCGCCTGACGGTGATAGAGGCGCCATGCAGGTGCGATCAAGGGCTGCTGGCGCAGCACGCAATCGAAAAAGCTGAAGCGCAGGCGGATGAGCAGGTAGCCTATGGCGACCATGATCGGAATCACAATCAGCGCGATCACCGCAACAACGACGATGGCGATCATCATCGCCGGCAAGTTGCTGTGCGGCATGTGCATGGGCGGCAGGGGACGGTTCAATCCCGGAGTATTTCCTGAAGGCAGGTGAGAGCCGAAGTTGCAGCTGGCCATGCCTCCCTCGGTCAGCAGGGCCACCAGCGTCAGCTTGAGAAACCTGCCCAGGCGGAATGGATGGAAGAGAAACTGCTTGGTTCTCTCAATGGCGGGACTGATGGCTTGCGCTGCGGAAAGGGCGATCATAGGCTATGGCGGACAGGCTACCACAAACCCGATGCAATGTAGCGAGCAATTGCGGAGAGTTCGCGGGCTTAGCGCACAGCCGCTATTTCATGCGGCCCAGGCTATCGTTACCGTCTTCGGCGAGCGACGCTGTATTTTTAGGAAGCAGAACCCAGGTTGCGATGGCTGCCAATGTCACCAACGCGTAGGCCAGTGCGATTCCGTGCAATCCGAAGATCTGCGTGGCTATCGCGGTGGCCACAATGAAGCAGCCGCCCCAGACGCAGAAGCAGGCCAG
>Ga0302326_10028690_pt1 | contig 11192 bp, 6 predicted proteins | sample Palsa_T0_3_FD_202264 | JGI IMG/M metagenome (GOLD analysis project Ga0302326, IMG submission 202264) | Peat permafrost microbial communities from Stordalen Mire near Abisko, Sweden - Palsa_T0_3 | ecosystem: Environmental > Terrestrial > Soil > Palsa > Peat permafrost | place: Sweden: Abisko...
CCCGGTGTTGGTGACGAGCACTTCCGATGAGACGCCGGTGGAGGGGGTAAACACCGCCGTGTAGGTTTGGCCGTTGCCATATCCGATGTCGCCTTCGAACGTGTATTGGTCGTTTGCCGACCACATCACAAGTTGTCCGTTGGGAAGGTTGCCTACGGCGATGGGGTCCACCGCGAGCTGAATGACGCTGGTCCAAGTGGAGGGAATGGTGGCTGATGAAAGGCTCCACAGCTGGTTTTGAACGCCCGTGCAGGCGCTTTGAACGACAGTGGTAGCGGCCACCTGGCTGGCGCCTGGAACGGTGACGCACAGTCCGCTATTCTTCGCCACCAATTCGTAGGACCCGCCCACCGGGGTCAGAGTCCAAAGATCGCTCGTAGCCGAGGAGCTGCACGTAGTTTGCACAATGTTGGCGCCGGACACGGTGCTGCCATTATTGGACAGGCAAAGATTGCTGTTATGTGCCACCAGTTCGTAATTGCCGCCAGTGGGTGATAGAGTCCACTGCTCGTTCGAAGCGCCGGCGCACGGGTATTGGATGATGATCTCGCCAACGGCGGAGCTGCCGTAGTTCACATTCAGGCATTGGCCGCTATGCGCTGCTTGCAAAACGCTGAGCGAGGAGGATGTAATAAGGCCCGAAGAGAAAGTCCATAGGAAATTGGACGCTGTGGCGCAGGGCCACTGCAAAATATTCGCGCCATCGGCATCACTGCCCCCGCCGACGCTGGCGCATTGTCCACTGCTGGCCGAAACGATTTGAAAATTAGCGCCGTTTGGAACGAACGACCACAGCTCGCTCTTCACCCCGGTGCATGGCTCTTGCACCAGTTGAGCGCCCTCGCTGGCGCTCGCGCCCGCCACCACCAGACAATAGCCGGTCTGCTGTTCGATGATGCGGTAGTCGCCGTTATAGTTTTGAACGGTCCACTGTTCGTTCGAGTTCGAGGTACAGTGCCATTGAATGGCGGCAGCGCCCGGGCTTCCGGATGCTCCGTTAATATCCAGGCATTTAGCGCTGTTGACCGCTACGATAGAGGTGTAGCCGGTCCGAACCACCTGCGCTTTACCCGTGAAGGTAAAAAGCGCGAGCAGGGATAGGTTCGCGAAAGAGAAAAGAGCAAGAGACTTCATGCGCCATTGAAGCTTAGTCAATGACGTGAAATCTGGTCAACATCCCGCGGTACCAGGACGACTCTACATGTGTACCGGGGTACCGGAATCGATCCCGATAAACCAAAACGCTATTGTTGTTGCTCTTCCGTGTGCTCGACCGCGTGTTGGCCCTGAGCGAACGGCGCGTTTTGTAACCGAGTTCGGAACGGTGAAGGAGGCCGACCAATTCAAAGCGCTGTACGCCTACTCGCCCTATCATCACGTCCAGGATGGAACGAACTATCCTCCGATCCTGTACTTGACCGGCGACAGCGATCCGCGAGTGGGCCCCTTGAACTCGCGCAAGATGACCGCCCGATTGCAGGCCAGCGGTACCCAGCATTTGGTCCTATTGCGGACCAGCGGCAATTCCGGCCACGGCATTGGCACCGCGCTGAACGAACTTGTGTCACAACAGGCCGACGTCCTGGCGTTCCCAGAGATGAAAGAATCCGACCCAGACCTTGCCGTTATCTCGCTCGATCCTTTTCACCCAGCCTTCCGGACTCTGGGTCCGTGGTCAGCGGCGTCCCAGATCCCGGAAGTCTAGGGCGCAGCCGGGCGCGGTGTCCTTCGCATCGTCGGGCAGTTGTCCTGGGAGCGGTCTAGTGCCGCGCTCGCGCATGACCGCACTATACACGCCTTGAAATCATCGAGCAAACGCGAGGTGGGTGGGCTAGCCTTGTGGAAAAAGCCTACAAGTGATTGAAAAATTGGTACGCCCGGTAAGATTCGAACTTACGACCTTTTGCTCCGGAGGCAAACGCTCTATCCAGACTGAGCTACGGGCGCTCTGTCGCTATTATACCGTCCGCGCGAACCGGGTACACCTAGCTTCAGCCGCGTTTTCGTACCCCGGTACTCGCGGCTTTCAGCCGCGTTTCGCGGCTTTCAGCCGCGTTTTGCCAAATCGGTAGACGCGGCTTTCAGCCGCGTGTGCCAGCGTGTTAGGAACCCGCGCTAATTCTGCGCGATCGGCTTCGCCTTCGCCGCAGTGCTGTGATGCATGGTGGTAGCCGTGGCCGGCTCCTTCAGCAGCGTCTCGATCATGTTGCGCCAATAGCTCTCCTGGTAAAACGTCGGATCGTCGCCGGCCGACGGAGTCTCCGATCGAATATTGCCCTTGCGGTCGATCCACACGATCTGCGGCACCGTATAGCGCTCCATGATGTTGCGGTTCAGATAGGCCATCACTTCCTCCGGCGTGCTGTAGCCCACCGGGTAACCGATGCTGAAATTCTTCACGAAGTCGCTCACGTAGAGGTTGGCCATCGTGTTGAAAGCCGCGTCCACGGGCTGGAAGCCGCGCGGTCCGTACTCGTTATAGAGTTGCGTAAAAACTTGCGAGGTGTGCTGGCAATGCGGGCAAGTGGTGTGGACCATCAGCAGCGCCACCACTTTCCCCTTCAGGCTGCTCAGCAGCATCTGGTGGCCGTCCACGAATTTGATGACGAATTCGGGCGATTTCCGGATCACGGGCGGCGCCTCGGTCTTCGCCGGTTCCGCTTTCGGGGTCGCCGCGTTCAATCCAATTCCAGCAGTAAGCAAGAGGGCAGCATAGGCCAAGCGCATCCGATAACTCCTTTACCTCTAGTTTAACGCCCTGATTATATCGTAGTGAGCCCCCGCCTTTTTCGAGTGCCGCTTTCCGCTACGATGCTCTTATGCCCTGTCCGCCGCCCCACCCGTTGCGCGCGGCCTTATTCCTTGCGATCCTCGCCTACCCCCTCACCGCCGCGGCGCAGGAGGAGTCCACGCCTATCTTCGGGACCACCGTGGTCATACCCTCCGGACTGCGCGGCCTCGTATATCACATCCGCCGCAACAGCACTGAACTTCCCAATTTTGCAAAGAAGAAGCCGGCCGGCCCACCCATTTACACTTCATCGCTGAACTTGCCGCCCCAGGATTTCAGGCTGGGCTTCCCCGGCGTGACGAAGCGGATCGAGTGGTTCGCCATCGACTACGCGGGGAAATTCTGGATCAACGATCCAGGGATATACATGTTCAGCTTGCTGTCGGATGACGGCTCCAAGCTCTACATCGACGATGAGGTCGTCATCAATAACGATGGCGTGCATCGGCCACGAGAAGAGACTGGATACGCCGAGCTCGCCGGCGGCATCCACCGCATCCGCGTATCCTATTTTCAAGGGCCGAAATTCTATGTTGCGCTGGTGTTGAAAGTCGCCGGCCCGGGGCAAAAGCTACGCGTGTTCAGCACCGACGAGTTCAAGCCTCCGCCCGATCCGGGGCAATGGCGATTTCCGAAGGCGCCCGTCCAGCCCTAAAAGCGAACATGCAGCGCGATCTGGACCACTCGTGGCCCTTGGGTCGTCGAGACCTGTCCGAAGTTGGGGTCGAAGATGCCGGTATCCGGATTGGCGAAGTTCGCATGGTTAAACACGTTGAATGCGTCCATGCGAAGTTCCGCATCCAGCCGGTCCTTGTCGAAGAACTTGAAATGCTTGGCGAGAGCGATGTCCATGTTGATGAAGCCGGGGCCGCGAATGGCATTGCGGCCCAGCGTACCTTCGGTGAACATTCCGACCAACGCTGCGGCATCGGTTTGGGCAATTGAGTCCAGATTCAACAGCCGGTCCGCGGAGAATGCCGCCGGGTTGAAGTAGTAATTGCCGGTGCTCCCGTTGATGGTCTGCTGGTTGCGCGGGTTGTAAGTGGCCACATTCGGCAGTACCAGATCGGCGCGCACCAAATTGGGGTCTCCGTCGCCCGCCGGGCCCGGATCGGTATTGCTGGCTTGCAGGCCGGCGAGCACATCCAGAGGAAAGCCGGTGCGCCAAGTCACGATCGGATACAAGCTCCATCCTTTGGTCAGCAGTTTCGGCCCGCTTTGCCAAGCACGATCGAACGGAAGATCCCATCCGCCGGAGAACGAAATCACCTGGCGCACATCGGTATCTCCGGAAGCCCAGAAGTAATTCTCATCGTAGTAAGGCACCTGGTAGTTCCGCTGGCGGAAGCCCGACACGTTGTCGAGCTCATGCGACCAGGTGTAGGCGAAGGTATAAAAGACACTCCCCAACTTGGTGGGGGCGTAGCGCTTGATGACGCTCACCTGCAGCGCATTGTAATTCGCCACGGTTACATTCTTGAACTCCAGCATCTGCGAGAATACGGAATTCGAAGGGTCCGTATTGTAAAGGCGCGTGTTGGAGCCCAGCGGAAATGGATCGACATCCACCAGCGAAGTTAGCTTATGCGCGTCATAACCGACGTAACCCGTCTCGAGAATCATGCCGCCGGGCAACTCCTGCTGGACGTTGAGATTGTACTGATAAACATACGGCGTGCGGAGATGCGGATCAACCAGGAAGAGCCCGTTCGTAGTGCCGAACGGCTCGGTGCCGGCAAAGCTAGCGGTGGAGCTTGGAGGCGTGGACGGGAACGAGTTGGGAGTGCCTGTATTGTTGGTGCCGAAAGGATTGGAAAGATATCCGCTAGGACCGGTCTCCGATCCGCTCGGAGGGTTGAACTCAAGGTAGGGCTCGTTGTAAAACGGCGGGGAACCATTGAATTGAAGATTGTCTTCGCCCTTGAGGATGTCATAGAAAACCCCAAAGCCGCCGCGAACCGCGGTCTTGGCATTGCCGAATACATCCCAAGCGAAACCGAAGCGCGGCGCCCAATCGTTTTTGTCGGGGAAGTTTGTGCCCTTGGGCGCTCCTGGATCGCCCGGAAATACTACGCCCGGGGGCGCGTTCACAAAGCGCTGGCTCTGGTCGCCGGGTATGAAACTGAACGATCTTCCCTGAGTATCGTATTTCGGCTCGGCATATTCGTAACGTATCCCGATGTTGAAAGTGAGCCGGCGGCTCATGTGAAAGTCGTCTTGCGCGTAACCCGCAATTTGATGCGACCGGATGTCACTGAGGGCGTTCGAGGCCTGATAATAGCTATCCGGCAAGCCGAAAAGAAAATCCGCCAGATCGGTACCCGATCCAGTGAATGTTGACGGACCATAGAAATAGAAGGTCCCGTTTCCAAAGAAGTCGTACTGTGTATTGTTCTGGTACGGAGAGAAATAGAAGCCGAACTTCATATTGTGGCGGCCCTTGGTCCACGTGAGGTTGTCGTAATAAGAGTAAATGGTATTCGCGAACGTCGTCGGCCCATATGGGCTGAACCCGGTGTAAAGGTTACTGCCGTAAAACTGGAGGATGGGCGGCCCGGTGACGATATCGGGCGTGATATTGATCCCCAGATCCGCGGGAGTCACTTTGCTGAACGCTGAATCCGTGACGCTATTGTCGGAAGTAGTACGAACGGCGGTGATCCGCGCCTCATTCAAAAGAGCAGGCGTGAAGACGTGCGTGTAATTGATGCTTCCCGAATAAGTCTGGAGAAAAAATGCGTTGTTGTAGCCGTCCACGTTGGCGTAAGTGAAGGGGCTGGTGCTGTCGCTATCGTGGGCGGTGAAGGTCGCCGATAGACTGTCGCGGGTGGTAATCGAATAATCGAGCTTACCGAGATACTCGTTGTTGTTGTTGAGCGCGGAGGAAGTTGGGAAGAGAAAGCCGCTGGGTGAAGTGGGAATAAGACCGTACTTAAAGTACGCCTGCGCGACCGGATCTATGCTTCCGGGGTTGATGATCGCCTGCGCGGCCAGCGTTGGGTTGGGCTGATAGTAGGGATTGGCTTGAAGAAACGCGACGACGTTGGGATCGGGACCGCCATTGACCGCTTGCGAGAAATTTCCCTGGGCCTCGGCTGGCGTGTAGGTATTCACTTTCCCTTCCAACTGCACTTGCGTTTGCTTCTGGCCCTGATAGGAGAAGAAGAAGAAAAGCTTGTTGCGCACCAAGGGACCCCCAAAAGTCGCTCCGTACTGGTTACGCTGGAGGATCGCCCTGGGCAGGTCCTGCTGATTATTGAAGAAGTCGTTCGCATCGAAGTCGGTGTTGCGAACGTAGTCGTACGCGGTCCCGTGGAACTGATTGGTCCCGCTCTTACTGACGACGCTGACGATTCCGCCCGCGTTCCGCCCGTATTCGGCGGCATAGGTACTCTGGAGGACGCGGAATTCCGCGACAGCGTCGGGATTGGGATCTATCACGACGGAGTTATCTAACAGGTCGTTATTCAATCCTCCATCGAGCAGATACGTCACCGAGTCGGTGCGTCCGCCGCCAATGCTATAATTGCCCGCTGCGCCGGAATCCGGATTGGTGGGTGTAACACCTGGCTGGGTGGCCAGCAGATCCAACACGTCGCGTCCATTGAGGGGGAGCTCGTAGATGGCTTCGCCCGTGACTGTACCGCCGACGGTGGAGTTTCCCGTCTCCACGTTGCCGGGCTGGCTCTCGATGGTGATGTTGGTAGTGGTGGGGCCCACCTCCAAAGTAAGATCTACGCGCAGCGTCTGATTAATTTCGAGAGGGTTCGGCGGCCTGGAAGTGCTCTTGCTGAATCCCGCAGCCTCGGCGCTGACTTCGTAATGTCCGATCGGAAGCTGGAGCACCTGGTAGAACCCCTGGCTGTTCGTTTTGGCTTGCTTGGTTGTCTGAGTGTCCAGGCTGGTTACGACCACCGTCGCGCCGGGAACCACGGCGCCGCTCGCATCCGTGATGTTCCCGGCTATTTTGCCGGTGGCGTCCTGACCCCAGGCGCCGGGCGTCAGGAGCAGCAAAGAAAGTATGGCCGTCGCGGCCTTCGCGGAAAAAAAGAATCTGTCCACTTCCATTTCCCCCTTCAGGCTATGTAAAGTTTCACTCTCCCGGCGAGCGGAGCAGGGATCGCCGAGCGCTACAAAGCAACTCTGATTTTCGAGATGGTAACACAGTTGTAAGGGTTTAGTGTGTTTATGAGGATCTTAACCGTGGCGCGCGCTCTCTTCTCTTGCGTCCCGCGCCGGCGCCCAGTAACATCAACCTCATGCGGCACTATCGCTGGATGGCTCTCACGGGAGGCATCGGCATCGCGGCCGCCCTCTGGCTTTATGCCGCCAAAAGCGACGGCATGAACGTTATCACCGGCCCGAAGGCGTTCACCAACACTGCCTCTCTCAGTCCCGGTTTGGCCCGCAAGATCACCGCGCAGGATCTTCCGCAACCTCAGCGTCCGACAGTCGGCGGGGTGTTCGGGATGATCGGCGCCGGTTTTCGCGGGGGCGCCAAGCGGCCTGAGAACGCCATTCCGAAGGCGCCGGCCGGCTTCAAAGTCGACCTCTTTGTCGCCGGCGGCCTCACCATCCCTCGGCAAATGCGCAGGGCTCCGAACAGCGACATCTTCCTAGCGGATACGGGCGCCGGAACGGTTCGAATCTTCCGCGGCATCACCGCCGACGGCAAGCCGCGCGAATCCTCGGTGTACGCCAGTCTCCCCGGTGCATTCGGCATAAATTTCTATCCGCCGGGACCAAATCCACAGTGGGTCTATGTGACCAACACCACCACGCTGGTGCGATACGCCTATAAAAACGGTGATCTGAAGGCCACCGCAGAGCCCGAGAAGCTAGTCGACGGCCTTCCCTCGGGCGGACACTCAACCCGCGACATTGTCTTCTCCAAGGACGGCAAGAGCCTGTTCCTGGCGGTTGGCTCGGGGTCCAACAATAACGACAACGCGGCCGAATTCCACCGTGCCAATATCCTCGAGTACACACCCGAAGGCAAGTTCGTCGGCATCTATGCCTCGGGCATTCGAAATCCCGTGGGCCTCGCGATTCACCCGGAAACCGGCGAGCTGTGGACCTCTATCAACGAACGCGACAACCTGGGCGACAACCTGGTTCCCGATTACGTGACTCATGTCGCGCGCGGCGGCTTCTACGGCTGGCCGTGGTTCTACATCGGCGGCCATCAGGATCCGGCCCATGCCGGCAAACACCCCGAGCTGAAGGACAAAGTGATCGTGCCCGACGTCCTGATTCAGGCCCATAGCGCTTCGCTCGGCATGACCTTCTACGACGGCCAGATGTTTCCAGCCGAGTACTCAGGCGATGCGTTTGCGGCCGAGCACGGCTCGTGGAATCACTCCCAAGGCGCAGGCCGCGAAGTGATCCGCATCCCGCTGGAGAAGGGGCGAGCTTCGGGCGTCTATGAAGACTTCCTCACTGGATTCACCACCGATGGAAAGGCTTGGGGCAGGCCCGTCGGAGTCGCTGTCGCGGAAGACGGCTCGTTGCTGGTAACCGACGACGGCGCTCGCGTGATCTGGCGCGTGAGCTATACAGGCAAGTAAGGGTCACCGCTTCAGCAACTCGGTCCAATTCACCACCACGTGGTACGAGCGCGAGGCGAAGGCGGTGGCCGCGCCGGATGCCGCTGACGCGGCGATCACAAATCGTTCGCCATCCGCGGAAACGTCCCAGGACCCGTTGTCCGTGGCCGGCGACTCGAAGAGCCGTTGCGGCGCTCCGGTCTGGAAGGCCCCGCCCGCGGCGTTTACGTCCACCGACATCAAGTAGCCATCTGGAGCCATATAGAAGAGTTCTTTTCCGTCCCCGCTCCAGTGAGCGCCAGTTCCGCCGTCTTTTGACACCTGATGCAGACCACCCGCGGCGGGAGATCCTGGGTTCGAGGCATCGAACGGCAACACGTAAATCTCGTTCTTCCCGGACTGGTTGGATTGGTAGGCGACCCAGCGGCCATCCGGAGAGAAGTGGCCGCAACATTCAAAAAACTCCGTGCGCAAAAAGGAAAGCGGCTTGCGATCCGCAGCGGATCCACCCATGGGGAGAATCCACAGGTCGCCTTGTTTTCCGTCCGAACTCAGAGCAGTGTACATCAGGAATTTGCCATCATGGGTCCAGTCAGTCCCAAAACTCTTGATCTCTGGTGACTCGTACAGCAGCTCCTCCTGGCCCGCCAGATTGGAAGCTTTCTGGTATATGCCCCATCCGCTCCCGCGAACCGATATAAACACGATACGGTTGCCATCCCCGGACCAAGCTGGCAATTCTGAGATATTCCCAAACGTGAACTTCGTATTCACGCCGCGCGCAAACTCGAACATCCACAGGTCGGCGCCGCGCTGGTAGGCGACCCGCTTCCCATCCGGAGAAAGCGCCAGGCCATGGTAGTCGCCGATCTCGCCGCCGGTAGAAAGGACGTTGCCTTTCCGGTCATGCCAGGTGAGTTGACTGTTCCCCTGGGTTCCGCCACTCCTGAAAGCGAGAACACCGGTGGGAGATGCCGAAAAATCTGTCACCTGCTCGGCGATGGGAACGGCTTCGCCGCGCAGTTCCAGCCGCTTCGGATCGAACGGCTGCGCCATCAACGTGCCGCCTGCCGTAACAGTTGACAGGGTGACGCCGCGCTCGAACAGTAGAAGGCCGGGTGTGTCGCTTGGCAGCGGCGACGGCACGTACACTGCGCTGGTAGGTTCCGTCAGCAGTTTCTTGCTGCTCTGCTGCTCCGGCTTGGCGTCCAAGGAGCCGACGTACACGCCTCCATTTTCCAGAGGTATCGAGATTCGCCAGTAGACGAAGTGATGCCCGTCCGGCAGCATCGCCGGGAACGCGTGTTCCAGTTCATTGCGGGAGCGGTCAAGGACGGTGAGCGGCGTCGGTTTTCCTCCGGCGGCTGAAACTACTTCCAGGGGCCCCACGGTTCCAAACAGAATTCTGTTGTCCGAGGTCCAAAATCCTCCGGCAAAGGTCGGAGCGTCGCAGAGCGTTTGCGTCGGCCCGCCCGTTACTTCGATTTTCTTGAGCTTTCCCCCGCCGTGGAACGCGAGGAATCGGCTGTCCGGGGACCAAACCGGCTCGTCCGTCGCGTCTTCGGTGCCCGCCAGCGGCCGGGCTTCTTCAGAGTCCAAAGACCGAATCCAGAGCATGGGCTTGCGGTCGGCGCCAATGATGACGAAGGCGATTTTGCGGCCGTCGGGCGACACGGCGGGAGAGTTATCGGGGAGCGTTGTGTTGGCGGGTGCGGAAATATCGAAGCGCACCATCTCCTTGACGGGCGGCTTCTCGCGGAAGTGGACGAACGCCAGCGCCGCCAATGCAACAAGCAGCATCCCAGCTACACCCCACACCACCCAACTGAACCGCGACCGTAAGGGAGCGGCAGCAATCGGGGCGTCTTCCTCCAGCAACTCCCACGCATCGCCAATGTCGCGCAACCGCTTCTTCGGATCTTTCTCCAGACACTTCTTCAGCAACCGCCGCACCTTCACCGGGGCCTGATCCAAGCGCGGCTCTTCCTTTACCACCGCCGCCAGCGTCTCCGTCAGATCTTCGCCCTGGAAGAGCCGCTTTCCGGTGAGCATCTCGTACAGCACCACGCCGAAGGACCAGATATCCGCGCGCTTGTCCACCACCTTGCCGCGAGCCTGCTCGGGACTCATGTACGCCGCCGTGCCCATGATCATTCCGGCCTGCGTAGCCCGCATCGTCAATGTCGGCGACTTGTTGGGATCCTCTTGGCCATCTCCGGGTGGTTGTGTCACCGCTGCCAATCCGAAGTCGAGCACTTTGACCACCCCCGCGGGCGTGATCATGATGTTGGCCGGCTTCAGATCGCGATGAACGATGCCCTTGTCATGCGCGGCTTCGAGCGCATCGGCGATCTGCTTTGCGTAATTGAGAGCAGTCTCAAGCGGCAGTGGTCCCTTGAGCGTCTCGCCCGCAACCAGCTCCATCACCAGCGCCCGTTCCTCGACTCCATAAATCTGCGCAATGTTGGGATGATTGAGCGACGCCAGAACCTCGGCCTCGCGCTGGAATCGTGCCATCCGCTCCGGGTCCCTGGCAAAGGAATCCGGCAGCACTTTCAGCGCGACTTCGCGCTTCAGCTTGGTATCTTTCGCCCGATACACCTGGCCCATGCCGCCCTCGCCAATCGGCGCAAGGATCGCGTACGGGCCGAGCCGTTCACCTGAGGAGAGAGGCATACCAGGGATTCAGCTAAGTTTACCCGATCAAGAAGGGCCTACCGACCCAACGCCGCCTGCCAATTCTGCACCAACGTAATGGAATCCTGGCGTCCCTGATCCTGCGGGAGCAAGACGAGGAAGCGCTTGCCGTCCGGGCTGACGTCATAATCCGTCGCGCCGGGGACGTTGAAGACTGG
>Ga0302326_10028692_pt1 | contig 11191 bp, 13 predicted proteins | sample Palsa_T0_3_FD_202264 | JGI IMG/M metagenome (GOLD analysis project Ga0302326, IMG submission 202264) | Peat permafrost microbial communities from Stordalen Mire near Abisko, Sweden - Palsa_T0_3 | ecosystem: Environmental > Terrestrial > Soil > Palsa > Peat permafrost | place: Sweden: Abisko...
TGCGGCAAATGCAGCGCCGCCGCGGTCGGCGCTAGGTGGCCGCGTGTACAAAATCAAAAGAGGAGTTGAAAGAGGAAGGGAAAGGAACTACCACCATGAACAAAAGATCCATTTCTCGTAAGCGAGTGCATGGAGAAGTTGAACATAACGACGGAGAGTTTGCCGAGATTCAGACCGTGGGCATCGAAGGAATTGAAAAGGACCTGCTCTTGGAGACCATCCAGGTGCACCGCTGCGATACTGACGATTCAGGAGAACAATTCCGAGACAGGTACCCCGTCGGATCGTGGCTGGACATCCGCACAACGATCGAAGTGAGGAGGCTGGAATCAGACACGGATGCCCTTGAAGAAGGCACGGCAACAAGCGAGCGACAGTTGTTGCAATAGCGTGGCCTTCTGATCAGTTTAACGGGCGCGCTACGGTCAATGAGCGTTATCGCGATTTTTCGCCAACCATCAGGAACGAGGGGCGCGTCTGCGACTAGAAATGTACGTTAGGCCGCCACCGACGAAGAGAATAGTGGCAGCAATACCTACTCGTGAATTAGCCAGCGCGTTCAAGGGCTTAAGAAACACAGCGCAGAGAAGTACCCCAACGACAGACAAGGCTGTGAAGAGCAGTAGTGCATTGTCTCGCCTTGTGTGCGGCTGGCCCTGCTGACGCCGTTTGCGCTCTTCCGCTCTGGCGCTATTCAGAAGTCTGTAGACAAAGTAAGCCCCAACGGCGATTTCGACCCACAGAGGAAACTGCGATGTGCCCGAAGCAGTCGCGCCCATGTGCAAATCCTAGCACTGTCTGGGCGGATGATGAGTGTAATGGCGATGTTTCAACAACTACGCCCTCCTTGTCAGCACCGCTGACCGAAATAGCTTTCGTCGTGCCCCTCATTGGGGGGCAGGTGGCAATCCCATTCTTCCTACAAGTGCCCGATAGCGCGGGTCGGAGTGCAGGAAATCAAAGAGCGGTTCGTTCTGGATGAAGATCAGGTCGGGGTCGTGCATGCGGTAAGAGGCTTCGAGATATTTCATGGTTTCGTCTTTGTCGCCCGTGAAGGCGATGATCGAAGCGACAAACTCCGTCTCGAAGTACTGCTTGCGGGCGAGAGCCTTAATGTTTTTCGCGCCCCAGCGCTCAACGGCGGGCTCTCCGCCGGTAATCCAAGCCCGGTGGGCAGCAACTTTGGTGGCGGGATCGTGCCGCAGGTCGAGCCCGCGCTCGTATTCGGACTGGGATTCCTTGTACATCCCTTTGAGCCAGTAGAGTTTCCCCAGATTCAAGGCGATGTCAGAGTCGCCGGGGCGGGCGAGACGCTGCAAGCTCAGCTCTTTGAGGGCGGCGTCATATCGATGCATGTTCATATAAAAAAAGCCTAATTCCCAAGGATGCATGAAGGGATCGAGTTCGACGGAACGCCTGGCCTCGACCTCGGCCTCGGCGTAGCGGTGCTCGACCTCAAGAATGTAAGAGAAAAGATGGTGGCCTTCGGCGTAGTTGGGATCGAGCTCGGTGGCGCGGCGAGCCTCGGCCTCGGCGCGGGCCGGGTCCCAGGCGTAGAAGAGATACCAAGCGGCCAGGGAACTATGGGCTTCGGCAAGCGAAGGGTCGAGTTCGAGGGCTTTGAGGGCGGCGGCGTGAGTTTTTTCGCTGACTTCGGATGGCGGCCGATTCTCCATGCCGTCGACGGGTAGGTGTCGGCGAGGCCGCTCCAGGCAGCGGCGTAGTCGGGCTGGAGCTGGATGGCTTTCTCGAAATACGGAAGCGTGTTGGAGACATTGAAAGTGAACCAGAAATAGCGGCCGTGAAGGTAGGCGTCGTGGGCTTCGGGGCTGATATAGCGAGGCGGGCGCGCGGGAGAAGTGGCGACCTGCACGGCTTTGGCAATGGTCTGCGACAGGTCCAAGGGCAGGGAAAAGGCCTGGTCGAGGTCGCGATCGTAACTCTCGGCCCAGACGTGCGCGTCGGTGGGAGCGTAGATGAGCTGCACGGTCATGTGCACGCGTTTGGCGGAGCGCTCGATGGAGCCTTCGAGGATGCCGTCGACGCCCAGCTCGCGAGCGATGTCGGGAAGCGGACGCTTTACGCCTTTGTACTGCATGGCGGAGGTGCGGGAGACGACGCGGAGCGAGGTGTTCTTAGCCAGCATGGTGATGACTTCGTCGGTCATGCCATCGGCGAAGTAGTCCTGCGAAGGGTCACCGGAGAGATTCGTCAGAGGAATCACGGCGATGGAATGGATTTGCCGGGCGCGGGTCGCGGGGAAGAGGCGGTCGCGAAGGCCGGCGGCATTGACGGCGACCAAGGTTCCGGCCACAAGAATAAGGAGCAGGGCGGCGGCGCTTTGGAACCTGTGCTTCGGGGCAGCGAGGGGGACGGCGGGGGGAGTGGCGACAGGTTCGGCGGGCGGAATCGGAGCGGTGGCTGCTGGAGCGGATTCGGCAGGAGTGGGCGCGGCGAGGGAGGAGACGTCGGTCTTTTCGGCGACGAAGCGGTATCCCTTGCCGGTGACGGTCTGGACGAAGCGAGGGTCGTCGGGATCGTCGCGCAGGGCCTGGCGGATCTTGCGGATGGCAGTGTTGATGCCGTGTTCGGTGTCGACGAAAACATCTTTGCCCCAGAGGCGGTCGATGATTTCCTGGCGGGTGACGACGGCACCTTGCTTTTCGGCGAGCAGCAGAAGGAGTTCGAGAGGGATGCGTTCGAGCTTCAGAGCGCGGCCGTTGCGCCGCAGCTCGAAGCGGTCACGGTCGAGCTCGAATTCACCGAAATGGTAGGAGCGGTCGGCCACTAGCACGCTCTCGGAGCGTCACCCAGCGACAAGAACTATAGCATCGCAGGCAAGGTGTAGCCGAGATATCAAGACGATTCAATCACTTACAGGTTCACCTGCGGTTCACCCAATCTTTACCCGCTCTGCATTGCCACAACTGGCTATCGACGGCAGGATGTGCGCCGAGAGTTGCACTCCTGGTGAGCAGCAACCCCGAATGTTCGATTACATGGGAGATTTCAAAATGAAAACGCTAAGAAAACTGTGGGTGATGGCAGGAGCAATCGCGGTCGTGGCCATGATGGCGGCGACGGCGAACGCGGGGTGTGGGGACATCGGAAACGGGGAAGCCACTCTGAAGCGGCAAGCTTGGCAGGGGAGCGAGTTCGGGTCGGCGCTTCGGTTGGTCAGCGAACAGGACAACGATCCGATCACCGGGCTCTGGAAGGTGACGTTCACGGACGGCACAACACAAATCGACACCGGATTTGCGGTCTGGCATTCCGACGGTACGGAAATCATGAACTCCGGTGACCGGCCACCGATGACGAGCAACTTTTGCCTGGGAGTGTGGAAGAAGATCGACGGTCACTACAAACTCAACCACGCTGCCATATCCTGGGATTCGACCGGGACGGTGCAGGTGGGAGCGGCGAACATCAAGGAGGACGTCGTGCTGGGACCGAAGGGGGATAGGTTCTGCGGAACCTTCACCATTACGCAGTACGACATGAACGGCAATGTGCTGGGGACGGTTTCCGGGGATATCACCGGAACTCGGATCGGTGTGAACACGGTGATTAACACTTTCTGAGTCGGCTGCTTAGCGGGCCATTCAGGCGACCAGCGCGTGCAGTGCCCCGAAGTCATGGGCACTGCACGCACTGTCGTTTTGGTGAGCGCTGCGCCGACCTTCCCAACTCATCCCCGTCTCGCGCGGGTGGGCCCTGGCCCAAGGTCAAAATCGGGGAATGGGAGGAGCAGCAGATACGGCGACTGGTGCTCCTTGCATTCGCGTGGCGAGTCTGCTCTTCATGCGCACGCGAGCCCATTAGCCGTCCTTCGAGGGCTGAAGGCGCAGAGGCGCCAAAGAGTAGCCAAGCTGCCAAAGTGCGAAAAGGTAATTGAAAGGTAGTCAAGCTTCCGAATCTGTTCTCCACAACCCCTGCAGAACTCCGCGTTCCTGATTTCTGGAAATCTCTAGATCTACTGTCCGGAGTGGTGTCTTGAAAGTGACGAATGAGGTCACACTAGGAGAGTTTTGGTGCGTGAGCGCGACTGCAAGCGATTGAGATTGCTGGGCGTCACATCGGCCTAGCTAATTGCTAAACCGTTGTACGGGCTAACACCTGTACCGAGGGTTCGAATCCCTCCCCCTCCGCCATATAATTCAGTGACTTGCCCAAGCCCTGTATTACTCCCATCAGTCTACAGTCTCGCCATTTCGATTGAAATTACACTTTCGCGCAGTAATTTATGCAGCGAACGGAAGGCGAATGACTTCGGCGATAAGTCCGTGAAAACCCTTGCTGGGGGCGCTTCTACCAAAGAAACCCCAGCGGCGGCTTCCCGGCCGAGGTGTGCGTCAGACAGCATCGCAGAAGATGACCTCGGATTCGTGACCATCAGCGAAGCCGAGGGCGTCCTGTCGTGGTGAGAACACACCGTCGGGATCGTAGCCGAATCGCTTGAAGCTCTCGTATCGCAGCAGCCACGCAAAGAATGGATACTCATCGCAGAGGGCGTCGGCGCTGCCACCCAAGCGGCTGAGCCTTCTCCCCGACTGCTTGCGGCATCGTAGAGAGCGACCCGCGCACCTGCTTTCGAGGCCCGCCAGCCTGGAGGAATGAATTCATCCCTCCAGAACAGGAATCAGGCTATCCAGATCGTCCACAGTGGCATCTGGCGTGATACCCAGCTCATCTTCAGGAAGATTCCACCGGTTGACCCAGCACGTCCAGAACCCAAAGTTTTTTGCGCCGGCGATATCCCAGAAATTCGACGATACAAACGCAATCGCACTGTCAGGCACGCCCAAATGCTGCGAAACCAACCCGTACACGCGCGGACTTGACTTATAGATTCTTACTTCGTCAGCGCTGATCACGTCGCTAAATATCCCTCTGAGACCCGCGTGCTTCACGGCGGCTGAGAGCATCTTCGGCGAGCCATTCGACAAGATGGCCAGCTTATATTTCGACAATTTGCTCAATGTCGCCTGCACCTCAGGAAATGTTTCAAGGTGCAGATAAGATTCCATCAACTCTCGGCGCGTCTCGGGAGGGCACTCAAGGCTGAGACTACGGCACGCAAATGTCAGGGCCGATTCCGTCACACTCCAAAAGTCTTCGTACTGTCCAACCAGGCTGCGCAGCCAGGTGTACTCCAGTTGCTTGCTGCGCCATAGCTTGCTTAGTTCAGCGCCCTGGCCGGGGAACTTGCGGTCGCAAAGTGCGATCACCGAATGCACATCGAACAAGGTACCGTAAGCGTCGAAAACTAGAGCTTGTGCGCAGAGTTTCACGGTGGCCCGCTCCTCATCGATTCAAACAGATGCGATTGCCGATCAATCCGCGCTGCGAATCAGGTAGCGAGGGCCGACTTCTCACGAAGGGGCTGCGGTCTCGGGGCTCTCCTCCTCCACAAGTAGCCAATTGCATAATCGGCAGAGATTTTTCCCGGGCCGAAGACGAGAATAAGCACGGAGGCAAAGAGGAATGTATACGCGTCAGAGGCATAGAACTTGCCGGGATTCGAGAAGATGGAAAACAACGCCTCGCGGTCGGCTGTGATGTAGGCTACCAGCATATCGATCGTGAGCGGTAGTGCGATGATTCTAGACCCAAGGCCCAGAAACAGTAAGGCTCCGCCCACAAGTTCAAGCGAACTGACGAAGTATGCGTTGAACGCCGGCAGCGGTATCCCCAAACTCGTGAAAAACCCCACGACCTTGGGAATGTGCATTAGCTTACCGAGTCCAGTCTGAAAGAATTGCCAGCCCCAGTAGAGGCGAACGGCAAGGAGCAGCGGGGATTGCAAAGAAGAGAACGCCCGTTCAAAAAGCGAATATGCTCGCGCACCAGCATCGATGGTCTTGTTCATGATTGTCTTCCCGACGCGGAAATAAGCCCCTGGTCTGTAGAGTTGGGTGCGCAAAACCAACCCAGGCTCGACCAGTTCTCAAACCAACCTTGCACTGTAGTGAGCAGCTTATTCTCTTGAATGTCTCGTCCCTCGAAAGCCTGCATCACTGCAGCCGAGAGGCTCTTACCCTCTCGCAGAGCTTTGAGAAACTTGAAAGCTTCAGGCTCGATTCGTTTGAAGTAGATTGAATCGTCGACGCGGTGCACTACCAGGAAAATCGCTTGAGGCTTCTGACGCGCGACTTTGCGCAGGTGGGTGCGCTTTCCGCGCTCCGAAACCGCGTTACTGGCCATCTCGCTGTCAGAGTCATCCTTCCTGAGAGCAACCAGCAAATCATCTACTGCGTAATGAACGCTAAGCAGTTGAACGTATGGTTGGAGTCTGAAACGCGGATCCGGATCCGAAGCCAGAACATCTCCAGGGACCAAGACCGGTTCAGCCGCACCGTCGAAAGCTTCGATTTCAGCCCATTCTAAGCGAACCATATCCAGCGCCAACCCTGCGCGTGGTTGAAGGTGTTCCGGATGGCTTCGTAACCACCACTCCAAGCGAGAGCCCAGGTTTCGAAGAGTAAATGACTCAGAAGGACACTCGATAAGGTAGGCCTTGGACAGTGCTTCAAATCGTCGTGGGCCGATGATCGCCCGAAGACCCCGAAAGTCCTCGTCCAAGGAGGCGAGTACGCGAAACCAGTATTGGCGATTGTAGATCTCAAGACGTTCGAATGAGCTCAGGCGATCATTCGGCTTGATGAACTCTGCGGCCACGTCGTGCATGGACTTGCCGTCAGGAGTACGCGGCTGCATCTGCTCGTCGTTAGTGAGGGGTTGCATGACCGCTTCCAGCATGCGGTGTTGGATTTCGAGCAGGTTCATGATGTGACCGCCATGTCTGCGACGAACTGATTCGCCTTAAGTGCTTCGTTGTGAACCTCTTCAAAGGATGGAATTTTGTCGTCCCACTCCAGAAGCGTCGCCGTGCGGCCTGTGCGTTCGATGGCGCGCGCGTAGAGGTTCCAGACCGGATCAATCACCGGATGATCGTGCGTATCCAGAATGTACTTTTCGAACTTCGAGTGTCCTGCGATATGGATCTGCGCCACTCGGTTTGCAGGAATAGCGTTCACGTAGTCGTGCGGATTGAAGTTGTGGTTTCTTGAAGAGACATAAATGTTGTTTACATCCAAGAGAATTCCGCAATCGGCCAGTTCCACCACTTCGGTGAGAAACTGCCACTCCGTCATCTCCGACACATGGAATTCGGCATAGCTGCTCACGTTCTCAACTGCGATCGGAATCTCAAGGAAGTCCCGTACTTCGCGAATTTTCTGCGCGGTATGGCGAGCAGCCTCGAACGTGTACGGCATGGGTAACAGGTCATGGCTGTACGTGCCGTCTACACTGCCCCAGCAAAGGTGGTCTGTGAGCCAGGGGGTCTGGGTCCGCTTGACCAGAGTCTTGAGCTTTTTCAGGTGCTCCCGATTCGGTGGTTCTGGGGAACCAAAATACATGGAAACCCCATGCTGTACGACCCGGTAGCGATCAAGAATCTGATCGAGGACATGCAGCGGGCGCCCGCCATCAATCATGTAATTCTCTGAGATGATCTCGAACCAACTCACAACCGGTTTCTCAGCGAGAATATGCCGATAGTGAGGCACGCGAAGACCTATCCCAACTCCAAAATCGGTGAATCCGTTGAAAGGATTTGCTGGCATGTCATTTTTTCCAAGAAAAAAGAGGGCCGGGACACTCAACCCCGACCCATTGGGGTTGAAGTGCGTTAGTTCTGCTGCGGCTTGGGTTGATCACCCTTGGATTTATCATCCTTTGGTGGTTTCGAACCATCGGTTGCGCAGCCGCCCTTGCCCTTGCAATCGTTCTTGCCATAATGCTTCTTGTCGCCGCCGCCCTGCCCCTTACAGTCGTTTTGTCCCTTACAAGCATGCTTTGGAACTTTGTCTTTGTCCGTCTTCGCGTCGGCGCCGCCATTATCTTGCATGCTCACGGCTCGGATTCCGGCATCGTTTTGGTTCGTCGTCTGTGCCTGAAGCTTCGCGGTGGTGCCTGTTAACAAGCCCGCCAGCGCCGCTCCAGCCAACATCGCCTTCATTGAATTACTCATCTTTTTGCTCCTTTTGCGAATTGATTTTGCATCCCAGTACAGCAACACTCGTTCTCAGGAGAAGCCCAAATCCCCTGCTTGGGAGGATTAAAGCGAATAGTCGCAAGTCATCCCCAGGTTGGAGGAAATCTCGCTGTTTTGCTCCCGATCAGCTGAGTGTCACTTTCTGGCCATACGATGTGGGATCGGACAAGAAAGTTACAACCGGGAAAAGAATGTGAGCCGCGGGACTTGACCTTGATTTCGGCCTGCACTCTCAAATCGACAGAGCGGCGACAAGCCTAATGCGGGTTTACACCGGACTTCGGTTGATTGGGCGAATTACCCTGAAAAATGAACACTCCTCTGAAGCATCGCTCGTGACCAGTTTGTCCTGATGTAACTTCTGACGATCTGTGAACATCGAACCGTTGAGTTCCGGGGACAAGAACGCAATGCTCTGTTGATCTCCTAGGCTGGCAAGAACCGGGCTGCACCGGCGCCACCGAATCGTGGAAGAAAGAATGAACATCCGATGAATGACTTTCATGTGACTGAGAAGGCCATGGCGGAGATTGGGAAAACCGCCAACGCCGGAGATATTGATCTCCCGTACGCCCTATCGGCTGACCAACCTCCAACCAGGGTGGATCGTGATGAAGACTCAGGCAATCGGAAGCTCCATACCAGAGGGGGGTGCTGGAAGACCGGGAATCAACGAACCGTTCTCTATATAGACGACAACCCAAAGGCCGTAAGAATGCTGAAGTTCGTGATTGAAGGGAGCGGATATAAGGTTGTAACCGCCCGCGACGCAGGTGAGGCGTTGGAACGGATGCAGCAAAGCGGGTGTGACCTCGTCCTGGTGAACTATCGAATGCTCAAAATGATTGGATCCGATCCGATACTGGCCACTAAGCGCTTCAGTCCTGGTACTCCTATCGTCCTAATTTCTGGTTATGCTCTTTTGCCGCCGCAGGAATTGAGCCACGTAGACGCTCATGTAGGCAAAGACGCGACCCTAGATATCTTGCTGGATAAAATACGAGCACTCGTTGTAGCACATGAGTCAAGCCTCGCTGCTGCAAGCGGCTCACTCGAAAAGCGAAATGAGACCAAACTTTCAGCCTAGCGGTTAGGTCCGACGCTCTATTGTCCTCCCGGACTGCATGTTGCCGCATGTTTTCATGAAACAGGAACGTGGAGTTGGGAATGAGGGGAAGTACAGGTTTGTCTCTGCTAAAGATCAACGCGCTTTCGAGAGTTGCGCTTGTGAGCTACGCGCTCGCATTTTCTAGAGGTACCGGCAGCAAAGCGGCAACGATCATGGCCCCTGGTGGTCGCATCGATGTGTTTGTCTCCGGCGAGGGAGGCGCTGTTACCCAAGAAGACTTGATTGGCTGGGTCAGCGCTGCCTCCAAGTCCGTCTCCACCTATTTTGGTCGCTACCCGGTACCTCAGGTGGAGGTACGAATTACTACAACCGAGGGCACAGGCGTTCGCCATGGTAGAACCTTTGGTTCGCCAACTCGAATCACGGTTTCAATCGGCCGCGACACGACGGTGGCTGATCTCAAGCGGGATTGGATTATGACGCACGAAATGGTCCATTTGGCTTTCCCATCGGTGCCCGAAAGACATCACTGGATTGAGGAAGGAACTGCCACATACGTGGAACCAATAGCTCGGGTACAGGCGGGGATTCTCTCCCCTTCGCAGATGTGGAGCGACCTGATCCGCGATCTCCCTCAAGGACTGCCTGGCCCAGGAGATCAAGGGCTCGATCGCACCCACACGTGGGGGCGCACCTACTGGGGAGGAGCCCTATTTTGCTTTCTTGCAGACGTTCAGATTCACCAGAAAACTCAGAATCGAAAAGGTTTCCAGAGTGCTTTGCGAGGAATTCTCGCCGCCAGCGGCAATATTTCCGAGGACTGGCCACTGGAGCGTGCGCTCAGAGTCGGAGACGAAGCTAGCGGAACGCGTGTACTGGAGGACCTCTATGGGGGGATGGCAGACAAATCTGTAACGGTTGACCTGCCAAATCTGTGGAGACAGTTGGGAATTCAACGATCTCAGGACGGCGACGTTTCTTTCGTCGATGACGCCCCACTGGCTTCGGTGCGCAAGTCTATTACGGCCGGTCCAGATTCACGATAAAAAGTCCGGTTAGCAGGAGTGTGTTGCGTTAGGCGCTGTGTCTCGCGACGTGCAATCCGTCATCCCGACTTCTCAATTGTCGGCGCGGCAAGGCTATTTTATTCGCGGTTCATCGCGGCAAACACCTTCTGATCCACGGACAGGCCGTTGAAGCGAAGGGCGGCGATTAGTGCTGCATAGATAGCCGTGTAGAGGAGTTGAACCCCGGCAACATCCCAGTCCTGACGAAGCGCAGTTCCGAAGGTCAATGCCAACATTAGAAGAGAACCGGCGACCAGAGCCTCTCGGGTTCGAAAACCAATGATGATGAGAAGGCCGAGCGCCGCTTCCAGCCAAGGCAAAGCGTATCCGAATGGCACAACAACATCCGTCGGAAGCACAGTGTTTTGAAACATTTTGATCATCCCGCTGACGAAATTGCCAATGCCACCCAGCAGACGGCTTGTGCCGTGCATGAAAATGTTCAGTCCCAAGGTAACACGCAGCAATGCGTAGGCAAGCGACGAATCGTCGGGGCGCCGCGGTGTCACAACCATAAGGTTTCAATCTCCAAAGAACAGCCTGTTTGTAGAGTGCAAGGTCTAAGCAATTGCTCTTTTTACGTCCGAATGCTCGTTAGATTCGCGGGATTAAAATGAGTTTCGCGGTATTCCATCCAGAGCACTGTAACTTCTGCACCCAGGTACCACTCTAAAGGCCTGAGCATGGGTGCATGACTAAAGAAGAGATCAGACTGGTTGAGTGCCAGCGGCGCGAGAAGCACTGGAAACGCTGGGGTCCCTACTTAAGCGAGCGTGCCTGGGGCACCGTTCGTGAAGACTACAGTCCGTACGGCAATGCCTGGGAGTACCTGCCGCACGATCATGCTCGCTCGCGTGCTTACCGCTGGAACGAGGATGGCTTGGCGGGCATCTGCGACCGTCACCAGTTAATCTGCTTTGCATTATCTTTCTGGAACGAACGTGATTCCATCCTGAAGGAGCGTCTGTTCGGGCTGACCGGCAATGAGGGGAA
>Ga0302326_10028694_pt1 | contig 11190 bp, 10 predicted proteins | sample Palsa_T0_3_FD_202264 | JGI IMG/M metagenome (GOLD analysis project Ga0302326, IMG submission 202264) | Peat permafrost microbial communities from Stordalen Mire near Abisko, Sweden - Palsa_T0_3 | ecosystem: Environmental > Terrestrial > Soil > Palsa > Peat permafrost | place: Sweden: Abisko...
GCTGCTTGATCTTGCCGATCAAGGCGCCGTGGATCTGCGCTCGGTGCGCTGTCTCGTGCTCGATGAAGCGGATCGGATGCTCGATATGGGCTTCATTCCGGCCATCAAACGGGTGCTGAAGCTCTTGCCGCGCGAGCGGCAGAATCTCATGTTCTCGGCGACCTACACCGCGGAGATCCGCGAGCTTGCGAGCCGCATCCTGCGCAATCCGGCCAACATCGAAGTCGCGCCGCCCAATGCCACGGCCGAGCGCGTCGATCACCAGATCTACCGGGTGCCGAAGGACCACAAGCGCCATCTGCTCGCGCACCTCATCGGCGCGGGCAACTGGCGTCAGGTGCTGGTGTTCACGCGCACCAAGCATGGCGCCAATCGCCTGACGAAGCAGCTGCAATCCACGGGCATCCTGGCAACCGCGATTCACGGCAACAAGAGCCAGGCCGCGCGCACCAAGGCGCTGCACGACTTCAAAACGAACAAAGTGACGGCGCTTGTCGCAACCGAAGTCGCCGCGCGCGGCCTTGATATCAAGGAGCTGCCGCATGTGGTGAACTACGAGTTGCCCAACGTGCCCGAGAATTACATCCACCGCATCGGACGCACCGCGCGCGCCGGCGGCGCGGGGCAGGCGGTATCGCTGGTCTCGCCGGATGAGGCGCCGCTCCTGAAGGACATCGAGGCTTTGTTGCGCAGGAAACTTCCGGTCACGGCGCTGCCGGTCTTTAAATGCTGAGCGCTGAGCACTATATAGGCTCATTGCGCCGCGTTTAGTTCCACAAGTTGCGGCGCCACTGGCAGCTGCAATATTGTGCCGTCCGGACCGGTCAGTACTTGCAAGGAGTGCTCATCATGGTCATCAGACTTACCCGCGTTGCCATCCTCTATGCCGTTCTGTGCGTCGGTGCGGCCGGCTGCCACCTCGCCAGCGCCGCCGCCACCGTCCTGCCCCCTCCGGCGACGGATGAAACCGTTGAACCCGGCGCGAAGCTGCGCACGGCGGTCGTGGCGGGTGGCTGCTTTTGGGGAATCCAGGACGTGTTTCAGCACGTGAAGGGCGTCGTCAGCGCGACGTCGGGCTACTCGGGCGGCACCGCGGCGACCGCACACTATGAAGTGGTGAGCAGCGGAACCACCGGGCACGCCGAATCGGTCGAGATCACCTACGACCCCAAACAGATCACCTATGGTCAATTGTTGAGGGTGTTTCTCGCAGTCGGGCACGATCCGACGCAACTTGACCGGCAAGGACCCGACAGCGGAGTTCAATACCGCTCGGTCATCTTCTACCACGATGCGGAGCAGCAGCGCGTTGCCGAGGCTTACCTTGCGCAACTGCGCGATGCCAAGGTTTTCCCCCGCCCGATCGTGACCCGGGTGACGCCGCTCAAGGCCTTCTACGAAGCCGAGGTCTATCACCAGGACTATGCGCGGCGCCACCCTCACGACCTGTACATCGTCTACAACGACGCGCCCAAGGTTGATCATCTGCAGCAGGAGTTTCCGGAGCTGTACCGATGAAGCGCCGCGACGTCTTGGCGGCTTCCCTGTCGATGGCTGGATTCGTGCTCTTGCCGAGCGGCAAGGGGCGTCTCCTCAATCTCGCAGTCGCGAGCACGGATCCTGGCTTCGTCAACATCACGCTGTACGACGATTCGGGCAAGTCGTTGCGAACTGAGCAAGTGGCGAAGGTCGTGAAGACCGAGCAGCAGTGGCGCGCACAGCTCACGCCGCTGCAGTTTCAGGTGACGCGCCAGCAGGGCACCGAGCGCGCCTTCACTGGCGAATACGACCACGTGTATGCACCGGGCCTCTACCGCTGCATCTGTTGTGGCAACGCACTCTTCAGTTCGGCGGCCAAATACGATTCGAAAACCGGATGGCCGAGTTTCTGGGCACCCATTGCCAGAACAAATGTCGGGACATCAGAGGATAGAAGCCTCGGCCTCACGCGCAGCGAAGTCACCTGCGCGCAGTGCGATGCGCATCTCGGACACGTGTTCGAGGATGGTCCGCCGCCGACGCATCTTCGCTATTGCATGAACTCGGCTGCGCTGAAATTCATCCCTAAGCCCTAGCGCACGCTCACAAACGCAGCGGGCGCCGCGCTAGGGCGTTGCTGCGCTGAGGAGTGCATAACGCCGTCCCTGCGGCAGCTCATAGCGCATGCTGATGCGTGCGTCGCCGGAAGTAGCAAGCGAGCCTGCGACGCCATCATCGGGCCCTTGCAGCCGGTACCAGCGACCGATGAGTGCGCTGACATCACCGCTCGCATGCCCGGGCAGTATGAGGAGCACGTGCGCCTGCGCGCCATGGCCGCGCAGCCAAGCGACGATGACGGGCCCAGCCTCATTGGGCCGTGCCGCCAGCGTCTCGAAAGCCATGCGCCATCGATGGTCGAGCATGGCAATGGTGGTCTCATCAGGCTCGAAGACCGCGAGCTCGCCGCCGGCGGAGTCGCTTTGGATCCGTCGTGCGAGCCCTCCCAAATCCTGCCAGCGGTCGATGGCGGGCAGGATCAAAAGTCCCGTCACGCAAAATGCGAGGGCGTAGGCCGCGTAGGTCGCGGCGATGCTCGCGGCATACTTTTTCGAGCGCTGCAGAGACGCTGCCAAGCGCAACGCCATGAGCGCCAGAGGCACCACAGCGACCGCGACCGCAAGATCAGCCAGCTTGATAATGGGTTGCCGCTCGGCAGCCGCAAGGATGACGAGGAATCCCGCGAAGAGGCAGGCCATGATCGCCACGATGAAGCGCGTGATTGCAAGGCAGCGCTCTTCAAAGCGCGAAGCCCCGCGCCGCAGCGCGTTCGCCCACAAAGCCACGAGCAGTGACGAGCCTAGAATGGCGGGCGCAGCATAGACATCACGCGCCGTGGCGGCGAGTGACAGGAGGATGAGAAAGGGCAGGAACGCGCACAGCGCAAAGCGCCAGGGCGTATTTGCCGAGACGGAATGCACCGCGGCAGGCGAGTGCAGCGCGCGCCACGCGCGCGCGAGTGCCGCGGCCCCCAAGAGCGTCCACGGCAGAAAGTACACGGGAAGTTCGACAAAATATTTGCCCCACCAGTTGAGATGTCCCTGCGCGTAGTTGTGCCCGGGCGTTTGGGCAAGCGCGGTAAAGCGCCCGACGACGTTGTCCCAGAAGAAGACCCGCAGCGAGTCCGCACCCTCCGGGGTCGCGGCCACCGCGAGTATCCACGGGCCGATCATCAGCACCTGCAGGACTGCGCCGGCGTACAGCTCCCAGCGGCGCAATTCCGACCAGCGCCTTTCCCAGATGATCAGCGTCCCGAGCGCAAGCGCCGGCACGAGCCATCCGGGGGCGCTCTTCGCCATGAACCCGAATGCTGCTCCCGCGTGCATGAGCGTGTAGCCCCAGAATTTTCGTGAGCCGGCGGCAGAGACGTAGCCGCTGTAGGCACCCAGGAGCGCGACCGCGCAGCCCGCGAGCAGCGCCGCGTCGGGCGCGAGCCACACGGCAACGCGATAGCTGATGAGAGCGGATCCTGCGAGGAGCGCAGCTACGAGCGCCGCCTCTCTACCGGCCATTCTCGCGGCGAGCGTGCCGGTGGCCATTGCGATGATGAGCGCGTACAAGAGGTTCGGCAGACGCTCGGTGGCAGCAGAATCGCCGAACGCGGAAATCGATGCGGCGGCAAGCCAATACGTGAGGGGCGGCTTCTCGAGGAATGGCGAGCCTGCCAGGTGCGGGATGGAGCGATCGCTCTGCTCACTCATGCGCCAGGAAATGTCCGCCTCGCGCGGCTCATCCGGAGTCCACAGGCCGCGGTCAAACATGCCGAGCAGCCAAAGCGGCGCGAGCGCGAGAATGACCACGCCCGGCCAGGCATGCATGCGCGGCACGGGCCGTGGCGTACCCGCAGGATTCGTTGGGCTCCTCGACATCAGCTCTTTTTCATCATCGCTGTAATTGATTGTAGCGGCGGCGGCGCCTGCGCGCGGAGCGGATTGCGCCTGCGGCGTCAAGTTGCGCGACAATGAGTTGCATGAGCGACCGACCGACCGGCAAGGCGCAACCCGCGGCAGCGCGCGGCGCGATCTCGCGCCGGCTTTTTGTGCACGGTGTCGGCGGTGCGCTTGCGCTCGCGGCAGGCAGGCGCGGTGCGCTCGGCTACGATGCGCCGCGCCCGGCGGTACTGCGTGGTAAGGAGTTCGATCTTGAGATCGGCACTGCTGCAGTAAACTTCACCGGCAGGCCGCGGCTTGCGACCGCGGTCAACGGGCAGGTTCCGGCGCCGCTCCTTCTCTGGCGCGAGGGCGATCTCATTCGCGTGCGTGTGCGCAACCGCCTCGCCGCGCGCACCTCGATTCATTGGCACGGCCTTTTGCTGCCGGCCAATATGGACGGAGTGCCGGGCTTGAGTTTTGACGGCATTGATGCGGGCGCGACCTTTACCTACGAATTTCGCGCCCGGCAGTCGGGCACCTATTGGTACCACAGCCATTCGCGCTTTCAGGAGCAGACCGGCCTGTACGGCCCCATCATCATCGAGCCCGCCGGCGGCGAGCGCCACGCTGTGGATCGCGACCATGTGATTTTGCTGTCGGATTGGACGGACGAGGATCCGGAGCACATTTATGCGACGCTCAAGCGTGACAGCGAATACTTCAATTTTGCACGGCGCACGGTGCGAGATTTCTTCGCCGATGCGCGCGCGCACGGCTGGCGTCGTGCGTTTGATGAGCGGCGCATGTGGGGACAGGCGCGCATGGATCCCACGGATCTTGTCGACGTATCGGGCTACACCTATACGTATTTGATGAACGGCGTCACGCCCGCGGGCAATTGGAGCGGCGAGTTCCAGCGCGGTGAGCGGATCAAACTGCGCTTCATCAACGGCTCCTCGATGAGCTTTTTCGACGTGCGCATTCCGGGGCTGCAACTGACGGTGGTGGCCGCGGACGGCCAGGATGTGGATGCGGTGAGCGTGGATGAGTTTCGCATTGGCGCGGGCGAGGTCTACGACGTCCTGGTGCAACCGCGGAACGATGAGCCCTACACCATATTTGCGCAGTCAATGGATGGTTCGGGCTACGCGCGCGGAACGCTCGCGCCGCGCGCCGGCATGCGCGCGCCGGTTCCCGCCATGGACCCGCCAGAGCAGCTGTCAATGGCTGACATGGGCATGGGCGATGACATGGCCTCCATGCCGGCGATGCCGCACACGCCGCTGCCGCATGAGGGGAGTGCAGGCGTTGACATGCGGGTGAGCACACCCGATGAGAACCTTGCTGATCCGGGTGTCGGCCTGCGCGGCAACGGACGGCGGGTACTGAGCTACGCGGATCTGCACACGCTGGGCGGCCCCCTCGATGCGCGTCCTCCGCGGCGCGAAATCGAACTGCATCTGACGGGCCACATGCAGCGCTTCATGTGGTCGTTCGACGGTCGCAAATTCTCCGAGGCGCCGCCGCTTGAGTTCCTGCACGGCGAGCGGCTGCGCATCGTCCTGGTGAATGACAGCATGATGACGCATCCCATCCATCTGCATGGCATGTGGAGCGAAATCGAGTCCGCTCCCGGCGCCTTCCAGGTGCGCAAGCACACCGTCCTCGTGCGTCCCGCGCAGAAGCTCAGCTACTGCGTGAGCGCCATGGCGGCCGGGCGCTGGGCCTTTCACTGTCATCTCCTCTATCACATGGAGGCGGGGATGTTTCGCGAGGTGACGGTCGTGGCCGCGGACGCGGTCGCGCGCGCTCGCTTGTGAGATTTATCGCGCGTCGAGGCCTCACCGCCCTCATGGCGTTTGCGCTCGCTCGCGTCGCCTCGGCGGCGACCGACATGGCGCAGGCCATGGACATGAATGACGCCGCACCGTTTGGCATGCTGTGGCTTGATCAACTCGAATGGCGCGGTCTTTCTCAGCCGAACGGCGCGGCCTGGCAGGCAGAGGGCTGGTACGGCGGCGACTATGACAAGGCGTGGATCCGCACCGAGGGCGATTCATACTCGGGCCGGGGGGAGGCTGCGCGCGCGGAGCTCTTTTGGGATCACGCCGTGTCGAGCTGGTGGAATCTTGAGGCGGGAGGGCGCAAGGACTTTGGCACCGGCCCCGCGCGCGGCTGGGCGGCCTTCGGCGTGCGCGGGCTTGCCCCGCAGGGGATCGACGTGGAAGCTACCGTCTATGCGGGCGACGCCTCGCGGACGGCTGCGCGGCTCAAAATAGAATATGAATTACTCTTCACGCAGCGCCTCGTGCTGCAGCCGGAGATGGAAATGAATGTCTATGGCCGCGCCGATCCGGCGCGCGACCAAGGCGCGGGGGTCGCCGACCTCGAGGTTGGTTTGCGGCTGCGCTACGAGCTGCGCCGCGAATTTGCCCCGTACGCAGGATTGGTCTGGGTACGGCATTACGGGGCGGCTGGCAGCTTCCAAAGCTCCGGTGGGCCCAATCAAAATGAGCTCAGCCTCGCGGTGGGCTTGCGGATGTGGTTGTAGGAGCTCGGCCATTGAACAAACTGATGCTCGCGGTTGCGACGCTCGTGGGATTGGCGATTCTGCTCGTGCTCGGCGCATATTCGGGTTTCTATGACGTCGGGGCAGACCGGCCGCACACGGCTCCCGTTCGCGCGCTCCTGACGGTATTGCGCGATCGATCCATCGAACGTCACGCAGCGGGCATCGTCGTGCCCGGCCTCGATGATCCGGCGCGAGTCCACGAGGGGGCCGAGCACTACAGCGCCATGTGCGTCGACTGTCATCTCGCCCCAGGCATCACGGTCAGCGAGATTCGTGCCGGTCTCTTGCCGCATCCGCCGAATTTGGCGCAGCAGTCCGTCGATCCGCGGGTGGCATTCTGGGCCATCAAGCACGGCATCAAAGCCTCAGGCATGCCCGCCTGGGGACAGACCCATGACGACGAGGAGATCTGGAACATCGTCTCGTTTGTGCATCAATTACCGCACATGACGCCGGATGACTACCGCGCCATGACCGCGGCGACTGAGGAACACGCAGGCGACAAAGACGAGCATGGCCATGACCATGCGCACGCGCACGACTAGCGGCAAAGGGCGCGCTGCTCTGCGTCGCAGTGGGGAGTGCAAGTCCAATGGATCGATGCCGCCGTGCCGATCGGCAACGGCGGCGCACCCGCGGTTTTACATGCGACGCGGGCGGATGATTGTGCTCGCCGCGATCAGGCGGAGCGCGGCTGGCAGAAGAAAACCTGCGCCGGAAGAATATTGAGAGGCTCGAAGCGGCGCTCCACGAGACGGAAGATCCTCTGCAGGTCGGGCAGTACGCGCGTGGTGAATTGATACACGAGAAAGCTGCCGCGCGGGTCGAGCACCGAATGCGTCGTGTTGAGGATGCCGCGGCGCAGCTCAGGCTGCATGGATCCGAGCGGCACTCCGGAGATCACATAGTCGGCTTTGAGGTGACCCAAATCGCGCAGCACCTTGTCCGTATTCTCGGCCGATTCGAGCACCACCTGCAGGCGCGGATCGGCGATGGAGCTTTTCAGGAAGCGCACAAAGTCGGTATTCGTCTCGATCGCGATCAAGCTCGCGTCGGGGCGCATGCGCCGCAGCACCTCGGCGGTAAAAGTGCCCACTCCCGGGCCGTATTCCACGATGACGCGGGCGTTGGCCCAGTCGACCGCCTGGAGGACTTCGTCAATCAGAAAGCGCGAGCTGGGGATGAGCGAGCCCAGCATCCGTGGGTGCTTTAGGAAGTTGCGCGCGAAGAGCAGCAGTTCGTTGCGGCGGTTAGGGGCGCTTTGAGACACGGCTCGCCTCTTGTATTGGGGTCCGGATTGGCGACTGTACCAGCACTTAAGGGTTTATGCGGTACCGTCGCAGGAGAAGCAGTAAGGCTGCCATGCGGGTTTCGCTGGCAGCCCGGTTTGGTTAGAATAGGCGGCCCCCTAGCGGGGGTATTGGAGAGAGTCTCCCGAATGGGGGACGGGCGGGGATGCTCGGGCAGCCACGCGCGGTGCGCGGGGCAGTCGGGCTGGGCGCCTCCAAGTGATCGAGCGGAAAGCCCCCCGTGGGGCTTTTATTTTTTGTGCGGGGCTTTTGGGCCTAGGGCGGCGGGATGACCGGGACCTTGCGCGAGCGGCTCTTTGCCCTCATTGAGCCTGTCGTGGCCGACCTTGGCTGCGAGCTCGTGGATCTCGACTTGAACCCGGGAACGGTGCGCATTTTCGTGGATCGCGCGGCCGGTGTGCGGATCGAGGACTGTGAGCGGGTGAGTCGTGAGGTGTCGGCGCTCCTGGATGTCGAGGACCCGATCCCAAGCGCCTATCGGCTTGAGGTGTCCTCGCCGGGCTCCGATCGGGTATTGCGCACGAAAGCGCATTTCGAGCGCTTCGTCGGAGCGCGCGTGTGGGTGGAATTGATGGTGCCGCGCGCGGGCGGGCGCCGCCGTTATACGGGGCAACTGGCTGCGGTTGCGGATGAAGGTATCACGCTTACGGTCGATGACCAGACCGTCGGTGTGCAGTTTGATGAAATCGGCAAGGCAAAGCTTGCCCCGCAGGCCTAATGGGCCGGCGGTGGAGGTAAAAGGTTGTGAACAAGGAAATTCTGATGGTTGTCGATGCCGTCTCCAACGAGAAGGGCGTCGATAAAGAGATCATCTTCGAAGCGCTCGAGGCGGCGCTCGCCTCGGCTACCCGCAAGAAGTACGGCGAGGAGTTCGACGCGCGCGTGGCCATTGACCGCAAGACGGGGGACTACGACACGTTCCGCCGCTGGAAGGTGTTCGCCGATGATTCCACGGAACTCGAGGTTCCCGAGCGCGAGCTGCGGCTTGAAGACGGGCGCGATATCGACCCCACCGTCGAGCCGGGTGGTTTCGTCGAGCAGCCGATGGAATCGGTCGCATTCGGCCGCATCGCCGCGCAGCAGGCAAAGCAGGTCATCGTGCAGAAGGTGCGCGAGGCCGAGCGCGCGCAGGTGGTTGAGCAGTATCGCGACCGCGTGGGCCAGCTCGTGAGCGGCGTCGTCAAGCGGGTCGACCGCAACGGCATCTATGTCGATTTGGGCAGCAATGCAGAAGGTTTCGTGCCGCGCACGGACATGATTCCGCGCGAACAGGCCAAACCCCAGGACCGCGTCAAGGCTTATCTGAAGGATGTGCGCTCCGAGCCGCGTGGACCGCAGCTCTTTCTGACGCGCACGGCGCCCGAATTTCTGGTCGAGCTCTTCAAGCTCGAGGTGCCTGAGGTGGGCCAGGGACTCATCCAGATCCTGGGCGCAGCGCGCGACCCGGGCGTGCGCGCCAAGATTGCCGTGCGCAGCAACGATCCGCGCATCGATCCGGTGGGAGCTTGCGTGGGCATGCGCGGTTCTCGTGTGCAGGCGGTGTCGAATGAGATCGCCGGCGAGCGCGTCGATATCATTCCGCACGATGCGAATGCGGCGCAGTTTGTCATCAATGCGATGTCGCCCGCCGAGGTGCTCTCGATCGTCGTCGACGAAGAGTCGCACAGCATGGACATCGCGGTCGCCGAGGAGAAGCTCTCCCAGGCCATCGGCCGCGGCGGCCAGAACATCCGCCTCGCAAGCCAGCTCTCCGGTTGGGATCTGAACATCATGACCGAGTCGGACGCCGAGGCGAAGAGCGAGAGCGAGGCGCGCGGTCTCGTGGAGCTCTTCATGAAGCAGCTCGACGTGGATGAGGACGTGGCGACGATTCTCGCGCAGGAGGGCTTCTCCACCATCGAAGAGGTGGCCTATGTTCCCCAGGCCGAGCTCATTGCCATCCAGGAGTTCGACGCCAACATTGTAAAGGAGCTGCGCAATCGCGCGCGCGATGTGCTTTTGACGCAGGCGATTGCCAGCGAAGAGAGCCTCGATCAGTCCATGCCGGCGGACGACCTGTTGCTGCTCGAGGGAATGAAGCCGGATCTCGCGCTCGCATTGGCGCGCCGCGGGGTGCGCACACGCGAGGATCTCGCGGACCAGTCGGTGGACGATCTGGCGGATATCGAAGGGCTGGCGGCTGAAGAGGCCGGCAAGCTAATTATGACTGCACGCGCGCCCTGGTTCGAAGCGAGCCATTGATGGGCCGAGGATCTTAAGTTCATGGCCGAAGTAACAGTCTCGCAGTTTGCCGAAGTACTGAAGGTCCCCGTAGATCGCCTGCTGGTGCAGCTTGATCAGGCGGGCATCAAGGTGGGCGGCCCGGACGATCGTATCAGCGACGATGCGAAGCTTGAGCTGCTCACGCACCTGCGCAGGAGCCACGGCAGCGAAGAGGACGGCGGCGCGCCGCGCAAGATCACGCTGAAGAGAAAGACGCAGAGCGAGTTGAAGCTCGCCAGCGTCCAGGGACGTGCGCGCACCGTCAACGTCGAGGTGCGGCGCAAGCGCACCTACATCAAGCGCGACGTGCTCGAAGAGCAGGCGCGCCATCAGCAGGAAGAGATCGATGTGAAGCGCCGCGAGGCGCTCGAAGCCGAGCGCCTCGAAAACGATCGGCTCGAGAACGAGCGTCGCGAGCGCGAACGCGTCGACATGGAGAACCGGCGCCGCGCCGAAGAGGAGCAGAACCGCAAGAAGTCACAGGACGAGGCGCGCAGGCTTGCCGAGGTGCGCACGCGGGAAGAGGCCGAACGCCGCGAGCGCGAACAGCGCCGCGCGCCGCCTGAGCCTGCGCGGCCGCGAGTGGTGGAGGCCGTGGTCGCCGCCGAAGAGGTGGATGACAAACAGACCCGCTATGGGCGCCAGGAGCTGCACGTCGCTGGCGACGTAAGCTCGCGCTACAAGAAGAAGCGCCGGCTGAAGGCACGCACGGTAGGCGTGGGCACCGACGCCCCGCATGGATTTGAGATGCCCACCGCCCCGGTGCGCCGCGAGGTCGCGATCGGGGAGACGATCACCGTCGCCGAGCTTGCACAAAAGATGGCGGTCAAGGCGACCGAAGTCATCAAGGTGCTCATGAATCTGGGGGTCATGGCCACCATCAATCAGCCGATCGAGCCGGAGACGGCAGTCCTCGTCGCCGAGGAGATGGGCCATACGGCCAAGGTGCTGCGCGAGAACCAGATCGAGCACGAATTACAGGGTGTGCCGAGCGAGGCGGGTGAGGAGGAGCCCCGACCGCCCGTCGTCACGGTGATGGGCCACGTGGATCACGGCAAGACATCGCTCCTGGATTTTATCCGCACGACCTAGGTCGCCGCCGGCGAGGCGGGCGGTATCACCCAGCACATCGGCGCCT
>Ga0302326_10028696_pt1 | contig 11190 bp, 11 predicted proteins | sample Palsa_T0_3_FD_202264 | JGI IMG/M metagenome (GOLD analysis project Ga0302326, IMG submission 202264) | Peat permafrost microbial communities from Stordalen Mire near Abisko, Sweden - Palsa_T0_3 | ecosystem: Environmental > Terrestrial > Soil > Palsa > Peat permafrost | place: Sweden: Abisko...
GCGCTGCGCTCTGCGAGCTGTATTGCCAGGTATCGCCGTGCTCCTCGAGCCGCACGGTCGTGACCGCGACGTTCATGCCGTGCCAGTTCCAGACGTAGCTGGCGGTGAACGGCTTGAGCTCATCCGCGCCTGCACCGAAAGCAAGTGCCGCGCACCAGGCCGCAAGCGCCGCAGGCGCGACCAAGCTGCGCAGGCGGCGAGCGGCGTGCAGTTCAGCGCGCGCCACGGAAATCCTCGACGAGCGGCTGGCGCAGGGGCTCGCCGTCGAGCCACGCCGCATCGTCATGCCAGGTGAGACGGCGCTGCGCGAACCAGGCGAGCGCCTTCGGGTAGATCACGTGTTCGCTCGCGAGCACGCGCGCGGCCAGCACCGCTGCGCTCTCCCCGGCCTGCACCGCGACGCGCGACTGCAGCACGACCGGGCCGCCGTCGAGTTCGGCGGTGACGAAGTGCACGCTCGCGCCGTGCTCGCGTTCGCCGGCGGCGAGCACGCGCCGGTGCGTGTGCAGACCGCGATAGGCGGGCAGGAGCGAGGGATGGATGTTGAACATGCGCCCGAGGTAGCGTGCCACGAATGGCGCCGAGAGAATTCGCATGAAGCCGGCAAGGGCAATCACGTCGGGCTGCGCGGCCGCCACCGCATCGGCCAGCGCCGGTTCGTGAAAGCTGCCGTCCGCGGCGGGCGCCAGGCCGATCGCCGGCACCCCGAGTTCGCGCGCGCTCGCCAGCCCCGCCGCCTCGGCGCGGTCGGAGATGACCAGCGTGGGCCGGGCTGCGATGGCGCCCGCCTGGCAGGCCCGGATCAGCGCCGCCATGTTGGAGCCGCGCCCCGAGATCAGCATGACCAGCTTCAGGGGCTGCGCGGCGCTCATTCGCGGATGAACACTCCGCGGTCGCCCGTGCCGACCTCGCCGATGAGCTGCGCGCTCTCGCCGCGCGCGTTGAGGAAATCGAGCGCGGCGGATGCGTGCTGCGCCGGCAGCACGATCACCATGCCGATGCCGCAGTTGAAAGTGCGGTACATTTCCGCCGGCGCGACGCCTGCGATGCTCTGCAGCCAGGTAAAGATCGCATCGCGCGGCCAGCGGGCGCGCTCGAGCCGCGCTTCGAGCCCCGGCGGCAGCACGCGCGGGATGTTGTCGGTGAGGCCGCCGCCGGTGATGTGCGCAAGCCCGTGCACCGGCATGGCCCTCATGAGTGCCAGCAGCGGCTTCACGTAGATGCGCGTCGGCGCCAGCAGCCGGTCAAACAGCGGCTTGCCCTCGAGCACGGTGGCGCTGTCGGCGCCGCTCATCTCCACCAGCTTACGGATGAGCGAGTAGCCGTTGGCATGCGGCCCGGAGGAGGACAGGCCGATGATGGCATCGCCTGCCTCGACGGCACTGCCATCGATGATGGCGTCCTTTTCGACCACCCCGACGCAGAAGCCGGCGAGGTCATAGTCGCTGCCCTGGTACATGCCGGGCATCTCGGCGGTCTCGCCGCCGACCAGCGCTGCGCCGGCCTGCACGCAGCCCTCGACGATGCCGCGCACCACCGCTTCGGCGACCGCCACCTGCAGCTTGCCGGTGGCGTAGTAATCCAGAAAGAACAGCGGTTCGGCGCCTTGCACGACGACGTCGTTGACGCACATGGCGACGAGGTCGATGCCAATGGTGTCGTGACGTCCCGTGTCGATCGCCAGGCGCAGCTTGGTGCCGACTCCGTCGGTGCCGGACACCAGCACCGGGCGCCGGTAGCCGGGCGGCAGCTCCACCAGGGCGCCAAAGCCGCCGATGCCGGCCAGCACCTCGCGGCGCTGGGCACGCTTCACCAGCGGCTTGATGCGTTCCACCAGCTCATCGCCGGCGTCGATGTCGACGCCGGCATCGCGATAGGTGATGCCAGGGCTCTCGTTCATGATTTTCGCGCGCGCCGCTCAGGGCGGGCCGCCGTGGATCCCGGGCCCGTATGCTATTGTACCTGCCGCCTCGCGCCGGTGCGCGTGCGATCCAAACAATGTCGGGAAGCGGGCCCAAAATCAGCCAGGCGCAACCACACATGCGCGCACTGCTGGCGCTGTCGTGCATCGTCTGCATGCTGCTGGCGCTGCCGTGTGATGCGGCACGCCCGGTACGCGTCTATGAAGTGGACGTCGAAGGCCAGTCGGTGCCGGCGGTACAGGATGCGATGCGCCAGGCCCTGGTGCGCGCCACCGGACGGCGCGAAGCTGCCGAGGATCCGGCCTTCGGTGCACTGGTGGCCGATGCGCCCAAATACGTGAAGAGCTACGCCACCGGAGCGCGCGGCCAGTCGCAGGTGGTGTTTGACGGCGCGGCCGTGGAACAGGCCATCACGGCCGCCGGCCGCAGCGTCTGGGAGCACGACCGTCCCTTCACGCTCGTGGTGCTCGACCCGCAGCGCGCACGGGCCGCCGCCGATGCGGCGCGCACCGAACTGGAACGCGTGGCCGCCGCGCGCGGCCTGCCGATCAGCCTCATCCCGATGGCCGTGGTCGACGCCAACGGCGCGCCGCTCGGCAGCGATGCCCTGCTGCAGGCCGCGCAGCGCTACGGCGCCGATGAAATTCTTATCGGCCGCGGCCCGGAGGCCGCTGCCGAGGCGCCGCTGCAGTGGACCCTCTATACGCACGCGCAGAACAGCAACTGGAACGGCACGCTCGCGGCTGCGATCGATCACACGGTCGACCTGCTGGTGCCGCAGCAGGCCACCTCGCTCGCCGAGACCGAGGGCGAGGCGCAGGTGCAGATCGACGGGGTGAGCTCGCTCGGCGCGTACGCGAACGTCGAGCGGCTGCTGCAGAGCGTGCCCGGCGTGCGGCGCGCCAACGTTGCCGCCGCCGCCGCCGGCAGCGTCACCTTCGCGGTCACCGTGCGCGGCGGCGCAGCAGGGCTCGAGCAGGCGCTCACCGGCACCGCACACCTGCAGCGTGTGAAGGGCGGCGCGGGTCTTATCTACCGCTACCAGCCGCAGGGTTGATGGCGCTTACGCTTCCCGCCGTGCGCCACCTGCCCAACATCATCTGCCTGATCCGCCTGGCGCTCATCTGGCCGATCGCCACGGCGCTGCACGCGGCCGCCTACTTTACGGCGCTCGCGGTGTTCGTCGTGGCGGCCGCCTCCGACGGGCTCGACGGCTACCTCGCCAAGCGCTTCAACTGGACCTCCGAACTCGGCAGGTTCCTGGATCCGGTGGCGGACAAGCTGCTGCTGATGACGGTATTCATCGAGGCGGCGTGGCTGGCGCTCATTCCCTGGTGGCTGACCGCGGCCGTGGTGGCACGGGATGTGATGATCGGGGTCGGGGCCCTGGTGTTCCACCTGTGGATGGGGCCGCTGCGCGGGCGGCCGACCGTGCTCAGCAAGCTCAACACCGGCGCGCAGCTCGGCTACGTCATGCTGGTGCTGCTCAATGCCGCCGCCAACCTGCCGCCGCCGGAAGTTCTGCAGGCGGCCGCGTGGCTGACGTTTGCGAGCACCGTGCTGTCGGGACTGCATTACCTCGCGACCTTCACGCGGCGCGCCTGGGAGCAGCCGGCGCGGGCCGCGTAAGGTCAGCTACGTGCAGCAGCTTCCTTTAGGCGTGCGGCTGCCCGATCGCGCCGTCTTCGCAAGCTTCCTCGCCGCACGCAACCTGCAGGCCGTCGATCACCTGCAGCACGTCGCCCGCGCCGACAGCCCAGGGCTCACCTGGCTGTGCGGGCCGTCGGGCTGTGGCAAGACGCACCTGCTGCAGGCGGTGTGCGCCGCGGCCGGCGAGCACGAGCGCTCGGGCTACGTGCCGCTCGCGCAGGTCGCCGCGCTCGGCGTCGGCGTGCTCGAAGGACTGCCGCAGCTGAAGTGCCTGTGTCTGGACGACATCGACACGGTGGCCGGTCAGCTCACCTGGGAGCGCGGCATCTTTCAGTTGCTGCGCGAACTGGAGGAGTGCGGCGGGCGGCTGGTCTGTGCCGCGCAGATGCCGCCGGCGCTGCTGCCCTGGACGCTTGCGGATCTGGGCTCGCGCTGTGCCGCCGGCGCAGTGTTTCAGCTGCGCGCCCTCGACGAGGGGGAACAGCACGCCGCGCTGCAGCTGCGCGCGCGGCTGCGCGGGCTGGAGCTGCCCGATGAGACCTGGCAGTGGCTGCGGCGGCGAGTGCCGCGCGACATGCGCTCGCTGTACGAGCTGCTCGACACGCTCGATGAGGCCGCGCTCGCTGCGCAGCGCCGGCTCACCGTGCCATTCATCCGCGAAGTGCTGCGCGCGCGCCGCGGCCAGGGCTAGTCATCCGCGCGCGCGCGCCAGCTGCACGGCGAGCGTGGCCACGCGCTGGCCGAGTGCCTGCGCGAGTGTCTTTTCCGCTGCCGTGAGTACCGGCGCGCCGTCGGCGCCGCCGACGTGCGAGGCGCCGTAGGGCGTACCGCCGCTGCGCGTTTCGCTCAGGGCGCGCTCGGTGTAGGGCACGCCCACCAGCAGCATGCCGTGATGGAGCAGTGGCAGCATCATCGACAGCAGCGTCGTCTCCTGGCCGCCATGCATCGTCTGCGTGGAGGTGAACACGGCGGCGGGCTTGCCGGCGAGGGCCCCCGACAGCCACAGGCTCGCGGTACCGTCCAGAAAGTGCTTGAGCGGAGCTGCCATGTTGCCGAAGCGCGTGGGGCTGCCGAGCACCAGTCCCTGCGTGTCGCGCAGGTCCTCGAGCGTCGCGTAGCTGGCGCCGCTGGCCGGCACCGGCTTGGCTGGCGCGTCGCTCTCGGTCACGACGGGTGGAACCGTGCGCAGCCGTGCGCTGGCGCCGGCCACGCTCTCGACCCCGCGGCATACCTGGCGCGCCAGTTCCGCGGTCGCGCCCGTGCGCGAGTAGTACAGCACCAGGACCTCGGTCATGAGCAAAGTTCCTTGGGCATTCATCGCTTCTTGGCTGCGCTACGTTGCCATAAAACGCGTGCGCGGAACTCTAGTAATATCGCGTCTTATTCGTTTTCCACCCCGCGGCGAACGCTACACCGAGCATGATGTGCAAGAAGTGTCTGGTGTCAGGGCGTGTGCAGGGGGTCTTCTACCGTGCCACCGCTGCACGGCGCGCGCAGGAGCTCGGCCTGCACGGCTACGCACGCAACCTGGCGGACGGGCGTGTCGAGGTAATGGCGTGTGGCGAGGAACGGGCAGTGCAGGCATTCGTCAGCTGGCTGTGGATCGGCTCCTCGGCCTGCAAAGTCACGGCGGTCGAGGTGAGCGATGCTGCGCCTGACCCATCCGCCGCGCGCAGCGGCTTCCATCCCTTCTGAATGTCGCGCGTGCTGAAGCGCTTCGCGCAGCGGTTCGTGCTTGCCGGCGGCGCTTGCGGTCTGGCACTGCTCATGGCCGTGGCGGCCGCGGCCCAGCCGGCCCCCGAACCCGCCCCTGCGCCGCCGGCTGCCGAGCCGGCGGTGCCCGCGGGCGAGGCCGCCGAAGCCCTGCATCCGAACGTGCGCGAGGGGCAGCAGGCAGCGCTTGCCACGCCGCCGAGCCGCCCGCTGTCATGGTTCCACCGCCACCAGCATCGCGGCCAGCAGGCCATGGTGGTCGCGGCCAATCCGATGGCGGTGGACGCCGGCATCGAGATTCTCGGCAAGGGCGGCAAGGCGATCGATGCGGCGGTCGCCGTGCAGGCAATGCTCGGGCTGGTCGAGCCGCAGAGCTCCGGCATCGGCGGCGGCGCCTTTCTCATGTACTACGACGCCCACAGCGGCAAGCTGACCGCCTTCGACGGCCGCGAGAAGGCGCCGGCGGGGGCGCGTGCCGACATGTTCCTCGATGAGCACGGCAAGCCCCTGCCGTTCGTCGAGGCGGTGCGCAGCGGCCGCTCCACCGGCGTGCCCGGTGTGATCGAGATGCTCGCGGCCGCACACAAGAAGCTCGGGGCGCTGCCCTGGCAGGAGCTGTTTACGCCGGCCATCCGCGCCGCGACCGACGGCTTCAAGGTGCCGGCGCGGCTGGCGATGTTTCTCGGCGAGGGTTCGCCGTTTCCGCCCACCAACGAGGTGCGCACGCTGTTCGCGCGGCCCGATGGAGCGACGCTGGAGGAGGGCGACGAGTTTCAGAACCCGGAGTACGCGCAGACGCTGCAGCGCATCGCCGCCGAGGGCCCGCGCGCGCTCTATGAGGGCGCCATCGCCGCGCAGATCGTGCGCGTCACCGGCGAGGGGAACCTGCCCGGCACGATGACGCTGCACGACCTCGCAAGTTACCGCGCCGAGTGGAGTGAGCCGTTGTGCCGCCCGTACCGCAACTACACCGTGTGCGTGCCGCCACCGCCCTCCAGTGGTGTGGCGCTCCTGCAGATGCTGGGGATGCTCGATGACACCAACATCGCCGGGCGCACGCCGGCCGACCCGCAGGCCTGGTTCCTGTTCGCGCAGGCGAGCCGCCTCATGTACGCCGACCGCGATCGTTACGTCGGCGACCCGCACTTCATCGAGGTGCCGATCGAGCGCCTGCTCGACCCGTCCTACGTGCGGCTGCGCGCGCAACTCATCGGCACTCACGCGGGGCCTGCGCCGCAGCCGGGCGCGATTCCGCTGCCGCGCGGGCGCGACATGACCAACGAGTCGCAGGGCACCAGCCACTTCGTGGTGGTGGACGCCGATGGCGATGTCGTGTCCATGACGACCACCGTCGAGTCGGTCTTCGGCTCGGGGCGGACCGTCGGCGGCTTCGTGCTCAACAATCAGCTGACGGATTTCTCCTTCCTGCCGACCGATGAGGGGCGGCCGGCGGCGAATGCGGTGCAGGGCGGCAAGCGGCCGCGCTCCTCGATGGCGCCGATCATCGTGCTCGACAAGGGCGGTGACTTCGTGGCAGCGCTCGGCTCGCCCGGTGGCAACGCGATCCTGGAATACAACGCCAAGACGCTGGTGGCGCTGCTCGCCTGGAAGATGTCGCTCAAGCAGGCCATCGAGCTGCCGAACCTCATCGCCCGCGCGGACACTTTCAGCGGCGAGATCAGCCGCTTCCCGCCGGCGCTGCTGGCGGGCCTGCGCGAGCGCGGCATCGATCTCAAATCCGGTCATGGGGAGAATTCGGGGCTGCACGGGGTGGTGCGCCGCACCGATGGCACCTACGAAGGCGCCGCCGACTCGCGCCGCGAGGGCCTGGCGCGCGCGCTGCCGCCACCGCGCAGCAGCGTGAAACACGCCGCCGCGCGCTAGCGCTGCGGTTGTGCAGCATGAGGGTAGCCGGTCGCCGGCCGTAACACGCGACCGTCAGATACACCGTTGCTTGCGCAACCGGCGCGACGCGCAGCGGGCCCGCGCGTCCTCAATCCTCAGTGCGGCGGATGGCTCGCCGGGGGTGGTGGAAATCCCAGATCGTCCGCGCCCGCCCAGCGCCGCCAGGCGGTCAGCACCAGGTCCGGGTAGTCGCGCCGACCGATGCTGCCGTTGTAGCGCGCCAGCGCGCGGCGCACATCGTTGTGCTCATAGCCCATGTAGAAGCGCAGGATCGCGCAGCCCATGTGGATGTTGGGAGCGACGTGCACCAGTTCGTAGCGACGCAGGCCGAGCTTCTCGGGCCAGAACGGCATCACCTGCATCAGACCCACCGCGCCTGCGGATGAGACCGCCCAGCGATCGAAGCGACTCTCCACCGCGATGACCGCCATGACCAGGCCCGGCGGCAGGCGGGTCTCGCCGCGGCGATGGGTTTCGCAGTAGACCTGCTGGAGGATGTCGAGCCGCTCGTCCTTCTCTTTGACGATCGGCCGCAGCCGCGGCTCCATCAGCGTGTACCACACCGCCGAGTCGTAGTGGTCGGTGAAGCACTGCGCCTGCGCGATGGCCTTGGCGATGACGTCCTTCAGCTGCGGGTCGCGCTGCTGGTCGGCGTGCACCGGCAGCGCCAGCGCGCAGGCCAGTAGACCGGCCAGCGGACCGGCGAGCGCGGCGCGCAGGCGCCGCGCCGCACGCTCAGGCGTCCAGGCGCTGGCGCAGGAAGCTGAGGGCCTGGTCCATCGGGAATTCGGTGCTGGCGCTGTCGCGGCGGCCGCGGTACTCGAGCTTGCCGGCCTCGAGGCCCCGCTCCGCCACCACCAGCCGGTGCGGGATGCCCAAAAGCTCCGCGTCCGCAAACTTGACTCCGGGGCGGGCGTCGCGATCGTCGTACAGCACCTCGATCCCGGCGGCGTTGAGCTCGGCATAGAGTCGGTCGCTGAGTTCGCGCACACGTGGGGATTTTTGCAAATTCAGGGGTATCAGCACTACCTGGAACGGCGCGATCGGCGTCGGCCAGATGATGCCGCGCTCATCGTGATTCTGCTCGATCGCAGCAGCCACGATGCGCGTCACACCTATGCCGTAGCAGCCCATGAGCAGGGTCACTTCCTTGCCGGCCTCGTCGAGCACGGCCGCCTTCATCGGGCGGCTGTACTTGTCGCCGAGCTGAAAGAGGTGGCCGACCTCGATGCCGCGGGCCATCTTCAGGCGCCCCTTGCCGCTCGGACTCGGATCACCTTCCACCGCATTGCGCAGGTCGGCGGCGAGCGCGCCGGGCACGTCGCGCTCCCAGTTGAGGCCCTGCAGGTGCGTGTCCTTCTTGTTGGCGCCGCAGACGAAATCCGCCAGCGCCAGCGCGCTGTGATCGGCGTAGATGCGGCACCTGAGTCCCACCAGTCCCACGTAGCCCGGTTCGGTGCCGGTGGCGGCGAGCACGCGCTCGGCGCTCGCCATGCGCAGCGGGCTCGCAACGCCGGGCAGCTTCTGCGCCTTGACCGCGTTCAGCTCGTGGTCGCCGCGCAGCACCAGCGCCACCACCTCGCCGTCGCTGCCGTCCACGATCAGCGTCTTGACGCAGCGGCTCGGCTCGATCTGGAGAAAGCGCGCCAGGTCCGCGATCGTGCGCGCACCGGGCGTAGCCACTTCGCGCAGCGTTTCCGAGGGTGCAGGACGCGGCCCCGGCGGCGGCATGGCCACGGCCGCCTCGAGGTTGGCGGCGTAGTCATCGCCGTCGGAGAAGACGATGGCGTCCTCGCCGGAGTCCGCCAGCACGTGAAATTCCTGCGAGACATCGCCGCCGATCGCGCCGGAGTCGGCGCGCACCGCGCGGAAGGTGAGGCCGGTGCGCGTGAAGATGCGCGAGTAGGCCTCGTACATGGCGCGGTAGCCCTGCTCGAGGGAGGCCTGATCCAGGTGGAACGAGTAGGCATCCTTCATGATGAACTCGCGCGCGCGCATGATGCCGAAGCGCGGCCGCACCTCGTCGCGGAACTTCGTCTGGATCTGGTAGAAGTTCACCGGCAGCTGCCGGTAGCTCTTCAGCTCGCGCCGCGCGATGTCGGTGATCACTTCCTCGTGGGTGGGCCCGGCCACGAAATCGCGCTCGTGCCGGTCCTTGAGACGCAGCAGCTCCGGCCCGTAGGCGCTCCAGCGCCCCGACTCCTGCCACAGCTCGGCCGGCTGCACCACCGGCATCACCACTTCCAGCGCTCCGGCACGGTTCATCTCCTCGCGCACGATGGCTTCCACCTTGTGCAGCGAGCGCAGGCCGAGCGGCAGCCAGCTGTACAGGCCCGCGGCCAGGCGGCGGATGAGGCCGGCGCGCAGCATCAGCTGGTGGCTCAGGACCTCCGCTTCCGCGGGGGTTTCCTTCAGGGTGTTGATCGGGTACCGGGAAAGCCGCATCGCTCGTCCGTTCGTGCAAAAGGTTGCGCTCTGGCATCTTAGCAGGAGGCCCCTGATAAGATTGCCGCCGTGGCCACCGAGACCGATGAGTACACCCGACCGCGCGGCAAGGGCATCTACCTGCTGCCGAATCTTTTGACCACCGCGTGCCTGTTCTCGGGCTTCTACGCGGTGGTGGCGGCGATCGACAAGCACTTCGATCATGCCGGCATGGGCGTATTCGCGGCCATGATCTTCGACACGCTCGATGGCCGCATCGCGCGCCTGACGCGCACCGAGAGCGCCTTCGGCAAGGAGTACGACAGCCTCGCCGACATGCTGTCCTTCGGCGTCGCGCCAGCGATCGTCGCCTACCAGTGGGGCGTCGTACGCATCGCCGAATACGGCCATCACTGGGACCGCTTCGGCTGGCTCGCGTGCTTCTTCTACGTGGCGGCGGCGGCGCTGCGCCTGGCGCGCTTCAACGCCCGCGCCGCGAGCGCCGACAAGCGCTACTTCGAGGGTCTGCCGAGCCCCTCGGCGGCGGCGATCGTGGCCGCGTTCGTGTGGTTCGTGAGCGACTGGCACGAGCCGGGGCTCGCAGGTCTCATCGCCGCCTTCCTCGTGACCGCTACGGCCGGCGCACTCATGGTGAGCCGCTTCGGTTACCCGAGCTTCAAGCAGTTCGACCTCGACCGGCGCATCCGCTTCGTCTACCTGCTGCTGGTGCCGCTCGTGTTCGTGCTGATCGCCATCGACCCGTCCACGATGCTGCTGTCGGTGTTCGGCACCTATGCGTTGTCGGCGCCGGCGCTGTGGGTCGGACGACGCCTGCGGCGCCTGGTGCGCGGCGCGCCCCCCGGTAGTGCCTGACAGGCATGGAGAGCGGGCAGCGCAGACAGTATCTGGAGGCACTCGGCGTCGATGTGTGGGTGCCACGGGCAGCGCCCGCGGCGTCCGCCGCCGTAGCGCCTGCCACTCCGCGCCAGTCGCCGGCCGCTGCGCCGCCGCCGGCAGATCCCGCCGCCACTGCGGCGCTGTGGCAGGCGCTGCGCGCCGAGGTACGCAGCTGCACGCGCTGTGCGCTGTCTGCCACCCGCACCCAGGGCGTGCTGGGGGTCGGACCCGAGCGCTGCGACTGGCTGGTGATCGGCGAGGCACCGGGGGCGGAGGAAGACCGCCGCGGCGAACCCTTCGTCGGAGCTGCGGGGCAGCTGCTCGACAAGATGCTGGCGGCCATCGGGCTCGATCGCAAGAGCAACGTCTACATCGCCAACGTGCTGAAGAGCCGCCCGCCCAACAACCGCGATCCGAAGCCCGAGGAAGTGGCGGCGTGCCTCCCCTACCTCGCGCGCCAGATCGCGCTCTTGCAGCCGCGCATCATGCTGGCGGTCGGGCGCATCGCGGCCCAGAACCTGTTAAATACCCAGGCGCCGCTCGGCCGGCTGCGCGGCCAGGTGCACCATTTCGGGGAGCTGAATACCCCGCTCGTGGTCACGTATCATCCCGCCTATCTGCTGCGCACTCCTTCGGACAAGCGCAAGGCCTGGGACGATCTGAAGTTCGCGCGCAATGT
>Ga0302326_10028697_pt1 | contig 11190 bp, 10 predicted proteins | sample Palsa_T0_3_FD_202264 | JGI IMG/M metagenome (GOLD analysis project Ga0302326, IMG submission 202264) | Peat permafrost microbial communities from Stordalen Mire near Abisko, Sweden - Palsa_T0_3 | ecosystem: Environmental > Terrestrial > Soil > Palsa > Peat permafrost | place: Sweden: Abisko...
CGCGCACGCGTGCGATCTTCCTCGCCACGCCGAACAACCCCAGTGGCGTGATCTTCAACGAGGCGGAGATCGCCGGCATTGGCGAGCTCGCGCAGCAGCACCGGCTGTGGGTGGTCGCGGATGAGGTCTATGCCGGGCTCGCCCCGGGCGGGCGGGTGCCCGGACTTGCCGCGCGCCTGCCAGAGCAGGTCGTGACGATCTCGAGCCTCTCGAAGTCCCATGCCATGACCGGCTGGCGCGCCGGGTGGCTGGTGGGCCCGCGCGCACTGTGCGCGCATGCCGAAGCACTCCTCCTGAGCATGGTGTACGGCTTGCCAGGCTTCATCCAGGCCGGGGCGCTGAGCGCGCTCGAGATCGCCGATGAGACCGAGGAGCGCATGCGCAGCTACTGCGCCTTGCGGCGCGAGCGCATGCGCGTGGGGCTGCAGGACATTCCGGGATTGGCGCTGCATGAGCCGGAGGCTGGCATGTTCATGCTGGTCGATGTCAGCGGCACGGGGCTCACCGGGCGGCAGTTCATGCGCGCGCTGTTTGCACGCGAGCGGGTCTCGGTGCTCGATGGCGGCGCCTTTGGCAGCGAGACGATGAACTGCGTGCGCATCTGCTTTGCGGCCGATGAAGCACTGCTCGATGAGGGCTGCGCGCGCATCCGCCGCTTCTGTGAGCAGCCGCTCGCTTGATGTTTGGGCGCGAGTTAGGCACTGTCCTTGATCACAACGGGATCGAAGCAGCGGTGAACTTCTAACGACAAGCCGCGCCGGTGCCGGATCGATCGATGCGTTAGGTCACAACCGGGGGGTTGTTCGTGAGCAATATCGAGATTGCCCAGCAGGCGCGTATGCGGCCGATCAGTGAGATCGCCCAGCGCCTCGGGGTTCCTGAAGAGCAACTGGTGCCTTACGGGCGCACCAAGGCCAAGATCTCGCTCGAGTATCTGGCCGGGCTTGAATCCAAACCCGATGGCAAGCTGGTGCTGGTCACCGCGATCTCGCCCACTCCGGCCGGAGAAGGCAAGACCACGACCACAGTGGGTGTGGGCGATGCGCTGAATCGCATCGGCAAGCGCGCCATCATCTGCCTGCGCGAACCGGCCCTTGGGCCGGTGTTTGGCATGAAGGGCGGGGCGGCCGGCGGCGGCTATTCGCAGGTGGTGCCGATGGAGGACATCAACCTGCACTTCACCGGCGATTTTGCTGCCATCGGCATGGCCAACAACCTGCTCGCGGCGCTGATCGATAATCACATTCACCATGGCAATGAGCTCGGCTTCGATGTGCGGCGGATCAGCTGGCGGCGGGTGCTGGATGTGAATGATCGCGCGCTGCGCGATATCACGATCGGCTTAGGGGGCGTGGGCAATGGCTATCCGCGCCAGGATGGGTTCGACATTGTGGTCGCCTCGGAAGTCATGGCGGTATTTTGTCTGGCCACCGGCCTGCAAGATCTGAAGGAGCGGCTCGGGCGCATTGTCGTGGGCTACACGCGTGCGAATCAGCCGATCCACGCGCGGGATCTGAAGGCGCACGGGGCGATGACCGCGATCCTGCGCGATGCGCTGGCCCCGAACCTGGTGCAGACGCTCGAGAATAATCCAGCCTTCATCCACGGCGGGCCCTTCGCCAACATTGCGCATGGCTGCAACTCGGTGATCGCCACGCGCGCGGCCTTGAAACTGGCCGACTACGTCGTGACCGAAGCCGGGTTCGGGGCCGATCTGGGGGCCGAGAAGTTCATCGATATCAAGTGCCGCAAGGCTGGCCTTAAGCCGGCGGCCGCGGTGCTCGTGGCGACCGCACGGGCGCTCAAGTTTCATGGCGGCGTCGATGTGGCCGAGGTGGGGCAGGAGAATCTGGCGGCGCTGGAGAAGGGGCTGGCGAACCTGGATCGACACGTGGCGAACCTGCGTGATCACTATGGCCTGCCGTGTGTGGTCTCGATCAATCATCGCGCCGAGGACACGCCGGCCGAAATGCAGCTGCTCAGCGAGCACTTGGCAGCGCGCGGCGTGCAGGCCTTCGTGGCACGTCACTTTGCCGAGGGCGGCAAGGGCGCGGTGGCGGTGGCCGAGGAAGTGGTGCGCATGTGCGAGCAGCCGAATAACTTCCATTACGTCTACGAGGATGCGCTGCCGCTGTGGGACAAGATGCAGGCGATCGCGACCCAGATCTACGGCGCGCGCGGCATCACCGCCGATTCCAAAGTCCGCGCACAGATCCGTAACCTGCAGGAAGCAGGCTTTGGCCACTATCCGGTGTGCGTGGCCAAAACCCAGTATTCCTTCTCGACCGATCCGAAGCTGCGCGGTGCGCCCAGTGGTCACGATGTTAACGTGCGCGAGGTGCGCCTGGCGGCCGGCGCGGAATTCATCGTGATGATCTGCGGGGATATCATGACGATGCCGGGGCTGCCGAAGATCCCGGCGGCCAATTCGATCGATGTGGACGAGCACGGGCGCATTGTCGGGCTGTTCTAAAGGCCGCCCGCGAGCGCTCTGTGCGGTGCAACATTGAGCTGCGTCGCCTCCGCTGCGGACCTGGGTCTCCCCCGGCTGCCGAGGCCGTCTGAGTTATCACGGCCGCCCTAAATTCTGGCGCCGCCTGGCCGACATCAGGGACACAGGTTCCATGAGCTGCACAGCGGCTCCCCCGGGGCCTGACCAGTGACCCTAGGAGTTGCCCCGGACCATGCGCTTTTTCCACAACCTCTCGATCCGTCGCCGGCTGCTGCTTGGCTTTGCGCTGGTGGTGGCCCTGATGCTGGGACTGACCGGCATGGCCATCCACGCCGCCGGCACGCTGTATGCGAACACGATGTACTACGACACCGATCTGGTGCCGCTGGTCAAGGTCATCAATCTGATCAAGGAAAACTTCGCCTCCGCGCGTCGCCATGAGACCCAGTATCTGCTGCCAAGCGATGAGGCGATGTACAAGGACCTGGAGAGCAAGCTCGCCGCTGATCGCAAAGGCGTTTCGGACGGTTTTGCCAGCTACGAAAAACTGATGGGCAGCGCCCTTGATCAGCAGGAATTCGGGAAAGTCCGCGCGCTGACCGACTCCTACTGGCCGATCGAGGAGCAGGTGCTGAAGCTCGCCCGCCAGCGCGCTACGGACCCCAAGGCCATCGAGGCGGCCAGCAAGCTGATGCTGACCGACTCGCGCACGGTCTTCTACGCGGCCAACGATGCCTTCGTCGTCTGGACCGGCCATAACGAGGATCTGGCGCACGCCACCTCGGCCAAGGCGGCCAAGACCTATCACGAAACCCTCGTGCTGCTGCTGATCGGCGCCGCTACCGCGATGCTGGTCGCACTGGTGGTCGCGCTGTGGACCACCGGCTCGGTCACGCGGCCGCTGCGCGAGGCCGCACAGCTGATCACGAGCGTCGCCCAGGGCGATCTGACGCATAAACTTGAGGTCACCACGCACGATGAGATGGGCACGATCCTGGAGGCGCTCAATGACATGAGCACACGGCTGTCGTGTCTGGTGTACGACGTACGCACCTCGGCGCTGGCGGTGGGCGCCACCGCACGCGAGGTCTCCAGTGGTAACGATGATCTGAGCCAGCGTACCCAGTCCCAGGCGGCCAGTCTGGAAGAGACGGCCGCATCGATGGAGGAGATCACCTCGACCGTCGAGCATAATGCCGAGAATGCGGCGCACGCCAACCAGCTCGCCACCGGCGCACACCGCCTGGCCGCGACCGGTGGCGCGGTCGTGACCGAGGCGATCGCGGCGATGCGCGCGATCAACGAATCGAGTGCCAAGATCTTCGACATCATCGGCGTCATCGATGCGATCGCCTTTCAGACCAATCTGCTGGCGCTGAATGCTGCGGTCGAAGCCGCGCGCGCCGGCGAGCAGGGTCGCGGCTTCGCGGTCGTCGCCAGCGAAGTGCGCAGCCTGGCGCAGCGCAGCGCCAATGCGGCCAAGGAGATCAAGGGACTGATCACCGACAGTGTCAACAAGGTCAAGGCCGGCTCGGCACTCGTGGACCGTTCCGGTGAAACGCTGGCCGAGATTGTCCTCAGCGTCAAGAAGATGACCGACATCATTGCCGAGATCGCCGCTGCCAGCCGCGAACAGACCAGCGGCATCGGGCGCGTCAACAGTGCGATCACCTCGCTCGACACCGCCACGCAGCAGAATGCGGCGCTGGTCGAGCAGAGCAGCGCTGCCAGCCGCTCGATGGAAGAGCAGGCCGACCTGCTGACGAGGCGCGCCGACCAGTTTCGCATCGATGAGCGCACGATCAGTGATCTGCAGACGCCCGAGCCCCCGCCCGAGGCGCCGCGTGCCGCAGCGGTGCGCGCCAGTCGCCGCGCCGCCTGAAGACGGCGCCCTGCAGATGGCCGGATGGGCCGTGCGCCTTGAGCTTCCTACCCCACCCGTAAGCGGCGCAGTGTAAAGTCACACGCCGGTGAAGGGCTGCGGGGTGCGGCCCTCGCGACTGGCTCGCGCTAAGGGGTGCTCAATGAATTTCCAGAGGGCTTCGCTGCTGTTGGTGTATCCGATGGCGACGCTGGTGCTGCTGACCTTCGTGGTGTTGATCCGCTTGTTTCGCAGTCGGGTCAGCGCCGTGCGCGAGGGGCAGCTGTCCATCAAGTACTACCGCGTTTTCCAGGGCGAGAGCGAACCGGAATCCACGCTCAAGCCGGCGCGGCATTTTGTCAATCTGTTCGAGGCCCCGACGCTGTTCTATGCCGGCTGCCTGGCCGCCATCGCCAGCGGCGACTATGGCCTGCTGCTGCTGGCGATTGCCTGGGCCTATGTCGCAGCGCGTGTGGTGCACGCCATCATCCACCTCACCGGCAATCGCGTGCGCTACCGGATGCGGGCCTACTTTCTCAGCTGGGTGCTGCTGCTGGCGCTCTGGGTGCACGTGGTGGTGCGCGTGATCGAAGTGCGCAGCCTGCTCGCCGGCTAGCTGCCGCACCTCAGGCGCGCAGCGGCGTCAGTCGCAGCCAGCGCGCCAGCAGGGCATCGAGCGACAGGGCGCCCGGACCCCGGCACAGCAATACCAGCAGCATCGCAGCCCACTGGATGTGCGTGGGCCACGCCTGCGGATACACAAAGATCTCGATGAAGCTGGTCATGCCGAGCAATACCAGTGCCGCAGCGCGTGTGCACAGCCCCAGCACCAGCAGGACCGGCATCGACAGCTCGATGCTGGCCGAGAGGTAGGCGGCAATCTCCGGCGACAGGAGCGGTACCTTGTACTCCTCCGTGAATAGCTCGAGCGTCGTGTCCCAGCTGGCAAGCTTGGTCGTGCCCGAATTCCAGAACACGGTTGCGATCGCGGCGCGCAGCGGCAGGGCGAGCAGCGTGTAGGGCACGGCGGCGAGCACGCTGCGCACCCACTCGAGCCGGCGCACAAAGGCTCCGCGGGCTACGGTCTGGTTCATGACAATCTCTCCCATGGCATAGGCAAATCGTTAGGCATCCGGGGGTGTCCGCTCGGCACTCAGGTGCCAGCCACACAGCCGACCCTCGGCCAGGTGCAGGGCGAGCTGGCCCTGCACATCGAGCCCCGCGTGCGCGGCGAGCACTGCGCCGAGCGGCGTGCCGGCGCACAGCGCCTGGGCAAAGGCCCATTCTGCTGCCGCGAGCCGGCGGACGGTAAGATCCGAGCCCAGCCGCTCGATCAGCAGGTATACGCGCGCGTTGCTAGGACGGAGGGCAGCCAGTGCCGCCTCATCCGGGCCCAGCACGGCCTGCCAGATGGCATCGGCGGGTGTCTCTACGGCAAGCAGTGTGACCGAGGGATGGGCGATGAAGCGGAGCTGCGATTGCTGGGCGGCCTCCACGGCCGCGAGTGCGGCCAGGTCCGGTGCCGGGGGTGTCTCGGCCACCAGCGCGCGGGACACGGCCCACTCCAGGCGAGCGACATCCGCTAGGTAGGGCAGCGTTGCGGCGTGCGCATCAGCGGCGAGCCAGGCGGCAAATCCGGCGCCAAAATCGTTGAGGTAGGCGCTGCGCGGTGGTTCAAGCTGTACGAAGGCTGCGGCGCACTGTGCGAAGAAATCTGCGCCCACCAGTTTTTCGACCGCAGGAAAATTAAGCCGCAGCGCCTTGGCGAGCGTGCCGGCGATCGTGTGGCGGTAGATGCTCAGGCACTCCGCGGCGCTGATCGCATCGGCTGCGATGCACGCGAGCAGCTGCGGGTCCGGTGTGCCCAGTAGCGATGCGCGCAGCGCGCGCTGCAATTCAGGCAGCTGCATGCAGGGTAGCCTCAGCCAGATGACGGCCAGCGCGGGCCGCCTGGGCCTCAAGCACCTCGAGGGCCGGGATGTTGTTATCCCATTCAATCAGCGTCGGCACCGCGCCAAAGCGGGCGATGGCTTGGCGATAGAGCGCCCACACGGCCTCGCACACTTCGGAGGCGTGATCATCAATCAGAATCTGTCGGCCCCCTGAGAGCGTGCGTTCACTGTGTCCGGCGAGGTGAATTTCACGCACGGCGTTGACCGGCAGCGCCGACAGATAGGTGTGGGCATCCCAGCCATGATTGTGGGCACAGACATAAATATTGTTGACATCGCACAGCAGAGCGCAGCCCGTGCGTTGCACGAGCGCGGCGAGGAATTCCCACTCCGGAATGACTGAGTGCCGGTAGCGCATATAGGAGGAGGGGTTCTCGACCAGGATCTGGCGACCCAGGGCCTCCTGCACCTGCAGGATGTGTTCGCCTATTTGATAAAGCGCTTCCTCGGTCATCGGTAGCGGCAGCAGGTCGGGCAGGAAAATGCCCTCGATCAGGCTGAAGGACAGATGCTCCGAGATCAGCGCGGGCTCGATGCGCCGCGCCAGCTCGCGGATGCGCTGGAGGTGCCGGGGATCGAGCGGACCGGCGCTCCCTAAGGAGAGCCCGACGCCGTGCAGCGAGAGCGGATAATCGTTGCGGATCTGCTCGAGACAGTCCAGCGAGGTGCCGCCGCCGAAATAGTTTTCGGTGTGCACTTCGAACCAGGGCACTGCCGGATGCGTTTCGAGGACGGTGCGGTGGTGCGGAAAGCGCAACCCGATCCCGGCTTGCGCCGGGATCGGGCCGTGGACCCGCATCTGCTCTTGCGACAAATACGCAGGTCCCATCCGCTTACATCGCCTTGGTCGAGCCGCCCTGGATCTTGCTGCAATCGCCGGCCGGCAGCAGCACGAAGGACTTCGAGTCGCGCGCCATCGTCGCCTGTCCGGCACAGGAGTGCGTACCCTCGGCACAATCGTTCTTGGCCGCGGCATTGATGCCGTAGCACTTTTCCAGATGGTCCTTCATCGCGCGGGCAGTGTTGTCCTTGACGATCTGCGGCGGGCCTGAGGCCGGCATCGCATCGGCAGCGACCGTCGGCAATGCCTGGAATGCCAGAGCCAGGCCCAGGGCACCGGACAATACGGTTGCGACGCTTGGGTTCTTCATGATGTCAATCTCCTTGAGAATTTGATGAGTTCGATGGCGACATGGCCGTCGCGGTTGATGTGCTGACAGCCGAATAGTTCGCCGCAGGCTTGGTAAAGGTTACGCAGCCGCGGCCAGATATTTTTTGAGCACCGGCGAATCGGCGGCGGGGCACTGCTCGCGATTGCTTTGGCTTGCGGGCGCCTCGACAATGGCCACCCATGAGGATTCTTGTTCATCAGGCCCATGGACTCGAGCGCTAGCGAGCCTGCCGATTCAGCGGCAGCCGCGGTCGTGCAGGTGGGGCTGCGTTGGGGCATCTTGATGATGCAGGCCCAGAGCGGGGATGCGCCCTCCTACCGCCGCCTGCTGCTCGAAGTCACGCCCTATCTGCGCGCCATCGCTCGGCGCTACCACCGGGATATGCGCGATGTTGAGGATTCGGTGCAGGATGTGCTCCTCACCCTGCACACGGTCCGTCACACCTATGATCCGGGTCGCCCGTTCAAGCCCTGGCTGGTGACCATCGCCCGGCGGCGCATCGCCGACCGCTTGCGCACGCAATGGCGAACCTGTGCCCGGGAATCGCAAATAAATGAGTCGCTGTACGAAACCTTTGCCGACGAGCGAGCGAACCCCAGTGAGGAACCGCCCGAGGAGCGCGTGTTGCGGGCGGCCATTGAGCAGCTGCCCTCGGCCCAGCGTCAGGCGGTCACGCTGTTGAAGATGGAGGAGATGTCGTTGCAGGAAGCCGCCCAGGCCTCGGGACAGTCGGTGAGTTCGCTTAAGGTCGCGACGCACCGCGCGATCAAGTCGCTGCGCCGCATGCTTTCTGCCGATCGGAACGAGCCATGATACCGACCGAGGATCTGATCGATCAGCTGGCCGAGAGCGTGACGCCCGTGCGGCGCCTGCGCTCGCCGCTGCTGCGCGCCAGCCTCTGGCTGCTGGGCGTGCTGTGCGTGGCCGGGGCAGTGATCCTGGCGGCCGGCGCGGTCCATCGCATTGCCGAGCGCAGCCTCACGCCCGGTTTTGACACCGAGTGGGCGGCCACGGTGCTGACAGGCGTGTGCGCCGTGCTGGCCGCGTTCCAGTTATCGCTTCCCGACCGGAGTCGTCACTGGCTGTGGCTGCCGTTGCCGACACTGCTCGTGTGGGTAGGGGCCAGTGGCTTTGGCTGCTATCGCAGCTGGCTGCTGGTGGGCGCGGACCAGAGCCTGCAGCTGGGAGAATCTGCGCATTGTTTCCTGTTCATCCTGGCCGTGAGCGTGCCGCTGGCGATTGCGCTCACCGTGCCGCTGCGCCGCTCGCGACCGCTCGAGCCGATGCCCGTGCTCTGGTGTGCGGGGCTGGGTGTTGCGGCACTCTCGGCCGCGATCCTGCAGTTCTTCCACCCCTTTAACATCACGGTGATGGATCTGGCCGCGCACCTGGCCGCGATTGCACTGGTGGTGTTGCTGGTCGGTGGCCTCGGACGCCAGGTGGTGCGTCCGCCTGCGGGGCTGGCAGGCGATCGAGGCTGATCCACTTGCTGGTAGGCCGCAGCTTGCGGCGAATCGATGCTCAGTCTTCTTCGTCTGGGGTGGAGCTTCGGGTCCGGGCGAAGCCGCGCCGGCTGCCGCTGGCAAAGAAGGCCAAGAATTGCTGCGCCTCGGGCGTGACGAAGATGCCGGAGGTCAGTGCCGCTGCGGCGTGCTGGACCATATTGCCCGGAGCCCCGTAAATTGCCTGAAAGGCACGCTTGAGTTCGCTGATCGTTGCCGCGGCGAAGCCGCGGCGTCTCAGGCCAATGCGGTTAAGGCCTATGATGTCGTTGCGTTCGGCGGCCATGACGTAGGGCGGTACGTCCTGCGCCATGCGTGAGCCGCCGCTGATCATCGCGCTCTCGCCGATGCGGACAAACTGGTGGAATACCGCCGCACCGCCGAGAAAGGCCCGATCCCCTATGAGAATGTGGCCGGCCAGCAGGGCGGCATTGGCCAGGATCACATCGTTGCCCAGCTGGCAGTCGTGCGCGACATGGCTCGAGGCCATCAGGAAGCAGCGCTCGCCCACGCTCGTGTAGCCATCGGTTTTGGTGGCCCGGCTGATCGTCACGCCCTCGCGCAGGATCGTGCCGGCACCGATGCGGACCCCGCTGTTTGTGGCGGGATCAAAATGCAGGTCCTGTGGCTCGCCCCCAATGACGCAATAGGGGTGGACGTGCACACCGGCGCCCAGGGTCGCGTGGCGCCGGATGATCGCGTAGGCCTCGATCGTGCAGCCATGGCCGAGCTGGGCGCCATCCTCGACGATCGCGGTCGGGTGAATGTTCAGGGTCACGAAACCTCACTTTGCGGGTCCTGGGGCCCCGGTGCCCGGCTGCGGCGAGTCCCGGCGCAGCCCGGGCGGCATTATAGAGAGTGTGGGCGGGGCGGGTTTGCAGGTGCGGCCGCCCGGCTTAGCGGGCCGCTCAAGGTGAGAGGGGCTCATTTGCGCAGATCAGCGAGGGTGTCTAGAATCGCGCCCCTTGTTGGGGCGGTAGCTCAGTTGGGAGAGCGTCGCGTTCGCAATGCGAAGGTCGAGGGTTCGATCCCCTTCCGCTCCACCATCCTGAAGCCTGATGGGCTGTCCCGGCTCTTTAACATCCGCCCAAGCCCTCGTAGCTCAGTGGATAGAGCGACCGCCTCCTAAGCGGTAGGTCACAGGTTCAACTCCTGTCGAGGGCGCCATCGACTTTGTGTCTATTCCCGTCGGGCGACTGCAAGTGGGCAGATTCAGAGACCGCTCAGTGGCCGCTTAGGCCAAGTTCCTCATAGAACGGCGCGGCGCTTGGCGGCCGGCCCAGAAAACGTTCCACCAATACGTCCGGTTCGATCGAACCGCCAGGCACCAAGATATCTTCGCGGTAGCGCTTACCGATCTCGGGATTGTCCAGACCCGCCGCTGCAAAGACACTGAACATGTCCTGCGCGTACACCTTGGACCAAAGATAGCCGTAATAGCCGGCATCGTACCCGCCCATCAGGTGCCCGAAACTTGCTACTTCATACGTGCCGGGAATTTCGTGGAACAGGCGCAGTTTGGGCATGAGATCGAACCACAGTTTGTTGGGGTCGATCGGTCCGCTGCGGCTATGCAGCTGCAGGTCGTAATCGGCAAAGAACGCCTGGCGGGTCCATGTCACGCCGTCACTGACGTGTTTGGCGGCAATCATCTTGTCGATCAGATCATCGGGCAGAGGCTCCCCGGTGTCGACGCGGCCTGAGACTTTCTTCAGTACGGCGGGTTGCCACATCCAGTTTTCGAGCATCTGGGAGGGTGCTTCGCCGAAGTCACCCCGCACGTTGACGCCGAACAGCGAGGCGTAGCGCGTGTGCGAGAGCGTTTCGTGCATGACGTGCCCGAATTCATGGAAAAAGGTGACCAGCTCTTCATGGCTCAGCAGCGCGGGCTTACCCGGCTCCGGTTGTGCCCAATTGCCGACCACGCCCGAGACCGGCAACCGGTAGCTGCCATCCGGCAGCACTCGACCGGAGCGGAAGGGCACGGCCTCGAAGTGCTGGAACTTGCCTTCACGTGGATACAAATCCAGGTAAAACCAGCCCATCGGTGCGCCGCTGGCGGCATCGTAGATCGCATATTGATCAACCCCCGGCGCCCAGGCCATGGGGCTCTTCACCGCCTCGAATCGCACCCCCAGCAAGTGGGCATAGATATCGAGCGTCGCGGGCACGACCTTCGCGACAGGCAGGTACTGGCGCACCAGCTCGCTGTCAACCGAATAGCGGGTTTTCTCGAGCTGCTGCTCATAAT
>Ga0302326_10028699_pt1 | contig 11189 bp, 10 predicted proteins | sample Palsa_T0_3_FD_202264 | JGI IMG/M metagenome (GOLD analysis project Ga0302326, IMG submission 202264) | Peat permafrost microbial communities from Stordalen Mire near Abisko, Sweden - Palsa_T0_3 | ecosystem: Environmental > Terrestrial > Soil > Palsa > Peat permafrost | place: Sweden: Abisko...
ACAGGGAACAACCGGGTCCACCGGCCCCACGGGTCCCGCGGGGCTCAACTGGCAGGGAACGTGGAACGCTTCCGCCGCCTATGTGGTAAACAATGCGGTTGCTTACAGCGGCTCCAGCTACATCGCCATTCAGGCAGGGACCAATCGCGAGCCCGATATCAGCCCGTCGTACTGGAGTGTGTTAGCGCAGGTGGGAACCACCGGAGCTACGGGAGCCACGGGATCAACGGGAGCGGCCGGGAACGCGGGAGCAACGGGAGCGTCCGGCTCCAACGGCACGAATGGTTCAAACGGAACCGGCTACGCAGCGACATCCACAACTTCACTAACCATCGCTGCCGGATCGGCCACTTTCACCACGCAGAGCGGGCTGGCGTACTCCGCCGGAGCGCGGGTGCGGGCCAGCTACACTTCCAACACTGCGGACTACATGGAAGGCTTGGTTTCTTCCTACTCAGGCACCACGCTGATCATCGCGGAGGACACCATTGGGGGGAGCGGCACCTTCGCTAGCTGGAATATTAACGTCGCCGGAAATGTGGGCCCGTCCGGGGCAACCGGTGCTGCGGGCGCGGCCGGCTCAACGGGCTCTCAGGGACCAACAGGAACAACCGGAGCCACTGGAGCCGCCGGCGCCCCCGGGGCCGCCGGCTCCAACCAGGGATTCGGCGCATCGTTTGGTAGCGTCGCCTCAGGATCGCCCGCGCTTTTGACCGACACAGCTTACCTCACAGTGCCACATGCCTGCACCATCGCGGCGTGGAACATCACCCTCAGCGCGGGAACGGCGACATTCGATATCTGGAAGGTTGCCACGGGAACCGCAATACCAAATTCGTCTAACTCGATTACGGCGTCGGCGCAGCCTGCGATCTCGACGGGAACGGCCATTCACAGCACGACGCTGACAGGCTGGACAAAATCAGTGTCAGCCAACGACATCATTGGCATCAATCTCAAGACCGTGTCCACGGCGACTTTCGCTTCTATTGTTGTGGAGTGCGACTGATGAGATTCGCGGCGTGCCTGGCGCTTCTCTGTTGTTCCGCGCCTGCTTACGGCTACACCGGATTCCGCCTTTTCACCATCAACTACACACTCACTGGCACCGCCAACTCAACGAACTTTACAGTTCTGATCTCCGGAACCTATGCCGATTTCGCCACCACCGGCAACGGCGGCTACGTGCAGAACACGGTTTCCTGCGGCGTCAACTCGATCACTTGCCCCGCCGATCTGGTCTTTACCAGCGACTCCGGGTGCTCCAATCCGCTGGCCGGTTGGGAGTTTGAATCGTACACCGCCACAACGGGCCAGATCATCGCATGGGTCATCGTTCCGACTCTCTCGGTCACCACCAATACCCTGATTTATGCCTGCGTCGGAAACCCCGCCATCTCCACGTTTCAGGGAGGCTCCGCGGGCTCAGCCTTCGATTCCAATACCAAGGTGGTTTACCATTTTGCGAACGGAACCACCCTGAGCACCAACGATTCGTCTTCGGGCGGATACAACGCAACGCCGGCCAACTCTCCCACCGCGGTCACCGGGCAGATTGGCGGCGCCGCGCACTTCAACGGAGTAAATCAGGACGTCGAATCCGCTTCGTTTCCCTGGACCGGAACCAGCGCGGCGACCGTTTCCTTCTGGAACGATGTGACCTCGGCCGAAGAACAAAACTCGTTTGCATTCACGGTCGGCGACAGCGCCGCGACCGATCCCCAGCGTTTCGCGGCATCCGCACCCTGGGGAAACGGGCAACTTTTCTGGGACTACGGCATCAATGGAACCGGCACGGGCCGCGTCGCCGCCACATACTCGCCTTACCTGGGCGCCTGGACCTATGTGACCCTGGTCTCCACCGGAAGCGCGAACGCGTATCAGGCGATTTATCTCAACGGCACCGTCGCCACGTCGGCATCGAGCAGCGCGTCTTCCGCTGTGACGGGGGACCTGATCGTGGGGGCGTACCCATGGGCGTCACAATACGGAACGCCTTATCACAACGGCTCCATTGATGAGTTCAGGATCTCCAATGTCGTTCGTTCCGCATCCTGGATTCTGGCCGAGTATAACAACCAGTTCAGTCCCTCAACCTTCTACACCGCATCACCCTTCGTGACTTTCGGAAGCAGCCCGATCCAACAAGTGGTGTGCGACTACAGCACCGGAGATGTGGCTCCCTGCAGCGTCAACTCTTCCACGGTAACCATTCCAGTGGCCGCGACTGAACCGGGGAGCGCCCTGATTATGACTTACGGAGGCGGCGCGACCAGCAGCCAGACGATATCCAGCATTTCCTGCACGGGCTGCACCTGGGTCCAGGCCATCTCCTGCACCCAAACACGTGTTGTGGAAATCTATTATGCGCTCAACGTCCCGGCCGCAACGACTTCGGTGACTGTAGTTCTCAACAGCATCAACGATTGGTGGTTCAACGTCAGCGAGTGGTCCTGGCTGCCAACGTCAGGGACTGTCATCGATAACAGCCAAACCGGGTGCAGTAGCGGTGGCAGCAGCGATGAGTCGGCTACGCAAACCAGCGCCAGCGTCACAACTACGCGCTCCAACGATCTCATTATTTTCGCCGACCGCGCTACTGTAAACTATTCGTCCGGGCCAACCAACAGCTTCGTTGAGATGAGCCAGTCCGGGAGCCCTCAGACGTTTTCGGCCTACTACATGTCAGGCGCGACTGGCACGTACTCTTCAACCTTCACGACCTCGAGCGCCGCGATCTATGTCACCGCCATCGTGGCATTTCTCCCGCGCACAGCGCAGAGAAGCCACATAAATTTTGTCAAGTAGCTTGTTTCCATGAGAAGACTGGCACTATCGCAACGGGATCCGTCATGGCTTAGCGCGCCCCTACTTGCACTCGAAATTGGCCGCGTCGTCTTGCGAACCCATCCCACGGTAATGCGGAAATTCAGGATATGCGCACACCGGCCTGCTCACGCCCGGAAACGATTTGCCCTTCGTTACCATATGCTCGGGTTCCCGATCCATCTCGGTCCATTCCACCAGCGCAGTGAGCGCAAACCCAAGGCATTCTACCCGTCGCCCTCAAGGTGATGACTGCCGAAATGAGACTGGGTCCCTCGTGGTGCGTCGCACTAGGCGCGATCCTGTTCGTTGAACTGTTGACTGCACAGGCGCCGCCCTCCGCGTACCCTGCCTTACCAAGTGAGACGCCGAGCAAGTTCGCGCCCGTTACCAGTAGCTTTGACTATATCCGGCGCGACGTGATGATCCCGCTGCGCGACGGAGTCAAGCTGCACACCGTTATCCTTGTGCCGCAGGGGGCGAAGAACGCGCCAATCCTCCTGACTCGCACGCCCTACAACGCTACAGAGCTTACCAGTCATTCCGAGAGCGCTCATCTGGGCCCCATTCTGAACTCTGGCGCCAAAGGGCTCAGCGGCTACGACAATCCCCTGGAGGTGATTATTGAGGGTGGCTCCATCCGCGTGGTCCAAGATATCCGCGGCAAGTATGGCTCGGAAGGCGATTACGTGATGAATCGGTCCCTGCACCGGCCGCGCAACCCGACGCCGGTGGATCACTCGCTAGGCCGGTGCCATTCCAAGCCCGCCCGATCCAACCGATTGGTACGGCAACGGATTGACTTGGGCGCAATGGCTGTCGATGACCAGCGCGAGGCATCCGGCCGCCCCGATGTCGTCGCATTTACGTCCGAGGTGTTGAGCGCACAGGTAAAGATCAGCGGGCAACCCATTGCCAATCTTGTCGCCTCCACCAGCGGAACGGATTCCGATTGGGTGGTGAAGGTAATCGACGTATATCCCGACGAGGTGGCGGGCCAGCCGGGACTGGGAGGCTACCAACTCATGGTTTCGGCTGACATTTTCCGCGGCCGCTATCGGGAGAGTTTGGAAATAGCCAAGCCAATTGTTTCCGATAAACCGCTGCCGTATCGCTTCGCCCTTCCCCCCCGGCGAACCACGTCTTCCTGCCGGGCCACCGGATCATGGTGCAGATTCAATCGAGCTGGTTCCCCCTCTACGATCGAAATCCGCAGACTTTCGTCCCTAATATATTTTGGCCAAGCCGGGAGATTACCGAAAGGCCGAACAGCGAATCTACCACACACCCGATCAGGCAAGCTTTATCGAACTGCCGTTAGTTTCGACACCTTGAAGGAAGGAACAGAAGCGTTTCACGCGCGTATCGCCGGACGTGGTACATTACGAATTCCCCGTCGTCGATCTCAATGCGTTCACCAAGCCGTGGACGGAACGCATTCTTTTCAGCAGGACCACTGAATGGTCTGCGAAAATGCGTGAAATTACCCCTGACCGATATTCTCGCCGGTGCGCGAGCCGCGGAAAAGAGGAATAGCCTTATGCTTCGAGAGTCGCTGGGCTGTCCTCCGGGTTGCTCTTGCGCAGGTCGTACAGGAGGGTGGTGGAGACGTTGGCGGCGCCCAAGCGCGTCACACGGAAATCCTCTCCACAATATTCCTCGTGATCTTGCGCTTGCGCCGGTCGTAGAGGCCGGTGGTGCGCGGATCGGCGTGCCCGGCCAGGCGCTGCACGTCTTCGAGCGGGACGCCCTGCTCCAGCAGGTCGGTGATGGTGGTGACGCGGAAGGAATGGGGGAGTAGAGCAGGGGGAGGCCGATATCTTTCAGGCGGCGCTTCATCATGCGGCAGATATCGTTCACGTGAATGGTCTTGCCGGAGAGCCTGCGCTGCTTCTTGAGCGCGCTTTGGAAGAGCGGGGCGTCCTTGGGCGCGTCCCGTAGTCCCGCCGCGTCGATATAAGCCGAAATCAGCTCCTGCAGATCGCCCCGGACGGGGATTTCTCGCGACTTTCCGCCTTTCTCCGAGAAGTGCAGCATCCACTGCTGACCTGCGTGGTAGAAATTCCCCCGTTTCAGCTTGGCTACGGCTCCGGCGCGCGAACTGGTATATACGAGAATGGCGAGGAGGGCGCGGTCGCGCAGGCCGATGACATGCGACGTGTCCAGGGATGTGAGCAACTGCCTTGCCTGATCGATGGAGATCTCCGGCGTCTTGCCTTCCACGGCCGTATAACGCTCGCCGCGGACAGAGAGGGCAGGGTTGAGCACAATGGCATGACGCGTCACCATGCCGTCGAAGAAATGCCGCAGGGCGGAGAGATGCTGGTTGCGCGTGGGAATGCTCGTGGTTTTCGCGAGGTTCCGCTTTCCCAGTGCACCAAAACGAGCCTTGGCGCGTGACTTGAGAGGGAAAGCTGGTCTCTGTCCTGCTGTCGGGCGAGGGCTATGACTTGCGCGCGGCATTTAACGCCGACGAGGCTTTGAAGGTCCTGACCACCTTCAAACCCAGCTTGATCCTAATGGATATTCAACTGTCGGGCAGGAGCGGGCTGGAACTGACGCGTGAGCTGCGTGCGAACCCGGAAATGAATGACGCCAGCATCGTCGCCCTGACTGCCTATGGAGGGAAAGAGGATCAGCAAAGTTTCCTGAAAGCGGCTGCGACGGCCACATCGCTTACCGCCGCCGCGTTCGCTGCTATCAGGGAGAAGGAACTTGCCGAGATCGGCGATGCGTTCAAGACCGGCCTCACCAGCGAAATGACCGTGTCCCGGCCGCGGCTGGTCAAAAAAGCCCCGGCGAAACCCAAGACCCGATAAATCCGTGAACCGCAGGCGGTCCGGCGGCCAGGGTTCCTCAATCCTCAATCCCGCACATGCGGTATCCGAAGGACGAGATACTTGCAAGTCCGCAGGATTCCCAAGATTGACAAACGCGTTATTGTTAAAGTATCCAGCATAATTACCCACCTTACCGCCAGTGTAGTAGGTGCTATTGTTTCCGCCAGGATTTCCATTCCAACTCCCCCCACTTCCATTGCCACTTGCATCGGCCGTGGAGCTGCCACTTTCTTCAAACGGCCAGTAGCCCATAAGACCCGAGGAATTCCAGAGGGGTGAGATCGTATAGCTTGTCCCTTCCGCTAAGACGTTGGGATAGTCGGGGACGGAATAGACAGTCCCGTAGGACAATTTGGTTTTCTGAGCCTCGGGGATGGCAGTGATTACATATTGAGACCCGTTCGTCGCGTATGTGTAGTAGAGACCGGTGGAGGTCGTGTTTACAGGGTCCTGGGGGAGCTGCCCCAAGGGTGATCCCCCGGCAAGCGAGGAGAAGTTGACGGGAATCCATCCCGTCCCATTTGTGTTCCTATAACTGCTCGACGCCCCGCAGAAGTAGGTGGTACCGGATGGAGGTGTGGGCAAGCCAAGTCCCTGACACTGGTCGCCCTGAGACGAAGTAGCTACTGGGTCAGGGACCGATATATAGACGACGTTCGAGGAGCCGAGGGACGTGCCGCCTTGTGCGGCGAAGATGCCCACCGCGTCGTTTGTGATGCTGAGGTCGGAAATCCGGTTCGAATCTCTTGCCTGCATGAGAAGCTGAGCGGCTAAAGAGAAATTGTTTTTAGAGGGAACAATAACTACTGAGTCGGGACGACCAGTAGTGGCGCGGAAGTGATGATAACGACAATGCGCGGGTCACAGAAGAAACATAGCACAAATGATTTTGGCAGGGAAGTGAAATTGTGAATTTTAATCTTAACCTCTGGCGAAGTGGATGGGAGTCGAACCCATCTAGTCCTCATAGACAGTGAGGTGCCTTTGCCGCTCGGCCACCACTCCGTAAACTTGGTATCCCGCTCGGGACTCGAACCCGAATCTGAACGTTCGTAGCGTTCTGTCCTGATCCATTGGCCGAACGGGACATTTGGTGCCGGCGAGGAGAATCGAACTCCCGTCCGCTGATTGAAGGTCAGAGATCCTGACCACTTGACGACGCCGGGCAAATCGTTTCGTTGGTGGAACTGGAGAGAATCGAACTCTCGCCATCTCGATTAAAAGTCGAGCGCCTCACCATTCGGCCACAGTTCCAAAAATTGGTGCGTCCGGTTGGAATCGAACCAACTGCCTGACGATTAAGAATCGCCTGCTCATCCTCATGAGCTTCGAACGCATGGTGCTGGCGCTGGGAGTCGAACCCAGTCCATGCTCTAATCTGGAGCGAAGCGGTTTATAAGTCCGCCGGTGCACCGTACACCACGCCAGCATGAGCTTTGGCACCGAGGGCTGGAATCGAACCAACGTAGAAGGCTTCAAAGACCTTCGTCCTGCCACTGAACGACCTCGGCATGGAACGCCTGGCTGGACTCGAACCAGCGTGTGTCGCTTTAGAAGAGCGATGCCTGAATCCTCTCGGCCACAGGCGCGCAGTCACTTCGGAACGTTGGTACCGGGGTAGAGGATCGAACTCTACTGCACCTCTTTGTAGGAGAGGGGCTCTCGACCAGAAAGCGACCCCGGCATTTTTGGCTGTGGGGGCAGGATTCGAACCTGCGCATAAGCTGGTTAACAGCCAGCTGCCTTACCGCTTGGCTACCCCACAAAACTGGTCGGGGACCTCGGATTCGAACCGAGATTCTCTTGGTCCCAGGCTGCTCGGCGCACTGCCAAGCGGGTTAATCCGTTTCCCTAGTCCCCGAATTAAAAATCTGGAGTGAGCGGCTGGAATCGAACCAGCGGCCTCGGGCTTCGGAAGCCCGCGCTCTCATCCAACTGAGCTACGCCCACAGCACTGGAACAGGCGGCCGGAATTGAACCGGCATTTCCTCGTTAGGACCGAAGTGTCCTCTCCGTTGAACGACGCCCGCACAATTGGGTTGACCGGAGGGAATTGAACCCTCGTAGACAGATCCACAGTCTGTCGCCTAAGCCACTCGGCCACGGTCACACTTGGTGCCAGGGGCACGAGTCGAACGTGCTTGTCCGGCTTTTCAGACCGGCGCCTTGACCGCAACGGCCTCCCTGGCGAATTTGGTGGAAGAGGAGGGAATTGAACCCTCATTTGCTGGTTGCAGGCCAGCGGTCCTCCCGTTGAACGACTCCCCCAAAACTGGTTGCGGGCTGGCGAGTTGAACGCCACTCGCATGGCTTATGAGGCCAGCATGACACCGGTTCACTTGCCCGCAGAAAACTTGGTCCGGGAAGCTGGGGTCGAACCAGCGGCCTCTCGATTATCGATCGAGTGCTCAAACCACGCTGAGCTTTTCCCGGATGATGGAGCCCCGTGCCAGATTCGAACTGACTTTTCCGGATTACAGGTCCGGCGCATCGCCGACTATGCTTACAGGGCTTGAGATTTTGGAGCCAATGGAGCGAATCGAACGCTCATCGGTTGCCTACCATGCAACTGCTCTCCCGTTGAGCCACATCGGCTGGAGCCAGAGGGGGTAATCGAAACCCCGACCTCCGCGTTACGAGTGCGGTGCTCTTCCACTTGAGCTACTCCGGCATGGAGCGGGTGCGGAGAATCGAACTCCGTTGATCGGACTGGCGATCCGATGCCCAGCCAATAGGCCACACCCGCAGAAAGTTTTGGAGCGGACATGAGCGCACAGGGCCTTTGGTGCCCTTTGTGCGCGTATAGGAGATAATCGAAAGCTCTTCTCTGGGTTGGAGGCCCAGGGCACAGCCTATATACCACGCCCGCTCATACACAACTTCTGTGATGCTATTCAGTTGTCAAAGACCAGCTTCGAGATACACCTCTACTAAGTCGCTTCTTGGCCAAAGCGAGCTCGACAAAATTCCTCAAATTACCGATAAAACAAAAAAGCGGGCGGCCCTTTTTGGTGGCCGCCCGCTTCTTGAAACCGGTATGTTATTCCAAGACGGTCAGGTCACCTCGCGCGCATCATGATTAATGCGCCTCTGCGTACCTTTGACTTCGGTCGCGAATTGGAATAGTTGTGTCACGCAGTTTAATGTTAGTCGAGCTTCACAAAAACTTCAAGCATCTTAATGTCTTTTTCACTCAACAATGTACTAGCCCGAGAAGGAACGGGTGAGATCTGGCCTTGTGCTGATCCACCGCAGCGCATTCATGTCCCCAGTCACGTGGCTTGACGGCCCAACCCGTCCAGCGACTCGATCGATTGATTAGTCTTCGGGGCCCTGTTTTGGGCCGTTCGGCCGGGTAATCGGTTCGAGATGATTCGTGCACCAGTGAATCCAGCGAAGCCAAGCATCAATAGAACCGCCAGCGTCGATGCACCCACGCGTCGTTATCTGATGGGCCTCGTATGCCGTGGCCTAGGCACGAAGGTGTTCGGCTTTGAGCCATTGTTCGACGTCGGACGTGACCTCGTTGAAGCGAGCTTGCTGTTCGTTCCACTGCCGCCGCTGATCTTCTTGAGCTTGCCACTTTGCCCGCTTTCTGGCCCACTCCTCTTCGCGTTCCCGCTCTCGTTACATGCGCTGTTGTTTTAGCCGAGGCAATCTATTTATGAAGCGCCTGATTTTATCGAGAAAGCCTTCTACATCTCCGGCGGCCGTCCTTATGTTGCTTCCGTGGTCATGCGCGCCCTTTAACCAGAGCTGCCCGGTGGGAAAGTATTCGCTATCGCGGTAGCCAGGAGAACCGGCGCGTTTAGGTCGCCTCTCTGATGCTTCCCGCAGCCGAATCTTGAATGTCTCACTCTGTAAGCTAATCGTGGTCTCATTAGTCGCGCTCGCACTCCCGGCGGCCTCAGCGACCGTCCGCAACAGAAGATCGAACAGTCGCAGCGCCTCTGGCAACATTCGAGTACTCGCCGCAATATTCAGCATGCCGTTACCGCGCAAGTAGATTAGTCCGTCATAGCCGACTTGTTGTGTAGCAATGCCCCGAGCAGCACGAATGACTAGCGGGTGCACGTCGCCGAGGGCCACAATCAATGACTTTGTGAGCGACGGCTCCAAACTTCGCGCAATAAACCATATCGCGACGCCGTTGGGAAATCGACAATGGTTAAATGGGTGCGTTCGGTGCCGAACTGCGGGCTCTTCGTCGATAGGGCTGCTTGACTGGTGGTGTTTGGGTCACCACAGGGGCGAAGCGACGCGCGCGCATTTCCGCCGCACGACGCTCAAATTCCTCTTTTCGCATCCGAACAGGATGACGTGTGCCGTGCCAACTGCGCAAGTTTACTTGGTCCGGCGCTGCTCCAGGCCTCTCCGAAAAGCTCGGAGTTGCTGCTGGAATCGTGCTTCTCCGCGTTGTCGAATATCCTCTGGGTCTAACTCCTGCAGTTCCTCGTCAGATACGCTCTGAGCGCCGAAAAAGGCATTTAGGATTTCGACCTCCTCATCTGTTGCAATGAACCCGATGTCCACGCCTAGCAAGAAAGCGTTGGCGTACTCGATGTCGTCCAACCCTGCCGCGAAGACTTCGTCGCTAAACATACGATCACTTGCCCGTTCGTAGTGGCGGAACAACTCGCCGATATCGAGAAGGTCCTTCTTGCGACGATGTGGATCGTCCATGAAAGCGATGACCTTGAGTAGGGCGATGACCGGCGGAGGGACTACCCGGTATTGGATTCCTTCAGCGAATGTGAACGACAACGCCCGGACAAAGACATGCTCGAAACCCACGAGGCTCATTTCGAAATCGCTCTTGGGCCAAGTAATCCGTCTCGCTTGGCGAAGTTGGGGACCGGCCGGCAGTAAATCTATAATCGAGCCACTCGGCCCGCGCCAGCGGTGCTCTCTGCGCGCCTCCTGAATCCAGCCAAGAGTCCTAAGTTCATCGGCGAACGCTGTAAAGGCTTCCAGATCCAATGCCAGGGCGAGGTCGATGTCTCTTGTGAACCGACCGATGTTCATGAAACAAAGAAGGGCGGCTGCCCCGATGATCACGATATCCGCTTTGAATCGGTCGGCAATCGCGTGAAGTTGGGCGAGATCCTCTAATTGGGCCGGTGTTAGCATAATCCTCTATAGCGACAACTCTTGCTGAAGCTCTCGGGCGGCCTCGTGTGCACGCGGATCGTTGCTATTCAATAGCTCGGCACAAATCAGCCACGGCGGTGCCAGCATCCGATTGTCGCGCTCTTGCCAAAACACCACTTCTCCGAACGCCCGCAACAAAGTCACCGGCCCATCAGTGTCGGGCAGAAGTCGAAGATCCTGCGCTACATGGCGGGAGGAGGGTTCGATAAATAATGGCACGTCTGGCCCTCGATAGAAGTGTTGCAGGAGATCCACGGCTGGCCCGCCGGTGAGCGCATATCTGATTCCCGGAGGAACGCTTTTGCGAAGACGATTCAGAAACAGTTCCGCAGTCTTTTCGGCGGATCGAAATCTGCCAACGACGAGTTTTGG
>Ga0302326_10028702_pt1 | contig 11189 bp, 3 predicted proteins | sample Palsa_T0_3_FD_202264 | JGI IMG/M metagenome (GOLD analysis project Ga0302326, IMG submission 202264) | Peat permafrost microbial communities from Stordalen Mire near Abisko, Sweden - Palsa_T0_3 | ecosystem: Environmental > Terrestrial > Soil > Palsa > Peat permafrost | place: Sweden: Abisko...
TGGAGTGGAATCGGTGGAGTTTCCGACGGAAGGGACCCGCACTGCGTTCGCTCTGTTTTATCCGGCTTTCAATCCGGACTACCAACCGCCGGAAGGAGATCTGCCGCCGCTCGTCGTGACTTGCCACGGCGGCCCCACAGCGGCGGCATCGAGTACGCTCGACCTGCGCGTGCAGTATTGGACCAGCCGGGGCATCTCCGTTTTGGACGTGAATTATGGCGGCAGTACCGGCTTCGGCCGCGCCTACCGGCTGCGCCTGGACGGCAATTGGGGCATCGTGGATGTCGACGACTGCGTCAACGGCGCGCGCCATATGGCCAACCTGGGCCGGGTTGACGGATCGCGTTGCGCGATCACCGGCGGCAGTGCGGGCGGCTTCACGACTCTTGCCGCCCTGACCTTCCGGGATTATTTTCGCGGGGGCGGCAGCCACTACGGTGTGAGCGATCTGGCGGCGCTGGCTCGCGACACGCATAAGTTCGAATCGCGCTATCTGTCCTCTTTGGTGGGTCCGTATCCCGAGCGGGAGGATTTGTATCGCGAACGGTCTCCGATCTTTCATGCTGAGCGGCTATCGGTCCCAGTGATTTTCTTCCAGGGCGAAGAGGACCGGGTCGTGCCGCCAGACCAGGCCGAGACCATGGTGGAGAAACTGCGGCAAAAGGGTCTGCCAGTCGGATACTTCCTGTTTGCAGGCGAGCAGCACGGTTTTCGCAAGGCCGAGAATATCAAGCGAACTCTGGACGCCGAACTTTATTTTTTCGCCGTGAACGTGTTCGGCATCGCGTTGCGCTTCTGAGGAGCAGACGATGAGCGCAAATCACCTGGCCGTAGACGATCTGATTCGCATTCCCGGGGGGGAGTTCCTCATGGGTCAGGCCGACGGGAGGGACGAGGAACGGCCTGTGCACCGAGTGACGTTGGGGGCTTTCCGTATTTGCCGCTATCCGGCGACGAATGCGCATTGGGAGGAATTCCGCAAGGCTGCCGGCCGGGAAAACCTGGCGTACACTCATGAGACTGCGCCGGCGGCGTCGGTGAACTGGTATGACGCCGCGGCGTTCTGTAAATGGCTGTCGGGGCTTTGGGCGATGCATGTGCGGCTGCCGAGCGAGGCAGAGTGGGAGTTCGCGGCGCGAGGGGGCGTGGAGCAGCAGAGTTATCCTTGGGGACCGGAGGCGCGCGCGTATGAGGTATCGCGCTGGCGCGATGGGCCGGAGCCGGTGGGGCTCGACGAAGCAAACGGCTACGGGCTCTTCGATATGTGCCAGAACGTGCACGAATGGTGCTCGGACTGGTACGACCCCGGATATTACGCGATTTCGCCGGCGGAAAATCCGGCGGGCCCGGAGCATGGCAAGCGCAGGAGCTCGCGGGGCGGGGCTTGGCGGCATCATATTAAATGCTCGCGATGTGCGGCGCGGAGTAGCATTCCACCGGAATTCCGGTATGCGGATTATGGATTTCGGGTGGCGGCGGATGGGTGAGGCTCCTATGACTTCCGCGAACGCATCTGGCCGGTTTAAAACCACCTTTCATCCACAATTGACGGCCGTATCGCGCAGCGGTTTCGGATATACGATGGGTTGAGCATGGACGAGGAGAAGACAGCGGCTTTCCGAACATTGCAGGGCACTGAGCGAAGGCTGTTGGAAGCGCTACTCGAGCATCACCCGTTCGATGGACGGGACCAACTCCGCGAGCAGTTAGAGTCGACGACGGCACGGCTAATTCCGGAGCACCACGACAACTACGGCAGCGTCGAACTGCACGTTTCGAATGGACCTCCTTCTAAAGGCCGATACCGAGTTCCAGTCGAAGGGCAATATCTCGATGACGACGGAATCCCCGTGTGGCTCCTGCTCCACATAAATCGCGAAGGGTTCATGTGTGAACTCGAAATTGTTCGGGCAGATGGCAAGCCCCTGATTTCGACTCCACCACCCGAGCGCTTTGAAATTTACTGAGAACCCGGGCCGGTGTGGCGGGCCGCTTCAACAAAAGCCTAACGGGAACAACCTCCATGCCCGCGTCTCGCGAAGCGACCAACAGACCATCCTGCTTGCAGATCCACGTCCTGCGGGAATACCTCGTCCCGTAGGCTGGACGATAGCTCTTCAGCCTAGAAACCGCGGTTGACTGCCGATGATCCCGGCAAGTGCTAGCTATTAGCTAAGCTAGAACTCTACAGACCTTCAGCTGCGGCGCGTTTCACCCGACGGGTTACAAAATGCTGAGGCCGCAAATATTTGCGGCAGCAAAAGAAGACTCATTGTATGGTATTTCAATGATGGCTCTAGGACGTCTGTAAATCGCTGATTCTGGTAGGCCCGGCTGGACTCGAACCAGCGACCCTCAGCTTAGAAGGCTGATGCTCTATCCACCTGAGCTACGGGCCCGCACATTCGTTATTCTAACGCAGCCGTTTCCTACGACGCCGAACAGCTCTGCCCCATCGCCGCGTTGGTGACAATCTGCAGATCCACGATGTCCACTCTTCCATCGCCATTCAGGTCGTTCGCCGGACCCTTGATGCCCAGCGCTTGATTGATGATCGCCTGGACGTCCGCCACCGACGGTTTGCTGTCCAGCGTGACCGCGCACGCGCTCACAATTGGCGTAGGATCTTTCGCCGCGATCGTCGGCGAGCCACCGCCCGATAAGCTGACCCCGTTGGCCGACGCCGATGGCCCGTTGAAAGGCACGCTCAAAGCGATCACTATGGTGGAACTCGCCCCGGGGTTCAGCACCGTGTCGGTGGTGCAGGAAGCGCTTGCCACTGTGCATGTCCACATCGGTCCGCCATTCAGCCCGGCCAGCGTCAGTCCCGCCGGCACCGATTCCGTCACCGTAATCGTTCCCGAAGTCGGCCCAGCATTCGCACCGTTTGCCACGGTCACGTTGTAGACCGCGTTCTGCCCCTGTACGAACGTGCCCACCGGAGTTTCGGTAATCGTCAAAGCCGGAGCCTTGCCGTTCGTCAACGAGAAACTGGCTGTCGCCGAGACGCCTGCGACGCTCGCCGTTACGGAGTACGCGCCGCCCGTGGAGTTTGCCGTGAAGGTGAGTGCGGAGGCCAACCCCGATGCGTTGGTGGCCGTCGTGTAAGTAGCAAGCCCATTGGCGAACGAGCCGCTCGCCCCGCTTACCGGCGCAGTGAAAGTTACCGCAGCATTCGCAACCACGTTGCCGCCGGCGTCCTTCACCAGAGCCTGCAATGGGCTGGTAAAAGCTGTTCCCATGGCGGCGTTCTGGCCCGACCCGCCGGCAACCGAAATGCTCGCCGCCGTTCCGGCCGACACCGTCAGCGCGAAGCTGTTCGACGCCACGCCGCTCAACGCCGCGGTGATATTCGTCTGCCCCGCTGATACGGCGCTCGCCACGCCGGTCGCGCTCATGCTCGCTACAGCCGGCGCGCTCGACGTCCAGGTCGCCTGGTTGGTCAGGCTGGCCGTCGAGTTGTCGCTATACGTCCCGGTCGCGGTGAATTGTTCGCTGGCGCCGGAGGCGAGGGACCCGCTGCTCGCCCCAATGTCGATGGACGAAAGTACGATGCCGGTGCCGGTGAGTGCCACTGCCTGCGCACTGCCCGGGACATTCCCGCTGTTGTCGACGATAGCCACTTGCGCTTTATTGTGGAGTCCCTGTGATGCCGGCGCGAAAGCCACATCGAGTGTGCACGAACTTCCCGTACCGAGAGTTGCCGGCGAGATCGGGCACGGGTGAGCCGCGTCGGCGGTGTATTGATAATTGCCGGAGTCACTGCCCGTCACCGCAATCGAGGCGATGGTGAGGGGCATGTTGCCGTTGTTCTGCAGAGTGAAGGTCTGGACCGCGCCGGACTTTCCCACGATGGTGTTGGCGAAACTCAAAATGCTGACGCTGGTGACGGCGGTTCCGGCGGTGATCGTGAAGCTCTGGTTCACGGCGGCGGCCGCCGAATAATTAGCGCTGCCCGCCTGTGTCGCCTGGATTGTGCAGGTGCCGATGGCGGCCAAGTTCACGGTTGTTAGCGAGACGGTGCAGGCCGGGGTGGTGAGCGACGTGAACACCACCTGCAAACCCGAAGATGCCGTGGCGCTCAGGCTGAAAGGCGCCGTTCCAAGCGATTGGTTCGATAGCGCCGCGAATGTGATGGTCTGGCTTGCCGGAGTGACCGTAAAGCTCTGAATGACCGCCGGGGCGGCGGAATAGCTCGCATTACCGGCTTGCGTGGCCTGGATCGTGCAGGTGCCGGTGGTTATTATCGTTACCGTCTTGCCTGACACGCTACAAAGCGGTGAGGCTAGGGAAGTGAACGTGACCGGGAGTCCGGAGGATGCCGTCGCGCTGAGGCTGACGGGCGCCGTGCCATACGCCTGGTTGGCGAGCGCGCCGAAGGAGATCGTCTGACTCTCCGGCGTCACCGTGAACGTCTGGTTCACAGACGCCGCCGCGGCATAGTTCGTGTTGCCCGCCTGCGTCGCCTGAATAGTGCAGGCGCCGGCCGCGGCGAGGGTCACCGTCGAGCCCGTTACCGTGCACACCGAAGCCGTCTGCGAGGTGAAGCTCACAGTCAAGCCCGAACTCGCGGTGGCGCTCACTGTAAACGGCGCGCTGCCATACACCTTATTGGCCAACGCCCCAAACGTGATGGTCTGGCTTTCCTGCGTCACCGAAAAACTCTGATTGACCGAGGGCGCCGCGGAATAGGTTGCATTCCCCGCCTGCGTCGCCTGAATGGTGCAGGCGCCGGCCGCGGCGAGGGTCACCGTCGAGCCCGTTACCGTGCACACCGAAGCCGTCTGCGAGGTGAAGCTCACAGTCAAGCCCGAACTCGCGGTGGCGCTCACTGTAAACGGCGCGCTGCCATACACCTTATTGGCCAATGAACCGAACGCGATGGTCTGGCTTTCCAGCGTCACCGAAAAGCTCTGATTGACCTGTGGCGCCGCGGAACAGTTGCCATTCCCCGCCTGCATCGCTTGGATCGTGCACGTGCCGGCCGACACCAGCGTAACTGTCGATCCCAATACCGTACAGACCCCTGTGGTTTGCGAGTTAAAGCTCACGGCCAATCCGGAAGTACTTGTCGCGCTTACCGTGAACGGCGCGGTTCCCAGTGCCACATTCGGCAATGAACCGAACGTGATGGTCTGGCTTTCCAGCGTCACCGAAAAGCTCTGATTGCCCGATGGAGCCGCGGAATAGTTGCCGTTCCCCGCCTGCGTCGCCTGGATCGTGCACGTGCCGACCGACACCAGCGTAACTGTCGGTCCCAATAACGTACAGACCCCGCTGGTTAGCGAGTTGAAGCTCGCGGCCAAGCCGGAAGTACTTGTCGCGCTCAGCGTGAACGGCGCGGTTCCTAGCGCCACATTCGGCAATGAACCGAAATTGATAGTCTGACTTTCCTTGGTTACCGTGAAGCTCTGATTGACCGAGGGCGCCGCGGAATAAACCGCATTTCCCGCCTGCGTTGCCTGGATCGTGCAGCCGCCGGCCGAAACCAGCGTAACTATCGATCCCGATACCGTGCAGACCCCGGTGTTCTGCGCGTTGAAGCTCACGGCCAACCCGGAAGTACTTGTCGCGCTCAGGGGAAACGGCGCGCTGCCATACATAACATTCGCCAATGTCCCAAACGCGATGGTCTGACTTTCCTGCGTAACCGTGAAGCTTTGATTCACCGATGGCGCAGCAGTATAGACTGCACTTCCCGCCTGTGTCGCCTGAATCGTGCACATGCCGGCACCGGCGAGCGTAATGGTCGATCCCGAAACCGTGCAGACCCCCGGCGTCTGCGAGTTGAAACTCACGGTCAACCCGGAAGTACTTGTTGCGCTCACCGTGAACGGCGCGGTTCCCAGTGCCACATTCGGCAACGCCCCAAAATTGATGGTCTGACTGCACTGAACGGTGGTAGTGGCCGATGCCTGCACCGTACTGGCATCACTGGCGGCCACCGAAGCAGTGTTTGCATACACTCCGCAACTGGACGCCGTGGTGGCGCTAGCGATGTGGACGGAGGCGCTCCCGCCTGATGCCAGGCTGCCGAAGCTGCAGCCCAGAGTGCCGTTCGCAATCGAGCAGGTCCCCGTGCCTGTGTATGCCGGACTGATGCTCCAGTTGATGCCGGCGCCCTGCGGCAGTACATCGGTGAGCGCCGCTGAGGACGCCGCACCCGTGCCGCTATTGGTCACCGACAGTGTGTACCCGATGGAACTTCCCGCCGCCACCGTGGCCGCATCCGCCGTCTTCGTGATACCGAGATTGGTTTTCTGGGTGAATAGACTCGATACTTCCGAGGCGGTCAAGGCCCGGTTGTAGAGGCGTAATCCATAGAGCGCGCCGTTCCACACCACGCCACTGCTCCAACTCCTGCCGATATCCAAAGGCACGGTCGCCGCCGACGGCGTACTGAAGGTATCGTTCGCGATCGCCACCCCATCGATGTAGAGGATACCGGCGGCGCCATCGTAGGTAGCGGTCAGTAAATGCCATCCTGCGGTGATCGTCCCGCCTTGCGCGCAGCCTTCCGTGACGCTCACGAACGCGCAGCTACCGGTATTTCCGGCGCCGCTATTCGCCACCAGCTTGTATAGGGAGCCAGTGGCGTCCGTTCCGAGATAGTATCCAGAGCCGGGCCCCGACTGCACAATCGCGGCCCAGTCGCCCTGGGAGGAACTCGCCGGATTCACCCAGACGGACGCCGAAAACGCGCTCCCAAATGGAATGTTAGGAGTAACCGCCTGGCTGTTGGAGCCGTTAAAACCGGCGGCCGATCCCAGGGGGCCGCTGGTCCACGTAGTGTTGGTGAGAGCGGCATTATAGCCGTTGCCGGACTGATCGTACGCCACCGTTCCGGCGCCCTCGTTAAATGGCCAATACCCGATTAAGCCGCTGTCCAGCGAGACTCCGCTGGAAAACCGAAAGTTGACCAGCGTGGAGATGTTCGTGGTCACGCTCACGCTAGCGGTGCTCACGCTGGTGTACCCGGAAGCCGACGCGGTAACCGTGTAGGTTCCCGCCGGGATTCCGTACGTCGCGTATGTTCCCGCGGGGCCGGTCACGGTCCCGCCAGTATACGTGCCGTTGGTGAAATCGATATGCGCGTTGGGGACCGGAATGCCGTTGGCGTCGGTTACCGTCCCGGTGATGGTCCCCAGTGCGGAGAGAGCGAGGTTCACGTTTACCGTGCCATTGGCGCTCAAGCTCTGGCTGGCGGAGGTCGCGTTGAGGTAGTTCGCCGCTGATGCCGTCAGCGTGTAAGTACCGGCCGGAACATAGAGCGTATAGGCGCCGGAAGAGTTCGTGACCGCCGTGCCCTGAATGAGACCGCTCGACACCGCTTCCACCACCGCACCGGCCACGGCGACGCCATTGTAAGTCACGATACCGGTGAATTCTCCATAAGCGACTCCAAGCTGGATGTTCAGCATGGTATCTGCGCCCGCCACCACCACCGCCTGCACCTCCACTGGAGAGTAGTTCGCTTGCGTGACGCCGACCGTGTAGGCGCCCGGGCTCAGATTGAGCCGGAACAATCCGCTGGCTTCGCCGGTGGATGGATCGGTGGCCGTGGTGAACGACTGGTTGCCCGCGGTCACCGTCGCGTTGTTGATGGGGTTACCGTACAGGTCGGTCACCTGGCCGGTGATACTGCCTTGGGTGAAGGGGCCCACCGCTCCGCCCAGCGCCGCGGCGGCGTCGATCACGCCATATCCGCTGTACTGATTCCACCCCGCGTGGGGCGATTGCGCGGTCTGCTGAATGCGCTGCGCCACAGCCGCCACCGAGATACCGGGGTTGGCGGCGAATAATAATCCGGCTAGCGCAGCGACGTGCGGCGTCGCCATGGATGTCCCCGACAAAGTGGCGTAGCCGCCCGGATAAGTGGAAAGAATGTTGACCCCTGGTGCCGCTATCTTGACCCAGTTCCCGTAATTGGACCAGCCAGCCACGGTGTTCGTGTTGTCGGTAGCGGCCACGCCTAGCGCGAAATTCGCGTCCCCCGGATAGGTCAATTCGTTTCCAGTCTGGTTCCCGGCGGCGGCCACTACCAGAACATTGTTTTGCCAGGCGGAATTGATTGCCGTCTGCAAGGTCTGCGAGTACCCTGGACCGCCAAGACTCAGGGAAATCACCTGCGCACCCGCGCCGATAGCGTCGTAAATGGCCTGCGCGTTGTAGTAATCGTTTCCCACGCCATTCTGGTTCATGGTCTTGTAGATGATGAGCTCCAACGGGTAGCCGAGAGACGCGACGCCGGTAGCGTTATCGGTGGCCGCCGCCACGATCCCGGCGGTATGCGTGCCATGCCCGTTATCGTCTGCCCAAGGACACGCCGGCGAGCTTACCGTGGTGGGCATCAATGCCTGACTCGAGGCCCAGGAGAACTGGCCGCCCTGGGCCGCATCGGTCGAAGTGCCGCCGGAATTCTTGAAATCCGCGTGGGTGCAATCGGCGCCCGTGTCGATGACGGCCACTTTTACGCGATTGGAAACGGCCGCCGCGGCCGTGAGGTAGTGGTCGGGGAAATAGCTCCAGGCGGCAGTCGCCTGGATCGTTGTCAGTGCCCACTGCTGATTGATGTAGGTGTCGTTAGGGGGCAAGACGGTGGAATTGCGAACTCGGTTGGGTTCCACATAATTCACCAGCGGATGGCTGGCAAGCAGTTTTGAGGCGAGCGCCTGGATGCCCGGTGGAAGCTTGATGAGATAGGTGTTTTGTTCTTTGCTGATGATGCTTGCCGCGGCTTGCGGCAGCAGGGCTTTCAGAATCTGCTGAATGTCCACTCCCAGTTGCAGCCCAATCAACAGTTGATCGGGAACTATCTGTTCATGCGGCCCCGCCAGGAACTCCTTGCCGGCAAACGCGCACTGGCCGGCCGCCAAGAGAAGCAGGATAGTCGCCAGAAACTTTCGGTGAAAACCTAAAATCAGATACATACATCCGAAATGTCGAAGTGTTCTATCGTACGAACTTGTCTCTCAGTTTAGGGAAATAAGTACTGATATTCACAGGACTAGTACTTAACCCAGGGGAACTCCTGGTAATTGGCGCATCAATTGCTGAAGGTTAGCGGGTCGCCTGTTGTTCTTTGGACTGTTTAGCGCATCGGCTCGGCCGCGGTTATCTGTAGCGAAGTGCCGTGTATGCTATAACATGAAGGTGATTCTAGGTCGCAGCATTGCCACCCTCGCGCTTTTCTGGTTAGCGGCGCCTCAAACAGGCCGCGGACCGGCAAGCGTGCCCATCGCGCCCTACAACGCAGGCAGTGAACCGGCTTGCGATCAGTCCAGGCGCGGATCTTTGATCGTGGTTCTCGGCGGCAATGGCCAACCCGACGCCCTGGAAGTCTGTCTGCGCGATGGCGCCGGCCGGTTCGCCTGGACTCCAGCCAGCATCCAGAATCGAAACTCCTTCGCCCACACCCGCATGATTGGGGGCTGCCCGATTTTTCCAGATAACAATGTCTGGAACTCGACCATTGACAAATTGCCGTTGACCGCCGATTCCGCCGGCATCATCCGCACCTACGCGGCCGCACGAATGGGAACCAACCCCGAGTTCCCCATCAACCTTGCCAATTCCAAGACACCCGCCGGCCCCGTTCAATTCGACGCCGCGGGCGAAAGCGATCAGGGCAGATATCCGTTCAACGGAAGCTCCAAAATGGAAAGCCCCCACCGCGAGTCTCCCGTTTCCGACGCGCCTTTTCCGAATAACGATTCGCACGTGCTCGTGATCCAGACCGACGAGTGCAAGCTATACGAAATATTCGGATTGTCCACTGGTAAGCCGCCCTATCGGGCCGGCACGGGAGCCATCTACGACCTCATGTCGAACGCTCTGAGGCCCAACGGCTGGACCTCCGCCGATGCCGCAGGTTTGCCTATCTGGCCAGGCGTTTTGACCTATGCGGAATTGTATGGCGGAGGCGAGATTACCCACATGATCCGCTTCTCCGTCAATCGCAGCAGAAATTCCTACGTGTGGCCGGCCCGCCACTTCGCCAGCCACAACGGCGATGCAGCGCTACCGCCCATGGGGTCCCGTTGGCGCCTGACGGCCGCCACCGACGAAAGCGTTTGCCATCAAGGGGAAAACAACGGCAAGCCTTATCCTCCCGAAATGAAACGCCTGATTCGCGCGCTGAAACACCACGGCATGATTCTGGCGGATAACGGGGGGGCCATCCGCATCTCCACCGATACCGACTCACGCTGGGGGGCACAGGGCTCTAACAGCAGCGCGGAGTATGTCTTGCAGGGCTGGACGCATTGCCTTACCGGGAGGGATTTCGAGGTTGTGGACGCCTCGCTCCTAATGGTCAATCCCGATTCCGCCGAAGTGTCGGGACAGTAATTGGTGGGGCGGACGCTAGGCAATTCTGCTTCCCGAACGGCTCGGCGTGTGTAGCGCGGCCTGCCGCCCTGAGCGGCGGGACAAAGTCCACAGCGACCGGAGGCGATTCCCCCATTAACTTAACTGCTTTATAATCTTTGGTGCGGAGAGGGGGACTTGAACCCCCACGAGATTGCTCCCGCTAGCACCTCAAGCTAGTGCGTCTGCCAATTCCGCCACCTCCGCGTTTTAAATCAATAACTTAGAGACGCCTTTTTAGACATCAAAGCCGAGTTGCCTCGTTGTCGTCTCAAAGTGGCTTCGTTACATATTATACCTATCGAGCGCCACTGGTGCTGATCTGACGATAAAGTGCAAATCCGAACAGAGGGAGGAACGTCACTGGCGTCACGGTGGGGAGGACGCCCGGGGGGCTGCCCGAACATCCTCCTTCGATGGGAAGCGCCACCCATCTGGTTCAGATCTTCGATAACGCCGCCAATCCCGCGACTTACAATCGCTGGTGGGACGCACACGCCGCCGCTACCTGGAGCCATGTTTTCGGTCCTTCGCTGGCCAACGAACTGCGGGCCGGTATGGTGCAGGAGGACAACTTCGGCGCCCATGTTGCTCGGCAGGCCGTCGATAATGATCGGGTTCGTGTCCGGGCGTCCCCCGGCCAGGCTGATGTTGTTGATGTTGCTGTAACTCGAAGCTGGATCCGGACATGCCCGGATAGATTTTGAGCATGAGAAACGCGTACCCGCTCTCCGGCAGGTCGACCAGGTCGTCGCTCCCCCGGGTGGGTTCCAACGTCGGGATTGACTCTATTGATATCCAGAGCGGTGTCAGTCAACGTC
>Ga0302326_10028706_pt1 | contig 11188 bp, 9 predicted proteins | sample Palsa_T0_3_FD_202264 | JGI IMG/M metagenome (GOLD analysis project Ga0302326, IMG submission 202264) | Peat permafrost microbial communities from Stordalen Mire near Abisko, Sweden - Palsa_T0_3 | ecosystem: Environmental > Terrestrial > Soil > Palsa > Peat permafrost | place: Sweden: Abisko...
GTCCGACACGCCGATATAGCGAACCTTGCCGGCCGCAACGAGGTCGTCGAGTGCGGCCATCGTTTCCTCGATGGGGGTGTTGGCGTCCCAGATGTGCAGCCAGTACAGGTCGATGTAGTCGGTCTGCAACCGCCGTAGCGAGTTTTCGCAGGCGTTGATCAACGATTTGCGGCCCGAGCCGCCACCGTTGGGATCGCCCGGATACAAGTTGCCGCTGAACTTGGTCGCGATTACCAGACGGTCGCGTCGGGCGGCGTGGCGGCCGATGTGGTCGCCGAGGATCTTCTCGGAGTGGCTGCGGGTGTAGAAGTTGGCTGTGTCGATGAAGTTCCCACCGAGTTCGGTGTACCGATCGATGATCTGTTGGGACTCTTCGACACTGGTACCCCAGCCGAGGTCGTCGCCGAACGTCATGGCGCCCAGGCACAGGGGGCTGACGCGAAGGCCGGACCGTCCGAGTGTCACGTATTGATCCAGAGGCATGATGGCGGCTTTCTGGTAGATTGTTCGATCATGCGTTTGTTCACATCTAAACTAGTTCATACCTGAACGATCTGGCAAGTCGATGTCTGCGGTTGATGCGGCCAAGATCTGGTCCCTGAATTACCGGGTGCTGTTGTCGGTCATCTCCTGCGCGGAGGACGAGATCTGCTCATTGGGCCTGGAGTCGAAGGAGTTGTTCCTGCTCGCCGAGATCGAGGAGCACCCCTACCCAGCCGAACTGGCGACGACGTTGAACATGCCCAAGGCGACGGTCACCGTGTACCTCAAACGGCTGGAGGCGGCGGGCTTCGTGCGTCGCGAGATCGATCCGTCCGATCTCCGGCGCCATCGCCTGCTATTGACCGCGACCGGGCGCAAAGCCGCCGCGGGCGGCATGTCGGCGCTGTCCGGGGAGTTCACCAAGCGTCTCGGGCGTCTCACTGCCACGCAGCAGAAGGAACTGAAAAACTTGCTCGAAAAAATCATCTGACTGTCATTTCGCGGCACGCATCGTCACCCCGCTAGAGTGACGTTTCGTGCGCGTTCTGGTGATTGGCTCCGGTGCCCGCGAACATGCCCTCTTGCTGGCGTTGCGCGCCGATCCACAGGTCGAGGCGCTGGCCATCGCTCCCGGCAATGCCGGCACGGCGGCAATAGCCGATCAGCACGACGTCGATATCACCTCTAGCGCCGACGTCGTCGCGTTGGCCCGCGAGATCCGGGCCGACCTGGTGGTTATCGGTCCCGAGGTACCGCTGGTGCTCGGGGTGGCCGACGCCGTCCGCGACGCCGGGATCGCCTGCTTCGGGCCCAGCAAGGCAGCGGCCGAGATCGAAGGATCCAAAGCGTTCGCCAAAGACGTGATGGTGGCAGCCGGTGTGCGCACCGCTTCCAGTGAGATCGTTGACAGCCCAGCATGTTTGGATGCAGCGCTGGACCGGTTCGGGCCGCCCGCCGGCGACCCCGCCTGGGTGGTGAAAGACGACCGATTAGCCGCCGGCAAGGGTGTGGTGGTCACGCCGGACCGCGACGTGGCCCGCGCGCATGCCGCAGGACTGCTCGAATCCGGGCATCCGGTGCTGCTGGAGTCTTTCCTCGACGGCCCAGAGGTGTCGCTGTTCTGCGTCGTCGACGGCGAGACCGTGGTGCCGCTGCTGGCGGCGCAGGACTTCAAGCGCGTCGGCATCGGCGACACCGGACCCAACACCGGAGGCATGGGTGCCTACGCGCCGCTGCCGTGGCTTCCGGCTGACGTCTACCGCGCCATGGTCAGCAAGATCGTGGAACCCGTTGCCGCCGAGATGGTCCGGCGCGGCGCCAGTTTCTCCGGGCTGCTTTACGCCGGCTTGGCGATCACCGCCAACGGGCCTGCCGTCATCGAATTCAACTGCCGATTCGGCGATCCGGAGACACAGTCGGTGCTCGCGCTGCTCGACTCACCACTTGGCCAGCTGCTCAACGCCGCGGCGACCGGCACGCTGGCAAGCTTGGGTGAGTTGAAGTGGCGCGACGGCGCGGCCGTGACGGTGGTGCTGGCCGCGGAGCACTATCCAGGCAAGCCGCGGGTTGGCGACGCGATCGTCGGCTCGGAGGGTGACGGCGTTCTGCATGCCGGAACCACTCGACGCGACGACGGTGCGATCGTGTCGTCGGGCGGCCGCGTCCTGTCGGTGGTGGGCACCGGACCCGATTTGGCCGCGGCCCGTTCAGCCGCCTACGAGATCCTCGGATCAATTCGGTTGCCCGGGAGCCACTTTCGTACCGACATCGGCCTGGCGGCCGCCGAAGACAGGATTCGTATCTAGAAACCGGCCGCCTGGCCGTCGCGGCGCGGATCGCTGACTGCGAGGTATCCGTCGTCGAGCCGCCAAATCGCTTGGCAGCTCCCGAACTGGTTGTAGTCGTCGGTGGCGATCAGTTGATGGCCGCGCCGCTGCAACTCGTCCAGCGTGGACGTTGGAAAACCGTTCTCGCAGCACACCTCCAACCCCTGTGCCCAGCGGAAGCGCGGGCCATCGCAGGCCGCCTGCGGATTCTGGCCGTGGTCGACGATGCGCCCCACCACCTGCACGTGACCCTGCGGTTGCATGGGGCCGCCCATCACCCCGAAGCTCATCACCGCAGCGCCGTCCTTGGCCAGAAAACCCGGGATGATGGTGTGGTACGGCCGCTTACCGGGTCCTACTTGGTTCGGATGCCCTTGTTGCACAGCAAAATCCGCGCCGCGGTTTTGCAGAGCGATCCCGGTGCCGGGCACCACGACGCCTGAGCCGAAACCCATGTAGTTCGACTGGATCATCGACACCATGATTCCCGAGGCGTCCGCGGCGGTGAGATACACCGTGCCTCCACGCGGTGTACCGGCAGAGACCGTCCTGGCTCGGTCACGATCGATCAGCGTCGCGCGCTCGCGCAGGTAATCCTTATCGAGGAGGCGCTCCGGGCTCACCGTCATGTGTTCGATGTCGGACACGTAGGCCTGCGCGTCGGCGAACGCGAGCTTCACCGCTTCGATCTGCAGATGCACACTGTCGGCGGAATCCACTGGAAGCGCGGCCATGTCGAACCGCTCGAGAATTCCAAGGGCGATCAACGCGACGATGCCCTGGCCGTTGGGCGGAATCTCGTGCACCGTGTACCCGCGGTAGTCCCCAGAGATCGTGCCGACCCAGTCAGCGCGATGCGCCGCGAGATCGCCGGCTCGCATGGCACCCCCGTTGGCTGACGAGTGGGCTTCGAGTTTGGCCGCCAGTTCTCCGCGGTAGAACGTCTCGCCCTTGGTTGCGGCGATCGCCTCGAGCGTTGTGGCGTGGTCGGGCAATGTGACCAGTTCACCGGGCCTCGGTGCTCGCCCGCCGGGCATGAAGGTCTCGGCAAATCCGGGCTGCGACTCGAACAGCGGCACCTGGGCTGCCCACTGCTCTGCGATCGTCGGCGAGAGTAGAAAGCCGTTGCGGGCATAGGTGATTGCCGGCTGAAAGAGCCTGTCGAACGGAAGCTTCCCGAATTTCGTGTGCAGCTCGACCCACGCCGATACCGCACCGGGGACCGTGACCGAGTTCCAGCCGAGCAGAGGAACTCCGTTGTCGCCGAAGTACTCTGGGGTCCATGCGGCGGGCGAACGGCCCGACGCGTTCAGACCATGCAGTTCCCGCCCGTCCCACACGATGGCGAAAGCGTCCGACCCGATGCCGTTGGACACCGGCTCCACCACCGTCAACGCAATCGCGGTGGCCACCGCCGCGTCGACCGCGCTGCCGCCGTCGGCGAGCATCCGAAGACCGGCCTGCGCGGCGAGGGGTTGCGAGGTGCACACCACGTTGGTCGCCAGAACGGGCTTGCGTGGCCACGCGTAAGGCAGTTCCCATCCGAACGGCTGCACCGGCACAGTGTCTCAGCGCGCTCTGACGTCGGCAAGCACCCGATATCGTCGCCGCTACGGTAGCTGATACTATTTACGCTTCTCGCCTCATTTGTAAACCCGCAAGCAGCTCAATCAAAGGTTGACCACATGCCCAAGCCCGTCATCGTCAGCGCAGTCCGGACCGCAATCGGGACATCGTTCAAGGGCTCGCTGGTCAACACCACGCCCGAATTTCTCGCCACCACGATCCTGCAAGAAGCCGTCCGGCGGTCCGGGGTCGACGTCGCCGATATCGGCGACGTGATCTTCGCCGAATCCCATTACGGCGGAGGCGATATGGCCCGCTACGCCACTGCTGCGTCTGGCATGACGTCGGTTCCGGGTCAGGCGGTCAACCGGCACTGCGCGGGTAGCCTCACCGCCGTCGCCAACGCGGCAGCACAGATCGGCTCCGGAGCCGAGAAGGTCGTCGTCGGTGGCGGCGTGCAGTCGCTGTCGATGACTCCGATGATGAACTGGCGTATTCCCGGTCCGACCCTGGAATTCGAAGAGCGGTGGATTCCGCCAACCCATGTGGAGACCCCCGATGCGCCGGGCCGCGACATGTCGATCACGGTCGGGTGGAACACCGCGCAGGCTGTCGGAATCAGCCGCGAAGAGATGGATGCCTGGGCATTTCGTTCACACCAGCGTGCGATCGGAGCGATCGACAGCGGCGCCTTCGTGGATGAGATCGTCCCGTTGAAGATTAGAGGTCTCGACGACGCGCTGGTGGAGTTCAGCGTCGACGAACATCCGCGTCGCGAAACCAGCCTCGAGAAGCTCGCGTCGCTGAAGGTGCTGCACCCGGAGATCGAGGGATTCTCCATCACCGCAGGCAACAGCAGCGGAACCAATGACGCCGCGGCCGCATTGACCCTGGCCGACCTGGACTTCGCCCGATCTGCCGGGCTGAAGGTGCTGGGCTCGGTCAAGGCCTGGGCCTCGGCCGCCGTCGAGCCGAAGGACACCGGTCTGGGCGCCGTGAAGGTGATCGGCAAAGTCCTGGACCGGGCCGGGCTGGCGCCCGGCGACGTCACGCTGTGGGAGATCAATGAGGCGTTCGCATCGGTGCCGATCGCCGCGTGCCGCGAGTACGGCCTCGACGAGGACCTGGTCAACATCTACGGCAGCGGATGCAGCTTGGGCCACCCCATCGCCGCCAGCGGCGCACGGATGCTGACCACGCTGGTGTACGAACTGGGCCGTCGCGGCGGCGGGATCGGTGTGGCGGCGATGTGCGCCGGCGGCGGCCAGGGCGGCGCCGTCGTGATCGAGGTCTAGCGCGTACGACCTTCGTCGATCAGCCGGCTGGCGTGATCGAGAATGCAATTCAGGCCGTACTCGAAGTTGATGTCGTCGGCGACGCCGATACGGTGACCTTTCTCGGTCAGCTTCGCGATCAGCGGCATGGTCTCGGGGTCGATGACCGAGCTCCCGCCGCGGCGATACGGTTCGGCTCCGCCGGATTTGTCTTGCAGCCGTTCCAGGACCGCCGCTCCCTGGGTGTGCACAGAGATGCTGGCGTAGGTGTCGAACGCGTCTTCGGGTGCCAGGCCCGCCTCGACCAATGTGGCGACCGCCTTCTCCAGCTTCTGGAACGCCGCGAGCGTCGCCTCGCGGCCGAAGGTGCCGCGGATAAGGATCAGGTCGCACAGAATCGGGTTGTCCCGAAACGTCTGTCGCATCTTTCGCGCGTGATTCCGCAGCGAGTCCTGCCAGTCTTGGCCTTCGACAAAGGGTGTCGCGAAGTCGTACTGGCCCAGCGCGCGGTCGGTCATCGCGTTGAGCAGATCGTCCTTTTTCCGGAAGTACCAGTAGATGCTCGTCACACCGACGTCGAGATGCTTGGCCAACAGCGGCATGCTCAAGCCGTCGACCGAGACTTCCGCGGCGACGTCGAATGCGCCGTTGATGATTTCGTCGACGCTGATCGATCCGCGTTCACGTCGCTGCCGCTTGTCCGCGACGGCTTGCCTCGCCAATTCGGGTAACCTCCGTGCACTCAGAGCGCGCGCTGCCGCGCGCTATCGTCTCGAATATCGTAAGCCTTCTGGTAGGGGCTGCGGTCGAGAAGGGCAGCGGTGCTACGCAGTCAGCAGCGGCGCCATCCAGGTCAATTCGGCCGGTAGCTGCGCGCTCCAGAACGACGCGTCGTGGCCGCCCGGGGAAAACCCGCCCGCCGGCGGGCTGGGCAACTGAGCGACGAACTGCTTGGTTGCGTTATAGAACGGATCGCTGTTACCGCAATCCACGCGAACCGGGATGGACGCCAGCGCGGGCATTCCGAACACCGAGTTAGCCAAGAAATCGTCGGAGCCGTCGAACGCGCCCGGGGCGGCCGCTCCCGACGACATCCACAGCGCGGGGCTCACCGCGCAGATCGCCGCGGTGCGGCCCGCACCGAGCCGGCCGCCAAGCAACAAGGCGGCGTAACCGCCCATCGACCAGCCCAGAAACCCGACCCGGGAGGTGTCGAGGCCCTGGCCGTTCAGCATCGGGATCAGCTCGTTCAACACCATTGCGCCGCTGTCTTCGCCGGAAGCCCTTTTGTGCCAATAACTTCCGCCACCGTCGACAGCCACTACCGCGAACGGAGGCAAGCCGGCGGCGACGGCCTGGGCCAGCCCCTGTTCGACGCCGCCCTCCATGACGGTGGCCGCGCTACTGCCCTTGCCGTGCAGCGCGATCACCGGTCGCAGCAGTTTGGTCTGTCCGGGTGGTCGTGCGATGGCCCAGTTGGTGGCCACGCCACCGCGCGCCGCGGACACGAACGAACCGGTCACCATCGTCGGCGCGGCCGCGGGCGCGGGCGCTGGCTCCAGCGGCGGGTGCGGCGCCAGCGGAATCCCGGTGCCGGTCATGACTACCGGCGTTGCGACCGGAGGACGGCCGGAAAGCAAGCGGTCCATCGCATAGGCACCGAGCGCCCCCGCCGCAGCCCCGCCGCCAAGGCGCAACACGGCGCGACGACTGATCTCCGGCATGCGGGTCATCATAAAGCGCCGCGTATCGTCCCCTCGCCGCTGCGCGACTCAGGGGTGTTTGCCCGAAAGCACAATGCGGCACCAGCCTGGCTGGCACCATGTCCTAGGTGACTGCAGCCGTGGCTCCCGAGGGAGCCTTCGCTCCCCAGGTAGCTGTCGCTGCCAAGCAGATTGTTGCTCCGCCGGCCGTTGCCACCGCGCCGGCTGTTGTCGCTGCGCCCGCTGCAGTTGCGCCGAAGGCGGTTTCCGCTCCCAAAGGCGCCGTCACACCCAAGGGCGAACGTCGCCGGTATGCGCTGGTCAGCGCGGCCGCCGAGCTGCTGTGTGAAGGCGGATTCGAGGCGGTCCGGCACCGCGCCGTGGCGCGCCGCGCAGGTCTTCCGCTGGCGTCAACCACCTATTACTTCTCCAGCCTCGACGATCTGATTGCCAGCGCGGTGGCTCATATCGGGTTGCTGGAGGTCGCGCAGCTGCGTGCGCAGGTGGCCACACTGTCGCGTCGGCGCCGCAGCGCCGATACCACTGCGGACCTGCTGGTCGACCTGCTCGTCGGCAGCGAATCCGAAACGCGCCTGACCGAACAGCTGATTTCGCGCTACGAGCGGCACATCGCCTGTGCCCGCCTTCCCGGATTGCGCGAAATCCAGCGCCGTAGCCTGCGCCAGCGGGTCGACGCCGTCGCCGAGGTCATCGACCGGTCGGGACGCTCGGTGCGTCCCGAGCTCGTCTCGGCCTTGATCTGCACGGTTGACGGCGCAGTGGTTTCCGCCTTGGTCGACGACCGCCAGGATCCACGCACTGTCGCGCGGTCGACTGTGATTGATGTCATTGACGCGGTGGCGCCGTTTGACCGGCGACCCGTGCACGTGTGATTCCGGCTCAGCTGAATTAGCTTTTCACACCAGTCTTTAACGCAATATTGCGTGCTCTCGCAGCGACTTGATCGGCGCCGAGTCACGCTAGCCGTCGAGCTGCCGGCGGATCGCGGTCAACCCGCGCTGCGCTTCGTCGAGAAGTGCAGCGACGTGAGCCACCCGCGCACGTAGGTCGTCGTTGTCTGGCTGCGGCGCAGACCGACGACGGCGGGCAGGCGCTGCATCGGGCGGCAGCGTCGGCGTGACGATATAACCGGTCGCGAAATCGCCGTACAACGTCACGTCCTCTGGGCGGTGATACCAAAAAAGCGCAACGTATGCGCACACCACCGCGTCGACCGGGTCCTCGTCGCGGTCGAGTTGTACCGGCCGGGTCGCCGCCTCGACTCGCTTGCGAAGCTCCACCCAGGACACGTTGTGGTTCACCCGCAGTCGGGGCGACGCTTTGTCGAGGCCCTCGATCAGCGTCATCAATTGCAGCAGCTCATGCTGACGGGCCTCGAAGATTCCCTTCTTGTACTTAAGGGTTTTCTCCAGACCGAACAACGCGACGGTCGCCGGATGCGGATACACCTCGATCGCCCGCCGGGTCGAAGTCGACGCGGGATTCATGTCGAGGGTGAGTGCGCTCGCGATCCGCGCGCCCCGAGGACTCTTGAACGCGGGGTTCTCGGTGTTCGCCGGATGGGCGCCCGCCTCGAACGCGTGGAAGTCGCGGTTGAGCGCCGTCTCGCATGGCCGGGCTCCGGTTGGGTTCCGCACGATCAGCGGGGCGTCGATGGCCACCAGGCAGTCGTCGCTGACGTACCGCTCCACCGCGGCTTCGATGCTTTCATCGTCGTGCCCGGCGCCGACGTGCAGCAGCCGGCCGTCGGAGTCGACGACGGCGATACCCGTGTTGTTCTTCTCACCCCAGGCCAGATCGAGCCCGACAAAGTGCATGAGCCTCACTGTGCCTGATCCGCGCCCGGCGCGGCGCCGTTAAGCTGTGTGTTTGTGACAATCCCGAACGTCCTGGCCAACCGTTACGCCAGCGCCGAGATGGTGGCGATCTGGTCGCCGGAGGCCAAGATCGTCGCCGAGCGGCGGCTCTGGCTGGCGGTGCTGCGGGCGCAGGCGGAATTGGGTGTCGAGGTCCCCGACGCGGCGATCGCCGACTACGAACGGGTTCTCGACGACGTCGACCTGGCCTCGATCGCCGCCCGCGAGCGGGTGACACGCCACGACGTGAAGGCCCGCATCGAAGAGTTCAACACGCTGGCCGGTCACGAACACGTGCACAAGGGCATGACCAGTCGCGACCTGACCGAGAATGTCGAGCAGTTACAGGTTCGGCGTTCGCTGGAATTGGTGTTCGCACACGGCGTGGCCGTGGTGGCCCGGATGGCTGAGCGCGCGGCGAGCTACCGCGATCTGGTGATGGCCGGCCGCAGTCACAACGTCGCCGCGCAGGCCACCACGTTGGGTAAGCGGTTCGCCTCGGCGGCGCAGGAGACCCTGGTCGCGTTGATCCGACTGCGCGACCTGATCGACCGCTACCCGCTGCGCGGAATCAAAGGCCCGATGGGCACCGCGCAGGACATGCTCGACTTGCTCGGCGGCGACGCGGCGAAGCTGGCCGACCTCGAGCAGCGCATCGCTGAGTTCTTAGGATTTGCAAAGGTTTTGACCAGCGTCGGGCAGGTGTATCCGCGTTCGCTCGACCACGAGGTGGTGTCGGCTCTGGTGCAGCTGGGCGCCGGTCCGTCGTCGTTGGCGCACACCATCCGGCTGATGGCCGGCCACGATCTCGTTACCGAGGGCTTCGCGGCCGGACAAGTCGGTTCGTCGGCGATGCCGCACAAGATGAACACCCGCAGCTGCGAGCGGGTCAACGGGCTACAGGTGGTGCTGCGCGGCTACGCCTCGATGGCCGCCGAGCTAGCCGGGGCACAGTGGAACGAAGGCGATGTCTTCTGTTCGGTGGTGCGTCGAGTCACGTTGCCGGACAGCTTCTTTGCCGTCGACGGGCAGATCGAGACCATGCTGACCGTGCTCGACGAGTTCGGTGCCTATCCCGCGGTGATTCAGCGGGAGCTGGACCGCTACCTGCCGTTCCTGGCCACCACCAAGGTGTTGATCGCCGCAGTGCGCGCCGGAGTGGGCCGGGAAACGGCGCACGAGGTGATCAAGGAGCACGCCGTCGCCGCAGCACTCGCGATGCGTGAGCAGGGCGTCGAGCCGGATCTACTCGACCGGCTGGCCGCCGACCCGCGCCTGCCGCTGGATCGGGCCGCGATCGATGCCGCGCTGGCCGACCGAAAAGCTTTCATCGGCGCGGCTGGCGATCAGGTCGACGCGGTGGTCGCGGAGGTCGACGCGCTGGTCGCCCGCTATCCGGATGCGGCCAAGTACACGCCGGGCGCCATCCTGTGACGCTCGCTGGGGCGCTGTCGCAGGTCGACTTCACCGACCTGGACAACTTCGCCAACGGCTTTCCGCACGAACTGTTCGCTGTCCATCGGCGCGAGGCACCGGTCTACTGGCACGGCCCGACCGAGCACACGCCCGACGGTGAGGGCTTCTGGTCCGTCGCCAGCTACGCGGAAACGCTTGCGGTGCTGAAAGATCCGGTGACCTTCTCCTCGGTCACCGGCGGCGACCGACCGTTTGGCGGCACGCTGCTGCAGGATCTGTCGATCGCGGGCCAGGTGCTCAACATGATGGACGATCCGCGGCATACGCAGATTCGGCGGCTGGTCAGCTCGGGGCTGACACCCCGGATGATCGGCCTGGTCGAAGACGATCTTCGCACCCGGACCGGTCGGCTGCTGGATGCGGTGGTGCCCGGTGAGCCGTTCGACTTCGTCGTGGACATCGCCGCCGAACTGCCGATGCAGATGATCTGCATTCTGCTGGGAGTGCCTGAATCCGAACGGCATTGGTTGTTCGAAGCCATCGAGCCGCAGTTCGACTTCGGCGGAGCACGCACGGCTTCAGTGTCACAGTTGTCGGCCGAAGAGGCCGGCTCGCGGATGTACACCTACGGCCAGGAGCTGATCGCGTCGAAGCGTGCCGAGCCGACTGACGACATGTTGTCGGTGGTCGCCAACGCGGCTCTTGCCGACGACGCCCCGGCCATGTCCGACCTCGAGCTGTATTTGTTCTTCAGCCTGCTGTTCAGTGCCGGCGCGGAGACGACCCGCAACGCGGTCGCCGGGGGGCTGCTGGCGCTGGCCAACCATCCGGAGCAATTTCATGCGCTGCGTGAGGGTTTGGACATGCTGCCGACTGCGGTCGAGGAGATGGTCCGGTGGACGTCGCCGTCGCCGTCCAAGCGGCGCACGGCCACGCGTGACGTCACGCTCGGCGGCGTGTCGATCGGGGCTGGGCAGAAGGTGCAGATCTGGGAAGGCTCGGCCAACCGCGACGCAAGCGTCTTCGACGACGCCGACGAGTTC
>Ga0302326_10028708_pt1 | contig 11188 bp, 12 predicted proteins | sample Palsa_T0_3_FD_202264 | JGI IMG/M metagenome (GOLD analysis project Ga0302326, IMG submission 202264) | Peat permafrost microbial communities from Stordalen Mire near Abisko, Sweden - Palsa_T0_3 | ecosystem: Environmental > Terrestrial > Soil > Palsa > Peat permafrost | place: Sweden: Abisko...
CAGCGGAGGTACCAAGATGCTGCCGAGCTTTGCAGCCAAGATTCCCTGGGAGTGGCCACTTCCGGGCGCGACTTCCGCGGAGCGCGAGGCAAACAATCTCTCCGAAGCCGAGCGTGCGCTACAAGATTTAGCACAAGTTTTCCTGCAGCAGTCCCCGTTTTCCAACCGTGGGACGGAGTGGCCATCGAATGGCGCACCGCCGCCGGGCGCGGAAGCCCCGCTGGAAAACATGGAGGCCAAGTACCGCGCGCTGGTGGAGCAGATTCCCGCGGTGGTATTTATGGCCTATCTGGACAAAGGCATCGGCGAAGCGTATGTAAGCCCGCAGATTGAGGCGGCGCTGGGCTTCTCGCAGAGCGAGTGGCTGGAAGACCCAGTGCGGTGGTATTCGCGGATTCATCCCGACGACAAGATGCGCTGGAGTGTCGAGGCCGCGGAAATGTTTGTTTCCGGGAAATCACTGCGTTCGGCGTATCGTGTTTTGGCGCGCGACGGCCGGGTGCTGTGGTTTCAGTGCGAAGCCAAGATGATCCGACGTGAGGATGGGCGGCCGTGGTTCATCCATGGGGTGGGGTTCGATATCACGGAGCGCAAACGGCTGGAGGAGGCCATCCTGGAAATCAGCGCGCAAGAGCAGCGGCGCATCGCGCAAGATTTGCACGATGGCCTGGGACAACATTTGACGGGCATCGCGTTCATGAGCAAGGTGCTGGAAGAAAAATTATGCGATCGGTCGCTGCCGGAAGCCGCGGAAGCAGCGAAGATCGTGCAGATGGTGAATCAGGCGATCGACAACACGCGGCAACTGGCGCACGGCTTGCATCCCGTGGCCGCGGAAGGCGCGGGACTCATGTCCGCGCTGAAGAAGTGGGCGAGCGAAGTGCAGGAATTGTTTCACATTCGATGCCGTTTTCATTGCGAGCGGGCCGTGCACATTCACGACGTGATGGTGGCGACGCACCTCTATCGGATCGCGCAGGAAGCGGTGAACAACGCGATTCGTCACGGAAAGTCGCGGGACATCGTCATCCGGCTGAAGGCCAGGAATGGCACCGGAACGCTCTCGATTCAGGACGACGGAGTGGGATTCACGACGGACCCAGCCAAACGGCCAGGCATGGGACTGAGCATCATGAATTACCGTGCGGACATCATCGGCGGCTCATTGAAGGTCCAACCCAGCGACGAACACGGCATTGCGGTAACGTGTATGTTTCCGCTGCGAAATTTCGAGTAGGATGCCAACGAGATGCCGAGCAAAGCGACCGCCACTGCCATGGGCAAAAAATTTCGCGTACTTCTGGTTGACGATCACCCGATCGTGCGGCAGGGGCTGGCGCTGCTGATTGATCGGGAACACGATCTTTCCGTTTGCGGCGAAGCGGACGGCGCGCACACCGGCCTGCACGCTGTGGCGACGCTGCGGCCGGACATCGTGGTGCTGGATATTTCGCTTTCCGGGCCGGACGGGCTCGACGTGCTCAAAGAAATCCGCATGAAGAGCGGCAGCTTGCCGGTGCTGATTCTCTCCATGCACGACGAAGCGATCTACGCGGAACGCGCGTTGCGCGCCGGAGCCAACGGCTACATCATGAAACAGGAAGCCACCGAGAAAGTGCTGGTGGCCATTCGCAGAATTTTGCAAGGCGACGTGTATTTGAGCGAGCGGCTGACCAGCACGATGCTGCAGCAGTTCGTGCATGGCAACGCTGCGCCGAAGAGTTCTCCGATACTCAGCCTGACCGACCGGGAGCTGGAAATATTCCGGTTGATTGGGGAAGGACACAGTACGCGAAAAATTGCCGACGAATTGCACCTCAGCGTGAAGACGATTGAGTCGCACCAAGCGCATATCAAGGAAAAGCTGGCGTTGCGTAATGCGCGAGAGTTGGTGCAACACGCCGTTGAGTGGACGGTGAACCTTGGCGGGGGCTACTAGCCGGCGATTGTGCGCACTGTGCGCCGGTGCGTGGAAGCTCTCGAACCCTGGAATCAATCGCACGAGGGTCTATAACAGGCCTGATTGATCCATCGGGGAAACCCTGATAGCCCCGCCAGTATCGTGCCTGACGCGAAATACCGCCAGCGCCTGATTGAACTGTGCCCGCTGGCACTGTAATTCTCCTTATCGAAAATATTGATAGCGCGTTCTCAAAAGCGCGCGCCGAAGGTGGGCGTGTTTTTTTGGGCGTCCGCAAGTACGTCCTCGAATCGGCAGCGTTCGTGTGGGCCATGCAGCAAGCCGTGCAAGCTGTGGACCGAAAGAGCTTGAAAGGAGCGATTCGTTATGACGCCTGAAGCAGCGCCCTACGGCCGAAAAACACAAAAACCTTCGCCGGTGTCAGATATCCATATTCTGTGGATCACCGCCGGTCTCGGCTGTGATGGAGATTCGGTGTCCATCACCGCCGCAACGCAACCGAGTATCGAGGATGTGCTGCTCGGCGCTATCCCGGGGCTGCCCACCGTGCACCTGCATAATCCCGTGCTGGCGTACGAAGTCGGCGACGATTTCATGAAGTTTTGGTATCAGGCGGATGCGGGAAAGCTCGACCCATTCGTTTTGGTGATCGAGGGTTCCATTCCCAACGAAAAGATTAAGAAGGAAGGCTACTGGGCGGGGTTGGGAACGGACTCGAAGACCGGCCAGCCAATCACCACGAATGAATGGATCGACCGGCTGGCGCCGAAAGCTCTGGCGGTGGTGGCTTGCGGAACTTGCGCGACGTATGGGGGCATCCACGCGATGCAAGGCAATCCGACGGGAGCGATGGGATTGGCGGATTATCTCGGCTGGGACTGGAAGTCCAAGGCCGGATTGCCGATCGTGAATGTGCCGGGTTGCCCGGTGCAGCCGGACAACTTCATGGAGACGGTCCTCTATCTTCTCTATCAGGTGGCCGGACTGGCGCCGATGATTCCGCTCGACGAGCAACTGCGGCCGACATGGCTCTTCGGAAACACCGTGCACGACGGTTGCGACCGCGCGGGCTATTACGAGCAGGGCGATTTTGCAGAGGTGTATGGTTCGCCAAAATGCATCGTGAAGCTGGGCTGCTGGGGCCCCGTGGTGAACTGCAACGTGCCGAAGCGCGGCTGGATGGCGGGCATCGGCGGCTGCCCCAACGTGGGCGGCATCTGCATCGGCTGTACGATGCCGGGCTTTCCGGACAAGTTCATGCCTTTCATGGATGAACCTCCGGGCGCGAAAATCTCCTCGGGTGCGATCGGTATTTATGGCAAAGCCATTCGTTCGCTGCGCTCGTTTACCAACGCCACCGTTAACAAAGAGCCGAAGTGGCGGCATTCGGGCACAGAACTTACCACCGGCTATCGGTCATCCACCTACTAAACCGGGCGTACCAAATCGGACGTACTAAATCGGACGTACTAAATCAGTCGTATTCATCGGTACGGTTCATCGAATTGGCGAAAAAAAGAGGAGCGGAAAACATGGCGACGATTGCTGCACCAACCAAAGGCACTCCGACCGGTTCGCGAAAACTTGTGGACATGAATTGGGATCCGATAACACGCATCGTGGGGAGCCTGGGGATATTCACGAAGATCGACTTTGAGAATCGGCAGGTGGCGGAGTGTCACAGTACGTCGTCGATCTTCCGGGGCTACAGCATTTTCATGAAGGGCAAGGATCCGCGCGACGCGCACTTTATTACCAGCCGCATCTGCGGCATCTGCGGCGACAACCACGCCACCTGCGCGACCTATGCGCAGAACATGGCGTTTGGCGTGCGGCCGCCGGCGCTGGCGGAATGGATTGTGAATCTTGGCGAAGCTGCCGAGTACATGTTCGACCACAACATCTTCCAGGACAACCTGGTGGGCGTAGATTTCTGCGAACAGATGGTAAAGGAGACCAATCCTGGCGTTTACGCCAAAGCGGAAAAAACCGAGGCCCCCGGTGCCCGTCTGCACGGGTATCGCACCATTGCGGACATTATGAAGGCGCTAAATCCGTTTACGGGAGCGTTCTATCGCGAAGCCTTGCAGATGAGCCGCATGACGCGCGAAATGTTCTGTTTGATGGAAGGGCGGCACGTACATCCTTCCACCCTGTATCCAGGCGGTGTGGGGACCGTGCCGACGATTCAGCTCTTCACTGACTACCTGGTGCGGTTGATGAAGTACGTGGAGTTCATGAAGAAGGTGGTGCCGCTGCACGACGACCTCTTTAATTTCTTCTACGAGGCACTGCCGGGGTACGAGGAAGTAGGTCGCCGGAGGGTTTTGCTGGCGTGCTGGGGCTCCTTCAACGACCCCAGCAAGTGCGATTACACGTACAAGAACATGACGAATTGGGGTCGCGGGATGTTCGTGACCCCGGGCGTGGTGGTCGACGGCAAACTGGTGACCACCGACCTGGTGGATATCAATCTGAATATCCGCATTCTGCTGGGCAGCTCGTACTACGACAGCTGGGAGCATGGCGAAAAGTTTGTAACCAAAGATCCGCTGGGGAATCCCGTGGATCAGAACCATCCGTGGAATCAGACGACGATTCCGCGACCGCAAAAGCGGGATTTTGCCGGGAAATATACGTGGGTCATGTCGCCGCGCTGGCTGGATAAGCGTACCGGCGACCACCTGGCACTCGATACCGGGGGCGGACCGATCGCGCGGCTGTGGTCCACGGCGCTAGCGGGACTGGTGGACATCGGTTATATCAAGTCCACCGGGCACAGCGTGAAGATGTATCTGCCGAAGACCACGTCGCTGCCGGAAGTAGAGTTCGAGTGGCACATCCCGAAATGGAGCAACGCCATTGAACGCGACCGGGCGCGCACTTATTTCCAGGTGTATGCCGCGTCCGCGGCGCTGTATTTCATCGAACAGGCGCTCGGGGAACTGCATGCCGGCCGTACGCGGACGTGGAACGAGTTCACCGTACCGCAGGACGCGATTGGTTGCGGCTTTCACGAAGCGGTGCGCGGAGTGCTTTCGCACCATGTGGTGATTCGCGACGGCAAAATTGCCAACTATCATCCGTATCCGCCGACGCCCTGGAATGCCAACCCGCGGGATATTTACGGAACGCCTGGGCCCTACGAAGACGCCGTGCAGAACACGCCGATATTCGAGGAAAACGGGCCGGACAAGTTCAAGGGCATCGACATTATGCGGGCCGTGCGTAGCTTCGATCCGTGCCTGCCTTGCGGTGTGCACATGTATCTGGGCAACGGCAAGGTGCTGGAGACGCGGCATTCGCCGATGTTTGGTCATGAGCGATAGCGTATAGAGGCGTTTCGGGACGGTCCACGGGGGCAGGCTCATGACGAAACAGGATGAATTCCAGCAGCGAGCGAAGTCTATCGAAACTTTGCTTCTCAAGCTGGAGTCGGTATCAGACCCCGCGCTGCGCAGCGCCGCGCGGGACCTGGTGCAGGCGTTGATGGAACTGCATGGGGCGAGCATCGAGCGCATGATGGAGATCGTGCATGATGCGGGCGACGCCGGCAGCTCCATCATCACCAAATTTGGGCGGGATGAGGTGGTGCGCAGCGTGCTGCTGCTGTACGGCTTGCATCCAGAGGATTTGTTAACGCGGGTGACGCAGGCGCTCGAAAGTGCGCGGCCATTCCTCAAGTCCAACAGCGCGAGCGCGGAACTCGTTTCCATCGACGAAGCTGGCGTGGTGACGGTCGGCTTCCAGACCAAGGCGGGCGGGTGCGGGTCGGGGTCGGCGTCGGTGAAGTTGCGGATTGAAGGCGCCTTGCAGGATGCGGCGCCGGATGCGTCGGCGATCGTGGTGCAGGATCACAGCCCGGTAGTGCTGAACGGACCGGGATTTGTTTCGCTCGCGGAGTTGCAGAGCGGGCAGGCCATGGGCGCGCTCGCCATGCCGCGGGCGCAGCGGAGCGGCGACTAAATAATGTCGGACCTTGGGCCGCAACCGGGAAACGTGCTGGGGATGCTGCGCCAGTTGGCGCGCAAACGGTCGGCGGCGGAGCGCTGCGAAATGTGCAGCCGCGAACTCTTTTTCGAACACGAGCATCTGGTGGAGCCGGCCACACACAAACTGATCTGCGCGTGCGGCGCTTGCGCGATTTTGTTTGATGGCCAGGCGGGGACGAAATATAAGCGTGTTCCGCGCACGGTGCGATTTCTGCAGTATTTTGAAATGCCGGACAGCCAGTGGGAAAGTCTGGCGGTGCCCATTGAGATGGCCTTCTTTTTTAAGAGCAGCCCGCATGGCAGGGTGATCGCGTTGTATCCGAGCCCCGCCGGCGCGATCGAATCGCTGCTGCCGCTGGACACTTGGGACGACATCACCGAGGCTAATCCCGTGCTGAAGTCGATGGACGCGGACGTTGTGGCGCTCCTGGCGAATCGCGTTGGAGCGGCGCGAGGGACGCGCCCGGCCGAGTATTACCTGGTGCCCATCGACGAGTGCTACAAGCTCGTGGGCTTGATCCGCACGCATTGGCGTGGGCTTTCTGGCGGCACCGAAGTGTGGCGAGAGTTGGCGGAATTTTTTGGCGGGTTGAAAAAGCGTGCGCGCCCGCATGGCGAGGTTGCGCATGCCTGACTTGCGCCTGTCCGTGGAGAGCGCCGAGACGGTGCGGTTTGCGGCTGCGCCGCTGATGGCATTCAAGCTGCGCGTCAGCAATAACTCGCCCGAAGAACTGATTCACACCGTGGCGCTGAAGGCGCAAATTCAGATCGAAACCGCTCGCCGGCAGTATGAACCGCCAGAGCAGGAGCAACTACTCGACCTGTTCGGCTCGCCGGATCGTTGGGGGCAGACGCTGCGCACCATGTTATGGACGCACGCGAGCGCGGTGGTGCCGCGTTTTACAGGCAGCACGTTGACGGACCTGCACGTGCCCTGCACCTTCGATTTCAATATCGCTGCGACGAAATATTTTCACGGGCTGAGCTGCGGCGAGCTGCCGCTGTGTTTCCAGTTCAGCGGAACGGTTTTTTATCAAGGCGCGGATGGAGCGTTGCAAGTCGCGCCGATTTCCTGGGACAAGGAAGCCAAGTTTCGTTTGCCGGTACAAGCGTGGAAGGGATTGATGGACGAGTATTACCCCAATTCCGCCTGGCTGGCGCTGCAAAAGGACACGTTTGAGCGGCTGTATCAATTCAAAGTGCGCGAAGGCATCCCCACGTGGGAAGAGGCGGTGGAGCGGGCGCTGGCCGCGGTGCAGGAGACGGTGCGCACATGACCGCCCTCGTGGATCGTATTGCGAAGGCAGTTTTGTACGAGGGGTACATGCTGTATCCCTATCGGCCGTCGGCGATCAAGAACCGGCAGCGGTTTAATTTTGGTGTTGTGTATCCGCGTGCCTACAGCGAAGCGCAGGGCGGGACGGATGCCTGCATGATGCAAACGCAATGCCTGGTTTTGGGTGACGACGCGACGACGTGCCTGGTCCGCGTGCGATTCCTGCGGATGGTGAACCGTACCATCGGACGCCTCGCCATTGCGGTTGCCGAAGGCCGCAACCTGGAGGAATTACAGGCGGAGCCGGTGCAGCGCCTCGAAGCCGGCGGCAAGGTTCATCAGCCGTGGCAGGAGGCCGTGGAGGAAGAGATTGAGGTCACGGAATTTGGCCTCGCGGCGCTGGCTCGCGAGCCCATGCAATGGCCCTTCCGGCTTTCGGCCAAGCGTGAAAGGACAGCGATTCACGACGACCAGGGCGCCATGGTCGGAGTCGTCCTTCGCGAGCAAGAGTGCCTCGCCGGAGTAATCGAATTTTCTGCGAAGCGCGTTGCTGACGGGTTATACCGACTGACCGCGCGGCTTTCGAACTCCACGCGCGTGGAGAAACACGAGCCGCTGACGCGCGACGAAGCGCTTTCCCGCGCGCTCGTCTCCGCGCACACCATCCTTGCGGCGCGCGGAGGAGAATTCGTTTCACTCGCCGATCCGCCGGACGAATATCGTGCCGCCGCGAGCGCCTGCCAGAATATCGGCACGTGGCCGGTCCTTGCCGGCGACCATGGCCGCCGCGATACCATACTGGCCTCGCCCATCATCCTCTACGATCATCCGGAAATCGCGCCGGAAAGCCCCGGCGACCTTTTCGATGGCGCGGAAATCGACGAAATCCTTTCCCTCCGAATCATGACCCTCACGGAAGAGGAGAAGCGCGAGATGCGCGAATCCGATGATCGCGCCCGCCAAATCCTGGAACGCACGGACAACCTGCCGGAAGAGCAATTCATGAAACTGCACGGCGCGCTGCGCGGTCTGCGCCCGGCCAACGGAGAAATGCCATGAACGAATGGGAATGGCAACTCCTTGAAGACAAGAACGTGTTGGAAGAAATCGCCATTCAAGGCGCGCAGGTGCGGCGCGGGGACCATGTACGCCTCCGCCCCCACGCCGGCGGCGATGTTTTTGATTTAGCGCTGGCCGGAAAAATCGCCACCATCGAATCCCTCGAACAGGATTACGAGGGCAAAGTGCACGTGTGCGTGGTGGTGGACGACGATCCCGGCCGCGACGTCGGCATGCTCCGCCAGCCGGGTCACCGCTTCTTTTTTGCGCCGGAAGAGATTGAGCTCCTGCCACCCGGCGTGACCGAAGAGACCGCGGCGGCGCCCGCCGCGAGGAAAATATTGATCGCCGGGATCGGCAACATTTTTCTGGGTGACGACGCCTTTGGTGTGGAAGTCGCGCAGCGCCTCGAAAAGTCCATTTTCCCCGCAGGCGTGTGCGTGAAAGACTTTGGCATCCGCGGCTTCGACTTGGCGTACGCGCTCATGGAAGGCTACGAGACCACCATCCTGGTCGATGCATATCCCGGCGATGTAAACCCGGGTACCGTCTCGGTCATCGAACCGGATTTGGCGTCGCTGAACGCGCCGGACGCTCCGGGCGCGTTGGTCGAGCCGCACTCGATGAACCCGGCCAGCGTGTTGCGGATGGCCGTCGGCATGGGAGCACATCTCCAGCGTGTGTTGTTGGTCGGGTGCGTGCCGGCAACGCTGGGCCCGGAAGAAGGCCAGATGGGCTTGAGCGAACCCGTCACCTCCGCCATCCCCGTCGCCGTGTCGCTGGTCGAAGATTTAGTGGCGCGAATTCTCCGGGGCGAATGGCCCGGGACGGAATGCTCGTAAAGCGAATTTTCGAAGGAGACATCCATGTCGCTAGAACTGACGAGTCACTCGCAAAACGGCAACGGAACAGATAAGGAAACGCTCTACATGCTGGGCGGCGTAGCGCTGGTCATTTTCGGCGCTGGACTGATTCTGTCCAATCCCGCGATCCGAAAGCAATTGGCCAACCTGGGAGTCGGCAATCTGGCGTCGGCGGCTTTGCCGGATATCGAAAAGTATTTTCGCCTGCGGTCCATGTAACTCGTAACCGCGCTCGCAATGATCGGCGCGCTCGCACAAACAGCGAAAGGCACCGTGCTGACCGCCACGCAAAGAGGAATCGCCACCGTGCGCTACGTGTTCGACAAGAATGCCAGCCGTTTCACCGTGCAGGCGTTCGCCACGGGAATGCTGTCCGCCTTTGGCCACAATCCCATGATTGGAATTCGCGACTTCGCCGGCGAGGTGCAATTCGTCGCCGATACCTACGAACAGGCCGCGCTTTCCCTGACCATCGATACCACCACCTTTGAAGTGCTCGACGAAATGAAACGCGACGAGCGCGCCAAACTGCAACAGGCCATGAACGACGACGTATTGGACGTCACGCACCATCCTAAGGCCACGTTTGTGAGCAAGCAGATCACCGTACAAAAGGTGAGCGCCGAATTATTGCAAGCCAAGGTCACCGGCGATCTTAGGCTGCGCGGCAACACACAAAATCAGTCGTTCGACGCTCGCGTAACGCTGCTGAGGGCCATGCTGCGCATTTCCGGCGATTTCACCATTCGGCAGTCGGACTTCGGCATCAAGCTCGTTTCCTTTGCCGGCGGCGCGCTGCGCCTGAAAGACGACTTGAAATTGACTTTTGAACTGGTGGCGCGGCAAAACGATTCGCCGGCTAGCGCTTAAGCTGTATAGTACCTTGGAGGCTCCCGTGTGCTTGGCAATTCCGGGCAAAATTATTGAGATCGACGCGCACAACGCGCAGCAAGCTATGGTGGACGTGGTGGGCGTACGCCGCAAAGTGGACCTCGGCTTGTTGGCGGAAGAATCCATCCGCCCCGGCGACTGGGTTTTAATTCATGTGGGTTTCGCCATGAGCAAAATCAGCGAGGCCGAAGCGGCCGACCAGATGCGCACGCTGATGATTCTCGGCGAAAGCGCAGCCGCGCTCGAAGAGGTCGAGGGTTATGGCCTCGAGAACGAATACCCGCCCAGCGAATACCCCGCCAGCAAGAGTCGAGGCCTGGTCTCATGAAATACGTCGACGAATTTCGCGCCCCGGAATTAATCTCCAAAGCCGGCGAAGAAATCCGCCGCCTCGCCGATCCGAAACACCATTACCGCATCATGGAAGTCTGCGGCGGCCACACGCACGCCATTTACCGCTTCGGCCTGAAAGATTTGCTCCCGGAGAATGTGGAGCTGATCCATGGTCCGGGATGCCCCGTGTGCGTTCTGCCCATGGGCCGCATTGACGATGGGCTCTCGCTCACCGCCAACCCCGAATTTATTTTCGCCGCCTTTGGCGACATGATGCGCGTACCTGGCACGCACGGCAGCCCGCTCGAATATAAAGCGCGTGGCATGGACGTGCGCATCGTCTATTCGCCCGCCGACGCCTTGAAGCTGGCGCGCCTGAACCCGCAAAAGCACGTGGTGTTCTTCGCGATTGGGTTTGAAACCACGGCGCCCTCCACGGCGCTCACTATCATCCGCGCCCGAGCCGAAGGCCTCCCCAATTTTTCCGTGTTCTGCAACCACGTCACCATCATTCCCGCCATTCGCGCCATCCTCGATTCGCCGGACATGCGCCTCGACGGCTTCGTCGGCCCGGGCCACGTCTCCACCGTAATCGGCTGCCGCCCGTACGAGTGGATCGCCAAGGATCAAGGCAAACCGGTGGTCGTCTCCGGCTTCGAGCCGCTGGACATCCTGCAATCCATCGTGATGCTGCTGCGCCAGCTCCGCGACGGCCAAGCCATCGTGGAAAATCAGTACAAGCGCGTGGTCCCGTGGGAAGGCAACCCGGCCGCATTGCGCGCCATGGCCGAAGTCTTCGAGCTGCGCCCGTACTTTGAATGGCGCGGTTTGGGATTCATTTCGCAATCCGCGC
>Ga0302326_10028711_pt1 | contig 11188 bp, 10 predicted proteins | sample Palsa_T0_3_FD_202264 | JGI IMG/M metagenome (GOLD analysis project Ga0302326, IMG submission 202264) | Peat permafrost microbial communities from Stordalen Mire near Abisko, Sweden - Palsa_T0_3 | ecosystem: Environmental > Terrestrial > Soil > Palsa > Peat permafrost | place: Sweden: Abisko...
TTCCTCGAGCATCCAGCGCACGATACGGCCGCGCGACCTCGGGTTGGTGTAGAAAACGAGTTCATCAGCCGAATGTGCGCCGGTCATGGCCGCTTCCCCCCTGCTCGAACCTCTCCGTCTCGCTATATGGGCCGTTATGAGGTGGCCGGCAATAACGGCGCCGCCTGCCGATCAGTCGATGGTCAGCGCGCGGTACATTTCCGCGCTATCGCGCGCGCGCCGCAACGCGGCCATGCTGGCCGTGTCGCGCAGCTTGCGCGCGATGTTCGCCAGCGCACCGAGCCGGTCGCCGTTCGGCGTGTCCGGCAGCGACAGCAGGAAAACGGTGTCGACCGGGTTGCCGTCCACGGCATCGAAGTCGATCGGCTTGCGCAGCCGCAGCAGCATGCCGAACGGCTTTTCGATCTGGTGATAGCGCGCGTGCGGTATCGCCACGCCGCCGCCTACACCGGTCGACCCGAGTTGCTCGCGCTTGAGCAGGTCGACAAGGATGCGATCCGGCAGCACGTCCACGATCGGCCCGGCCTTTTGCGCCAGCGCTTCCAATACCCTTTGCTTATCGGAATACGCGGCATCGGCGGTCACGTTGGCCGGCGACAGAAAGTCGGAGATTTTCATGGCAGGCGATGGGCGTCGGTTACGTTTGCATTGTCAGTTGAGACTGCGACGATCCGGCAGTCAATCGGGGGCGCGCATCCGATAGCCGATCCCGGTTTCGGTGAGGACGAATTGCGGCCGTTCGGGATCAATCTCGATTTTCTGCCGGAGCTGACGGACATAGACCCGCAGATACTGGGCATCGGTCAAATCGTCCCACAATTCGCCGAGCAGGAATTTATGCGTGAGCACCTTGCCCGCATGCTGAACGAGCACGCGCAGCAGGTCGTATTCCTTCGGGGAGAGCTTTACTTCCTTGTCGCCGACTTTGACGAGGCGGCGGACCAGGTCGACGGATAGTTCGCCGACCCGGAAGGTCGGCCGCTCGCCATGGGTCTGCAATTGGTGGCGTAACGCCGCGCGCATCCTGGCCAGCAGCTCGTCCATGCCGAACGGCTTGGTAACATAATCGTCGGCGCCGAGATCAAGCGCCTGGACTTTGCCCGCTTCATCGCCGCGGCTGGACAAGACGACGATGGGAACGCTTTCGTTACGCGCACGGATCTTGGCGAGCAGATCGTGTCCGTTTGCGTCGGGCAGGCCAAGATCTAGAATGATCAGGTCCGGAGCCTCGCTCAAAAGCTCCAGCGCGGTCTTGGCGTTGGGGGCTTCGAGCGTCTGATAGCCCTGCGCGGTCAGCCCCATGCGCAGGAGCTTGCGGATCGGCGGTTCGTCGTCGATCACCAACACGCGGATCGGGGCGGCGCTCATGCGGCGGCCTCCAGCCCTTGCCGCTGGCGCGGGATCGGCAGGCTGATGGTGAAGGCGGCGCCGCTGCGGTCGGTGCGGTTCGCTGCGACGATGGTGCCGTGCATGGCTTCGACAAAGCCGCGCGAGATGGCGAGCCCAAGCCCGGTACCGGCACGAACGTGATCGGTCTTCTGGGCGCGATAGAACTTGTCGAAGATGTGATCGAGGTCTGTCGCCGGAATCCCGCTTCCCTCATCGAGCACGCGCAGGCACACGGATTCTACATTCCGCCAGCTCTGGATGCGGATCGTCGTCTCCGGCGGGGCATATTTGGCGGCGTTGTCGAGGAGATTGAACAGCACCTGCTCGAACAGAACGGCGTCGAGTTCGAGCATCGGCAAATCCGGCGCCAGTTCCAGCTCGACTGTATGGCGCGCGAGGATGCGGTTGGCGCGGCGCAACGTGCTGCCGACGATCTCGCCGATATCGTGCAGCGCCACGTTCGGCGAGATCGCGCCGGACTCAAGCTTGGTCATGTCGAGCAGATTGGCGATGAAACGGTTGAGCCGCTCGGATTCGTCGATAATGGTGGACAGAAGGTCGACTTTCTCGGCGGGCCCGAGCTTGTCGCCGAGGTCGCGCAGTGCCCCGGCGGCGCCCAGCACGGCGGCCAGCGGCGTCTTCAGATCGTGCGAGATCGACGTGAGCAGCGCCGAGCGCAACCGCTCGGTTTCGGCGGCGCGCTCGACGCGATCCATCTCCTCGACCAGCCGCACGCGCTCGATGGCAAGCGCGCCCTGATCGCGCAGCGCATCGAGAAGCCGCCGCTGGTCGGGCGTCAGCAGCGGGCCGGGCTTGTCGCTGTCGATTCCCATTACGCCGATGGCGCCGCGGCCGGTATGCATCGGCAGGAACAAACGCTTGGCGCCCGGCAGCGTGTCGGAGCCGCGGCCGGCGGCGCGATCGTTCTCCCAGGCCCATTTGGCGGCGGCGAGATCGGCGTCGTCCAGAATGTCCTCCGGCGGATAGCCGGCGCGCACGGCAATGGTACCGTGCTCGGGCAGCAGCAGCACGACGCGGACCTTGAGCATCAACGCGGTCTGATAGGCCGTGGCCCACAGCACGTCGTCGAGCGTTGCGGTACCGGCGAGTTTGCGGCTGAACGAGTAAAGGGATTCAGTGGCACGTGACCGGTCCATCGCCGCAACCGTCACCGTGCGGCCGCGTGCAGCGACCGTGGAAACGAGGACGGCCACGATCGTGAAGAAAACAAATGCCGCGACGTTGTTCGGGTCGGCGATTGTGAAGGTGTAGATCGGCGGCAGGAAAAAATAATTGTAGGCGAGCGACGAGGCGACGCTCGCCAGCAGAGATGGCCATAGTCCGAGACGGACGGCGACGCCGACGATCGCGGTCAAAAACACCAGATCGACGCTGTTGACGTCGAACCACGGCTGAATCGCTTCCGCGCAAACGAGCGCCAGCGCCACGGCCATGAGGGCAAGCACATAAGGCCGCGGATCGAAAGCGGTCTCGCGCTCGGCCGCGCGAATGGTCTTTTTCGGAATCGGCTCACCGGCGATCGTGTCGCCGGCAATGACGTGGACACTGATATTGCCGGAGCGGCGAACCAGATCGTGCACCACCGAACCGTGCAGGATCTCGAACCAGCGCGTGCGTTCGGACTTGCCGATGACGATCTGGGTCACGTTATTGGTTTGCGCGTAAGCGATCACGTCGGCGGCGATGTCGCCATCGGCGGCGGGAAGCGTGATAGCTTCGCCACCGAGGGCCTCGGCAAGCCGGAGCGTGTCGGCGATACGGTCGCGCTCTTCCTCCGTGAGCTGAAGGCTCCGCCGTCCCTCGACGTATAGCGCCACCCACGGTCCATGCAGGCGGTCAGCGAGCCGCTTGGCGTAGCGCACGAGCCCGGCACAGCGCGGATCGTCGCTGATGCAGACGAGGATGCGCTCGCCCGCCGCCCAAGGGCCCTGGATGGCGTGCGCCTGCATTTCCGTGAGCAATTGTTCGTCCACCCGCTCGGCAGTGCGGCGCAAAGCGAGTTCGCGCAGCGCGGTGAGGTTGGCCGGCGAGAAAAAATGCTCAAGCGCCCGTTCTGCCTGCCTGGGGACGTAGACCTTGCCTTCCTTGAGCCGCTGGATCAGGTCGTCCGGCGTCAGATCGACCAGCTCGACGGCATCAGCGCGGTCGAATACGGCATCGGGCACCGTCTCGCGTACACGCACATGCGTGATCTGGGCCACCACGTCGTTGAGGCTTTCGATGTGCTGGATGTTGACCGTCGTATAAGCGTCGATGCCGTGACTCATCAGCTCTTCGACGTCGAGATAGCGCTTGGGATGGCGGCTGCCTTCGGCGTTGGTGTGCGCCAGCTCATCGACCAACACGATCTGCGGCCGCCGCGCGATGATAGCGTCGAGGTCCATTTCCTCGAGCGCCTGCCCCTTGTATTCGAGGTGCTGGCGCGGAACGGTCTCCAGCCCCTCCACCAGCGCTTCGGTGTCGCGGCGGCCGTGGGTTTCGACGATGCCGATGACGACATCGTAGCCGTCCTTTTTTCGGGCGTGCGCCTGTTGCAGCATCTCGTAGGTCTTGCCGACGCCCGGCGCGGCGCCGACAAAAATTCTGAGCTTGCCGACGCGGCTCTCTTCGCGACGCGCCGCCTCAAGCAGGGCTTCCGGCGAGGGCCGATGTTCAGAGTCGCGCCGCTGATCTGCCATCAGTGATCAGATCTTTCGACGTTGGCGGTCTGCCTCACCGCTCTAGCCGGCGGACAGCCGGTCGAGCGCCAGATTGAGCAGCAGCACATTGACGCGCGGCTCGCCCAAAATACCGAGTAAGCGATCCGTGACGTGATCGCTGACGAGCTGACGCACTCGATCTTCGGTCAAGTTACGCGCCTTGGCAACACGGGGAACCTGGAAGTAGGCGGCCTCGGGCGATATCTCGGGATCGAGCCCGCTGCCCGATGTGGTCACCAGATCGGCCGGGATGGAAGCCGACGGGTTCTCCTTGCGCAGTGCTTCGAGGTCGCCCTGTACGCGGTCGATCAACGCCTTGTTGGAGGGCCCGAGATTCGATCCGCCGGAATTGGCGGCGTTGTAGGGCGCAGCTACCGTCTTGGTCGGATCGACCGGATCGGGGGCGGTGGTCGCCGACGGCCGGCCGTGGAAATACTTGTCGGCGGCGAATTGTTGACCGATGAGCTCGGAGCCCACGACCTTGCCGTCGCGCTCGATCAGACTCCCCTGCGCGTGATAGGGGAAGACGACTTGAGCGATGCCGGTCATCGCCAGCGGATAAACCAACCCGGTGATCAGCGTCAGCGCGACGAGAACCACGATCGCTGGACGGATTTCGCGCAGCATGGAAGGGCTTCTCCTCAAGCCAGATGCAGGGCCGTGACCACGAGGTCGATGGCCTTGATGCCGATGAACGGAACGACCATGCCGCCGCCGCCGTAGATCCAAAGGTTGCGGCGAAGCAGCGGCGCGGCACCGATCGGGCGATAGCGCACGCCCTTCAGCGACAGCGGGATGAGCGCGATGATGATGAGCGCGTTGAAGATGATCGCCGAGAGAATAGCGCTCTGCGGCGTCGCCAGTCTCATGATATTCAGTGTCTGCAGCTGCGGGTAGAACGCGACAAACATCGCCGGGATGATGGCAAAATACTTCGCCACGTCGTTGGCGATCGAGAATGTGGTCAGTGCGCCGCGCGTCATCAACAGCTGCTTGCCGATCTCGACGATCTCGATGAGCTTGGTCGGATTGGAGTCGAGATCGATCATGTTGCCGGCCTCGCGCGCGGCCTGGGTTCCGGTATTCATGGCGACGCCGACATCGGCTTGCGCCAGCGCCGGCGCGTCGTTGGTGCCGTCGCCGCACATGGCAACGAGCTTGCCCTTGCTCTGCTCGTCGCGAATGAGCCGCAGCTTGTCTTCGGGCGTGGCCTGCGCCAGGAAATCGTCGACGCCGGCTTCCGCGGCGATTGCCGCGGCGGTCATCGGATTGTCGCCGGTGATCATGACGGTGCGTATGCCCATGCGACGCAATTCGGCAAAGCGCTCGCGGATGCCGCCCTTGACGATGTCCTTGAGATGAATGACGCCAAGGAGCTGATTATCCTTGGCGACGGCGAGCGGCGTGCCGCCGGATTTCGCAATCGCGTCCGCGATCGCCGTGACTTCGCCGACCGTCTCGCCGCTCAGATTCGGGCGCAGCGCTTGCACAGCACCGCCGGCGCCTACGACGGCCGGTGATCTGCTGAGATAATTCAAGATCGCATCGACCGCGCCTTTGCGCACCCAGGAGGAGCCGATCTCGACGCCGCTCATGCGGGTCTGGGCGCTGAAGGGGATGAAATTGGCTTGTAGCTCGGCAAGCTCACGGCCACGGATGCCGTACTTCTCCTTCGCCAGGACGACGATGGAGCGGCCTTCGGGAGTCTCGTCGGCGAGCGATGCCAGCTGGGCCGCATCGCCCAATTCCTGCTCGCTGACGCCGCGCAGCGGCTTGAATTCCGTAGCTTGTCGGTTGCCGAGCGTGATGGTGCCGGTCTTGTCGAGGAGGAGCGTGTCGACGTCTCCGGCGGCCTCGACGGCGCGGCCGGACATGGCGAGCACGTTGAAGCGCACGAGACGATCCATGCCGGCAATGCCGATCGCCGAAAGGAGCGCGCCGATCGTCGTCGGGATCAGCGTCACAAACAGCGCGACCAGGACCACGACCGAGATTGTGCTGCCCGCATAGGCGACAAAGCTCGGGATCGTGGCGGTGGCGAAGACGAAGATGATGGTCAAGCCGATCAGCAAAATATTCAACGCGATCTCGTTGGGCGTCTTTTGCCGCTCGGCGCCTTCGACCAGCCGGATCATGCGATCGATGAAGGTCGAGCCGGGCGCGGCGGTGATGCGCACGCGGATCCAGTCGGAAAGCACCTGTGTGCCGCCGGTGACCGCGGAACGGTCGCCGCCCGATTCGCGGATGACCGGCGCCGACTCGCCGGTGATCGCCGCTTCATTGACCGAGGCCATGCCGACAATCACCTCGCCGTCCGACGGAATGATATCGCCGGCTTCGACCAGCACGATGTCGCCGACCTTGAGCGCTGTCGATGGAATTACCCGATAACTCTGCGAATCGCCTGAATCGGTCACCAGCTTGGCCTGGGTCTCGGTGCGCTGGCGGCGCAGAGTTTCGGCCTGCGCCTTGCCGCGGCCTTCGGCGACGGCCTCGGCGAAGTTGGCGAACAGAACGGTGAACCACAGCCACATGATGATCTGGAACTCGAAGCCGATATTGGGGCCGCCGGTCACGAGATCGCGGATCAAGATCACCGTGGTGAGCGCCGTGACGATTTCCAGCACGAACATCACCGGATTCTTCATCAGCGTCCGCGGATTGAGCTTGACGAAGGCGGAGCCGATGGCCGGCACGACGATCTTCGGATCGAACAGTGCCGAAACCGGCATGCTCCTGCGCAGATTCGACGATTCCATCGCTGTGACTCCGAATTAATTCGCTGAAAACAGCGTACCGGCGTTGATCGCGAGCTGCTCGACGATCGGCCCCAGCGCCAGCGCCGGAAAAAAGGTGAGGCCGCCGACGATGACGATCACGCCGACAACCAGGCCGACGAACAATCCGCCCGTGGTCGGGAACGTGCCTACTGACGCGGGCACGGTCTTTTTAGCTGCGAGCGAGCCGGCAATCGCCATCGTGGGGATAATCATCCAGAAGCGGCCGACAAACATCGCCACGGCGCCGCTGAGATTATAGAACAACGTGTTGGCGCTGAGCCCGGCAAACGCCGACCCGTTGTTGCCGTCCTGCGAGGTGTAGGCGTAGAGCACTTCGGTGAAACCGTGTGGCCCGGGATTACCCATCGCCGCAACCGCGGACGGCACCAGCATCGCCACCGCGGTCCAACCGAGATACATCAGCGGTAGAACAAGGATGGCGAGCATCGCCATCTTGACCTCCTTCGCCTCGATTTTCTTGCCGACATATTCCGGCGTACGGCCGACCATCAGGCCGGCGACGAAGATCGAAATGATGACGAAGAGCAGCATGCCGTACATGCCGGAACCGACGCCGCCGACGATGACCTCACCGAGTTCGATGTTGATAAGCGGGATCATGCCGCCGAGCGCGGTGAAGGAATCGTGCATGGCGTTCACCGCGCCGCACGAGGCAGCCGTGGTGATGACGGCGAACAGCGCCGAGCCGACAATGCCGAAACGGACTTCCTTGCCTTCCATATTGCCGCCCGTAAGTCCGAGCGCGTTGAGGAGGTCATTGCCATGCGCCTCGGCGGCGTAGCAGGCGACTACGCCGGCGAGGAAGAGGACCCCCATCACGGCCAGGACCGCCCAACCCTGGCGCTGGTTGCCGACCATGCGGCCGAAGACATTGGTCAGCGCCGCGCCGAGCGCGAAAATCGAGATCATCTGTACGTAGTTCGAGAGCGCGGTCGGGTTTTCGAAAGGATGCGCGGCGTTGGCATTGAAAAAGCCGCCGCCATTGGTGCCGAGCATCTTGATGGCGATCTGCGAGGCGACCGGACCGACCGCGATGGTCTGCTTGGCGCCTTCAAGCGTCGTCGCGTCCACATAGGGGCCGAGTGTTTGCGGAATGCCCTGCCAGACCAGGAACAGCGCGAACGGCACGCAGATCGGAATGAGGATGTAGAGCGTGCAGCGCGTGATATCGACCCAGAAATTGCCGACGGTGCGGACCGAGTGCCGGGCGAAACCGCGGATCAGCGCCATCGCAAGCACGATGCCGGTCGCCGCCGACAAATAGTTCTGGTGGGTAAGGCCGAGCATCTGCACGAGGTAGGACATCGTGCTCTCGCCGCCGTAGTTCTGCCAGTTGGTGTTGGTGATGAAGCTCACCGCGGTGTTGAAGGAGAGGTCCGGGGCAACGGCCGACTGCTCCTCCGGATTGAACGGCAAAGCTGCTTGCGCGCGCATCAACACATAGAGAATGAGAAAGCCGCCGACGTGGAACAGCAACATGCCGATCGTATAGGTGACCGCGTGCTGCTCTTGCCGCTCGTCGACGCCGGCAATCTTGTAGATCGCGCGCTCGGCCGGCCGCAGGACCGGCGAGAGAAATGTGCGCTCGCCGCCGAACACGCGGGTCATATACGCGCCGAGCGGTGGCACGATGGCGACGATGACCGCGCAGTAGAGCAGGATCTGGACCCAGCCGATAAAGGTCATGACGTTGTCCGTTCAGAACTGCTCGGGCTTGAGCAAGGCGTAGGTCAGGTAAACGAGCAGCCCCAGGGTGACGAGGCCGGCGAGCGAATAATCGAAGATCATGGCGGCAGCCTTCAAAGCAGGTCGCAGGCGTAGACGTAACCGATCGACAACGCGAAAAAGACGAACCCGATCGCCAGCATGACGAGGTCGATCATGGCAATCCTCCGATCAATTGGCCATTGCGAGCCAACGGAGTCCGGCCCGAAGTGGCCACGTCGCCGACAAGCTTTCACGAAGCAATCCATCTCACGACGTGAATCTAGATTGCTTCGTCGCTTTGCTCCGTGCAATGACGCGCTTCAACGATTCAGCAAACACTTTCGTGTGGCGCGCGGCTTTGACGCAAGAATGCGAAAATTGCCGCTCGTTCACGCGCGATTAGCTGTCATCCTTTGCATAGGAATTCGAGAGGACGTGCGTGAAAAAGTTATAGGAATTCCATAAAGATCTGCGCCGCGCGAAGCTTATCGCCGCCGGTAAGCCGCTGAAATCCCTGCATCGTTAGTGTGATTGCAGCCCGCCGTCGGGAGCGCCGCGGCGTTGCCCTGGCGTCGCAATTTCGCATGCGCAATCGGCGCGTTTCGCCCTCGTTTACTTCACTATGCCGGCTTTATGACGAGAGGCGCCCCTCCGTCTCGAATTCATATGCGATCGAGCGCACATTTCGCGGCAGAAAACGAATAATAAGGAAAGACCTCGATGATCGTCGTTAAAGGTCCTCAGCTGCGCCCCGATCGACGTCGGCAGCCCGACGCAATCGGGCCGACTGGATTTCCCGGCAGACCAAATTCGCGCATCCTCAGCGAATCGATCCCGCTGTACTTTATTGCGCGCAATAAAAACGGCTTGTGGGTGGTGCACGAAGCCGCGGGACGGTGCTGCGGCGTCTTTCTATTCAGGCGCTCCGCGCTCCGCTTCGCCAGGAAGAGCAGCGCGCCGGCCGGATGCGCGACCATGTTCCTCACGGAACGGTTCGAGCTTGACGCCCACAGTCATGGCAATGCGCTGGTCGTCTGGATCGACGCGGCTCTGCGCATGGTCGCGCGTTATTTGCGAAGTCACGCTGTCTCTCACACGACGGCGGGCGCGATCGGGCCGAGCCATGTCACGAGCCATGTCAAAGGAGCGCGTCTATGACCCAGGCAAAGCAAGTCGAGCCTCCCTCGTGGTCGCGGCCGCCGCTGTTCATGATCGGCCGGGACGACCGCGGAAACTGGGTGGTTCAGGATCTCAAGGGGATTTGCGGCGGTCTCTTCGTCAACCGCGATGCGGCGCTTCGCTACGTGCGCTCCGAGGATGCACATCGGCCGCAGGCCGTCGTGATGGTCTCCGGGGTTCTCGAGCTCGACATGACGCGCAAGCCGGCCGCGCTGCCGCGCCGGGAGTTCGCCGCCGATCCCGAACGCCTGCGCCGGATCGCGTGAGTCATCGCCATGACTGTTCTTGGCATAGTGAAATACTGGCGGAGCCTGACGGCAGCGGTCTTTGACCACTATCATCCGGAGCTGCACTATATGCGCGGGTCTGGTCCTAAATGCCGCGAGAAGCACAGCGTGGCCCGCTAATTATTAAACGGCCACAAGCCGCGCAAGAATCCCTCGTCCTTGTCCTTCTCGGTCACCGCTTCCGCTTGCCCGGTGCCTACATTCAGAATCTTCTCCGCCGGCGGCGCCGGGCGGTTCCACCAACCGCCGCCGAGCGCCTGGTATAGCGCGGCGGTGTCGGTAAGCCGCGCGGCGCGCGCCTGTACCACCTGAATAACCGCCTGCAAATAAGTCTGCTGCGCTGTAAGTAATATCAGCACGTTGGCGTAGCCGGTCTGCATCTGCTGCTGTGCGAGGTCGAAGCTGATCTTTGAGGCGCGCTCGAAATCGCGCGCCGCTTTGAGGGCATCGGCGTCGTTTTGCAAGGCGCGCAGCGCGTCGGCAACGTTCTGAACGGCGCCGATGACCGTGCCCCGGTAGCTCCACGCCGCCGCATGATAGGTGTCCTTGGCCCCTTGCAATTCATGCAGCAGCGTGCCGCCGTCGAACACGGTCTGCGTAGCATCGCCGGCGAGCTGCCAAAACAGATTGGGAGCGGAGAGGAGACTGGGCAGCGCCGTAGCTTGGTAACCGGCATTGGCGCCGATCGTTAGATTCGGAAGAATGCTGGCGGTGGCGACGCCAACCGCGGCGCTGGCCGCATGCAACTGCTCCTGCGCCGCGCGGACATCCGGGCGCTGCTCGATGAGTTGTGACGGGAGGCTGACCGGAAGATCGGTCGGCAATCGCAAGTCTGCGAGCTTGAACGTCTCGCGCGGTTCCTGGCTGGGATACACGCCAATCAAGGCCGATAGAGCATCGCGCTGCAGTTGCAGAGCCTTGCGCAAGGGCGGCAATGTCGCCTTGACCTGGGCGAGGGCGGCTTCTTGCAGGGCGACGTCATTGCGGTTGGCATAGCCCGTGTCGAGCTGCCGCCGCAGGATATCAAGCATCTTGGTGTTGATCGAAATGAGCTCGTTGGTGGCTTCGATCTGACCGCGCAGCGAGGCTTCGTTGATTGCCGCGA
>Ga0302326_10028712_pt1 | contig 11188 bp, 13 predicted proteins | sample Palsa_T0_3_FD_202264 | JGI IMG/M metagenome (GOLD analysis project Ga0302326, IMG submission 202264) | Peat permafrost microbial communities from Stordalen Mire near Abisko, Sweden - Palsa_T0_3 | ecosystem: Environmental > Terrestrial > Soil > Palsa > Peat permafrost | place: Sweden: Abisko...
GGTTGTGGACCGAGATCAAGGCCGCGTAGTCAGTCCATGCCCTGATCATTACTGACTCTAGCACTGGACTCGGCGGCTGGGAGTGGGTCCATTTGAAATCTTATGCTTATTTCTCCGCAGTGGCATAGACTGTCAGTTGGTCTCGATTGTGATCGGGCGATCTTTGGCGTATCGGTCTTTTAATTTATTAACCCTGTTGTCTTCCTCAGGACCATAATGAAGCCTATAGAGCAAAGTTGGTATGTGTTTCTGAGAGTCTGAGTAAGCCGCATAATTTCCATACACCTGTCTCCACAACGAAGGGGTTCCTTCTTTAGCGTGATTAAGTAAAATAAGTTCGCAGTTCTGATTTTCGAGCGGGGCCAACTCAGAAGCTACCAGGTGAACGATCCCACTCCACACGTCTGCCCCCTTCGGACCTTCAACTACTTTTACCCGATCACTATCGCACGAGACTTTCGTAACAAAAGGTACCCTCAAGCGAATCGAGATATTGTCCTGTGTTCTAGCGTTTCGATTAGAGAATTCTACAGATACACTTTCAACGGTCGTGGTCTTCGAGCTACGGGATTCGCAAGACGGAGGTTGCAATTGTATGCCAACGAAGGCCCCTTTAACTGTTTCAATGTTTTTGTTGAGTATTTTTTCCGGCTCGATATGCATGACCATATGACCACAGGGATCGGAAACAACTCTACCGGGAAATGGAATAGGAGAAGTTCTACCCCCTTTGCTCAGCCACGGCCATGCAACGATTATCAGGAGAACCATTGCGCCAAAGGAAGTGAACACGGTCCGTAGTGCACCCGCCTTTACTGGCCCCCTGGATACGAGTCCCTTCTTTGACAGAAAGTCTCCGAAAGACACCCATAGCCAGTGTACTGTCCCGATAAACGCTAGGGCCAACAAAACATACCCGAGCGGCTTATTGTCGAGCCCGTTAAGCGCTGGGAAAGAGTTATTAGAGCCACGACTATGGCTAACTCGCAAGTTTCCCGACCATCTCCGCATTGTGCCGCATGCACATTCGCTTCGCGTGTCAATACGAAAGAGTTGTGGAAAATCTCAAACGGACCAACTACCGGGCGCTGACAAAGCCGGAATAGACCCCCGTGACGTTACGGCGCTAATATGGAACCAAGGAAGGACATTTGTCGTGGACGCCTTGATAGAGAAGTTAGATGCTCGCTTGCGCGCCTGGAAGCCGGAAACAGCCGCCCAGGCCAGAGAGCGCATCGCGGAACTCATCGATCTCGCCGATCACGACGTTCTGGATCTCGCGCGCTCACGCGCCGCCGAAGAGCAGGTCCTGAATCTACTCGATGAGCCCCCGGCCAGGTGAAGTATGGTTGGCGGATCTGGGCCTTGCGGCAAAAACCCGGCCGGTCGTAATTGTTTCCCGCCAAGATCCGAATCCTCCCCGAGCCCTTGTGTTGTACGTGCCACTGACCACTCAGCACAGGCTTAGTTCATACGAAGTCCAACTCCCAAGGCTTCCATTCCTTGATCGCGACTCGATTGCAAACGTGCAAGGGTTGGGTTCGATACCTATTGTGCGCCTTGAGCGCAAACTTGGCACGCTTTCAAGGGAAATGATGGCGAAGCTCAAAACGGCGCTGGCTTTTGCGCTGGAGTTGGAGTCCAAATCAAATTGAGCGACGTTACCATTGGATCGTGCGAATTTCCCCTTCCGCGGTCATCTTCGATTACGGCAACGTCCTCTCCCAATCCCAGCCCATCGCCGACGTGCAGGCCATGGCAACGATTCTCGGTCTGCCCCTCCCGCAATTCTCCGAGCTCTACTGGCGGTTCCGCATCGAGTATGACGCCGCTTCGCTAGACCCCACTACATACTGGAGCGCGGTGGCGCAAACTGCCTCTGGCACAATCACGCCCGGCCAAATCGCCGAACTCATCGACGTCGATAGCCGCAGCTGGTCGCATCCCGCGCCGGTCATGTCGCAATGGGCGCGCGACCTCCGCGCCGCGGGCCTCCGCACCGCCCTCCTCTCCAACATGCCCGCACCTGTCCGCGATTCTGTGCTGCGTTGTTCCTGGCTGCCCGAGTTCGATTCTCGAACGTTTTCCTGCGACGTCGGCATCTGCAAGCCTGCGCCTGAGATTTATCGGGATTGCCTGAATAAGCTGGGCGTAAAACCCTCAGACGCCTTGTTTCTCGATGACCGCGAACCCAACGTCGGCGCGGCCGAAACCTTAGGCCTGCATGCGATCCTGTTTACCGATGCCTCCAGCGCCGCGCAAGAGATCGAACGCCGCTTTTTGCTTCCAGTAACCATCGAGTAACCTCCACTGCATGGCCCGCTCCGCCGATAGCCGCTGGTAAAAACAATTGTGTCTGGTTGCGTTCGTGCTCGAAATCATGCATCATGAGCGATAAGCTTCCGTCGAAAGATAAACGCGTGGCAAGTGCGCCTCAACCCGCTCTGGCACAAATGCTTTTCGCCGCAATGAATGAACATGAGGCCGTGTTGTCGAGAGTTTCGCGGCTGCTGCATGACGACGTGAGCCAAGTGCTAAGCGCCGTGGGATTGCAATTGGACGCCATGCGGATGGATTTCCGCGAGCAGGCTCCCGGCGTGGATGGCCGCGCCACCGAGATTCAGGAACTTCTGGAACAGGCCATCGAGCAGTTGCGCGACATCACGAATGAGCTGAACCCATCCATCGTGGAACGGGCCGGGCTGCAATTCGCGCTGGATCGTTTGATCGGGAAGGCGCGCACCGGATTCGCCGGCACGCTCCGGTTACATTTCGATGCCTCCCTGCGCGTGCCTACCATCCTGGCGAAGGCGTTTTACAAGATCGCCGAATGCGCCCTCGACATCGCCCAGGCGACGCCCGGATGCTCGCTGATCGATATTCATGTAAAACGCGCGCAAGGCGAATACGTTCTCGAAATCTCCGACAATGCCGCAGTGGACCCCGTGGGTACCGCGCCTCTGGGACAATTACTGATGGACTATCATGCTTCCAAGAACCACGTGAACCTCCGAACCGAGCGCGTGCCCGGCAAAGGCAGCGTCATCCGCGCCAGCTTTCCGCTGCCGGTGGCTGCGCGTGAGAGCGCGCCCGAGAGCGGGAGTTAAGAAGACCATGCCTTTCCAAGTGCTCCTGGTGGACGATCACAAGATCATGCGAGATGGCATCAAGGCCATTCTGCGGCACAACGAGGAGTTTGCGGTGTTTGGCGAGGCCGAGAGCGGGACCGAAGCGGTGCAAATCTGCAAGAAGAAGCGGCCCGACATCATCCTGATGGATATCGGGCTGCCCGGACTGAACGGCATCGAAACCACCACCGAGATTCTGCGCCACTACCCCGACGTCAAGATCATCATTTTGTCCATGTATGACGACGAGCATTCGGTGGTCAGCGCAATTCGTTCCGGGGCCCGCGCCTTTGTGCTCAAGAAAGCGTCCGATAACGATCTGGTAGACGCGCTGCGCGCCGTGGCCAAGGGCGGTTCCTACCTGAGTCCGCAAGTTTCCGACCGGCTGCTGAATCGCATTCAACGCGGCGATCTGGAATCGAAACCGGTCTCCTCGAGTCTGGACGATCTGTCGCCGCGCGAGCTGCAAGTGCTGCGCCTGGTGGCTGAAGGCAAAACCAGCAAAGAGATCGCGGTGATGCTGGACCTTGGTTTGCAAACCGTGCGCAGCTATCGCAAGACCATGATGAAGAAGCTGGGCGTGAACAACGTCGCCGGACTTACGCAAGTGGCCCTGGCCTCGGGCATTACGCGGTTCCCCGTTTCGGCCGCTGGGGCAAGCGAACCGGCGCCGTGATAATTGACACAAAATGATCGACACCCCTTGGGGCTCGCTGCCAGTGGCCGACGCCCACGTTCACTTTTTCTCTCATCGGTTTTTCGCTTCGCTCGCCGAGCAGAAGGGCGTCGCGGTGGATCGACTTGCCCCGCTGCTCAATTGGCAGTTGCCCGCCGAAGATCCACGGCAGCTCGCCGATGCCTGGGCTCACCAGCTGGACCAGCACGGCGTGGCGAAAGCGTCGCTGATCGCGAGCGTTCCGGGCGATGGCGAATCCGTCATCGCCGCGGTTGACCGGCATCCCGAGCGATTCTACGGTTATATGATGGTGAACCCGACGGCGCCGGCCGCGGTGGCGCAGGTGGAAGCCGCTCTGGCGAGCGGCCATGTTCAAGGGCTGTGCTTTTTTCCGGCGATGCACCGCTATTCCATCCAGGACGACCGCGTTTCCGCGCTGCTCGAATTGCTGGCCGCGCGGCCGCGTTCAGTCGCCTTCGTCCACTGCGGCGTGCTCAGCGTCGGCGTTCGCAAAGCTCTCGGACTGCCTTCGCTCTTCGATATGAAGTTCTCCAACCCCATCGATCTGCATGCGGTGGCGCTACGATTTTCCCAGCTTCGCTTTGTAGTGCCGCATTTCGGCGCGGGCTACCTCCGCGAGGCGCTTATGCTGTGCGACCTATGCCCGAATGTATCCCTGGATACTTCGAGTAGCAATAGCTGGATGCGATACGAAGAAGCTCATCTCGACCTTCGCAACGTGTTCCGGCGCGCCCTGGATGTCGTTGGCCCGCAGCGCCTGCTCTTCGGCACCGACTCTTCCTTCTTCCCGCGTGGCTGGAACTCGGCCATTTTCGAAACCCAGTCCAAAGCTCTCTACGAAATCGGCGTGAACGAGGAAGTTGCTCGGCTCATTCTTCACGACAACCTGGTCCGCTTGTTTTCGTGAGATGAAATAAACCGTCGCGACACCTTTTTGTTTAATTATGGTGGTCAGAATTCGACGGCCCTCCAAGGGCGCACACTTCGTTCCTCCCATCGATCCGGCGCCGCGGACCGTGATCCTGGCGCCGGGCTTTCGGGAAACCAGGCTGGTGCGCATCTTTCCGCAGGGGTGGAACCAGCGAGCCCGGGTCTTCGATCCCGGCTGCATCGCCGGTCCGCTGGACCAATTGCGGATCCTGGCGCTGGAGGCCTGGCCGATCGAGCAGGCGGTGGTGGTGTTCACTTACGCCGCGGAAACGGGCATTCCCCCGCGCGATCGCGAGTCGCTTTGGAAAGCCTTCGGGGTTCCCGTATTTGAGCAGTATCTAAGTCCCAGGAACAGGCTGCTCGCCAGCGAGTGCGATGCGCACTCGGGTCTGCACGTCATATCCGGCTGCGAAGGATTCCCACTCGAACGCGACGTTTGCGCCTGCGGCAATCCGGCGCCGCGCCTGACGCGCGGATCGCGGCTCGAAGAACTGGCCGGGCTTCTGGCCTGAGCGCCCGTTCGATTGCTATCCTAGGTTTGTCGGCGCGAACGTGGCGGAATTGGCAAACGCACGAATGGCCCCGTGGCGAAATTGGCAGACGCGCAGGATTTAGGTTCCTGTACTCGCAAGGGTGTGTCAGTTCGACCCTGACCGGGGCCACCAAAATAAGCCGGTCATGGCTGACCGGTCGGCGAACTATAGGTTGCGTTGGTCGCTCCAAAGACAGCTCCACACTCACCGATTCACTTCAATACAGGCTGAGCCATCCAAATCGGCTCGCCTAACCCCAAAAGTTCCTGTCTTAATTCGAGGCGCCGAGGATCGTTCAACGCTAGTACCTCCACGGTAGCGCGTCCGGAGTTAGGCCCATTGTGAAGGTTGCAGCGATGGCATGCGAGCGCGAGATGATCCACGTCGTCTTTGCCGCCGTGCTGGCGGAAGGCCCGCTCTCGGACCAAGCGCCGGGTTTCGGCATCTATCATTAGTAAGGGATCTGATCGAGATGCCGGCGCGCCTTGAGCTTGAGGATGCGATAAAGTCGGCCGCATTAATCAGAGCCTGATATTCGGAGCGCTCAGATGTATTGAGACTACCCTCGTTTGCCCGCTCACCCAGGGTCTCGATCCGCGCCTGCACTGGTCGATCGATTCGGAAAGCAATCAAGCGCCGTGCCGACTCCGACATAAATGCCACAGATTGCCGTGCCTTATTGTGCCTTATGACCCCGAATCTGTAAGGATGAGGCAACCCTCGGTTTCCTTTGTTTTCTGCGGGTAAGGGCCTACGCGGACCCACGCGAGTACCCTGCTTCGGACTTAGAATTTGGCGCCCTCACAGCGGCCTCTCACGTGCATAACGTCGGGTGATGCACCTTTTGCAACCAATGTTGTAAACGACTTCTCATAAGGAGACAAGATCATGGCCGTAAAAAAGACAGTAGTATGTGGTATTTACCAAAACGCACACCAAGCAGAGGGCACCGTCGCTGCCCTTCACGCGGCGGGGTTCGCCAAAGACGCTGCTTCGGTTTCGGTCCCCGACAACGGAGCCACGCCAGGCGCAGTTCTGCTTTCTGTGCACTGCGACACTCCAGAGCAGGAGGATCGGGCCAAGGAGCTGCTGAAGCAGGCTGGCGCCCAAGACGTTTCGTCTGAGGACAAAGTCGAACAGGTCTTCGTCGAAAGCTAAAACGCGTGGCGCACGCACTCATGCGTGCCGCGTTCACACTCGTGTGAACGCTGGCCCTCGAAATTAGTGGCATGGGGCGAGGGGCTCGCCCCACCCTCGCGCCCCTTCAATAACTAGCGCGCCGCCGTGGTGTAGAGTTCGGGGGAACGCGAGGAGCCGCGCAGCCAACCCTCCAGCCAGAACCGGCGGAAGCCTGACCGCTTGGGAAGCAACGACCGGCCACAGCAAAATTCCGCCACTTTCGTGTACTCAGCGAGCGTGGCGGAATCCACCATATTCATCACAAGTTCGGAAGCATCCACCAAACTTGCGTCCACTGGGATCGCCGCGATCTTCTCGGCGTCGATGGCCCACCCGGCTTCGCGCGGAATGGCCCGATCGAAAGTCTTGCGATTCACAATGTACTTCACCTTGCCGGCGCCCACGCCACGCGCTTCCAAATCGAAGCGGCGCCGGGCGGCCAAATACAACGAGGGAGACGACGGCGTGGTGACCACAAAAACCGCCTGAGCGGCCCGCGCAATCACTTCCGTGGCGTTGTTCACCACCTCTGGCAAATCGGCGATGACCACGTCGTAGCGGCCGCGAACAAAAGAGAGCAGCCGTTGATAACCCCACGGCGACACCTGCCGCACACCCAAGCGGCTGACGGAGCAGAGTACGTCCAGACCGCCGATGTGCGCCACCATTTCGCTCCAACTTTGGTCGGTCAGCCGGTGCGAGTCTTCCAGCGCGTCCATGATCGAATAAGTGGGGCGCAAGTTGTACAGCATCGAGATCGGCCCGGCGTGCAAATCGCATTCCAGCACCAGGACCTTTTTCTCGGCAAGCGTGGCGAGAATATGCGCCACAAACAGGGCCGAAGTGGTGGCTCCACTGCCGGCTTTGGCGGGCTGAAACGCAAACACCGAGGCGTTCTTTTTGCCGCAGACGGATTCGAGCGCCTGGAAGATCGCCGCGCGAAATTCATCGGGGCTGCAAGGAACCGGACATACCGAAAAACCGCCGAACGCAGTTTCAACGGCGTCCGGGCGGTGGCAACTGGCGGACACACCCAGAATGGCGGTACCAGGTTGAATGCTGCGGATGTCGTGCTCCACGGCCTGCGCGGCGGCTTCATCGCCAACGCCCAGGAACACCAGTTGCGGCCCGAACGAATTCAGCAATCGCATGCTTTCGTGGGCCTGAGGATAGCGCTCCAAGGTGCGAAAGACACAGACATCTTTGGTAAGCGAGCACAGTTGTTGCAATTGCGATGTGGTTTCGCGGTCCGTGCCGAAGATCAGTGCCGACAGCATTATTAAAATGGCGCCCCTTTGGCTGCTAGCTGTGCAATCGGGAGACCACCCGGATAACGCTGAAAACAAAATGGGACGGTTTTGTTGCCGGCGTCATTTTTCCGCCAAAGCGTTGAAATTGTGACGGTGAGGGCGGCAGCCGGCAGAGCGCCGCAGCCAGATTGACGACCAGCTTCAAAGTCTGCTCTAATCGCCAAGTGCCCGAAAACGAAGCGCTCGCTGTGGCTCGGAACCTGCTGGAAGCGCTGCGATTCTTCGGGCAGGCGCGCGCCGACGCCGAAATCCGGGATCTGCCCGGCGTATCGTTGATCTTTTGCGGATTGAACTATGCGGCGTTCAATGCGGCGCTGCAGGCGCGGCCCATCGAGGGGGACGCCGACACCCAGGAGCTAGGCCGGCTGATCGACGTGTCGGCCGAACATTTCGATGCTCGCAGCCTGCGCTGGACCTATTGGCTCTGCGAGGATTTCCTGAAACAGCCCTTGCGCCGCGAGGCGCCGCGCGTCTTCAAGCGCCATGGGCTTCGCCATCTGACCGAAGCGCCGGGGATGTATGCCGATCGACTGGCGCCGGCGACGCGCAGCCTGCCTCCGCTCGATGTGCGCCCGGTAGCCGACGAACCGACGCGCGCGGCTTTTTCAGATGTGATGTCCACGGCGTTCGAGATCCCGCATTCGGTGAGTATGTCGGTGTATGGCGCCGAGCGGGCCTGGAAAGGCACGTTTCAGGGCTATGTGGGCTATTCCAATGGCCGGGCCGTTACAACGGCGGCGGCTGTGATCACGGGCGATGTCATCGGACTTTACTCGGTGGCCACGCTCCCCCAACACCGGCGCCTGGGATTTGCCGAATCCATCATGCGTCAGGTGATCCGGCAGGCGCAGCAAACGCGGGGCGTGTCGCGGACGGTGCTCCAAGCCACCTCGTCCGGATTTTCGTTGTACGAAGCCATGGGGTACCGGACCGTCACCAGCTTCAACGTCTTCATTTCGGATTAGGCCGCCCGCTCACACGCGCGGTTCCGTATCGAGCGGGCCGCTTGCTCACGCGCGCGGTTCAGAACCACGACCGTCAGGGAGTGGCCGCAGCGCGCCTGACGCGATCCAGGCGCTGGTGTTTTCAATGTCGGCGGTGAGGGAGCGATCGGCAGTCCACGGCACGCTGACTTTGGCAAGCGCCGCGCGTACCCGCTCGATCACCGGACTCGAGTTGAGAGGACGCAGGCAATCGAGCGCGCGTGCAGCCGTGAGTAGTTCGATCGCCAAAACATGCCGCGTGTTGCGGACCACCTGGCTGAGCTTCATCGCCGAGGTCATGCCCATGCTGACAAAATCTTCCTTATTGCCGCTGGTGGTGATGGATCCCGTGGATGCCGGATGAGCGAGCACGCGGTTTTCGGCCACCAGCGCGGCGGCGGTTACTTGCAGCATCATGAACCCGGATTCCAGGCCCGCGTGATTGGCGAGAAACGGCGGCAGCTCCTCGTTGAGCGACGGATTCACCAGCCGGTCGATGCGACGCTCCGAGACGCCGCCGAGTACGGTGAGAGCGACGGCCATGGCGTCCAACTGGAGAGCGAGCGGCTCGCCGTGGAAATTGCCACCGGAGAAAATCTCTTCGTCGATCACGAGTGGGTTGTCGGTGACCGAGTTCAACTCGATTTCGAAGGCGCGCCGCGCGGTAGCCAGAGCATCGCGCACGGCTCCGTGGACCTGCGGGGCGCAGCGCAGCGAGTAGGCGTCCTGCACCCGGCGGCAAGTGATATGGGACTGCCGAATCTCGCTGCCTTCCAGATAGCGGATCAGATTCGCGGCGCTCTGGATTTGGCCAGGGAATGGGCGGATCTGGTGCAGACGCGGGTCGAACGCGCGCGGCGTGCCCCGCAGTCCGTCGATGGTCATGGCGCAGATCAGGTCGGCCGCTTCGGCCAGCTCTTCGGCGTCAAGCAGCCGCAGGCCGCCCACTGAGAGCATGGCTTGCGTGCCGTTGACAAGCGAGATGCCTTCCTTGGATGCCAGCACGATGGGCTCGATTCCTGCGCGCCGCGGCGCCTCGGCGCCCGGGATCCGCACACCGTCGAACTCGGCTTCGCCTTCACCGATAAGCACCAGCGCGATGTGGGCGAGCGGCGCCAGATCGCCGCTGGCGCCGACGCTGCCTTGCGAAGGAACCACGGGCGTCACGCCGCGATTCAACAAGTCGCAGAGGCGTTCGGCAACGATGGGCCGGATGCCCGAAAAACCTTTGGCGAGCACGTTGGCGCGGATCAGCATCATGCCGCGGACTTCGTCGCGAGCCAGCGGCGTGCCCACTCCACAGGCGTGCGAGCGGACCACGTTGCGCTGCAGCTGTTCCAATTCTTCGGGCGGGACGCGAACGTCGGCCAGCAATCCCACGCCGGTGTTGACGGCGTAAACCGGCTCGTCGCCGAACGCTAGCTTTTCCACCACAGCCCGCGAGCGGAGCATGGCGGGGAGAGCGGCGGGGTCAATTTGCACAAGCTCGCCCGATTGCGCCACGCGGCGAAATTCGTCGAAGGTGAGACGGGAGCCGTCGAGTGAAATCATCTTTACCGTTGTAGCAGTGCGCAGGCGTGGCTGGTGGCTGGTGAAGAGGTCCGCTTAGTGTTCCTTGAGCTGCCGCGCGTAGCGCTGATCGGCCGCGGCGCCTCTTGCATCGCCCGCCAGTCTCTTGGCGTTGGCGCGCCGCATGTACGCTCGGGCGTGGCCGGGCTCCAGGCGGATGGCCTGGTCGTAGTCCTGAACCGCTTTGTCGTACTGCTTGAGGCTTTCATAAACCGCCGCTCTTCTCAGATAAGATTGGGCATTGTTCGGTTTGAGAAGCAGGTTCCGGTTGAAGTCATCGAGGGCGCGGCCATATTCCTGAAGATTGAAGTTGGCATCGCCGCGCATTTCGTAAGCGGGTGCGAATTTGGAATTTCTGCGAATCGCTTCACTGTAATCGCGCCGGGCAAGGTCATATTGCTTCATGAATCCTTCGGCGAGGCCCCGGCAAAAGTAAACCCTGGGGTCCGCGGGGTGGATCTTCATGGCGCGGTTGCAGTCCGCAATGGCCATTTCGTATTGGCCCGTCATCCTGAGTGCCTGTGCCCGGCCGAGGTAGGCGACTAAGTAGTTTGGACTGGCGCGAATTGCTTCGTTGAAACGCGGCACGGCTTCGGCGAACTTCGCTTCATCGATAAGCCGCATGCCTTGGTCGAAGGCATTCTTGGCCTGGGCCGGCACCGCGATCTCCGGCGGCTCGTTCTTTTGTGTCGCGATTGCGGGCGTTGCAACAGGGGCGCTCGCCGAAACCTGCGCTACCGGCGAAGGATTGGTCTGTCTTGAACCGGCGAAACGCCAGATAGCCGCGGCCACTATTAGGATCACCACAGCCGCGCCAACCAGGAAGGGAAGGCGCTTATGAATCCGGTCCTCCGGAGCG
>Ga0302326_10028715_pt1 | contig 11187 bp, 14 predicted proteins | sample Palsa_T0_3_FD_202264 | JGI IMG/M metagenome (GOLD analysis project Ga0302326, IMG submission 202264) | Peat permafrost microbial communities from Stordalen Mire near Abisko, Sweden - Palsa_T0_3 | ecosystem: Environmental > Terrestrial > Soil > Palsa > Peat permafrost | place: Sweden: Abisko...
TTATATGCGTCGCCCCTGATTGGGTGTACCGCATTGCAATCTGGCATTTACATGAGGCCCGGCTGCTTGTGTGACCGAAGGTTGCGCGGTGATTTGCAGTACGGATGAACGGCGTCAATCAGATAGAGTTTCAGTTGCACCAGAAGCGGTGCAGCGGTGGGCTTGCGGCGTGAGAATCTATACTCCTGTCGGGGGAATGTTCGCATGGATCTGCTGTGGAGCCCGTGGCGCTATTCCTATGTGACGTCGGCTGATGGAGCGGCGCGCAACGGCGTGGCGGCGAGCCTGTCGGGGTGGACCGGCGACCTGGGCTGCGTGTTTTGCAATCTGATTGCGTCTGTGGACTATGCCATTGCCCACGGCATGAGCCGCGACGAAGCCGAGGCTGCGGGCGGGCTGGTGGTGCGCGGCCGCACGTGTTTCATCTGCCTCAATGCGTTTCCGTATACGTCGGGCCACGTGATGGTGATGCCGTATGCGCACCTCGACCGGCTGGCGGGGATGACGGCGGAGTCATCGCACGAGCTGATGGATCTGGTGCGGCAGACCGAGCAGGTGCTGGAGCGGCTCTATCGCCCGCACGGGCTCAACATCGGCATGAATCTTGGCCAGGCCGCGGGCGCGGGCGTGGCCGGCCATCTGCACATGCACGCGCTGCCGCGCTGGATCGGCGATACCAATTTCATGACGGCGGTGGCCGAGACGCGCGTGCTGCCGGAAGATTTGTCGATCACGTGGAAGCGGATGCGGGAGGCGTTTGGGGAGATGAGACAGCAGGCCGGCGAGTTAGCGAGTTAGCGAGTTGGCGTGTCGGCATCGAATCACGTATGGCATTCGGGACATTCGGCTTCTTCGCCGGCCTCAAGCTTTGCCAACCACGCGTCGGCTTCCTCTGCGGTCAGGTGCAGCCCAGTCGCCTGATAGTGCGCCCAAGCTTCAAGCGCAACCTTGCGAAGTTGTTCGGCTTGCGATGAAGTTCGTTCGGGTTTTCTCATCGTGTCTCAGTTCTCCGCAACACCTACCTCATCAGCCTCCGCGGCCAGCGCCAGCGATTGCTCCTCGACGCCGGCATTGTCCAGCAGGCCGCGCGGCATCTGCTTGCTGGTGCGTACGCCGAGCTGCTTCAGCATTTCTACCTGGCGGATTAGATTGCCGCGGCCCTCACTCAGCTTGCGCATCGCGCTTGTGTAGCTGGCGTCGGCGCCGCGCAGGCTCTTGCCGATTGCTTCGAGGTCGGCGACGAAGCCGACAAATTTTTCGTAGAGCTCGGCGCCGCGATTCATCACTTCCTGCACGCTGCGCGCCTGCAATTCCTGCTGCCATAGATTATCGACAATGCGAATCACGAAGAGCAGCGTGGTGGGGCCGACCAGCAGCACTTCCTTCTCGTAGGCGTAGCGCCACAGGGCTTCATCCTCGTGCAGCGCGGTGAGGAACGCGGGCTCGATGGGGATGAACATGACGACGAAGTCCGGCGTGTCGAGCGATTGCAGCTTGTGATAGCGGCGCGTGGCCAGCTCGTCAATGTGGCTGCGTACGCAGGCCAGATGGCGCTTGACGGCGGCCTTGCGCTCGGCGTCGTCTGCGGCGTTCACCGAATCGGTGTAGGCGTTGAGTGAGACTTTGGAGTCGATGACGAGATGGCGGCTGCCGGGGAGATTGACGATCACGTCGGGGCGCGACTTGCGCTGGCGGCCGTCGTCGTCGCAGGCCACGGCGTCGAAGGTTTCCTGTACGCGAAACTGTTCGCCCTCGCGCAGGCCGGCTTTCTCGAGCAGGTTGCGCACAATGAGCTCGCCCCAGTCGCCCTGTGCCTTGGATGAGCCCCGCAGCGCCGTGGAGAGATTGCGCGCCTCCTCGGTCAACTGTTGATTGAGGCCGCTGAGCGTGCCTACCAGTGTTTCGAGCTTGGTGACGCCGGTCTTTGAATCGCTCTGCGCCTGCTCCACCTTGTCGCGGAACTCCTTGATCTGATCGCGCAAGGGCGTGAGCAGGCTGCCGATCTCTTTTTGGCTTCCTTCGGAGAAAGTCTTCGACTTTTTCTCCAGAATGTCCGCGGCGAGGGCTTCGAATTGATGGGCCAGCGATTGCTTGGCGATATCGAGCAGCGCCAGCTTTTCGGCCAGATTCTGGCGCTCGTTGTTGAGCGAGGTTTCAAGCTGGCTCATGCGGGCGGTTTGCGCGCGATCGGTTGCGCCCGCAGCCGCCAACTCTGCGCGCAAGTTGTCGCGCTCGGCAGCGAGTTGGGCGATGGTGCGATCCCGCTCCAGAGCCAGCGATTCGAAGCCGGCGCGGCGCGCGTTTTCGGCCTGCGCCAGCGTCAGCTCAGCGCGCACAGCGGCCAGTTGTGCGGCCTGATCGGCGTTTTGGCGTTCGGCGAAATTCTTTTCGCGCTTGCCGCTGAATTCCCTCAGCCAGAAGCCCAGAACAATACCCAAAAGCGCCGCAATTCCCGCCATCAGAGCCTGCATAAATTTCCTCTCGCGCTGCTTCGCCTAATGTACGCCTGTTGGCTGTGCATTTGGGGGCGGAATTCACCGGAATTGAAATTCAACGGCGATCATGATTGAAGCGCAATTCGGGGCGTCCCTCCGGGACGCCGGGGCATTGTGCTCCCATCCCAGGATTGAAGTCGGCTGCGGCGGACTCCATCCTGGGCTACTCTCGCTTCTTCCCTCCGGGAAGTGGCCAGGCGCACCTTGCGGTGGGATTCAATTGAGGGAACCTCTGAAAAAGGGCCATTTTCGACGAAGACATCCCTCGGAGGCTAAAGCCCGACGATGATTTGATTGGCTGGCGGCACGACTGAAGTCGTGCCCTTTCAAAGCCTCATCTTCATCAGAGTATCCTTGGCTTCTTCTGAAGTGGCTCCAGGCTGTTTCCTGTTCCCCGATCTCTGTCCTAGCCTTTACACACCCTGCCTCGCCCGTTAGACTTGAAACTTCGGGGGTGGTGCGAATTTTTTCATAGACAGGTTGTGCTTTGCCGCTCTCAAACAGTATTGTAGGCAAGCGGAACCTGAGCGGACTCGAAGCCCCGAAGGATACCCCAGGCGAAAAGAAAAATTGGAGGAATATCACGCATGGCCGTGGAAGAAAAAGTTAAGCAGATTATTGTCGAACAGCTTCAGGTGGACGAAGCCGAAGTGACCCCTGGCGCCAGCTTTCAGGAAGACCTGGGAGCCGATTCGCTGGATGTGGTGGAGCTGGTCATGCAGTTTGAAGAGGCATTCGACCTCGAGATTCCCGACGAAGACGCGGAGAAGATCAAGACCGTAAAGGACGCGATCGACTACATCGAGAAGAACGCGAAAGGCGGCAAATAGCAGGTGGCGCGCCGAGTGGTCATCACCGGCCTGGGGCTGGTTTGCGGTGTGGGTAACACTGCGCCCGAGGTGTGGCGGCAACTGCTCGCCGGAGCCAGCGGCATGGCTCCGATCACGGCCTTTGACACCACCGGCTTCTCTGTCACATTTGCCGCCGAGGTCAAGAACTTTGACCCGCTCAATTTTGTCGACAAAAAAGAAGCGCGCAAGATGGGACGCTTCATTCACTTTGCCTTTGCCGCCGTTGAAGAGGCGATGGCTCAATCAGGCCTCAAGATCACGCCGGAGAATGCCGACCGCATCGGGGTCTTCATCGGCTCGGGCATCGGCGGGTTTGAGATTATCGAGCGCGAGCACGCCAACCTGCTGGCCGGCGGACCGCGCAAGATCTCGCCCTTCTTCATTCCCGCGGTGATCGTGAACATGGCGGCTGGGCAGATCAGCATCCGCTACGGCGCCAAGGGACCCATCTCAGCCACAGCCACGGCCTGCGCCACCTCGGCCAACTCCATTGGCGACTCGGTGCGCATGATCATGCACGGCGATGCCGACGCGATGATTGCCGGCGGCTCAGAGGCCTCGGTCACGCCGCTTGCGGTGGGCGGATTTGCCGCCATGCGCGCGCTCTCCACGCGCAATGACGAGCCCACCCGCGCCAGCCGCCCGTTTGACAAGGACCGCGACGGATTTGTGATTGGCGAGGGCGCGGGCATCCTGGTGCTTGAGGAACTTGAATTCGCGCGGGCTCGCGGGGCGAAGATACTGGCTGAGGTGATCGGCTATGGCATGAGCGCCGACGCGTTCCACATGACGGGCATCGCGCCGGAGGGCCAGGGCGCGCAGCGCAGCATGAGGGCCGCGCTCAAGGACGCGGGCATTGCTCCGGAAGAGGTGGGCTATGTGAACGCCCACGCCACCTCGACGCCGGCCGGCGACGGCAATGAGTCGCGCGCCATTGAGCTGGTGTTTGGCGGGCACGCGCTGAGCCACAGGCTCAAGGTTTCGGGCACGAAGTCGATGACCGGGCATCTGCTGGGCGGCGCCGGAGGCCTCGAGGCAGGCATCAGCGTGCTGGCGCTGGTGAACCAGGAGCTGCCGCCGACCATCAACCTCGACAATCCCGACCCCGAGTGCAAGCTCGATTACGTGGCCAACGTGGCGCAGAAGCATAGCTTCGATGTGGCGCTGTCCAATTCATTCGGATTTGGCGGCATCAACGCCACGCTGGTGATGCGGCGCTGGATGGAATAGGACAAGCGTCCCGCAGGGGCTAAAGCCCATTGGTTTTCGGTTCGTTTCGGCACGACCAAAGTCGTGCCCTGACACTTCGTACCTTTCCGAATGAATCACGCTTGGAATGGAACTCTATAGTCTTGACGGGCTCGTATCGTCCCCAATCATGGGTGCCCCAGGTCCCGCTTCTGGGACCTGGGATCGCACCGCTCTCCGCTCAAGCATCAACCGAACGCTGCTGCCCAGCCCACGCTGCACAGGACAATGATCACCCACCAGCCGAAAACCGCAATATAGCCCGAGTTGCGTTTCACCCCGGCTATTGCCGCAACTCCGATACCCGCCAGAATCAGCGTCCAGATGGTCACGATGTCCAGCGCCTTGGCCAGCGCATACAGCGCCGCATTTGTCTCCATTGGATTGAGAAATGCGCCGATGTTGGTGGGTGCGGGATTGCTGAGATTGAACGACTCTGGCGCGATTCCTGTGTAAATCACAGCCACGCACAGCAGCGACTTGATGATCCCCGGCAGGCTCGCATACAACCATACTGCAAAGACGTTTCCATACTTGGCCTTGCCGCCGAACATGAAGTTGATGGTGCCCCATAGCACCAGTGAGCCGACCGCGGCGAACAGCAGCACAAGCGCCGGATTGGCAATGAAGGCGCCCTCCATGAAGATCACGGTGAACTTCTGCGAAGTGGCCCGCGCCTCCGGCGTCGCGTTGGCCATGCGCTCCTCAGCCTTGGGACTCTGGTGCACGGCGTTCTCGGCCACCTGCTGCCAGCCGATCTTCGCGGTGATGGCTGCAAACATCACGTATCCGCCCAGAGCCAGAATGATCAGTGGCAGCCACCACGACCGGCTGCGATCGCGAATATCGTTGAAGGTCTTCGACGGCGCGCTGAAGGTGTAGACAACGCGCTGCCACTGCGTGAGTCCGCCGCCCACAGGAGGAGCCGGCGCGCCCACTGGTTGAACCTGCATTTCGCTCATGATCCCGCCTCTCAAATTGGCCCGCCGGCCCCCTGGACGGGGCCATCGGGTTCTGGGGCAATTCCGACTGGCTGAGAAGACCGCCGCGTGCGCCCGGCCGGGCGTCGTGCGCGATCCGATGCCCTGCTTTTATTCGCGGCAGCGCCAGAGAGAATTGCTTTTGCCCGCGATTGTAACCCTGAATGGCCGGAAATGAACAGTCAATTTCGCGCCAAAGGTGAAGCGGCCTCAGCAGAGCGCGTTTCAATGCGGCTCCCCGAGGCGATCCAACCGCTGTAAAGATTGCCAAATTCGGGAGGGTCATCCGCTGGGCAGCGTGGAAAGAGTATCCTGAGCCACGCGAGCGAGCTGGATCGTATTGAGGCGCGATAGTGTTTGCAGCGGATGCGGCGCCAGTCAGCACGTTTCGACGGAGGTTTAGAAAATGGCACGCCAAATCGTCTTCACATCCAAAGCGGCAAAGCCGTCGCCAACGTATAGCCAGGCTGTCAAGGCAGCAGGGCTCGTCTTTGTTTCGGGCACAGCGCCCATAGACCCCGCGACAGGTCAAATCAAAGGGACCACCATTCAAGAGCAGACACAGCAATGCCTGGCCAACGTTGCCGCCATCTTAGAAGCGGCTGGATCATCGATGGAAAAGATCGCCAGTGCCACGGTCATTCTGGCGGAAGAGGATGATTTTGGGGGCATGAACGAAGAGTGGATGCGATGGTTTCCCACAAATCCGCCGGCACGCCAGGGCGCCAAACTTCCGGTACGCATTCCGGGCCTCAAGGTCTCAATATCCGCCATCGCGGAGGCTTGATGAGCCTATACAGCCGACGTTCGCCGCAAATGTGCTTCGTCGTGGATTCCGGAGCCTATCCCACGGTTGGCACGTGCTCTGCTTTCGCGGTCGCGCAATCCCTGTTACCATATGGAACACATCGACCCCCAGGCGGGAAATGCTGAAAAGATTGCAGCGAAAGAGGTTAACAAGTGGCAGACACATCCAAGGTGGAAGACAAGCTGGAACGGAAGAAGCTGAAACGCACGGCGCGCAAGAAGGCCGCACCCAAGGCTGCGCGCACCGGAGCGCGCGGCGAGAAGAAGAAGAAGGTGAAGAAGCTGGCTCGCGGCATCTCCAAGAGGTAAGCGGACGCGTGGGCGGCCGTACAGGGAGCTCGCGGCCGCCCGCGTGAATGGAAGTTTGCGAAAGAAATCAGACATTGGAAACGCGGGTCCTTCGACTGCGTTTGGCCAAAAGGACGGCCAAACTCCGCTCAGGATGACAGATTTGTTTTGGAACGTGCTTTAGAGACACTTGGAATCGGGTTTCGACTGCCAACAGGAGAACGGCCCTGCCCAGCCAACTGGTTGCCCGCAAGTCCATCGACAAGCTGATCCGGGACTCGGAGCTGCCCGAGCACGCTCTCAAGAAGACGCTGGGCCCGTGGTCGCTGACCGCGCTCGGCATCGGAGCGGTGATCGGCTCGGGCATCTTCACGGTCATCGGCACCGCCATCTCCGGCGAGCAGTTTGATACCACCAGCGTGATCAACACGCCGCTGGCCAGCTACATCATCACCCACACGGCGCTTGCCGGACGGCCTGGTGCGGGTCCGGCCATCGCGGTGTCGCTGGTGCTGGTGGCGTTTGTGTGCGCGCTCACCGGGCTGTGTTATGCAGAGCTGGCGTCGATGATCCCCATCGCCGGGTCGGCCTATACATATACCTACGCCACCATGGGCGAGTTGATTGCCTGGATCATCGGCTGGGATTTGATCCTTGAGTATGCCGGCTCCAACATGACGGTGAGCGTGGGGTTTGCCGCGCACGTGGTCGATCTGCTGGACTGGTTTGGCCTGCATCCCACCGCCAAGTGGATCTCGCCGGCCTATCTACCGGGCGGCTTGCAGGACCTGGGCGGCAACTGGCTTTATCATCCCGGCTGGCACTTCGGATTCAACATTCCGGCGTTTCTGGTGGTGCTGCTGCTCACCGTGGTGCTGGTGCGCGGCATTCGCGAGTCGGCCAGCACCAACAACATGATGGTGGGCTTGAAGCTCATCGCCATCCTCATCTTCGTCTCCGCGGTGATCAGCTTCATCCACCCCTCCAACTGGCATCCCTTCATGCCCAACGGGTGGTCGGGCGTGCTCACCGGCGGGTCGATCATCTTCTTCACCTACATCGGCTTCGATTCGGTATCGACGGCGGCCGAGGAGTGCCGCCAGCCGCAGCGCGACCTGCCCATCGGCATCATCGCCACGCTGATTGTGTGCACGGTGCTCTATGTGGCCGTTGCCGTTTGCCTTACCGGGCTGGTGCCATGGCAGTCGATGGTGGGCGACGCCGCGCCGGTGGTCAACGCGCTGAAGAAGCTCTCCGTGCTGCCGGGCGGGCACCCGCTCCACTGGGTCCGCCTGGTGGTGCTGTTTGGCGCCATCATGGGCATGCTGTCGAGCCTGCTGGTGTATCAGCTGGGGCAGTCGCGCGTGTGGTTTTCCATGTCGCGCGACGGCCTGTTGCCCAAGGTCTTCTCGAACGTGCATCCGGTCTTTCGGACGCCGGCGTTCTCGACATGGGTCGCGGGATTTGTGGTGGCCATACCGTCGGGCCTGTTTGACATCGGCACGCTGGCCGACCTGTCGAACATCGGCACGTTGTTCGCGTTTGTGCTGGTGTCGATCGGCGTGATCGTGCTGCGCATCCGCGAGCCCGAGCGCAGGCGCGGCTTCCGCGTGCCCGGCGGGCCGGTGATTCCGGCGCTGAGTGTGGTCTTCTGCCTGCTGCTCATGGCAGGCCTGCCGATCATCACGTGGATGCGCTTCTTCATCTGGCTCGGGATTGGGCTGCTGGTTTATTTCTTCTATAGCAGGCACCGGTCGGAGTTTGCGAGGGCGAAATAGCGTTCTGGCCAGGATGAATTGGAATATACTCGTCCAAAGGAATCTGTGATGGCTACTGCCTCCAAATCCGGGACGAACGGAGCCGGCAAGGGGCATGGCACGCGCTTCTGGGTCTCATTCGACTTCGGGCTCGGCGCCAACTATCGTTCGTTTTATGAATGGCTCGACGCCAAAGAGGCTAGCGAATGCGGTATCGGGATGGCCACGTTTACCAGTCCTCTCTCGCGCGACGAGATCGCCATAGAAATCAAGAAGGTGCTAGGGAATCAGTTCAGACCCCGGGTGTATCTGATTTCAATGAAGTATGGCGGGAGGTTTATCCTGGGAAGCCGAAAGGCTTCTCCGTGGACTGGATTCGCGGTTAGAAATGCCAGCGTGGTCGATGAAGTCTGATGGCCGCCATTTGTGTGGATGCAGGGTTTCTCATCGCGCTTTACGATTCGAGAGATGAGCATCACGACCATGCCTCCTCGCACTTCGATTCGTTCTTCTCGGTTGAATCGCTTCATCATGTGCTGATCGCTCCGTGGCCAATCCTTTATGAGTCCCTCAATACCCGTCAGGCACGACGCTATGCCGCCTTGCAGCAGCTTCGAATCGACTGGAGCGCTCTCGAACAGCGGCAACAATTGGTGCTGTTGAGGGATGAGGGGTATCGAAATCTGGCGCTCAAAGACTATCTTGAGGAAACTGCGCAGGATGGCCGAAAGCTGAGTCTCCCTGATCGAGTCCTTCGAGCGGTTCTTTCCGATCCTGCAAACGCGATCCATGTCTTGATGACTTACAACGCGCGCGACTTCTGGGACATTTGCGCCTCCGAACAGATCCGGTTGATCGATCAGCATTTCGAAGCGGGACAACCGTTGGAATTATGACTGCTCACGACTCGACAATCTTAGCCTTCATCCGCCGCCTGCCCAAGGCCGAGCTGCACCTGCATCTCGAGGGCACCATCACGCCGGCTACGCTGGTGGAGCTGAGCAAGCGGCATGACTCGATCCCCTTCACTCTGGCGCAGGCCAGGAAGCTCTACCGCTTCACCGATTTCACCGGCTTCATTGAGGGTTTCAAGGCGGTGACTCGGCGGCTCATCGGCCCGGAAGACTACGAACTGGCCGCCTGGCGCATGATGCAGGGACTGGCAAAGCAGGGCGTGGTGCACGCCGAGGTCTACATCTCCGTCGGCGTTATCTACCTCTGGCGCAATCACGATCCGCGCGCCGTGGAGCCGATCTTCGAGGGGCTGGAGCGCGCCCGGGAGCGGGGCCAGCGCGAGCTCGGCCTGTCGCTCTACTGGATCTTCGACGCGGTGCGCCACTTCACGGTGCACGAGGCGGAGATCGTCTTCCGCAAGGCCGCGGAGCTGCGCGCCCACTATCCGTCCATCGTCGGCATCGGCCTGGGCGGCGACGAGCGCCAGGCCGGCTCCGAGCCCTTTCGCGCGCTCTATGCCGACGCTGCACGCGCCGGCCTGCGCCTGACCAACCACGCCGGCGAAACCACCGGTCCCGAAGCGATCCGCGAGGCTCTTGACATTGGCTCGGAGCGCATCGGGCACGCGCTGTCGGCCCACCTCGACCCAGGTCTTCTCCAAGATTTAAAGACGCGAAGCGTGCCGCTGGAGTTGAATCCGACTTCGAATGTCCGCACCGGCGTCTGTCCGTCGTTTGCCGAGCATCCGCTGCGCCGCTACTTCGACATGGGCCTGCTGGTCACGCTCAACTCCGACGATCCGGCCTTTTTCGGCTCCGACCTGGCCAACGAATACCTGCAGGCTCATACGGTGCAGGGATTTACGCGCGATGAACTGCGCCAGCTGGCCGCCAACTCGATCCGGGCCAGCTTTCTTCCCGCCGCGGAAAAGGAAACCTGGCTGTCCCGTATCGAATCACTTCAGTAATCCTGCGGGCAGATGTTAATGAAACGCGGCAGGCAACCCGAACCGGAACTGCGGTATCATTCCTGTGTGGAGGCTCCAGAGCCGATGTCCGAAGAAACCCAATCCCTCATGCCCGTCGAAGAAGAGCACGGCGGGGGCGCGTTGCGCGTGATTACCTGGTTCTCCATGGGCATGGCTGTGGCGGCTCTCGGCCTTTTCCTGGGCTACGAGCTGCGCATCCGCTACAAGTTCAAGCGCCGCACTCCGTACGATTTCTATTCGAAAGCCGCGGAGCAACATGCCAGCGAGTTTGGGATGGGGATTTAGGCGGAGGTTCGAGGTCTTGATTGGCCCGAATTGAAAAGAAAGGGACCGCATGGCCACCACAATCGCCGATCTTTCGGAATTGCTCATGGGAATCCCTCCCGGTGCGTGGGTGGCTATTTCAGAGACACAGCACAAGGCTCTGGCTTTCGGAACCGATCCCCAGGCCGTCCTGAACGAGGCTAAGGCATTGGGTGAGCAGCTACCTCTGCTGCTCCGAGTTCCAGAGCAGAATTCGGCCATGTTTCTCTAGGCTGCAATGGCAACCTTCCCATACGTCGGCATTCCCCTTCCACCCAGCGAAGTTCATCCCCACGGAACGACGGCTTTCCGCCCATTGACGTTTGCTACGCTCACCGCTTTCAATGGCGAGGCAATTCGATGCATGGTTCTGGCCGATTCAGGCGCGGATGCGTGTCTGTTTCCGTTGAGTTTGGCCCTGATTCTCAAATTGGATATTTTGAAGCTGCCGAAAGCCTTAACCGGTGGCGTGGGCAGTCAGGCCAACCTAACTTATTACACCGACATCTCTGTCGA
>Ga0302326_10028716_pt1 | contig 11186 bp, 8 predicted proteins | sample Palsa_T0_3_FD_202264 | JGI IMG/M metagenome (GOLD analysis project Ga0302326, IMG submission 202264) | Peat permafrost microbial communities from Stordalen Mire near Abisko, Sweden - Palsa_T0_3 | ecosystem: Environmental > Terrestrial > Soil > Palsa > Peat permafrost | place: Sweden: Abisko...
GAGGACGTCGCCGGACTTGAGATACCGATATCCGGGAAATCCGCGGATGCGGTTCCAGACGACGGCTCCCTCATGTTGTTGAAGGGCATCGGGGGGTGGTTGAATACCCAGGAAACCGCCCGGCTCATCAGGATCGACTTTGAACGGATCGCCGGCAAGGTAAATCTGCGCGACGGCTTGGCGGAGGGCGTCCACCTGGCCCGGCATGAGGGGGCTTTGCGACATGGCGGCGGCGCGGAGCATCGGCAAATCCCTGCGATGCAGGTCCATCAGGGTACCCAGGGCGGTTTCGCGAAGATGAGGATCGTCGCTGCCGAGCTGGGAGATTAAAGTTTGGAGCTGGGGGAGGGTGGCGGCGCGGAGGGGAGGTGAGAGAGCGGGGGTCAGGAATATTAATATGGATGCGAAGAGGCGAGCGCGGTGCTGCGCACCGCCGCTAAATGGGGGGACGGGGGTTTGGGGTGGTGCGAAATTCACGTTGATCCGTCGGCCGATCTTTATCCATCGGCCAATTCGACGAGGCGATCGTAACTCTTTTGAATCCAATTGATTTTCCGCTGGACCATCTGGAGAAACGGCATGCCATCGACCTTTCCGAAGGAGCCGGTGGCGGCAATCGGAAAAACGGCCTCAGCAATGAGCGCTTCGATCATCAGCAGCGGAATCGTCCGAATCTCGGCTTGCGATAATAGCATTACTTCGTCATATCCGCGCAAAAAACGTTTGAAACGCGATTCGTCCAGGTAATCGGGCCACTTGGAGACATCATCATCGCCGCCGATGATGGAAAATTGCAGCGAACCGTTGGCGACATCAATGATGCGCGGCAGCAGGCGGGCGCTGTCGTAGTCGATCACCGCCACCACCCGGTTGTCGCGGAAGAGCATATTCCCGGGATGCCAGTCGGCGTGGACGATCTGCTTGGGCCAGTTGTCGATGCCCATCGACTGGACGCGCTCGGCGCTTTTGCGGTAGCTGCTCAGGAGCGACGCCAGAAGCTGATGCACGTCCTTGTTTTCATCATTGTCGGGAATTCCCGCAGCGATTGAGCGCAGGCCCGAATCCACCGCCGATGCCGCGTGATAACTGCCCGTGGGGGGCTGCCATTCCGATTTGAATTCTTCCAGCAGCTTGTGATAGAGCGCCAAAATCCGGCCGGAATCGAAGGTTGATTCGAGCGTTTGCGGATATGTCTGGCCGGGGATGTATTCGAACAGCTCGTAAACGCCGTTGCGCCACTGGAGCATCGAATTGTTTTCCTTTCGCGTGCCCATCAGGTGCGGAAGGGGAAACTGTTTATTGGCCAGGTGAAGCTGAAGCGCATGCGTGAAGGCGACCTTAAATGGATCATCCTTCCCGCGCGCGCGGCGTTTGAGGAGGAACTTGCCCTGCTCGCTGACGATGAGCAGCTTGGGCGCTTTGCGGGATCCGCGTGGAAATTCCACGATGGAATCGACCACGCCAATGTCGAAATGCGAGAGGATGATCGCCAGCTCCTCGGCGGAAAACTGCTCGCGCTGACCGGCGACGCGGTTCTGCCCGGTTCCGGAAACCATGTTTTGCGATCGCTCCGAGGCCATGTCGGGGGTGAAGTCTAAATCAAAGACGTCTAAGGCAAAAGGAGAAAGTTATCGGCCTGTCTCAAAGAGCATCCGGTGGTTTCGGTTTTGGCTATGCCGAGGGTACACCCAATCGCTGAAGCACAAATTCGTAAGCCGCGGGGCCGTGGAGATTGGGCGGCGCCAGCGAAAGCACCATCGGGGCGGGTTGCAGGCGTGTTCCCCGGGAAATGGGCTCAGTAAATCCCGCCACGGTGGAGCGCCCGACCTTTCCGCGGATCACACCAACGGTGTAATCGACCGTGAAGAGGTACTGATGCCGGCTGTCTTCGGTGCGGAAGATCAGGTCGCGAACGGTGATATTGGCGGCGCCGATGATGGGGAAACTCCCCGCGACGCGACGCGCCAGTCGCAGGCGATCGCCCGGCGCGAAGTGCATGTTCCACTTCCGGGCGCAGAGCCGCAGCTTGCGCCGATGGCGAAAACGCGTGTAGGCTCCCGACAGGATCGCCGCAAACAGCACCGCCAGGAGGAAGAGCAGGTAAAGGGGCGGCAGCACGTCACGATCCCTGCGTGGCCGCCGCGGTGCCGGTGGGAATCTGAAACTTGATTCGGTAATCCGGCGCGATGGGCGTGAGCGAAGTGATCCACTGGAGGATCATGAGATATTTCGGATCGCTCAGACCGGAGAACATGGGTTTATATCCCGGCACGTCGGGGTGCGGCGTAACCGCAACCGTCCGCGGAAGTCCGAATTGCAGGAGCAGCGAAGATTCGGGACGCAGGCGATCGATCATCGGGCGATAGACCGCGCCGTTGCCGAAGGTGTCGCCGCCTTCCACCTTCCGGCCGGTTTTTTCGAGGATATACAAATTGGTGTACGCGGGCAGAACTTCGCGCGCATCCGAGAAGAGAGCGAAATCGCCTGCCCCGCCGCTGTTGTGGCAACCGGCCGCGGCGCAGCCGGCCAATATCCGCGGTTGAACCTGTGTGCGAAATTCCAGCAGCGGCAGTGGGTCGGAGGCGATCCGCACATCCTTCATCAGCGTCGGATCACCGCTTTGCAGAATATCCAGCGCCTGCTGGGCCGCCGATTCGGCGTAAAAAGCGGCGGCATTGCCCTGTGTGGCAACAAATCGTTGGCGAACATTGTTGTAAAACTGCACGCGAACATCATCCGTGGGACGAAGCTCATACCGCCGCATGGTATCGATATCATCCATCGTCAGATATTGGGATGAACCGCTTGATGCCGCACTCGACGGTACCGTGGTGGGAAGGGGCTGGGCTATTTTTGCGTCAAGGGCCTGCTGGCTGGAAATCGTGTCCAGCAGAATCGCGATGTCGGGATTGTGCGGATCGAGCTTCTGGGCATCTGTCGCCGCCTGCGTGGCCAGGCCGTATTGCCTGGCTGTCAGTTCATACCGGGCCAGTTCGATGCGGCCGGTGATATCGTTGGGATCGAGCGCGGCCATGCGCTGGCGAAAATCGGCCTGTGCATCGGCGGGATAGTTGATCGACGCCACCGTGCTGCGTGGAACCGTAAGCGTCGCGCCGTGAAGCGTGACCGACACCGAATCCCCATCGGGCGAATTCTGAATATCGCCGCTGAGCATTCGCCCGTCGTTTGTGGTCAGAATCCCCTGCCGGGCGAGAAGAACCTTGGCGAGCAATGCCGAAGCAATGACACCGATCACAATCGTGCTGAGCCACCACTGCCTTCTCATGGGAAATCTCCTCAGCAGCGAAACTGAGCATGGCATCGTAAAGGGCGCTGGAAAAAGAGGCAAGTTTCAAACGGATCGGCGTCAGAGTGCGCAAGTTCTCGGACGTTGGATTCCGGGAAATCACACCAGCGGCCGCACGCGCCCATCCCCGTATCCGCTGCGTTTGCCCCAGATGCCGGGGATGGTTGCGCCGCAATCGGGGCATTTGCCTTCTTCGCCGATGCGGTTCTCCTGCACGAGAAATCCGTAGCGACGGATCAGGGTTGCACGGCAATTGTGGCAGCGGGTGTTTTCCCACTCGCCGACCTGGCCGGGAAGATTACCGGGATAGATGTAGCGAAGGCCCGCCTTTTCGCCGTACTCGACAATGCGCATCAGGTCCTGCGCGGTGGTGCGGCGATAGCCCTCGGTCATCTTGTAATCAGGATGAAACGCGGTGACGTGCCACGGCATCAGCGGATCGACCGATGCCAGAAAATCGGCCATCTGCTTGAGTTCTTCGGGATCATCGCTGAAACCGGGGACGACGAGGGTGACGATCTCCACCCAGAAATTTCGCTCCTTGAGCATGCAGATGGTACTCGTCACGTTTTCCATCACGCCGCCAAGCTGGCGATAGTGTTTGGGATTGAATGTCTTCAAATCGACTTTGTACGCATCGACGTGGGGCCGAAGAAAATCGAGCACCTGCGATGTTCCGTTGCCATTGGAAATATACGCGCATTTGAGCCCGCGAAGGCGCGCCTCCTTGAAAACTGCGACGGCCCATTCGCTGGTGATCAGCGGTTCGTTGTAGCTGGATGCGATCACCGGGGCGCGATGCTGGATGGCGATGTCCACCAATTGCCTGGGATTGGTCAGCTTCGGCGGGGCCGCGGCCTTGGGGTCGCGCAGCATCTGGCTGGTGACCCAGTTCTGGCAATATCCGCAGTGGAAGTCGCAGCCGAGCATGCCGAACGTTAGCGCATCGCTTCCGGCCATGCAATGGAAAAACGGCTTCTTCTCGATCGGGTCGCAGGCGAGCACGCCGACGTATCCATAGGGGACCCTCAGCACGCCGTTGTCGTTGAATCTTACGCGGCAAACGCCATCGCGCCCCGGCTTGACCAGACACCGATGCCCGCAGGCGAAGCAGCGCACGGCGCCATCGGGTTCGTGCCGAATCAATTCCTCCGCCGCAGGGGCCACGTGCTGGTGCAGCATGTCCTTCAGCGATTTGAGGCGAGCCTGATCATTGAGAAGTTCCAGCTCCGTCATGGGGGTTATTTCAATGTAATTCCAGGCAAAAGGGAATGGAATTCTCATGTCTTGGCGTCGGTGGTATCGGCGGTTAGATTTAATCCATGACTTCTATCGACCGCGCCATGCAGCCATTTGTCGATCGCGGCGAGCTTTCAGGCGTCGTGACGCTTCTGGCGGATTCGAAAAAGATTCTTCATCTCTCGGCCCTTGGCGAGCGCAACCTGGCCAAGCATCTTCCCATGCGCACGGACACCATCTTCTGGATCGCGTCGATGACCAAGCTCATCACCGCGGTTGCGATGATGATGTTCCACGATGAAGGAAAACTTTCGCTCGATGACCCGGTGGCAAAATTCATTCCCGAGTTCGCGAAGCTGAAAACCCCATCGGGCAAGGCGGCGAATCTGACGCTGCGCCACATTGCCACCCACACCAGCGGGCTGGGCGAGGCGGCCAAAGAGGTATTTCGAACCGCAAAAACGCTGGAAGAACTGGTGTCGTCCTGGGTATCGCAACCGATGCAGTTCGAGCCGGGAACAAAGTGGATGTATTGCCAATCAGGGATCAACGCGATGGGCCGGATCGTGGAAATTCTTTCCGGGCGGCAATTCGAAGACTTCCTTCAGGATCGGATCGCCGGGCCGCTGGGGATGATCGATACGACTTTTTACCCGAGCCCAAATCAGATCGAGCGCATTGCGCAATATTACGCGATCAAAGAGGGCAAGCTTCAGGTGGCGGCCAATACCTTGCTCGCCGGCGCCATGGGAGATCGTAGCCATTACCCCGCCGCCAATGGCGGGCTTTTCAGCACCGCGGGGGATTATGCGCTGTTTGCCCAAATGCTTCTATCTGGTGGGTCGCTCAATGGCAAGCAGTATCTTCGCCCTGAGACGATCCGCGAAATGACGCGCGTGCAGACCGGGGAAATAGCCGAGGTGGGATTCGTGCCCGGCAGCGCGTGGGGAATCGGCTTCAGCCTTGTAGACAAACCCCTGGGCGTTTCGGCGATGCTTTCGCGCGGAACGTACGGCCACGGCGGCGCGTTCGGCACGCAGACGTGGATCGATCCAACCCGGCAGCGGATTTATATCCTGCTGATCTCGCGAACCGATCTGAAAAATTCCGATGACTCGATCTACCGGAAAACATTCCAGCAGGCCGCGGCCTCCACATAATTAGCCAACTTCTTTGCCCGCAGATATCTTGTCGCTTGCGATGCCTCAGGCGGTTCAATTACCCGGCACATCTACCAGGCCTGCGGAATTATCGCCGCGGTCCCGGCTGCGCGCCGCCCTTCGGCACGTCGCCGCTTTCGCGTTCATTCTCTTTCTGCTGGCCATCCTGATCGGAACGCTTTTCCGCTGGGACACGGCCCAGTCGCACGAGAACCGCAACCTGGCGAAAATGCCGCCGATACCCAAAAATTTTCAGCAGGCGAAAAGTTATGCCAGCCAGGTGATGGTTTTTTACCGCGATCATTTCGGATTTCGCAACGCCCTGATCCGCGCGGTGGCGCTGGGGCGATATCACGGCATGGGTCCGGAGGTCAACAATCGCATCATCGTCGGCAAGCAGGGGTGGCTATTTTATTCAAAGGACGAAAAGTTTCTCGCCGACCGCGGGCTCGATCCATTTTCCGAATCCGATCTCGATGCGTGGGAATCGCTGCTCGAAAAACGGCAAAAATGGTTTGCCGACCGGGGCATTCCGTTTCTCGTGGTGATCCCGCCGGACAAGCAGACGATTTATCCCGAATATCTCCCCGATGATTTGCGCGGATTTCCCACGCCGCTGCGGCTGGATCAGCTTATCGACCGGCTGAAATCGCGGCACTCGCCGGTGCAGATCGTCGATCTTCGACCGGCACTTTTCGCCGCCAGGAAGGATCGACAGATTTATTTCAAGACCGATTCGCACTGGAATGATGACGGCGTTTACCCCGCGTATGTCGCGCTGCTCGAGGCGATGCAGAAGGTGTTGCCGAAATTCAAGCTCGTGCCCCAGCCGCAGAGCAATTTCGCCGTGCAGACGATCACCAAAAGCGGCGACCTGGCCCAACAGCTCGATCTTTATTTCGAATACCAGGAAATGACGCGAATCCTGATCCGGCGAGACTTGATGGGAAAGCCGGGCGCTTTGGACCTTCTCATTCAGATTCCCTTCACGGATGGGCCCGACCCGCGTGCGCCGCGGCTGCTGACGTACAACGATTCGTTTACGGGGCCAATGGTGCAATTCCTCGCGCCCAATTTCAGCCATGCGACGTATTTCTGGAATCCGATCACGGAAATCATCGACCCCGCACCCGTGAAAGCGGCCCGCCCCGACATTGTGATCCACGAATTCGTCGAACGAAAACTGCACGACCCCATTCCCGTCGATCCCCCGGAGATTCGTAGCGAGGTGATTCCTTAAATCAATTCCCTAAAAATTCCCCTGCGCAATCGTACCGCCTATTATTATCCTGTTCCGGGAAAGGCGAAGCATCATGGCGAAATTCCACGGTTGGCAGGACGAGCTGAATTTCATCGAGGAATTCATGCGGGAGCTTAGCCGGCAGACCGATCCGCAGATTGCGGCGAACCTGTACGGGAAGCGGCTGCGCGAGGGGGGATTTATCCACTCCGATGGTTTTTTGGCCGCCAGCCGGCGCGACCTGCGCCATCCCGCCTATCGCATCACGCGCAGCTCCACGTGGAAGGAGGCGATCAATCCCTGGACGCAGAAAGATCAGTTGCCGATCTACACCACCGGGCTGATCTCCGAGCTGATCTATTCCAACGAGACGGCCATCATCGACAACCTTCCGCAGCGGTACACTCCGGACGATCCCGCGGCCGATTATTTCCAGGGAATGAATTATCTGCTGGGAATCCCGCAGTTTGATGATGGGGAAGCGATCAACATGATGTTCATCATGACACGCGATTCCGAAGGAATGCCGCGAGATCAAATTCCGATGATGGTGATGCAATCCAACCTCTGGGGCCGGTCGGTGCTGAGCAACGTTCTTCGCGCCGAGCTGCGCACGGCATACGATGCGCTGGACCACGAACTCAAGGCGGTTGGGCATATCCAGCGATCGCTGCTTCCGCGCGAATTGCCGAAAATCCCCGGCATCGATCTGGCCGCCCATTACGAAACGTCGCAGCGGGCGGGTGGTGACTATTACGATTTTTTCCCGCTGCCGGGCGGGCGGTGGGGATTCATCATCGCGGATGTCAGCGGTCATGGGATTCCTGCGGCGGTGCGGATGGCCATCACCCACACCATCGCCCACACGCGCCCGGATGTTGCGGTGCCGCCGGGAGAAATGCTGGGATATCTCAATTCGGTCCTGGAAAAACGGTACATCGGCAAAACAGGTTCGTTCGTCACGGCTTTGTATGCGACTTACGATCCGAAGACGCGCGAGCTGGTGTATTCGTCGGCCGGCCATCCCCCGCCGCGGTATGTACGGCAGGGGAAGGCGATCGAGCTGAACGGCGCCGACGGCCTGCCGCTGGGGATCGATTCTGGCGCCAATTACGCCGAAAATCATCTGCATCTTCAACCCGGCGATCGGCTGCTGTTTTATACGGATGGCGTATCCGAGACGTTCAACCGCTCGCGCGAGCAGTTCGGCCCCGAAGGGCTTGATGCCGATCTTCTCGCCACCGGCAATGGAGCGGCATCCCTCCTGACGGCCGTGCTCACCGATCTATCCCGACATTCCGGCGACACCCCGCTGACGGATGACCGCACACTGCTGGCGATGTGCGTGCTCAAGGATTAATGGCATGCGCATCTAAAGCGGCCTGTTAATTCGCCGAGTAATCGCTAAATTCCCCGCTACGATTCCACCAGCAAAGGAAAAGCAGACTTGAAATCACCCTTCCCCTTCCGCCAGGTCCATCTCGATTTCCATACCGGCCCGAATATTCCCGACGTGGGGCGCGATTTTGACGGGCGCGAATTTGCCCGCACGATGAAGCGCGCGCACGTCAACAGCGTCACCGTTTTTGCCAAGTGCCATCACGGGCATCTGTATTACAACACGCAGCGCCCCGAGCGGCATCCGGGGCTGAAGGCGGGATTGAATTTGCTCGGCGAGCAGGTGGAATCTCTGCACCGCGAGGGAATTCGCGCGCCGATTTATATCAGCGTGCAATGCGATGAATACGCTGCCAACACGCATCCCGAGTGGGTCGCCCGCAAGCCGGACAGCGGGCAGGTGAAAGGGGGCGGCGTGTTCGACGCGCAGTGGCAGATTCTGGACATGAGCACGCCCTACCAGGAATTTCTCGCCGAGCAGACACGCGAAGTGCTCAAGCTGTTCCACCCGGTAGATGGGATTTTCTTCGATATGTGCTGGGATCAGCCCAGCACAACTAAGGAATTTCTCGCCCAGGTCCGCAAACACGGCGGCGATCCGCAGAGCGACGCGGATCGCGTGAAATATTCCCACACGCTGGCGCTGGCGTACATGAAGCGATTTCACAGGATCGTGAAGGATGCCAGCCCCGATGCCACGGTTTATTTCAACGGGCGAAATCTTTGGAACCTTCCCGAAGAAATCGCGTTTCAGGAACAGGTGGAGATCGAAGCGCTGCCGACCGGCGGATGGGGATACATGTTTTTCCCCAAGAACGTGCGTTTCGCGCGCAATTTCGCCAAGCCGTTTCTGGGCATGACAGCGCGATTTCACAAAAGCTGGGCAGATTTCGGCGGGCTCAAGCCGTATCCCGCGCTTGAGTACGAAACCAGCCAGATGATTGCGATGGGCGCTCGCTGCAGCATTGGCGATCAGCTTCATCCCCGCGGCGTGCCGGATGCGGCGGCATACGAACTGATCGGCAAAGCCTATCAGCGCGTGGAGGAGCGCGAGCCGTGGCTGGTGGATGCGATGCCTCTCACAGAAGTCGGCCTGTTCCAGGCACCCAACGATTCCAACGCGCTGAACCCGCGCATCTCCGGAACGGATGAAGGTGCAACCCGCATGCTGATGCAACTGAAGTTGCAATTCGATGTCGTCGATCCGGGCAGCGAACTGTCCAAATATCGGCTGCTGGTGCTGCCGGATGTGGTGCCGATGGATGCGAAACTGGCGAGAAAATTGGCGAATTATGTTCGAGCGGGCGGCGCGATCCTGGCCAGCGGCGTCAGCGGTTTGAATCCAACGGGTACGAAATTATTGCTTCCCGCGCTAGGAATTCAGCCGCATGGGATGTCGCCGTTCACGACCACGTATATTCGCTTTGGCGAGCAGGTGAATCGCGATGTGCCCGAAACCGATCACGTGGTTTATGAAACCGGCGTACGCGTCACGCCCGCGCGGGGGGCGAAAACCGTTGCGACGGTTGTGGAGCCGTATTTTGAGCGAAGGTGGGATCATTTCTCCTCGCATTTTCAAACACCGCCGGATAAGGCGAGCAAGTTCGCCGCCGCGACCATCAGCGGCAAAGTCGCGTACATCAATTTCCCGATTTTCGGCGCGTTTGCCCGCAGCGGAAATTATCCCTATCGGCTGCTGGTGCGCAATTTGATCGACCGTTTGATCGGCCAGCCGATGCTGAGCGTCGATGGGCCCACGAGCCTGGAGGCGAGCATCATGCGGCAGGAGAAGCCGGCGGCGAGAACGATCGTCCATCTTCTGCAATATTGTCCCGAGCGCCGGGCGACGAATCTCGATTTGATCGAGGACATTGTTCCCCTCCGCGATGTGGATATGTCGATCCAGCTCAAACGAAAACCGACTCGCGTGTATCTGGCGCCGCAGAATGAAAAAATTCCGTTCGAATTCAAAAGCGGGCGGGTGCACGTGCGCGTGCCGGAAGTGCGCGGGCACGCGATGGTGGTGTTTGAGTGATGATCAACTCGGATTACGATGGGTGAATGCCAACCGCACGCCGATTCTTTTTCGTATTGATTGCCCTATGTCTGCCGCTGCATGAAATCGCCGCGGCGCAATCGACCGTTGACGTTCAGATCGCCGGCGCCAACGTGCAAATCGCCGCAGCAACCCCCAGCGCGTTTCGACTGTCGATCAGCTATGACGGCAAACCGAAAAACTCGCAGAGCATTTATCTCGCGCCTGATCTTAACCCGGCAAGTTCCACCCTTATCAATGAAAAGGGGTGGACGGGAATCAAAACTTCGTTCGGCGAATTGCTGGTCGATCCTGCGGACAATCTCTGGACATTGCGCGATGCGCAGGGCGACACCTTGATCCCCCCGGGCCCGGTCGCGCAGCGCACGATCAACCCGCAAAGCGGCAAGCCATTTGTTCTTCTGAACGTCGGCTGCACGACCGACAGACGATTTGAAGTTTATGGCTGCGGAGACGGGGCCGATGTGCTGCTGCAGGACCACGCGACACCGGGCGTCGGGAACGGGCATGCGGTGGTTCCGTATTACTGGAGCCGGGCCGGATATGCCGCGCTGGCGGTGGATGCGGATGACAACGCTCCGCCAGCGTGGACGGCTTCGCAGGCGCTGGGGCGGCTCACGTGGGTCTTCGCGGGGAACTCCGCCGATTTATATCTGATGCCCGCGGCTTCGATGGCGGATGCGTCGCGCGCATATGCCGATCTGAGCGGCCCACCGGTTGTGCCGCCGCGATGGACTTTTGGATATCTGCAGAGCCGATGGGGATGGAAAGACCGCGCGTACATTG
>Ga0302326_10028717_pt1 | contig 11186 bp, 9 predicted proteins | sample Palsa_T0_3_FD_202264 | JGI IMG/M metagenome (GOLD analysis project Ga0302326, IMG submission 202264) | Peat permafrost microbial communities from Stordalen Mire near Abisko, Sweden - Palsa_T0_3 | ecosystem: Environmental > Terrestrial > Soil > Palsa > Peat permafrost | place: Sweden: Abisko...
ATCCGCCATCTGCACGCGCGCCTGGGTCAGCCCGTGGACGTGCTGGCCGCTGCCGGCTGGACCCGGGCGCTGCTGCACGGACAACCGGGGGTTGGTGACATCTATACGCTCGCCAGTCGCAAGCCGCCCTACTGGCTGAGCCCCGATCAACGGCGTCTGGTACGCGCCCTGGCCGCGCGCGGCGCGGGACCGACGTGGCTGTTCGATCACGACAACCGCAAGATCTGCCGGTTGCTGCTGCGCGCCGGCTGGACGCCGCAATTCTGGTGTCACCACGAGGATCTGCCGGGACTGGACCGCTCCCACTTCTGTGATCGATGGCTGCGCTTCGCCTACCGCAATCCCGCGCTGCTCGGCGCTGGCGATCTGCCGCTGCAGGCCGCGGATGCTTTCGGCGAGCTGGTAGTGACCGGCGAGCAGCGCGCGGAGGTGGATGCATGGTCGCAGGCACGTCCATGGGCAGACCGGCCGCTGATCCTGATTCAAGCCGGCAACAAGCGCACCATGCGCTTCGGTTTGCGCCGCCGCCGCAGTAATTCCAAATACTGGCCGGAAGACAACTGGGCACAGGTGTTGCGCGGTCTGCGGGCGCGACATCCGGCGCACGCGATGCTGCTGCTCGGCGTGCCGCAGGAGTCGGGCCTCAACCGGGCTATTCTGCGCCTTGCCGGAATTGCGAACGCGTACGACGTCGCTCGTGAACAGACGATATCAAGGCTCCTCGGCCTCGCCGGACGTGCCACGGGTATGATCTCCGTGGATACCGGTCCGGCGCATGTGGCGGCGGCGGTGGGCTGTACCGTGGTCGCCATCTTCGGCAAGACCGAGCCGTACATGTACGCGCCGCGCGGCCGGACGGCAGTGGTCGAGTGCGTGGTCGGCGAACACGAAGGGGAACGCTCGATGCTGTACATTAAGCCCGAGCAGGTCCTGGCCGCGTGGCAGGCGGCGATGCGCGCCGGCCCGCACCGGGAGTGAGTTATCGATGTCGTCACCGCCCATGCTTCCCATCAGCCTGGTAGTCATCACTCATAATGAAGCGGCCAATATCGCGCGCTGTCTGGACAGCGTGAGCTTTGCCGCCGAAAAGATCGTGGTGGACTGTGGTAGCGACGACGACACCCGCGCCGTCGCCGCGGCTCACGGGGCCCGCGTCGTCGATCAGCCGTGGCTTGGGTTCGGTGCGCAGCGCAATTTCGCCGACGGGCTGGCCAGCCATGACTGGATCTTGTCGCTCGATGCCGATGAGGCGCTGACGCCGGAACTGACCCGCGCGCTGGAACTTGGATTGCCGCAGCTGCTGGCCTCGGACGCGGCGGTGGGGGTGCTGTTCCGCACCGCCTGGTTCATGGGCAAGCCGCTGCACTGGTACCGCTTCATGGTGCGCGAGCGCAAGCCGCGCATCTACCACCGCGCTCGTGCGCGCTGGAGCGACGTGCGCGTGCATGAGTCGTTGCAGTACGGCGGCAGGGAAGTCACGTTCAAGCCGCCGTTCATGCATTACCTGAATCCCACGCTGGTACATCTGCAACTCAAGTATCTGCGCTATGCCGAGCTCAAGGCACTGGACTGGCAGGAACGCGGGCGCGCCACCAGGCCCTACGAATGGCCGTTCGTATTCATGCTGACCTTCATCAAGGACTATCTGTTTCGGCTGGCGGTCCTGGACGGGTGGCGCGGCTGGATCGCCGCCTATATGGCGGCGCACTACGCGGTATATAAGCGTATGCGCCATTACGAGATGCGGTATTTTGAGCGATCCATAGCGCTGGCCGACGACGAATTGCGTGCGCATAAGCTGCAGCGCTAGCGGCTGCGGGCTGCGAGGCGGCGTGGTGCGCGGCCGGTCGGCCGATATCGATAGCGGGGAGGCAAGGCGTGCCGGCACAGCTCGTTCCGTTGGTGGCGATCGCGCTTTGGATCGTGCATCTTGCGCTGGCCATCGGCGTCACACTGCACGTGCTCGCGCACAACCGCAATCCGGGCTCGGCCGTATCCTGGATCGGGCTTGCCTGGCTGTCGCCGGTCGTCGGCAGCGTGCTGTACCTGCTCCTGGGCATCAACCGCGTGCGGCGGCGCGCCCGCAGCCTGGCTGTTCCCACCCCTGACGACGCGGTGATCGAGGCGTTGCCTGGACCCCCGGATTGCCAGCATCTGGCTGGCCTGGAACTGGCGGCCCGCCGCATCAGCCGGCGCAACGTCCAACCCGGCAACGCGATTTTAATGCTGGCCAACGGCGATGCCGCCTACCCGCAGATGCTCGCTGCCATCGATGGCGCCGCGGCGAGTGTCGGTCTGTCGAGCTATATCTTTCGCGCCGATCAGGTGGGCAATGATTTCATCGCCGCCCTGATCGGTGCAAGACGGCGCGGCGTCGAGGTGCGGGTGCTGATAGACGGCTACGGAGGCGGCTATCTGCGATCGAGCACCTACCGAAAGCTGCGCCGCGCGCGGGTTCCGGCCGCTCGGTTCATGCACTCGGTACTGCCCTGGCGCATGCCATTTCTCAATCTGCGCACGCATCGAAAGATTCTCTGCGTCGATGGCCGCGTCGCCTTCACCGGCGGATTGAACATCGGCGCCGAAAACGTCGTGGCGCGCAACCCCCGTCACACGGTGCTCGACAGCCACTTCAGGATCGATGGTCCCGGCGTCGCGCAGGTGTGCGAAGCGTTTGCCGGACAGTGGTATTTCACCACCGGTGAAAAGCTGACAGGCGCAGCGTGGTTCCCCGCGCTGGCGCCGGTCGGTGATAGCCTGGTGCGCGCCGTCACCTCCGGACCCGACCAGGATCTGGAAAAGATCGAAATGCTGGTGCTGGAGGCGATCGGCTGCGCTCGCTCTTCGATCAAGATCATGACGCCGTACTTTCTGCCGGACGATCGCATCATCACCGCCCTGGCGCTGGCGGCGATGCGCAGTGTCGAGGTCGATCTCGTGTTGCCGGAACACAGTAACCACCCGACCGTCGATTGGGCGTTGCGTGCACACATCGGCCCATTGCTGGCGGCCGGCTGCCGGGTGTGGACTCACTTGCCGCCGTTCGATCACTCCAAGCTGCTGGCGGTGGACGGCATCTGGTGCTTCATCGGCAGCGCGAACTGGGACATGCGCAGCTTCAGGCTTAATTTCGAGATCAACCTCGAGGTCTACCGCTCGGGGCTGGTCGAGCTGGTGAGCGCAAAAATCACCGCCAACCAGAACACCCGGGTCATGTCCGCGGACCTCGACCGGCGTTCCCTGCCGATCCGGCTGCGCGATAACGCCGCGCACCTGATGCTGCCGTACCTGTGAGCACGGCGGCGCGGCGCGCTATTTCTGCGACCCCAGGGCTTCGACCTGATCCAAGATCCTGTTCATGCGGGCGATCAATGCCCGATAGGGCGCAGGTGTAGCCATGTCGATGCCGGCGCGCTTGTATAGCTCGTAGGGGTAGTCCGAACCGCCGGCTCGCAGCATCGCCAGGAACCGCTCACGCGCCGGCGCGCCTTGCTTCAAGATGGCGTCGGTCATGTAGGCGGCCCCCGCCATCGAAGTCGCGTATTGGTAGACGTAAAAGTCCCGGAAGAAGTGGGGGACATAGGCCCACTCGACACAATACGCGGGATCGATCTGCATGACGCCGTCCGCCTCGCCGTTGTACATGCGCAGCAGTCCGCAGTACAGCTCACTCATGCGCGCACCCGACAGCGCATGGCCCTGTTCCTGCTCCTGGTGAATGCGCAGCTCGAATTCCGCGAACAGCACCTGGCGAAAATAAGTGCTACGGATCTGATCCAGGGCGAGCCCGAGGTAATAGAGCTTTTCAGCCTTCGAACGCGCATGGGCCACCATGTAGTCGTTGAGCAGCATCTCATTACCGATCGAGGCCGACTCGGCAATGAAAGTCGAATAGCCCGCTTTCTCGAACGGCTGTGCTTCGTTGGCCAGCAGTGTGTGCACCGCATGGCCCCATTCATGCGCGATGGTCGACAGTGACTGGTAGTCGTCGTTGTGATTGAGCAGCAGATACGGGTGCACGTCGTAGGCGGCGCCGCTCATGTAGGCTCCCGCGGCCTTGCCCGGGTGCGGATAGACATTCATCCAGCGCCCGGCGAAGCCCCGGCGCAGCAGGTCGAGGTAATCCTCGCCCAGCGGCTGCAGCGCCTCGAGCGTGATGCGTTCGGACTCCGCGACGCTGAAGCTCGGCCGCGGCTGCAGCGCAAATATCGGCGGATAACTGTCGTAATAGCGCAGCGGCCCCTGGATGCCGAGCAATCGCTTGCGCAGGCGCAGGTAGCGCTGCAAGGTCGGCAGCCCGGCATGGGTCTCGTCGACCAATGTTTGATATACGGCGCCCGGCATGTTGTCCGCAAACTGCGCCGCCTCGAGCGCGGTCGAGAAATTACGCGCTCTGGCGCTGAACACATCGCCCATCACCTGCGCGGCGAGCAGCGCGCCGAGGGTCCCCTGGTAGCCCCGCCAGGCGCGCCAGAATGCATCGAACACGAGCTTGCGATCGGCACGGTTGGCGGACTGGCGGTATTTGTCGTAAGCCGGCGGATCGAGGCGCACCTTCTGGCCGCCGGACAGCGTGACCGTCGCCATGGGCAATTCGCCATTGGCGAGCAGCCCGCGCACCGTGCCGGGCTGCTCCAGCACGGTGTCGGCGGCGGCCAGAACACCTTCCGCCTGTTCGCCGAGCGTATGCGGCGCCGTGCGCAGTGTGTCATTCAGCACGAAATCGAAGCGTTGCGTGAGCAGCGGGCTGTCCGCGAGAAACCGCTGCACCGTGTCGGCGCCCAGCGCAACGATCTCGGGTGCGAGCCACGAAGTCTTCTCCGCAATGAGCGTCTCGAGCGACTGGGCCTGCTGGCGGCGCTCCTGATTGGCCGCGACGCGCAGATCCTCATCGGCTTTCAGATGCGCATAGACCGACAGGCGCGCGGAGGCGAGTCTGGCGCTGCTGATGGCATCGAGCGCCGTGAGCATGGCCGTGGCACTGCCACGCAGAGTGCCCTTGTAGCGGTCCAGTGCTTCGGCGGCGGCCCGGGCGCGCGCATAGGCGTCGGCCCAGGCCTCGGGTGTGGCGTAGAGTTCGGACAGATCCCACGAGCTGTCTGCCGCCGCTGCGACTGGCGCATGGCTGGCGGCGGCGCTGGCGCGCAGGCCGAGCGGGCCTAGGCATGCGGCGAGAACCAGGACAACACAACGCGCCGGGAGGCTATGCACGGGGCAATCCAACCATTTCGCTTCGGTCGGCTATGATTGCAGAATGGCAGGCATGCTGAAACATATGACGCGCGGTTAAGAAAGGACTGTATGGCTTCCTCGGACAGTGATGATCTCCGTCCGCCTTGCTCGCACCTGCAATCCGACGTCGGCACCACCGACGATTCTCTGGCGCACATGGTCGAGGACGGCGTCAGGTTCGGCGATATCTATCGCGTGCAGACACCCGGTCGCAGCAGCGATACCTGGGTCGTCGCCGATCCTGAAGCCATCAAGCGGGTGTTGGTATCCAACCATCGCAATTACACCATTGGCCGCGGGCTGGATCGCGTCCGATTACTCGTCGGCGATGGCATCATCGTCAGCGAGGGCGAGGTCTGGAAGCGCCAGCACCGCATGATGCAGCCGATGTTTCAGCGCTCGCGCGTCGAGCGCTTCGGTGAATTGATCGCCGACATCAATCGCCGCCGGCTGCCGGCATGGGCGGAAAAAGCCGCCAGCGGCGAACTGCTCAACGTCACCCGAGAGACCAGCGAGAGCGCGCTCGAAGTGGTGCTGCGTGCGACTCTGGGCGCGGATTTCGACTGGCTGCTCTCGGACCTCGGCGCCAATCCGTTTGCCATGCTCACCGAAGAGAGCGGCCGCGATCTGCGCTTTGCATTCCGCTTTCGCCAGCTGGGCAAGCATATCGAGGCGGTGATCTGCCGGCGGGAAGCGGCGCCCACGAGCGACGGCGCCGGCGATGGGGACTGGCTCGGGATGATGATGGCGGCGCGGGACCGAACCGACGGCTCGGCCATGTCGCATCGGGAACTGATCGACGAGGTGATGTCGATCATCGTGGCTGGCCATGAGACCACCGCCGCGGTTCTCAATTCGGTGTGGTACCTGCTGTCGCAACATCCGGCCATCGAAGCCCGGCTGCACGCGGAAGTGGATGCGACCGAGCTGGCCGATCTGCGGCTCACGACGATCGAGTCCCTGCGCTACACCAATCAGGTGATCCTGGAGGCGTTACGGCTGTATCCGCCGGTCTGGCTGCTCACGCGCCGCTGCATCCACGCCGACCGCCTCGCCGGCTACGACGCCGCGGCCGATACCAATGTCTTCGTGAGCCCGTATGTCGTGCAGCGCGATCCGCGGCACTGGCCCGACCCGGATGCATTTCGGCCCGATCGCTTCGGTGCCGGTCCGGATGCCGCGGCCCATCGCTTTGCCTACATTCCGTTTTCGGCCGGACCGCGGCATTGTGTCGGCGAGACCTTCGCGACCTACGAAATGGCCATTCATATCTATCATGCGGCACGTCATTTCCGGCTGCGCTGTGAGCAGTCCGGTCCGATCGAAATGGAAGCGCGTATCAACCTGCGCATGCGCGAGGATGTGTTGATGCGCGTCGAGCGGCGCGCCTGACTACCAGCTGCCGACGCTGGGCATCGAAACCCACGGTTCCTGCGGCGGCAGCGCGGCGCCTTTCTGCAGCAGCTCGATCGATATCAGGTCGGGCGAGCGCACGAAGGCCATGCGACCGTCGCGCGGAGGGCGGTTGATGGTCACGCCGCGCTCCATCAACCGGCGGCAGCTGGCGTAGATGTCATCGACCTCGTAGGCCAGGTGGCCGAAGTTGCGGCCGCCCGAGTAGCTCTCCGGATCCCAGTTATAGGTCAGCTCGATCTGAGCCGCCTCGTCGCCGGGAGCCGCCAGGAACACCAGCGTAAAGCGCCCCTTGTCGTTGTTCATGCGCCGCACTTCGCGCAATCCCAGCGCATCGCAGTAGAACCTGGAGGACGCCTCCAGATCGGTCACGCGGACCATGGTGTGCAGGTATTTCATGGCCGCATTCTACCCGACACGTTCATCAGCCACGATCGAAGAAGCTGGCGTCCACCGGTTTATTATCTAGGATTTCCTGACGGGTCAGCCCGTGCAGCTCGTGCGGGAACACCAGCCACTTGTTGGTCTCACGAACGTAATAGTCGGGCTTGATCGGGCTGCGGTTGCGCTCCGGCTTGTAATACGCGGTCGCGATCCGAATCTGATCGGGCAGGTTGCGCCGGCAGCGGTTCGCAAGCTCGCGCATGATCGCCTCTATGCTGAACCCGGAATCGAATACGTCGTCGACCAGCAGCAACTGGTCCTCCGCCGACAGCCGCGACACCAGGTAATCCAGCGCGTGCACCCGGACCGTCTTGGCCTGGTGGTCGATCCCAGTGTACGAGGACGTTCGAATCGCGATGTGATCGGCGTGGATCCCATGGTATTCGAGGACCTCCTGTACCGTGATGCCGATTGGCGCCCCGCCACGCCACACCGCCACCAGAAACGTGGGCCGAAAGCCGCTGCGAACGATTTTGGTGGCAAGCTCAATGGAGTCACGCAACAGCGACTCGGCCGAAATGAACATCTTTTCCATGGGCGGCAAGCTCCGCAAAGCCCCGGGACTATTTTTGCAGTACGTACTGTCCGGGCGCGTCGGCGATCGGCGAATAGCCGGCGGCAGCGCAGCCGATCGGCGGCGGCGCCACGCGACTGTGAGCCGAGTGCTGCGCCAGCCAGCGCTGCCAGGTCGGCCACCACGAGCCGGGCTGCGGCTCCGTGGCCGCAAGCCACGCCTGCGGCGTGAGCGTCTCGGTGGCGTTGGACCAGGTGCGCACGCGGTGGCGGCGCCGCGGATGCACCGCGCCGCTGACGATGCCCGCATTGTGGCCGCCCGAGGTCAGCAGAAACGTGTAGTCGGAGGAACGCGTCAGGCCGCGAGCCTTGTAGACCGATTGCCACGGCGCTACGTGATCGGTCTCAGTGCCCACCACGAACATCGGCACATCGATGGTGGCCAGATCGATGCGCCGGCCGGCGGCGTGAAACTCCCCGCGCGCCAGCGCGTTGTTCAGATACAGCTCGCGCAGATACTCCGAGTGCATGCGGCACGGCATGCGTGTGCCGTCGGCGTTCCAGGCCATCAGATCATTGGGCGCCGTGCGCTCGCCACGCAGATAATTGTTGACCGCCGGCGTCCACAGCAGATCGCGCGAGCGCAGCAGCGTGAATGCCGCGCTCATCTGCTCGCTGTTGAGCACGCCGGTGCGGTCCATGGCCGCCTCCAGCATGTCGAGCTGGCTCGGGCTGATGAACACCGAGAGTTCGCCGGGTTCGCTGAAATCCGTCTGGGCCGCCAGCAGCGACACACTCGCCAAGCGCCGGTCGCCCTCGGCGGCGAGTGCCGCGGCGGCGATCGACAGCAGTGTGCCGCCGATGCAGTAACCCACGGCATGAATTCTCTGGTCCGGCACGATGTGCGCGACGGCGTCGATCGCGGCGCGCACGCCGGATCGCAGGTAATCGTCCATGCCGAGTGCGCGATCGCCGGCGTCGGGATTTCTCCACGACGCCATGAACACCGTGTGTCCCTGCGAAACCAGGTAGTTGACCAGGGAATTGCCCGGTGACAGGTCCAGAATGTAGTACTTCATGATCCACGCCGGGATGATCAGAATCGGCTCGGCGTACACCGTTTCGGTCGCGGGCGAATACTGGATCAACTCGATCAGCTCGTTACGCAGCACGACCTTGCCGGCAGTCGCCGCGACATCGCGGCCGACGACGAATTTCCCGCCGGCACCCGATTGCTTGCCGGCGAGCGTGCGCTCGACGTCCTCGAGCCAGTGGCCAAAGCCGCGCACCAGGTTTCGGCCCTCTTGCGCCCGGGTGGCTTCCAGCAGCTCCGGATTGGTCAGCAGATAGTTGGCCGGGGAGGCGGCCTCGAGGGTATTGCGGCCCACGAAATCGAGTGTGCGTTCGGTGGTGGGTGCAACGCCCGGCACATCCGCCAGCGCCTTCTGCCACCAGTCGACCATGTTGCGGTAGTTGTGCGCGTAGACGTTGAAGGGCCAGTGGGCCCAGGCTTCGGACTTGTAGCGCTCATCGCCGGCCGCCGGTGACAGCGTCTGGCCGGTGGCCGCGCGCAGTGTGAAGCCCCAGCTGTCCGCGGCCTTGGCCATCGCGTCCTGCAACAGTTGCAGTTGCCTGGGCGGTTGCCGGGCCAGATTGAGATACCAGTCCCACCAGGCATTGGCGTAGACGTCCGGCGCCAGGCCGCCGGTCACGCTGGCCAATTGCGCGCGCAGCGCGCGCGCCAACTCAGCCTGGTCCTTCGGTCCTTGGGTCGCACCCGTGTTGCCCGGGCTTGCGCCACTGGCATCGGCGCTGGCGTTAGTAGGATTGTCCACGATTTCTCTTAATCGGGCGCGGTGCGGGGCGCCGACCAAGCGCGACTATACAGCGTTCGGCGGGGACGCTTTCTGGCGTCCCCGCCGGTCGCCTTTTTAGCTATCGCGAGTCGGCGATAGCTGACCGGCGCCTGTGGGGGGAGGCGCCGGCGAGCGGCATCAGGCCGCTTTCTTGGTCGCTTCGGCGACTTTGGTCGTCGCGTCGCTCACCACCTGGCTGAAGCCACTCTGGGCTTCGGTCGCGAGGCTGACGAATTCCTGCACGCGGCCGCGCAGCTTCTCGCTCAGCGCGGTGGCCAGCTCGACCTGCTTGGAGACGAACTCGGCCGGCGTCTGCGCGGCCAAGGCCGCCTTGCCCTGCGCGAGGCTCCATTCGAGGTAATCACCGGCGACGGCGTACTGGTAACGGCCAGCGCGGTCGATGGCCTTCAGGCCTTCCTGCTGTGCCTTCAGCGCCGGCGCGAAAGCATTGCGATAAGCCTCAAGGATGGTCTTGGGATCAAAGGTTGGGTCGCTCATGGCAGCTCCTGATGGGGGTATGGGTACAGGGCCCATTATAGCGCATTTTGTATGCAGTGCAAAATAATCTATTTGGCACCGATCAGGAGAGCCAGTTATTACTCAAGTACTTGTTTTTAAATGGATAAAATCACAAACGTGAAGCCTGAGTGGAGTGCCTTGGTAAGAAATAAATTGCGACGCAAGAGGAATCACGGAGCGCCTTAGAGCCGCAGACCGCCATCCACCTCGAGACAGCGGCCGGTGAAAAAATCGTTCTCGAATATAAACAGTACGGCATGGGCGATCTCCTCGGGCTTGGCCAGGCGCTTGAGCGGCACCGGCGCCGTGAGTCGCTCGAGCATCTCCGGGCGCATCGCGGCGAGAATGTCGGTCTGAGTGAACCCGGGGGCGACCGCACCGACCCGGATGCCGTGGCGGGCGAGTTCCTTGGCCCATACCACGCTCATCGACTCGACCCCGGCCTTGGCGGCGCTGTAGTTGCTTTGCCCGGCATTGCCGGCGCGCGAAATGCTGGAAATATTGACGATCACGCCGCCATTGCCGAGCTCGATCATGCGCGCCGCGGCTTCGCGCGCGCACAGGAACACGCCGCTGAGATTCACGCCGATGACCGCGTTCCACTGTTCCATCGACATGCGGCCGATGACCGCGCCGTCTTTGACTTTTACCAGCAGCGCGTCGCGCAGGATTCCGGCATTGTTCACCAGTCCGTCCAGGCGGCCAAAGTCGCCCGCGACGCGGGCCATGGCCGCGCCGACCTCGGCTTCATCGGCGACGTTGACGGCGTAGCCGCGTGCCTGCACCGACGCGGCGGCGCACAGCGCGACCGTGGCCTCGAGGTCTGCGGCATTGACGTCGAAGAGCGCCAGATTCGCCCCCTGACGCGCGAGCCGCAGGGCAATCGCACGGCCAATGCCGCGTCCGCCGCCCGTGACCACCACGGTTTTATTACGAATATCCATGATGTGTCACTTGCCCTGCTTGGTGTCGCGCGGATGCTCGCCCTCGTTCTGCTCGGAAGGTTTGCCGGTGGAAGCGGTGTTGGCCCCGGGCCGGCCCATGAACGCATCGCGAGTCGCCGCCTGCATTTGCTCCCAGAGTTCCAGGTTCTTGCGGGCCAGCTCGGTCAGCGGTGCGACGGGCGTCTGCAGTGCCTTGGCCATCTCGGACTGCATCGATTCCTGCTGGCGCACCATGGTCGTGAAGGCCTGCTCGAGGTAGCTGCTG
>Ga0302326_10028718_pt1 | contig 11185 bp, 8 predicted proteins | sample Palsa_T0_3_FD_202264 | JGI IMG/M metagenome (GOLD analysis project Ga0302326, IMG submission 202264) | Peat permafrost microbial communities from Stordalen Mire near Abisko, Sweden - Palsa_T0_3 | ecosystem: Environmental > Terrestrial > Soil > Palsa > Peat permafrost | place: Sweden: Abisko...
CCGCGCCCGCTCGTCTGACGGACTGCGAGCGCCACGTTGTCGAGAACCGTGCGATGCGGAAGCAGCAGTCCATCCTGGAAGACCATGCCGACACGACGCTTCTGGGTGGAGACGTTGATACCGCGTGCCCGGTCGGTGACGACCTCGCCGTTGATAGCGATCGTGCCGCGATCCGGGCGGGCGAGGCCGGCGATGAGGGCGAGGGTCAGTGACTTTCCGGCCCCCGATGGGCCGAACAGCACCGACACCCCCGACTCCACCGTGAAGGCCACCTCCAGCTCGAACTCACCAAGTCTCCGTCCGACATCGACCTCGAGTGCCGCGGTCACGTGCCGCTGCGTCCGAGCAGCCCGACGCCGGTCATCGCCGCGGCCGCCATCAGGATCAGGATCAGCAGCATCGTGTTTCGCTCGGGTGTGGTGAACGAGTCGACGATCGCGAGCGACATCGTCCGCGTCTTGCCGTTGATGTCTCCGCCGATCATCAACGTGGCGCCGTACTCGCCCAAGGCTCGTGCAGAGCCGATCGTCAGACCTGCCGCGATACCCCGTCGAGCCAGCGGGAGGGTGACCTGCAGCGCGACGCGCCAGCCGGGTAGACCGATTGTCCGTGCGGCCTGCTCTAGCTGCGGGTCGACGCCTTCGATCGCGGCACGTGAGGCTCGCAGGCAGAACGGGTACGCGGCCACGGCAGCGGCGATCACGCACCCCGTGACGTTGTAGACGAGATCGTGGCCGACCACGCGCGTGAGGAATCCGCCGATATGTGTGCCGGGCGAGAGGACCTGAAGCAGGTAGAAACCGATCACCGTCGGCGGCAGGATGATCGGAAGGCTGCCCAGCGTCTCGAGCACATCCCGGCCAGGGAAGCGCCCCTTTGCGAGCACGTACCCCGACGCGAGACCCGCGCCGCCGGCGACCGCCGTCGCGGTGGCAGCGACACGAACAGACAGCCAAAACGGCCCCGAGACAACACCCCAGTAGGCGATGTACCCGGCAAGAAGATGTCCGATCGCGACGCCAGTGCCGAGCCCGAGCGGGACGGCGAGCGCAATCGTTGCGAGCCTTTGCTTGCGACCGAGCGTGTCGACCGACCAAGCCCGGGCTCCCTTCCGGAGGCTCGAGCTCTGTCTCGGTGCAATGTGCTGCCTCCGCGGCATGCGCGGACCTTACGCTCCGTCAGGAGATCGGGTCATAGCCAAATGTGGCTAGCACGTCCTGTCCCTTGGCGGAGAGAAGGTAGTGGATCAAAGCCTCGGCAGCGCGACCGTCCGGGGTCGTGAGATCAGCGGCCGCGTCCTGACCCTGATCGTCGTTCTCCACGACAACCCACTGTCGGATCGGCTGGTAGTACCCCCTGGCGCCGATCAGCGTCTTCGGGCTGTCGACCCCATTGGCCCCAAAATTTCCCGAGCTGATCTTGCTCGCGACATCATCATGCATTCCCGCGACATAGTCCCGATCGGTGCAGGCCTGCCCATCGGAGATGTTCGCTCTCCAGCCGTTCGACACGGTTGCATGTGCGATATCGGTGGCGCCGCACTCGGGAACCTCGGCCCAGAAGTCGGTGTCATTACCAGCCGGAGATACAACGAACGACTTCGGCAGAAGCGCGATCTGGGAGGTGCCCGCCACCAGGCTGTCCTGGGTGTAGGTGACATTGTCGCCGAAGACAATCGGCAGCGACGGGTCGGAGTAGTTGCCGTTCCCCTTCTGCCCGCCCGAGTTCGGGCTCGTGGTGTTGTAGTTATCGAGAGTCGCTCCCCTGTCGGTCATGTTGTCGATCTCGTCGCACGCCTCATCGGCTGCCGTCGGGCCGAGGTTGATGGCCGGATTGGCATGGTAATAGCCGACCGCAGCGCTGTACAACGCCTCCATTCCCGCGAGGCCGTAAGGGGCGTTGGGTGCAACGTCCGACGGCCCGCAGCCGCTGCTCGCGAAGTTCCAGCCGTTCTTCGGATCCGCAATCGCCAGATACCCGCCGATATTGCGGCTGCCCGTTCCTCCGTAGGCTTTGTTGGTATGCGCCAGCACATCACTCCATACCTGCGCCATGGTGTCGGGCGCCTCCGTTCCGCCGCTCTCACTGAAATAGCCGCCCGTTGACGCCGCGCAGGTCGGAGCGCCCTGTGCGGGAGCCAGCGTCTTCCCACCCTGTCTGCATGAGACGATCGCCAGGCGCCCATTGGCGTACTGCGCCCTCGTCGATCCGATGCCGGGACACGATGTGCCGCTGCCATTGCCGCCGTTCGCGGAGGAGTCTGGCGTCGGGGCTTTCGAGTTTGGGTCGATGCACTGACCCCTGATGTATTTCGCCACCGCTCCTTTGTTCACAGCAGCAGGCGTCCCTTCCGGGATCGTATTATCGACGTTCGCCTCGTCGGCTGATGCGAAGAGAGCGTACCCGGAGGGCGAGTTTCCTGTGCCATCGGAGTTGTAATCGTCGCCGCTATCTTCCACCCCGGCAAGATGACCCGAACCGGCAAAAACAAAGGTGATGCCATGCCCGCCGTTGGCGGTCTCGACGAAGTTCTGAGTCATGAAGTCGAAGGCAGGCTCCGTGTTCGACGCTCCGGCGAATGTAGGGCCCGACGACCGGTGCGCCGCCGAGCCGATACCTACTCCCCCGATGCCCGCGAGGACCGAAAGGCCCGTCGCCACACCGACAAGTTTGACGGATGAGAGGCTCTTGAACAACGGCGTGTCTCCTTTCTAGAGCTGCGCTGACCCGGTCGCCAGCGCGGGGTACAGAGCCGCCGCTGTCCCCGGGCCGAGCATAGGCATCACCACTGCAGACGTCAAGATCAGCAGCGCCGTTGTCCTCGCGAGTTGACGGAAAAAGCCTGCTAATGAGGCATGTCACGACGCTGTGACGACCAAGGGGCGAACCAGACCGCGCCCGAGTACCGCCTGGGCGTTACATGGGAAAGTCTGACCGGTCTGGCCTCAACCGAGCGGGAGCCATTGCCTCTTATCCAGCCTGCGCCTGGTATGCCGCCGAGCCGACGACGATCGTTCCACAGCCCCTCCCCGGCACGTACACCACCGAGTTGTAGGTCGGCTTGGTCGTGAGCAGGCCTTCGCTTTGCAGCCTGGAGATCGTGGCGTACTTCCCGTACTTGCTGCAGCTCGTCCTCTCCGCGGCCATGATCTTCGCGTTCTCGGCGCCGATGGCGCCGGTCGTCCCCTTGTTCGTGGTCGTTCCGAAGACCGCGTATCCCACGACACCGACGATGACGGAGACCCCGAGGACCGCACCTACAAGGTTGACAAACGAGAGCCTCGTGAACGACAGAGTTGTGTCCGCCTCTCCGGAGTGCCGCTCGACAAGTTGCCAGCCTCGGGCCAAAGGGCGACGTGCTTTAGGAATGCTGCCGTTGAGCGTAGGTGTCGCTACCGCATCCGTCAAGAACCGGGTTCGGACATCCTCGCGCGAGAATACCCAAACGGAGCTGCTAGCACTCGGTCCTACGGAGGGACGGCGGACACGAGATCCTTGTTGCTGTCGGTGCCGTTCAGGTTCGCCACGGCAATCGTGCCGTTGCACGCACCCGACTCGCTGCATCCGCCGGTCGCGGTGGCCCAGTAGATGTGCTGGCCATAGACGAACACGTCAGCCGGCCCATCTGTACCAGTGCTGATGAAGCTCTCGTCGCGGTTGGCGCCGTCGATGCTCGCTCTACCGATCGTGCTATTGCTGTCATTGGCCCAGTAGATCTCTGGCCCCGCCCGCAGCGGCGATCGACACGCACACTGCGGCCGCGACGACCCCGAGCAGAACCCCGAGCGCGGCCCGGCGGGCCCCGCCGCGGCCGTGGCCGCCGGCCTTGTGAAAGGCCGGCTCCCCGGCCAGTTCACATCCCGACCTTCCCGCGCAGCGCAAGGCGCAGACCGCAAAGATGTTCATCTCTGACCACCCCTCGTCAACTCGATGCCCGTGATCGCCACAGCCGCGCGCCGGTAACACCCGGGCAGAGCCGCGATCAACGGCGGCTCGGTCTCCTCGGAAGTGCTCCCGTGCGTCCGCTCAGGCGGAGCCGAGTTGAACGAGTGTTGGATGGCTCGGCGGCGGGACGCGCCACCCGCGCCACAACCACCTCAATGAGCGCAGACCGAGACCAGGTCGGGGTAGCCCTACTCAAGCTCCAGTTGGGCGCCCTGACGTGGGGCGGCAGGTGGTGATGTTCGGGGTCTCGTCTGCGATTGCGGCGCGCGGGCATCGCGGTCGATCGGCACGTGTTCGGTAGGTGTTTGTGTTCAGGGGCGGCCGAGGATTCCGTGGGTCCCGACCGGCGCCAGATGATGTGCGGCTCGCTCGCGAGGATGGGTTCGCCGCACTCGAAGGTGGCTCGCCCGTTATCTGCCCATGTCATCTCGAGGATCCCGGTCGCCCCTCGTACTCCCTTGACCCGCAGGCCTTTGCGGAATCCAGCGCCGCTGCGAAGGTCATCGACGCGTTCATCATTCGGATCGCGGAGTTCAATATTTGTCAATTCGGTATACAGAGCGGCTCGCTGAGACCGCGGCGGTTAACTCGGTCGGTTCGAAGGGTGACTCGTACGATAAGGCGTTGGTCTCATACTGCACCTCCTGGGGTTGATTTGATGGGTTCTCGTTCGGCGAGGCGTCGTCCTGGGTGTTTGACGAGCGCTGGGTCTCCGGGGGTGGGCGGCTGGTCGAGCAGCTGTTTGTCGTTGGCGTTGCGGGAGGCGAGCAGGCCGGCGCGGTGCCAGGCCTTGATCGTGCTGGGGGCGACGCCGAGCTGGGCGGCGAGCTCGTGGAGGGTGAGCAGGCCTCGGGCTTGGAGCCGGTCGGCGTGGCTTTGGAGGTTGTGGGCGCGGCGGAGGTTGGTCACGATGCGTGTGGTGAAGGGTTGGCCTTGGCTGGAGCGGTGGCCGTCGCTGTTGAGCCGGGCGGCGGTCTCGGCGTCGGTGTGGTCGTCGAGGAGCTGGTCGATGCGGGCGAGGGTGTCGGGGTTGGTTTGGCGGGCTTGCCAGGCGTTGGCGGGGATCGGGGTGGTGAGGGTCTGGTTCTGGCCGCCGCGGAAGCGGACGTGGAGGTGGATCTGGTCGGTCTTGTTGAGGGTGACGTCTTCGATCAGGATCCGCGCGATCCGTTTGCGTTCGCGTTGGGGGGTGGCGGGGTCTGTCCAGAGGGCGGGGAAGTCGGCCGCGAGCTGTCGGATGCGTGTCTTGTGGTGGTCGGTGAGTGCGGCGTGGGCGGCGGCGGTGGCGCGGTCGTAGTCGTCTTGGGCTGCTTGGAGGGCGCGCAGGGAGTCGTTCCAGTCGGCTTCGAGCGTGTCGGCGACGAGCCGGTTTGAGGGGTCGACGGCGAGGTAGCGGCGGCGGGCGAGCTCGGCGCGGTGTTGGGCGCGCTGTACGTGTTGTTGGCGGAGCCGGTCGGTGTCGTCGGCGCGTGCTTCGAGCTGGGCTTGGACGTTGAGGGCGACCTCGAGTGCGAGCGGGGTGATGGTGTCGAGCAGGAGCTGGCCGATCGCGGCGTCGACGCCGTGGCCGGGGACGCTGAGGCAGCGGCGGCCGCCGTCCTGGATCGCTTCGCCGCTGCAGTGGTAGTCGGGGAGGAGGGCGCCGTGGCGTCGGTGGTAGCTGACGGTCATGCGGGCTCCGCAGCGGCCGCAGACGGCGAGGCCTTGGAGCAGCGCGGGCCCTTCGCGGGCGGGCCCGGCGGCCCGGTCGGTGCCGTGGGCTTGGGCGTTGGCGGCGAGCTGGCGCTGGTTGTGTTCGTAGCGTTCGAGGCTGATGTAGCCGGGGTGGGCGTCGGGGATGAAGATCCACTGTTCGCGCGGCTGGTCGTGGATCGTGGTCTTGCCGTTTGGCTTCTGGCTGGTGCGGCGGCGGCCGTATGCGAACGCGCCGGCGTAGCGCGGGTTGTGCAGGGTGCGCAGCACGCGCCAGTGGCGCAGCGGCATCCAGGCGAGTTCGCCCTTGTGCTGCCCGCTGCGGATCCGCACGGGGAAGCGGAGCCGCTCCTGGTTGAACGCCTGCACGACGGCCCTGGCCGAGCCGGTGCGCTCGAACGTCGCGAACACGTGCCGGAGCGCCTGCTGGACGCCCTGGTCGGGGTCGAGGACGACGTTGCCGGCGGGGTCGTAGACGAGGCCGACGGGGAGCGCCATCTGGAGCTCGCCGCGGCGGGCCTTGGAGAGCTGGCCGCCGCGGAGACGGGCGCGGATGAAGTGCAGCTCGGCCTCGCTCATCGTGCCCTTCAGGCCGAGCAGCAGACGGTCGTTGAAGTCGGCCGGGTCGTAGAGGCCGTCCTCGTCGCAGATCAGCGTGCCGGCGAGCGCGCAGATCTCGAGCAGCCGGTGCCAGTCGGCGGAGTTCCTCGCCAGCCGTGAGACCTCGAGGCCGAGCACGATCCCGGCCCTGCCCATCCCGACCTCGGCGACGAGCCGCTGGAAGCCTTCCCGGTCAGCGGCGCTGGCGCCTGACTGGCCCTGGTCTGTGTCGATCACGACGACCTGTTCGGGCGGCCAGCCAAGCGCGACCGCGCGCTGGCGCAACGCGTACTGGCGTTGGGTCGACTCGGTGTTCTCGAGCACCTGCCGCAGCGTCGACTGGCGCACATACAGGTAGGCGGTACGCGCGAGATGAGCCGCTGTCACCTTCGACACCGCTTGCGGTGCGGCCACGGCGCTCACCGCGGCTCACCTGCCCGCGAGGCAGGCGAGCGCCATCGAGGCGAGCACGCCCACGATCTCACCGGCAGCCCCGGCCAGCGACTCGACCGGAGGCTCGACCGCGAGACGGGCAGGCGGCGCGTCCGCGGCGGGCGCCGTTGTGTGCCAGGCCCGCGCCCAGGCGGCGACGCCGCGATGCTCGAGCAGGGCGAGCCCGAGCCGCCACCCGTCCGGCCCGCCAGCCAACGCGCAGGCGCGGAGCCGCTCGTAGCGTTCGACATCACCCCTATCCGCAGGCTCACTGCTGGTCTCCTCTTTTGGGCTGGGCGGGGGCGTCCCTCCCGAGCGCCCGCTCGACCGAACGCGGATGCACCCGCAGCCCGAACCGCTCCTCGATCAGCACAGCCAGCGCCGCCGAACCCAGCGACGGGTTCACCTCCAGCCGCTCCCGCGCGTAGGCGACGACCTCCTCGGTCAGCTTGTGCGCCCGCCGCGGCCCCGGCCGCGCCGGCACCAACGCAGGCAGCCCACCCGCGTCGAGCGCCGCCTTCGCCTGGTAGAACGACGGCCGCGAGAACCCGAACTCGCCCGCCGCCCGGGTGACCGCGTCGCCGTCGACCCGCACCCGCCGCACCATCTCGTACTTCACCTGCACCAGGTCGCGCCGATCGAAGAACTCCGAGTCGGCGAAGCGCTCGTCGCGGACCGCCTCGGGCCGCGGATTGAGGCTCCGCTCCGCCCGCAACGCCTCCAGCTTCGGATCCTCCTGCTGTCCCGCCACCGGCCCTCCCTCCCAATTTATGTCAATATAACTATGCCGGTAAGATCGGACAGCATCACCACCGACCGAGCCTTCAACCCCCTCCAAATCACCGGTATACGCGATATTGAGCGGGATACTCCACCATCGAGGCGACACCTATCCGGCAAAATCATCCTGACACTCACGGCAAAATCTCCTTTACAACGCCGCGCTCGCCTCCGGCCAAGGAGTCGACCAGCCCGACCAGCTCGAGCAGATCCACCACCCGCAGCCAACTACGGCCCGCCGACAACACCACGAACGGATCCGGATCCGCCGCGTCCGTCCAGCCACGCGGCAACGACCGCTGCGCCCCCTCCTCATCCAGAAAGAACACCCGGTCCTCACCCCACGTATACCGCACCGCCACGAACACGAACTCCCGCCCCACCCACGGGTGGAACGGATGCGTCACACGAACAAGTCGCTCCTCAACAGCAGCATCAAGCGCAGTCGACGGCGATCTCCAATAGAAACGCGTAACCGTTCAGCCCCATGAAGGGACCTCTGCTCGGGTGGCGAACTAGCAGCTCGCGTGACTACGACCACGCCGATCGCGACCGACACGACGACGCTGGCCGTCTGCCGCGCGACGCGGCCGCGTAGTATGCGGCTGCCCGCTGGCTGGCGGGCACGTCGGTGAGGTTGAAGTTTGGAGTCACCCGTCAACACGCCTGGCGTCCTCCTCGGTGTAAGCGAGCGCCGCCGCCGCGTCGCCCTGTGACCCCTCGAACCTGATCCGAGCCGCGATCCCGGATACTCCCCTCTTCGTCCCAACGCGGAAGGAGCTGCTCTTGAGCGGCGGCGCGACGGTCGCCGCTGCGGCGCTCATCCTCGCGATCGGCCCGGCGCCGGGCGACGCGCCCGCGCATCTGTATCGCACCTTTCTCGTCGAGCATGGTGTCTTCTTGTGGGACAACCTCTGGTACGCCGGCCAGTACCCGCTGGCCTCCTACAGCCTTCTCTACTACTTCCCGGCGGCAATCGTCGGGAACCTGCCGCTCGCCCTCGCGGGCGCGGTCGCGGCGACGCTGCTGTTCGCATTCATCGGCTACCGCGAGTGGGGGTCGAACGCCCGCTGGCCGGTACGGATCTTTGCTGTCCTCGCCGCGGCGCCGATGTTCACGGGCCTGTTCACCTACACGCTTGGCTTCGCCGCCATGCTGGCCGCGCTTCGCCTGCTGCAACGGGGGAGAACGTTGCTGGTTGTCGTTTTTGCCGCGCTGACGCTCGGGTTCAGCCCGCTCGCATTCTGCTTCCTGGCGCTCATCGTCTGCGCCGTCCTGCTCGCGCGCCGCTCGATCACGGTCCGGGTTGTATGGATCGCGAGCGCGTTCGCCGCGTTCGCCGCGTTGGAACTCGCGATCCTCTTCCTCTTCCCCTCACCGGGCACCTACCCCTTCAACCCTTACGACTTCGTCGCGGTCATGAGCACGTCGACCGCGGGAGCGCTTCTTGCCTGGCGGGGCGGACGCGACCGCCTGATCACGTCCTTCTTCGTCGCCTGGGCGATCGGCAGCGGAGTCTTCTTCGTCGTCCCGAGCGCGGTCGGCGACAACTGGACGCGCCTGCGCGCGTTCGTCTTTCCGATCATGCTGATCGCGGCAATCCAGGCGCGGTTCCGACCGCGAGGCCTGACCGTCGTCGCGCTGTCTCTCGCGCTCGGCTACAACCTCATCCCGTACCTGATGCTGATCCCCTACCGGCTGTCGAGCAGTCCCGAGACGGCGCAGTTCTGGCAGCCGGCGATCAGATTCCTGGACCGATACGCCGGCGAGTACAGACGCATCGAGGTGGTGCCGACCGCGGCGCACTGGGAGTCGTACTGGATACCCCGAGCTGGGTTCGCGCTCGCCCGCGGCTGGTACAGGCAGCTCGACGAGGCGACCAACCCGGTCCTGTACGCCCCCCATCTCACCCCGGCGAAGTACCGAAGATGGATGCGCCAGATGGGGATCGAGTACGTCCTCCTACCCCACACCGAGCTCGACCCGATCGGCGGCCCGACCGAGGCCAGACTCCTGCGCTCGAGAGCATCCGGACTCAAGCAGGTCTTCAGCTCAACGACCACGACGATCTACGGGCTCCCTCACCCGACCCCGCTCCTGACCGGCCGTTCTGATGCCCGGCTGGTCACCCTCGGCCTCGACCTCATCGTCGGCGTCGTCTCAGCGCCCGGAAAATACCTTCTCCGTGTCCACTACACCCCGTACTGGACCGTCTCCCCGCGCACAAGCTGCATCTCACGCACGCCCGCCGGGATGACCGAGCTCGAGATCCCCCGGCGCGGCACGTTCTCGCTCCGCATGCCCGACAGCATCCTAGGAATCCTCGACATCGTCATCGACAAAATCACTCAACCCACAACACCCAGCTGCACTCCCGCCTGATCACGCGACCGACCCGGCGCCACCGACAGCCCACCGCACACGCAACGACCAAGCAAGGCGCTGCCGCCGGACGTTGACCGCTTCACCACGAGAGAGTTCGACCCAGCCGTGTTGTGGCCGAATTGATGCATTGGCTCACCGGCAGTCGTGGTCTCCTTGGTTGTCCGGCGGTGCGGTCGGGGTCGGCGCCGGGGCTGGAGCGGCGCTGCCCTGATTGCCTGCGGGAGCCGACCGGGTAGCCGACACCGGGAACCGAGGCGATCTCTGACGCATTTCCTCGTTGGGACAGTTGTGTCCCTCTGTAGTGGCGATATCGACGACGGCGGCAGCCAACTCCGCATGCGCATCGATCATGCGCAGCGAGGCTCACACATCGGGGCTCCGAGGACGCTCTCAGCGGGGCCTCATCTGCCCGACCTATCGTCACGACCGCAGTGCTGAGGTGGGTTGGCATGCGGTTATCGACGAAAGGGTGAAACGGCGTGCAGCGTCTGGCGAGGCGAGCGTTCGGGCACCAGTCTCCTCCGGCCTTTTGCCTGCCGCTCCTGCGCGGCTCGGAGCGAAGCCCCGGAGGAGGGCACGCGTGGGCCGGGTGCGCGCCGGGGATGCGTTGAAGAGACGCCGCGCCTCAGCGCACACGCTCCGAGGAACTCGGCCCTCAGGACGACCGAGCGGTAGGTGCACGCTCAGCGAGAGGCACGCGCTCCGGTGACGGTCCGCCCGGTGCGTGGCGTGCGGTCTCGCAAGCGGAAGGCGCAGGTGCGTCGGAGGCGGCTGGGCCTCCTCGTCGTTCTCGGCGGGATCGTGGTGGGAGCCGGGTACCTGGTCCTGCCCGCGAACCGACCGCGCCAGACGACCCGAGCTGGGACGACCAGACGCGTCGCTGCGGCGAAAGCCTTGCTGCCAGCCGCGGTGGAGGCGGGGCTGCTTCCGTGGCAGCTCGCCGCGCCACTGAGCCGCGAGGTCGTCCTCGCTCGAAGGTCAGGCGGGCTACTCATCGTCGGCGGCCTCGAAGCAAGCGGCGCCTCTGCCGACGGCATCTACGCGCTCGACACAAAGACCGGACGGCTGTCGCTGCGTGGGAGCCTCGCGCGTCCGACCCACGACGCGGCGGGCGCACGGCTGGGCGACATCGGACTCGTGATCGGCGGCGGGACCGTCGCGCCCGCTGCCACCAGCCAACGCGTCAGCATGATTGGAAGCTCTGCGCTCGACGCCACCCTGCCCGAGACGCGGGCCGATGCGGCCGCGGTCACGGTCGGCGCGACGGTCTACCTCGTCGGCGGATACGACGGCACCTCGATGGACCGCGAGGTGCTCGCGACCCGGGACGGATACAGGTACCGACCGGTCG
>Ga0302326_10028719_pt1 | contig 11185 bp, 14 predicted proteins | sample Palsa_T0_3_FD_202264 | JGI IMG/M metagenome (GOLD analysis project Ga0302326, IMG submission 202264) | Peat permafrost microbial communities from Stordalen Mire near Abisko, Sweden - Palsa_T0_3 | ecosystem: Environmental > Terrestrial > Soil > Palsa > Peat permafrost | place: Sweden: Abisko...
TTTGTTTGATTATTGTATTACGGAGTGTTTGAGAAAAGTGGCAGCGGTTCAGATGCCTCTCCGACCACCGAGGAGGTTAAGAATGAATACTACGAGGGCGATTACGAGCAGGATATGAATAAGACCCCCGCCGATATGAAGAGCAAATCCCCCGCCCCAAAAGAGCAGAAGAAGAATGACGATGATGAGTAACATAATGTTTCAGCTTCTTTGGTGATGGTGGTGATGGTGACGGCGGTGATGCCTGCAATAGCCATTGGAGGCATCTGAATTTGACGGCAATGCAAACAGGAGTGTTCCCACAACGATTACGGTGGCTAAAATATATTTCTTCATTTGTCAGAAAATACGCGATGGAACGGACTTTGGCTATGGGGTGTTCACCCCATAGCGCCCATCCAGCTTTCGGTGTTTATTACCTCCCAATGAATAATAAAGCCGCCACCCCACCATCGCCGGCAACGGACGCGGACGATTCCAGAATTGGCATCGCCAGGTTGGCATTCGAGGTCCGAAACCCATGACTGCCGTAAAGATGATAGCAAATAGAAGGAGTCCGTCGTCCCCGTCAGGCGGTCGCCCAAGGAGAAAGATATGAAAAACACTGCGAAAATGAAGCTGCTTTTTATCGTGCCATTTTTGATGGCAGGAGGTTGTGCGACGCATCGGATGGACCACCCGGTCGCCCGCGAGTCGGTCCGGCAAGGCACGAACCCGGAATATTTTCGCATCAAGGATAAAGACTTGGCGATGCGTGATGCCGTCCACACGGCCCGAAAAACCGTGGGCACATTCATAGCTGCGCTTCAGCATCCATCTCCCACTCAACACGATTTTGAGGTCAAGAAGCCCTTTGTTCAGGGAACTGAAAGGGAACACATTTGGCTTTCCGATGTCACTTTCAGCGGCAACCGCTTCCATGGCAGGGTGGACAACCATCCGATTAAGATCAAAGGACTGAAAATAGGCGAGCGTGTCTCGGTCAATCCGAATGAAATTTCCGACTGGGCGTATGTGGACAATGGAAATCTGGTGGGCGGCTACACCATCCGTGTCCTGTATAAGGAACTCTCTCCGGAACGCAGAAAGGAACTTGAGAATGAAAACAGATTTCACATCACCGCCCAATAGTGCGGTCTTGCATTCCCGCGAAGGGAATTGGTTTCAGCACAATATGAAAATCACACGAAAATTGACACTCGCCGGCGTCGCTGTGGCGGCGTTGCTAATGGGGGGATGCGCCGGGCCTTATGCTGGCCCTTACACAGGGCCTTATTATGGATCCTACGGGCCGTATGACAGCGGCGATGTCGTCATCACGGGCGGCCACCACTTCTATGGGAACGGGTTTGGGCATGGTGGTGGATCTCATGGGGGATCCCACGGCGGCGGCGGAGGTCACGGCGGTGGAGGAGGAGGCCGCCGTTAACAGGAGACATGCTCGTCGCCTTCAGTTTCTGAGCCTATTCTATCCAGCGGTTCCAACCTAGAGGGGACTTTTACAGGCTTCCGCCGGATCAGGCGTGCTTCTCCGAAGGCGGAACGTTTTGGAGCGCGTTCAGCGTCGCGGTCTTGTAGAGCAGTCCGAGAGTCGGGAGATTTAAACAGGCGTCAACAAAGAGATTCGCGGAGGCGTTGCACATCATGGCCACCAAGCCGATATGCACGACCTCCGTGGCGAGTTCGCCCATGATATGCACGCCGAGCAGCTTCTGGTCGTCCTGGCGGTAGAGCAGCTTCAGAAAGCCGTCCTGGTCGCCGATGATCCTGCCCCGCGCATTATCCCGATAGTTCGCCCGCCCCACGATGTAGGCGACGCCCTTCTTTTTGAGCGACTCCTCCGTCTCCCCGACCATGCTGACTTCTGGAATGGTGTAGATTCCGTTGGGCAGGAGCGGGGAAATTGCGCTTCCACTGAGGCCAAGCGCATGGCGCACCGCCCGGCGGGCCTGCTCCATGCTCGTCGAGGCCAGTGCGGGGAACCCGATGACATCGCCTGCGGCATAGATATTTTCAATGTTCGTCTGAAAATGCTCGTTCACGGGAATGATCCCGCGCTCGCCGGTTTTCACCCCCGCCGTCTCGAGCCCCAGATTAGCCGTATTGCTTTGTCTCCCCGCCGCGACCAGCACCGCATCGCCGGTCAGTGCCGCACCGGAGGAGAGTTCGAGCCGAACACCGCCGGATTCCTGGGGAATGCATTTTTGCACCTTTTCATTCCAGTGAAAAACGATTCCGCTGCGTTGAAACGCGCCCACAAGTGCTTGGGAAACTTCCGTATCCAAAAAAGGAAGCAGGACATCGCGTACGTCGAGGATGTGGACCTCGGCGCCGAGTGCGCGGAAGGTGCACCCGTATTCAGCGCCGATTACACCGGCCCCGACGACCGCCAGAGTCTTGGGAATGCGGTCCAGTTTCAGGATCGTATCGGAATCGTAAATTTCCCCGTGACCAAAAGGGAAAAGATCGGGACGAACCGGCGAGGAACCGGTGGCGATGAGAATCTTTTCGCCGCGCAACTGGATCTCCTCGCCGGGGGAGCAAGGATCTTTCTCCCGATCTTCCGAACCCAGGCTGACATGGACCGTATGCGCGTCGAGGAAGCTGCACGTCCCGCAATAAATCGTTGCTTTGAGCACCTGCAGCCTCTGCGTGATGCTCGCGTGAAAGGCGTCTTTGACATGTACTTCGTGGCAGAGGAAATCGGCGACGGTCACTTCCCGGCGCAGCGAAAGATCCACGCCGTATAGATTGCGCGATTTAAAACCCGACAAAGCCAGCGCCGTTTCGCGCAACGTTTTGCTCGGCACCGTTCCCGTATTGATACCCGCGCCGCCGATCTCCTGATGGCTGTCCACCAGCACCACGCTTTTGCCGAAATTCGAAGCTGCCGTCGCCGCGGTGATGCCGGCGGGACCGCCTCCGATCACCACCAGGTCGTAAGTTTTCAGATCGTTGGTCATAATGTTACTTTAGGACACTGGTAGAATCGTCGCCGTTCACGCGCAGGTAATCCTTTGGGATACCAATCCCGCACGAACTCGGGATGACTCCAATTGGCTGTGCCGATGAGGATATGGAAAAGCATTGTCTCCGAAAATACCATGCGCCTGTCGCGGGTGCAGCCCCAGGTACGGGCTCCGGCGGTCGCCTGGGTTCCCTCGGCGTTTCCAGCCGCCTCAAACACACTCCCATGGCATTTGGGACACAAAATCGCCTTGATCGGTTTCAGCGGCGGTTCTTCCATGGAAACAACCGCCGCGGTGTACCGGTTGGCTGGGGAAATAATTCCTTGAAGGGCGCCCGAAAGATTGTATTGGAATTGAATGCCGTGGGGCATTCGCGCCGCGCCCTGCACACCAGAGGCGTGCGCTCCCCGGATTTCTAAATGAGGCGAGCCAATCCAAAGATGCGGGATTTCGCCAGGCGTCTCATTGCTTATGAGACGAGGGGCAATAAATCTTCCGAGACAAAAAAACCGGCGGTCTTTCACGTCTTTGAGAAGCTGCGTCCGCAGCTGGCAACCCTCATGGGAAGCACCGGCTTTCACGCGCTCCTTTCGCGCGCGCTCGCGCTGGCCAACGCGGAAGTTCCATGGCTGCCCGCGGTGCATGTCAAAGCAGATGGCTCTTTGGAGGGGTTGAACGATCGTGAAGCGCAAGTTGACCCGGAGGAGATTGCAGAGGGTAGAGTTATTCTGCTCGCCCAGTTGCTCGGACTGCTGGCGGCTTTCATCGGCGAAAATCTAACGTTGCGGTTGGTGTGCGAGGTCTGGCCGAAACTGTCCTTCAATGCTTTGGATTTTGGTAAAGGAGATAAAAATGAAAAAGCAAAATGACGCGGCCACACGCAGATCACCGAAGAACGCCTTAAGCCAGCCGGCTAAAGTCACGATCCGGAAAATGCCGACCGGCGCGCGCGGCCTCGACGACATCCTGGGCGGCGGCATCCCGGAATTTTCCATCAACATCATTGCGGGCACGCTGGGTTGCGGCAAAACCACGCTGGCACATCAGATCGTTTTCGCCAATGCGACGGAGAAGAAGCCGGCGCTCTATTTCACCGTCCTCGGCGAACCCGCCATGAAAATGTTGCGCTATCAGCAACAATATTCGTTCTTCGACGAATCCAAGTTGGGCAAGGCCATCCGCTTTATCAGCCTGGCCGACGTGGTGTTGGAACAGGATTTGAACGCGGTTTTCGATGAAATTACCAAACAGGTCACGGCGGCCAATCCGGGCATCGTGGTGGTGGATTCATTTCGCGCAGTGGGGCGCAAAGCGATTGGCGGCGCGGGCGGATTGGAGATGCAATCGTTCATCCAGCGCCTCGCCCAGTTTCTGACCAGTTGGGAAGCCACGACGTTTCTGGTCGGCGAATATGTCCAGGAAGAGATCCGCGACAATCCGCTGTTCACCATCGCCGATGGTCTCTTCTGGCTTTTGCAGTTGGTGGAGCGAAATTCCGTGGTTCGAAAATTGCAAATCATAAAATTGCGCGGGCAGGACTCGGTGCCGGGATTGCACACCATCCGCATCAGCGATGGCGGGTTGCAGGCTTTCTCGCGCACGCTGGGATTTGCCGGCAAAAAAGTGAATCCGACGGGGAGACGGCGGCTTTCCGTTGGCATTCCCGAGTTGGACAAGATGATGGGCGGAGGCATTCACGAAGGCGACAGTCTCCTCCTGGCGGGGCCTTCGGGGACGGGAAAATCGGCGATTGCCACACAATTTATTGCCGAAGGACTGCGGAATGGGGAACCGGGAATCATGGCGATCTTCGAAGAACGCCCGGAAGGATACACGGATCGCGCCGACAGTTTTGGTTTGAACTTAAAAACGCCGCAGCAAAAGGGAAAACTCGAAATCCTTTACCTTCGTCCGCTCGACCTTTCGGTGGATGAAACGATGCAAGAGATTCTGAATGCCATCGAAAGGGTCGGCGCAAAACGACTGGTGATCGATTCGCTGGTCGGTTTTGAGATGGCGCTCGCGCCCGGTTTCCGCGAGGACTTTCGCGAGTCGCTCTACCGGATGATCGTGGCGTTGACGGGAGCCGGGGTCACGATTCTCAGCACGGTCGAGGTCGAGGATACATTTACCGCCCTGTCGTTTAGTCATTACACGATTTCGTTTCTCACCGATGACATTATCCGGCTGCGTTATGTGGAGATCGACGGCCAGCTTCGGAAGGTGATAGTCGTCATCAAAATGCGCGGGGGCAATCACAGCAAAGACATCCGCGAATATGTCATCACGGAAAAAGGCGTGGTAGTCATCCACCCGCGCCAAACCGATTATATCCGGCTGACCACCGGGCTGCCGGAGCGAATCGGCCAACGGGAAGAGGCCGCGCCGGAACCGAAGGCGACAAAGTAGGGGGGAATTTACGGCGACGGACCAAATCGCGTTTTCCGCACGCTGTCCCCAAGTGCACCTACTTGTTTTCGGCCGGAGAAGAGGTTTTTTCGGTATTTTCCTTCACAGCGGCGACCATCGCGTCCATTCCATCATTAATCTCGCCGACCTGCGGATGCACTTCCTTGATGAGGTCATGTTCGAGCTTGGACAACTTTTCGATGCGTTTGCCCTGCATACGAAGTTGATCCAAAAAGGCATTTTGTTTGGTTTGAAATCTGATGCATCCACCAAAAACAAACAACCCAGCAAAAGGTTCCGGTCAAAGTCAGCCAGAAGGCAAAGTCAGTTTTATTCATCGCCAGTTCTTTCCATTATTGCGGATACGCTAATGGCGGGCTGCAAACACCTCATCCATAGCGCGAATTCGGCGCGACAGGTCCCGTCCAATGTTCATCAGCAGAATGCAATGCTGTGCAGGCATGGTTTGATAGAGGTGATAGAAGGCTCTCGATGAGATGCTGAAAACAGTGGTCGGGGAGGCGGCTTGAATTGTGGCCATGCGTGGCAGCGTGTCGAGGATACAGCTTTCGCCAAAGAAGTCTTTTGAGCCAAGAGTGGCAAGTTCAACCTGATTGGCTTTTCCAAATTGCTTGAAGAGGCTCACACTGCCGCTTCCAATTACAAAGAGAGCGTTGCAGGCTTCCCCTTCACAAGCGATCACACCACCCTCAGGATATTCTTTCTCTTTGGTATGCTCCAGAAGCAATTCCAGGGCTTCCTTCCCCAGCCCGGCGAAAATCGGAACGCTCTGTAGCAAGTCAATCACAACGTCCAAGAATCATCGATTTCCCGGGATATCCGGGATTTGCGCCGGATGTTTCGCACTATTGCGGCCATCCGACAGAATACGCAATGGAGTTCCCGAGGGGTCTTCCATGAACGAATTCTGGCCGTTCTTGTTCCTTCCGTCAAAGCTAAAAAGGGAGTGCGTTCACGGCCGCCGTGGACTCTCTCCTTTTCCGAAAACCGACGACGACCGGTCGAAGCGAAGTTACAGAGCACCTCTCTCCCTTGAAGCTGAACCGGGCTCCGTTGGCTCCGACGATGACATGATCCATCAGCTTGATCTGGAGGATGACCCCGCATTCGGCAATGCGCCGGGTGGTGCGGCACCATAATTTCCAGAACGGACATGGTGAGATATTTCGCGGCGCAATTGGCAACCCGCAATACCTTCGATAAATATCGCTACGAATCAAAAGAACTCAAAGGATCGAAGGTTGGCGGTAAGACCCTCTACAAGAAAGAGGATTTATATTTGTTCGTAAAGCTGTGAAAAGTTCGTTCAACCGGCTTGGCGTAGCGAAAGAAAAGCCCTTACCTTGGCGACGTAATCACTCCGCGCATGATGCTAAACCATCCTTCCGCCTCTGCCTCTGTCACGCTACGGCGGTAACTCTCCGTCAGTTCTGCAATGCTGTTGCCCATTTCGGCGGCAACTTGCGCCATGTTACCCTTGACTTGCTTGATGCGGTATGAGGCGCAGCTGTGGCGGAAACCGTCTCGGATGCCTGTCACGCCCGCCTTCTCGCGAAGCTGAGCCATTCTGTAATCGTAGACTTTAGCGTTTCTCCAGATGATCCCCTTCTGGGTCTTAAAGGGCTCTAACCAAGCGAGGGTTGCGGGTTGCAACGGAACTTCACGAGTAGACTTGCTACGAATTTTTTGGCCCTTGAAATGCAAATGGTTATCGTTCCAATTAAAGCTTCCCAAGCGAGGGCGGAACCGAGATCGCCTTGACGTTGTTCGCAGCTTGATGCTCCAGGAATGAGTCCACGCATTCAGCGAAGGCTTTCGGCTCAAATCTTTTGCTTTTCGCGTGGGCGAGGAAAAACTGAACGGCTTCTTGCACGAGAAATTCAGATGCCTTCTGTAACTGCCTAATTTGCAGAGAAATAGGGCGATTTTTGGCGTCTCTGAAATGTGCCAGGGGGGAGAGTTGAACGCCCGCTGAATACAGAGGAAATAATCCCGATTTGACTTCTATATACCGAACGTATACCAGAATCCACATTTGCTCGCATTGTGAGACTCTTGCACCAGCTCCCAGGCACTCATACTTTCCTTTATGGCTCGAAGAAGCAAGCCCTGCATCTTTTGTGGAGCGGCTGCGGGGAAAACGAGAAGATCACATTCCGCCGGATTCTCTATTTGCACAGCCCAAGCCATCAAATCTGATCACCGTTCCTTGCTGCGAAACCTGCCGCACGAAGGACGCAACCAATGACGAATTCATGCTGGATTTGTTCATCTCCTTGGCGGCAACGGAAAATCATCCTACGATCAGAAATCAAATTGCCCCTGAGCGGTTTGAGGTTTACAGAAAATTTCCTGATCGAGCCCGGCGCCTTCTCGCCTTGACGGTCGATACGCCTCATGGAAAAGCGTTTCGAATGGGCACCCCGGAGGTTGACCGCTTTCTCGAAAGGATCAGTCGCGCCGTCCTGTACGATGCTTTGCAAATTCCCCCATTTTCACGGGGTATTCGATTGGCAGCACACACGCGAATTACAGGCAGCTTTCCAACTTGAAGCGACTTTTCTCACAAAAAAAGACGTTGGAGGCGTATTTGCCTACGTCGTGGCCCCTCCCGATGATAAAGGCCGATTCTTCGTCTGCCTGAGTTTTTTTAGCGGTTACTTTGTGCTCGGCCTGGTGACGCAGATACAATCGTCGTTGCCTTAGCCCCAATTTCGTTTATTCGCGCGGTTGGTTCGCCACTTTCTCCTTCAGTCGTTCGCATGACCCTTTCGTGCATGATCGACGCCTCTGCCATCCGCATGCGCTCCTAGCGTCAACCAGAAAATCGGCTCCCCCAAAAAGGTTGCCCCCAATTTTCGGGTATGACGCCGCGCCTGCTCCTGGCGGGGGAGAGGCATCGCCCGAAAGGGTAATGCAAACCAAGGAGAACGAACATGACGCCCGCGACCGAAAATCAACCGAAGAAAATTCCTGACCTCAACATCTTCCTGCAAGGGCCAGGTGGCGAGAAAGTCCGCGTCGGAACTGTTTTCAAGCACGCCAAGGGCGACGGCATCACCATTCTGATGGGAAACACCCGCTACGTTGCTTTCCCACCGAAAGCGAAAGCCACTTCCAACTTGGAGAACGGCGCTTAATGCGCCGTTTCTTCGGAAAGGAATATCCCATGACACGCTTATACGCCCAACCCTACGACATCTCTGCAAACGGCTTTTTCTTTAGCAGTGCCGACGAATATCATCGGAAAGACCATCGAAACCTCAACAGCTTGGGGTTTCCGGTTGAGGAATACGAAATCCAGTTCATCGACGGCGAAAGCATCGATGCGCATCTCTTCGACGCCCTGAAAATCAATCAGGGGAATTTCGGCAAATTTCTCACGGCCTGCCGGAAATGGGATGACCATCAAAAACGCAAGGTCATCATCGCCACAGGCGAATGTGGCTACAGCTTCGATCTTCAATCCGGCAACCCTGACGATTTCGAGGTGGACATTTACGAAGTGGATAATCTCCGGGAACTCGCCGCGCAATTCGTAGACGAAGGTCTATACGGTGAAATACCTGAACACCTGCAATACTACCTCGATTATGACGCCATGGCACGCGATTTAGCCATGGACTACGCGGAGATTGTCATTGCGGGCAACCGCTTCGTTTACCGCTGTTCCTGACGGCACAGAACGCTGCGGCTATGGCTTGGCCGCAGCGTCAAGTGTTTACAGCATTTTCTACGTGGTGTAATCATACTGAAAGGCGGCGAGGTCTATAAACTACGGCTGTGAAGGCGACTAAATGCATTTTTTCCTGCACAACAGCTACACAGGCGAAAAATGTTGAAAATAAGCCAGTATATTCAATCTCTTGTTTGTGGCCCTTACTCTCGCCGGGATGACACTTATCTCATAAATATCTAGAATAGAAGGATATAGTTTGATATAATAACCTGCACATGGTATGCACAGGCACGGCAAATCAAGCACTTAGCCCTGCCTCCCTGCACAGAAACTGCACAGACGCGAGGCGAGAATGGCGTTCATTATCGACAAAGAGGAGCTTAAACCCGGCCTTATTATCTTCCGTAGAACCGACGTAGGGCATCGCAACTGGTATTGCCGCATCAAGCTCCCCAAGGCCGACCGCTACAAGACCTATTCCCTCAAGACCCCTAACGTAGAGGCCGCCAAGGACCGGGCCTTCGACTATGACGCCGACGTTCGTTTCCGCCTCAAGCACGACGTGCCAGTATTCAACCGTCCCTTCATTGACGTGGCAAGGGAGTATCTGGCCACGCAGGTCGCACGGGCGAAGCGCTGCGAGATAAGCGCCGAACGCCCCAAGAAACTGCGCGCCATCATCGAGGGGGCGCTCAATGACTATATGGGCGCGACGCAGGTGCATCTCATCGGCGACGAGCTATGGGGAGGATATCCCGGATGGCGGCGCGAAAACGGAGCCGGTCGCTACCGTCGCAACGGCACGCGGGAAGTCTCTACCGCCATGGCGGCAACTCTTGCAGAAAAGGACACCGCCGCCCGTGCTAAGGCTTTGCAGAGCCGTGGGATCCGTCACGTCAAGGCCACGAAGGCCGTGCCGGCAGCTTCGCTCGACGACAACAATACCGTGGCCTTTATCAGCGATTCCACGATCAAGCTCGAAATGTCCATCTTCGGCGCGGTGATGAACTTCGCCATCAAGAAGCGTTACGCCCCCCGCCAGCACGCGCTTCGACGACCGCCCCAAGCTCAAGGTCATGCGCCGGGACGAGTTCAACCTGGAGGAATACCGCAAGCTGCATACGGTCGGCCGCCAATGGATCAAGGCGGCCACAACGTCCAACAGCGTCTGGTATCGGACCGTCACCTACAATTTCATCCTCGTCATGTGCAATACGGGGATGCGACCGAGCGAGGCAAAGAACCTGCGCTGGCGCGACATCATGCCCGCAAAGGATCGCGAAGGCCGTGAGATCGTCGTCCTGTTTGTGCAGGGCAAGGGCAAGTCGCGCAAGCTCGTCGCGCCAAAGAGCGTTGGCGACTATCTCGACCGCATCCGCGCCCTTGCCAAGACAACGGCGCCGGATGGCCGCGTATTCACGACCATCGACGGCAAGCCGACGCAATCCCTGTATAAAGCCCTGATCGGCGATCTGCTGGACACCGCGGGATTGCGCGAGGGCGCGCAGGGGGTGCCGCGTTCGACCTATTGTTTCCGCCACACCTATGCGACCATGCGCCTGCATGAAGGCGTGGACGTATATTTCCTGGCCGAGCAGATGGGCACGTCGGTCAAGATGATCGAGGACCATTACGGCCATGTGAATACCGTCAAGCACGCGGATCGCGTGCTGACCGGCATGTCCGGCTGGGAGCCGACTGAGGCCAAACCCGAAAAGGATCGCGAGACGAACGCCAAGGCCGCGCAAGCCGTCAAAGCCAGACAGCCGAAACGGCCTTCCCGAAAACGCTAGCCTGCATCGAGCCAGCTATCGGGTCCGATAGCCGATGCCTTGAGGCGTGCGTTTCAGCCGGGCTCACAACGCGCCGCTGGCGCTTTTCCGTTGTGAACCGGCAGGGCGGCTTGGGGAGAGAGCGGCGTCGAGCTCGACGCCGCCCCCAATGCGCCCTTATCCCGCCCGTGCCGCTGGCACATTGAGGGCGGGACTGCGGATTAACCGCAACCTTCCTGCCATCCGTCTTAATTCTGCATCATAGCCTTTATGCGCACAGAAAGAGCCTTGGCGTCGCGTTGACGCCAAGGCTCTGACCGGAGCCGTCACTTGCG
>Ga0302326_10028721_pt1 | contig 11184 bp, 9 predicted proteins | sample Palsa_T0_3_FD_202264 | JGI IMG/M metagenome (GOLD analysis project Ga0302326, IMG submission 202264) | Peat permafrost microbial communities from Stordalen Mire near Abisko, Sweden - Palsa_T0_3 | ecosystem: Environmental > Terrestrial > Soil > Palsa > Peat permafrost | place: Sweden: Abisko...
CTTTGAACTCGTCGGCGTGGGTCGAGTTGCTCACTTCGGCATCCAAGACGACGACGCGTGGATCGGCGGTGCCGATGGCGACCAACGCGTCGCCATAGGCCTTACGGGTGGCGACCGCGTCGCCGACGTCATAGTGCGGGAGGCCGGCCGGGGCCACCGGGGCCGACGGTCCACTGCCCTCGGCGACTTTCTCGGGGAGCGGGCCACGTATGACGACATGGCGCTCGCCCCCGAGCTCTTTTATGGCGCGGGCCGCCATGTCGGGTGGGAAAGGCTTGCCGTGCCAGCCTTCTTTGTTCTCGACCTCGGAGAATCCCCGTCCCTTGATGGTCTTGGCCAGTATCGCCGTGGGGCGGTCCCCACCCATCTCCGCCGCCTGGGCGAACGCGCCCTCTATGGCGGCCAGGTCGTGACCGTCGATCACCAGCGTGCGGGCGCCGAAGGCGGCGAAGCGCCTCTCGTAGACGTCGAGATCCCAACCGAGATCGGTGGGACCACGCTGGCCGAGCCGGTTGATGTCGGCCATCACGACGAGGTTGGACAGTTTGTAAAAGGACGCCTTGTCGAGGGCCTCCCAGATCGAGCCCTCGGCGAGTTCGCTGTCGCCGCAGAGCACGAAGACCCGGAAGGGGAGGTGCTCGAGGTACCGGCCCGAGAGCGCAATGCCCACGCCGTCGGGCAGGCCCTGGCCGAGGGAGCCGGTCGCCACGTCCACCCAGGGCAGTACCGGGGTCGGATGTCCTTCGAGACGCTGCCCGAAGCGGCGGTACCCGGTCATCAGCTCGTCGTCGCTCACCACCCCCACCGCCTTGAACAACGAGTAGAGGAGCGGCGAGGCATGACCCTTGGAGAAGACGAGGTGGTCGTTGGTCGCCGCGTGCGGATTCTCCCAGTCATAACGCAGGTGGCGCGCCGCCAAGACCGCAATGACATCAGCGGCCGACATGCTCGAGGTGGGATGACCCGAGCCGGCGCTGGTCGAAGACCGGATCGAGTCGACTCTGAGTTGCGCCGCCAGCTCTGCGACGGCGTCGAGGTTGATCAACTCGGTCACGGTTTCGGTCGTCATAGCGCTCCTTGGGGTTCTGCTCTCTCCTACCTGAAAGCCTTGCCGGGGCCGTCGGCACGCCGGCGCCATGGGCGGCCTCGAAGGCTCGAACCGCATGCTACGGCCACGGTCATCCCGTCCGCGTCGCGTCCTGCCACCGGAGACCGGTCGTGGGGATCGGGGCGGCTGACGAGGAGTTTTCGCAATCCGGCGCACACCCGCGACCCGGGGGTCCGGGGGCGAACCGCTTGGTCGTTCGATGATGTCCAGATCACTCGAGGAAGCAGCGCCGCCCGCACTCCTACGACAGCGGCGGGCGGCGCTCACCCCGACCTGGGCCTGCGCCTGACTGAGCACTCATGCGGGGCGGGCGGAAGCCGCGACCTCATCGAGGAGTGGACCGAGTTCGCTGACCAGCGCATCGAAAGGCGTGAGGTCTCGTCGGATCCGGGCCAAGATGATGGCACCCTCGAGGGCGGAAATGATCACGATGGCGAGTCCGTCTGAGCGCTCCGGGGGCACGCCCAGGTCGATCAGACTCTCCGAGAGTGGCGTGAGCCAGCCGTCGAAGGCTTGTTGGAGCACGCCGCGGAGGTGCTCACTCGTGGCCGCCGTGTCGGCCGCGGCGGCGACGAGTGGGCAGCCGGCGGAGAACTGCTCGTTCGTCAGATCCGAGCGCCAACCGTCGACGATGGACGCGAGAAGCGCGCTGGGGGTTCGCGGTTCGATCCTTCCTAACGATCGCTGTATCCGCCGCGCCGCCACCGCGCCCATCCAGAGCAGGGCATCGGAGACAAGTTCCTCTTTGCCTCCGGGAAAATAATGCTGGAGTGATCCTCTCGGCGCGTCGGCCTCGGTGACGATCTCTCGCATTCCCGTCCCGGCGACGCCCTTGCGCCGGATCAGCTGGGCCGCGCTGCGAACGATCCGGTCCCGCGGTGCACGGGCGCGCGTCTCGCCTGCGCCCGTCATGAACGCACCCATCCGCCCCGGACCACGCACAACCTCTTGACTATGACATCCGCCATGACCATACTCCACTATATGACGACTGTCATAAGAGGTCAAGGATCGATCGGGGCCGCCCCGCGGACGAGCACGCGGGGCCATCAGGCAGCCGACGTAAGAGTCCTGGGGGCGACCGTGTCGAACACCGACGCCGTCCTGGCCATGGCAGCCCGCTGCTCGCGGACAACCCTGTTCCACCGCTTCCACGGCTTCACGGACGGTGTGGCCTATTTCACCGGCCTTCTCCGGGACCACGCAGAGCACGAGACGCACCTGGCCTGGTGCCGTTCACGTTGCATAGGCCTGGCCACCCTGGCGGCAAATGCCGCGGGGACCGCGGACCTGGGAGTACTGGTGGAAGATCACTGGCAGCGCCGGGGCATCGGAACCCGACTCGTCTCCTCACTGCTTGGCAAGGCTGAGGAAAGAGGAGTGACCACCTTGCACGCCGACGTGCTGAGCGACGACGTGTTCCTCGTTCACGCTCTGAGACGGATCGGTCCACTGTCCGTATCGATGCAACTCGATGCTGTCGCCGTGGACATCGACGTCGGCGGCGCCCGACGCGGTCTCAGTGGGCAGTACCCCAAGGACCGACACCCGAGAATCGCCGAGGCGAGATTCGGGTGACGAACCCGTCGGGCCAGTTGTCTCCGGCCGGCGGGAACTGACCGTTAGTGATCCGGCGCAGCAGAGGTACCGCTCCTCCCTCGTCGACCCGGGCGATCCCTTGGATCACGAGGTAGGGGCTGAACCCTTCGAATTCGATGTCGGACTCGACGGACAGCGTGACCCGGGGGTCGCGCCGAATGTTGCGCAGCTTCACGTGGTCGGCGAGATGGCCGGCAACGATCTCGTCCCGGTCCCAGCCGACGTAGATGCAGGTGACCTGTGGGGTGCCGTCGGGGTTGATGGTGGCCAGATGGACGAGCCGTCCCGAGGCCACGGCCGCTCGGGTGGTCTCGTCGAGTCGGATGGGTTCGTCGGCCATGGTGCCTCCTCGGTTGTTCTGACCCGGGAGGCTACCGGGCTGGTCCCCGAACGATGCACGTGGTCACAATGGCTGCCAGTTCGCGGCCCGGCCCTCGCGGAACGCCTGGAAGGCCTCCGCCAGCTCACCCGTCGCGGTGCACATGATCTGCGTGCGGTTCTCGATGTCGAGCGCATGGCGGAGGCTGGGGGCATCGATCGTCTGCCACATCGTCTCCTTGGTCATCCATACGGCAAGAGGGGGATTGGCGGCGATCTCGCGCGCCTTGGCCACCGAGCGGTCGACGACCTGTTCGAACGGGACAACCTCGAGGACGAGGCCGATCTCCCTCGCCTCGGCGGCGTCGAAGACCCTTCCGGTGAGCAGCAGCTCCGCGGAGCGCGAAGCTCCGACGAGGCGCGGGAGGTGATAGCTCGTGCCCATGTCGCAGGCGGACACGCCTCGCTTGATGAACACGGCTCCAAAGGATGCCGTTTCGGAAGCAATCCGGATGTCGCAGGCGAGCGCCAGTGCGAACCCACCACCGTGCGCATCGCCGTTCACCGCCGCGATTACGGGGACCCGGAGGCGGTGGATCTTCTCGAAGAGACCTGCCATGAGCTCCTGGGCCGCAAAGGTGATCACGGTCCGGTTGGTGACGCGACTGAGGAGTTCGCCGCTGGGCACGCCGCTGAGGTCGTCGGAGTCCCCGGGCCCGGACTTGAGGTCGGCCCCGGAGCAGAAGCCGACCCCTTCGCCGGTGAGGACAACCACGCGCACCGTCGGATCGCCGGCGATGCGGTCGACCTCCCGGTGCATCGCAGCGAGCGTGTTCGAGCTGAGAGCGTTGCGGCGTTCGGGCCGGGTGATCGTCAGGAGGAGAATGCCCTCTTCGATCTCGATCGTCTTGAGAAGCGGCATGATCTTGGTCCTCCTTAGTAATGCCGTCGCGGCGGTCGTGAGGCGATCGGCGGAGACTACATCGCTGCGCATCGAGCAGACGCTCCGACTAGGTTACGGAACGTGCCGAGCTGTTCCCAACGGGCGATGATCGGTGACGTCACGGCGCGCGTCTTGTTCGAACGCTTCGAGGAACGGCGGGGGGAGGGGCTCTGGACGGCGCCGGCATTGACCGTCGAGGCCGACTGTGAGAGCGGTCGCTGACGCGACACCGGACAACAAGGAGCTCCAGATGGGAACGACGTCGTGGGACGGTGTCATTCGAACGGTCGTCGACGGGCTGTGGTTCGCCGAGGGTCCACGCTGGCATGACGGAGCTCTGTGGTGCAGTGACATCCACGGCCATCGGGTGGTGCGCGTGGAGGCCGACGGCGACGACATGGTCACGGAGACCGTGGTGGAGGTTCCGGACGACGAGCCATCAGGCCTCGGGTGGTTGCCGGACGGACGGCTGCTCGTCGTGGGCATGACGCGCAGGCTCGTCTATCGCCTCGAGCCGGACGGCTCACTCGAGGTGCACGCCGATCTCTCCACAGTGGCTCGGGGCGTCCTTAATGACATGACCGTCTCCGCTGAAGGCAGGGCGTACGTCGGTGACATGGGCCTCGATCCGAACGATCAGGACGCCGGTGTGCACCCGGGGCAGCTCCTGTGTATTCAGCCCAACGGCAGCTTCACGACCGTCGCCGATGATCTCGGTGCGCCAAACGGGCCGGCGCTGACCGAAGACGGTGCCACCCTGGTCCTCGCCGAGAGCAGCGCGTTCCATCTTTCGGCCTTCACCGTGGGGTCAGACGGCTCCTTGTCGGCGCGCTCGATCTTTGCCGCGGTCCCTCCTGCGCCGGGTGGTCCCGGCTACGCTCCGCCCGACGGCATCTGCCTGGATGCAGCGGGAGCGGCCTGGGTCGCCGACCCCATCGGGGCTCGCGTCGTCCGGCTTCTCCCGGGTGGTGAGTTGACCCATGGCGTCAGCTTCCCGGGCGAGGTGCCCGTCGCGTGCGTCCTGGGAGGTCCGGACCGGCGCACGTTGTACATCTGCGTGGCGACCGAGTACAAGCGTGAGGCGGTACTGCGCCAGCCGCTCGGCCGGATCGACGCCGTTGCGGTGGAGGTGTCCGGCTCCGGCCGGCCATGACGACGGAGATTTACACGTGCAGGCGTCTTAGTCTGCAGCTCGAGGAGGCCCTATGACCATCGATACGCTCGCCAGGTACACCGTCGTGGAGTTGACGTCCGGGGTGGCCGGCGCCTACGCCACGAAGCTCTTCGCCGACGCGGGCGCCGACGTCATCGTCATCGAGCCGGTCGAGGGGTCCTCACTGCGCAGGATGACGCGGTCCGGACAGCTGCCGGAGGGCTCCCCGGACGGCCCGCTCTTCCGGTGGCTGGAGGCGGGAAAGCGCAGCGTGGTCGGGGATCTCACCGACCCGACGATCCGCCAGCTCGTGCGCTCCGCCCACGTGGTCGTCGCCGGTCTCCCCATCGCACCACTCGAGGAAGCCGGACTGCTACCCCGACCGAGCAACGTCGTCGTGACGATCTCGCCGTACGGCCGTGGGCCGCTCGATGACGCACCGGGGAACGACTTCACCGCACAGGCGATCAGCGGCTCCATCGCCGGTCGGGGCCGGCCGGATGGCGAGCCGCTCTATGCGGCCGGACGTCTCTCGGAACTGGCCGCGGGTGTCTTCGCCGCTCCCGCCGCACTGGCCGCGGCGCGGCACCTTCTTCGTACCGGTGCCGGCGCGCACATCGATGTCTCCTGTGCGGAGGCGGTCACGATCGCCACGAACCTGTTCCAGGACCTGATGTTCCGGCTGATCGGTGGTATTCCTCCCGGACCCGGACGCATGGTGATGTTCCCGGGCATCGAAGCGACCGCCGACGGGTGGGTCGGGCTGAACACCAACTCCGCCCAGAAGCTGGAGGACCTGATCGTGCTCGTTGGTCGGGCGGACCTCCTCGGTGACACCGACGTCCGGTCGGACCCGGTGCGCAAGGCGGAGTCCGAGCGCAGCATCAGGTCATGGCTCCTGGAGCACACGACGGCCCAGGTGCTCGAGCTGGCCACCGGACTGCGCATCCCCGTGGCCCCGATCGGCAACGGGAAGCTGCTCCCGGGCATCGACCACTTCGTCGAACGTGGCGTCTTCGTCAACGAGCCCTACGCGCTCACCGCCCCCCGTCCCCCCTACGCCATCGACGGTCGTCGCCCCGGTGCCCGGTTTGCCGCCCCCACCCGGGCGGAGCGGACGCCGCCCGAGTTGCCGCCGGACACGGCAGGCCGACCGGAGGCGGACGGGCCGAAGACAGATGCTCTCCCACTGGCTGGCCTCAAGATCCTCGACGCCACCGCATGGTGGGCCGGTCCCAGCGCGACACAGCTGCTGGCCGCCCTGGGCGCCGACGTGGTCCACGTCGAGTCGATCCAGGTCATCGACGGCATGCGGCCGGCGGCCGCGCTGCCGTTCGCCTCACTCGACGAGTGGTGGGAGCGGAGCTGCTTCTTCTTGAGCATCAACACCAACAAGCGCGGCATCACGCTCGATATGGGTTCGGCGCGGGGCCGTGAGCTCTTCCTTCCCCTTGTCGCCTGGGCGGACGTGCTGGTCGAGAACTACACGCCTCGGGTGTTCGAGAACTGGGACCTGGGCTGGGAGCGTCTCAAGCGGGTCAACCCCCGACTGGTCATGTGCCGGATGCCGGCGTTCGGGCTCGACGGGCCGTGGCACGACCGCGTGGGCTTCGCCCAGACCATGGAGCAGGTGTCGGGCCTGTCGTGGACGACGGGTTACCGGGACGGGCCTCCGATGATGCCCAACGGTCCGTGCGATCCGCTGGGCGGGATGCACGCGGCATTCGCCATTCTCACCGCGCTCCAGCAGCGTGACACGACCGGCGTCGGATGCATGATTGAGGCACCACTGGTCGAGAGTGCGCTGAACCTGGCCGCCGAGGAGGTCCTGGAGTTCAGTGCCTTCGGACGGGTCGGTGAGCGGCTCGGCAACCGGAGCCGGGAGAGGGCTCCCCAGGGCGTCTACCGTTGTGAAGGCGACGAGCAATGGGTCGCGCTATCGGTCGAGGACGAGCAGTGGCCTGCCCTGGTGGACCTGCTCGGGGTGCCCGAGTGGACGCAGGATCCGGCACTGTCGACGGCGGCCGGGCGCTTCGAGGCCCATGATCGGCTCGACCAGCACCTCACCGATTGGTTCCGGGCCCAGACACGCGACGACGTGGCGGCACGGCTGCAATCGGCAGGCGTCGCCGCCGCACCGGTGGTCGACAACCGCGACGTGGTAACCCAGCCGCTCTACGAGGCCCGCGGTTTTGCCGAGTGGAGCGACCACCCGGTCGTCGGTCGCATCCCCGTCACCACACTGCCCTTTCGCTGGTCGGGGATCGACCGCTGGATCCGCTTTCCGGCACCGACCCTCGGTCAGCACAACCACGAGGTGCTGTCGTCGATCCTCGGACTCGACGAGGCGGAGATCGAACGGCTCGAGAACCAGGGTGTGATCGGGACGCGCCCGGCCGGCCTCTAGCGGCGCCACGTGGACGTCATGGATGACCCCGAGACCGCTCACCGCACACGCCTCTCACGTGGGACGCGCGGCCGCGTTCTGTTCCTCGTCGCAACCACCATCTTCGCGTCGCTCGTCGGCTTCGGCTTCTCACGCATCGGCGGCGACGCTGACTCGCCATCCACCGTGAAGGTGCGCGCGGTAAGTGATGTCCGCAACGTGGCCGTCACGACGTCGTCGCAGTCCGCCAGCGTCGGATATGACGGGCCGGCGAACTGTGCGCCCACCACGGACGCCGCAACGTCGGGCGGTTCGCCGCAGGAGTTGATGCGATCGGCGAGCAAGGTGGCAAAGGGCACGATAGAGGGGAAGGCGTGGAGTCTCTGGTCGTCCCATGGTGAGAGCGGTGCTACCGGTCTCGAAAACGGTGGGCTTGTCTTTGGCGGACGCGAGTACGGACTTTGCCCGGGCTACCCGAATCCATCCGAAACCGAAATGATCGACACCGGTGGTGATGCGATCATCTACGGCGTGGTCGACTACCCCGGCCTGGCCAAAGTGCAGATCGCGACGGGTTCTCTGAACAGCTTCGCAACTGGAGCGGCGCTTCCCTCTCCTCACGTCTCGGTTGTGAACGGCGTGTCGTTCTATATCGGAACGCTGCCACGACCGGCATGCGCCTACAGCTACTTCGAGATCAACACCACGTCGCCGAGCTACTCAGCTGAACACAACATCGGGTTCGGTGACAACGGCGCCAACCAGGGGTACTCGATCACCAACAATGAAGGAAACGTCGGAGCGTGTGTCAGCGGAAAGCTCGATCCCCTGAGTTACAGCGAGGGTATCTGGCAGCTCCCTCCGGGCCAGTTCCAGAGCAGTTTCGGCAGCAGTGCCGCGAGCTCGGGGTCGGGTTCGGGTTCGGGTTCGGGTTCGGGTTCGACTCCGGTGAACGTGCCGAACGACACCTCGACCTGCTCTCCGGCAACGGATCCTTCCTCATCGGGCGCGCCGTCGAGCGCCATCACGTCGACGGACGCCGAAGTTGCCCGGGGGACTGTGCAAGGAGAGCTCTGGAGCCTTTGGTCCGCCAAGGGCCAGTCGGGAGCGGACGGAATCGAGGACGGAGGTCTCGTCCTCGATGGTCGCGCCTATGGCCTGTGCCCGGGCTTCCCCAATCCGGCCGAGCTGGAGCTGATCGACGTCGGCTCGGACGGGGTCGTGGCGGGAATCGTGGGCTACCCGGGCCTGGCCACGGTCGACCTGAGCGAGAGCACCTCCGGGACCTTCGACGTCGGCCAGACACTGCCATCGCCCTCCGTCCAGGTCGTCGACGGGGTGTCCTTTTTCATCGGGATATTGCCGAAGTCGGCGTGCGACTACAGCTCGCTCGAGCTCAACACCACCTCACCAGGGGTATCAGCCGAGCACAACGTGGGCTTCGGGACCTGCGCACCGAACCAACTCGTCCCGATCAGCGAGAGCCAAGGCATCTGGCAACTGCCACCGGGACAGTTCCAAAGCAACTTCTGAAGCGCGATTCAGATCAGTGTGGTTCAGCTCCGATCGCCCGGGACCGTCCTTCGCATCAGCGTGACCGAAAATCCGAACCACTGCGTCGGGTCCAGACAGAGCTGGTACACGTGGGCCGCCTGTTCGTCGGCGTTCCCCGCCGCGCTGTCATATTCGTACCTGATCCGAAAGCCGCGTTCGGCGAGCCATTCGCGTGCAGCATCGACGTCGTCGATCTCCCATACCAGCGGACCGATCTGACCAGGGCCGTGCTCGGCGAGCCGGGCGCCGAACGGTCCCTCGCCGTTTATCGGAGCGACGAATTCGATGAATCCGTCGAAGTCGGTGGCCGAGAGTACCGGCACGCCCGCGATGGCATGTGGTTTCGGCAGATTGAGTCCCAGCAGCTCGTTGAACTGCTTGACCGCGTCGTGGATCTCGTCCTCCCGCACCACGAGCTCGACCCGGTTGAACGGGCCGATCTTCACGCCCGACACCTTTGGAGTGTCATGTCGGTCAGAGCCCGTAGAGCCGCGACGAGTTCCCGGCGCAGATCAGCTCGCGCTCGGGTGCCGGCACGTCGGCGAATTGGCGCTCGACGACCGCTTGCGAATTGGGCCACGTCGTCGCAGGGTGAGGGAAGTCCGTCGACCACAGGATGTTCTCGACCCCGAGCTCATGGCGCTGCCGGAGGCCGAATTCGTCGTCCATGAAGGTGACGGCCATATTGCGTCGGAAATACTCGCTCGGCTTGAGCTCGAGACCCGGGAAATCGTAGGGTCCCGCTGCCTTGCGATCGAGTGACGCCAGAAAGCCGGCCACCCAGTACAAGCTGGGCTCGACGAAGACGATCTTGAGCTTCGGAAAGCGCTCGAGTGTCCCGGTGAGGATCCACCACGAGATCACCTCGGCCAGGGCGAGAGCGGGGAGGGAGGTGAAGATGCCGCACTGGGGCGTCGGGTCCCGTTGGAAGACCTTGTAGAGATGTGGGGGTGTGCCGAGATGGTGGGAGATCGCGATGTCGGTCTCGGACAGCGCAGCCCAGAGGGGGTCATAGACGGGCTCGTGATAGTCCGGGAGGCCGAGCTCCGAGGGAAAGTTCGGCAGATGCACCGACCGGGCCCCCAGACCAGCCAGCCGGAGCACCTCATTGACGGCATAGTCCACATCGATGATCGGCACCTGGTACGACACAGCCAGCCGATCGGGATCGACCGCAGCAAACTCACTCAGGTGATCCGTGAAGGCACGGCTGATGGGCTTCCAGTCCCCCTTCACCAGTCCGAAGTGCCTGAAGGCCGAGACCTCTGAGTAGAGGACCTCCGCCTGCACCCCGTCGCGGTCCATCGCGGCCAGGCGGGCCACCGGGTCGGAGTAACCCGGATCCCGAAAAGCCTCCATGTCCCAGTCGGACAGATCCAGCTCCTTGCCGCCCTTGAGCTCCTTCTCGCTCGCCGCTTGCAGGGCGATGGCGTCGTCGAAGGCCGGGCGCAGCGGGACAGGAACCCGCTCCCGGACGGCCGCGAGCTCGACCCGCACGTGAGAATCAGCGGAAATCAGGCGATTGGCCACTGCGGTCCACCCCCTTGGTCGTTGGCGTGAATAATAGTAATCAATATGATACTCCGTCAAGGGCTCCGGGCCACCGACGAACTCCGACGTCAGGGTGAGATGACCCGTCAGCCGGCGAACCGACGATATGTTGACGGTCCATGACGCGCCGGTCGTTCAGAGCACGATGAGCTCGCTCCCGGTGAGTTCGCGTCGCAGCGGCCGTCGACCACGTGCAGATGGCGAGAGTACGAGAGCCCGGGTCATACAGGCCGCCGCCGAGTGCATCCTGGAGAAGGGCTACTACCAGGCCAGTTCCAACGACATTGCGCGGCGGGCGGGCGTCACGTGGGGGACGATCCAGTATCAGTTCGAGAGCAGGGAAGGGCTCCTTCTCGAAGTGTTGAACGCGGCATGGAACGAGCTCCGCGAGCAGATCCGGTCCGCGCACATCAGCGGCGCCACGCTCGAGGACCGCCTCGAGTCGCTTCTCGAGGTTCTCGCCACGCACTACTCCCGTCCGGAGTATCTGGCCCACCTTCAGATACTGCTCGACCTGAACCAGGATCCGAGATCCTCGGCCACCGCCAAAGAAGCGGTGGCGTTCCATGGTG
>Ga0302326_10028725_pt1 | contig 11183 bp, 15 predicted proteins | sample Palsa_T0_3_FD_202264 | JGI IMG/M metagenome (GOLD analysis project Ga0302326, IMG submission 202264) | Peat permafrost microbial communities from Stordalen Mire near Abisko, Sweden - Palsa_T0_3 | ecosystem: Environmental > Terrestrial > Soil > Palsa > Peat permafrost | place: Sweden: Abisko...
CAACGGCACGAGGGAGAGGGGTTCCAGCGCCTGCACGGCCTGACCGGGCGCACGGCCGGTGACGCGGACCGGCTGCTGAATATCGACGACCTGGCCGTGATCGCCGAGCTGCCCGCGGCACTGCTCATCGAGCTGCCGCAGCGCGACCTCGGCGGCCAGCAACCGGACTGGGCGGACCTGCGAGTTCAGGCCGACTGGGCTCGCGAGCGGGGCGCCGCCGTGCATCTCGACGGCGCCCGGCTGTGGGAGTCAGCCGCCGGGTACGGCAGGCCACTGCGCGAGATCGCGGCCTTGTTCGACAGCGTCTACGTGTCCTTCTACAAGGGCATCGGCGCGCTGGCCGGCTGTTGCGTGGCCGGATCGGCGGACATCCTCGCCGAGGTGCGGGAGTGGCGGCGCCGCATGGGCGGCACGCTGTTCGGGCTCTGGCCGAATGCCGCTTCCGCGCTGAGCTGCCTGCGCCAGCGGCTGCCGCTGATGCCCGAGTACCTGAGCCATGCTCGCGAGATCGCGGCCATCCTCCGCGACGTGGCCGGGGTGCGGGTCGTGCCGGACCCGCCCCAGGTCCCGATGATGCACCTGCTCCTGACTACTACGCAGGACCGCTTTGCCGCGGCTGCCCGCCGGCTGGCGATCGAGCGCCGGATCTGGACCTGGCCGACCGCGGCGCCGACCGGCGATCCGGCCGTGCAGCGGGTCGAGCTAGCGGTGGGTGATGCCACCCGGGCGCTGTCGCCCGCTCAGGTCGGCGACATCATCGCCACCCTGGTCTCCTGATCGCGGCTTCTCGGCCTTGACGGCCAGATCGCCCACCCGGACGGTGCCGGGTACCACCACGCGCGTGTTCATCCCGCGCAGCCGCAACTGGCGGCCGATCCGGGAGTTGACGAACCGGATCGCCTCCACCCCGAAGCGCTCGATGAACTTCGCGCAACCAGTGTGCGGGGCCTCGCTGACCCGCAGCACGGCCTCGCCCACCGCGAGCAGACTCCCGGCCGGCAGGTTATCCATGCTGAGGTCCAGATCGAGGAAGAGCTGATCTCCGGCCAGCGCCATCCGTTCGGTCCCTCCGGCGACCAGCTCGGCCAGCCGGGCGTTGATCACCGTCACCTGCTTGTCCGGATTCGCCGCGCCATCGGGTGTGCTGGAGCTGCCACGGGTCAGCCAGTTGTCCCCCTCGAGCCCGCTGACCTGGTCCAGGACCGCCTCCTCCGCCAGGTCTCGCTGGCCCACCTCCGGGCGGCGGACGACCAGCACCAGCCGGCCGTGGTTCTGCGGGGACTCGCGGATGTGATCGAGCCCCGCCTCCAGACGCTCACGTGACAGATGTCCCACACCTCGATTCTCGCCAGCCACCCCCCCGATTGGCCAGCCGATATTCCGGCCCGGCCGGCTCGCGTTCCATCACCGAACACCCGCACCCGTGGCTGACCGGGCGGGGCGGGGCGGTAGCTTCTCTGAGTGACCCGTGCGCCCATCTCGCTGCCTGGCCAGACCGTCATCTTCGATTACGGGGAGGTCATCTCGCTGGCCCCGTCAGCCGCCGACCGGGCGGTAATCGCCGGGCTGGCAGGCGTCGGCGGCGATAGCGAGCCCTTCTGGCGGGCCTACTTCGCCCACCGGGACGGCCTGGATCAGGGCAGCGCGGGCGTCGCGGCGTACTGGCGGGCGATCGCGAAGGACGTCGGCGCCAGCTGGGACGACGCGCGGGTGCACGAGCTGTGGGCCGCAGACTTCCGCAGCTGGCTGTCCATCAATCCGGACATCATCGAGGTGCTCGCCGACCTCAAGGCCGGCGGCGCCAAGCTGGCCTTGCTGTCCAACGCAGGTCCGGACTTCGGCAGCTACCTGCGGCACGGCCCGCTCGCCGACTTCTTCGCGGCGTGCTACGTCAGCGGCGAGCTCGGCCTGCTCAAGCCGCACCCCGAGATCTACCAGCACGTGCTGGACGACCTAGACATCAGCGTCGCCGAGGCGGTATTCATCGACAACCGCGAGGCGAACGTCCGCGGCGCCGAGGCCCTCGGCATCACCGGCCACCTGTTCACCGACGTGACCGCCCTGCGCGCCTTCCTCACCTCGCTCCCACCAGCCGGACCAGCCCCCCGGTGACCGGGCTGAGCTGGAAAGAGGCCCGGCCCTCATAGGATCATTGCTTGTGTGGGCCGGTGAGCGGGAGGCGGAATGACTGATGACCGTGAGCTGGCCGGGCTGGATCCTCTCGCCCTGCTCGATGAGGAGGCCGGGCGCTTGGATGGGTTCCTTTCCGGCCTCGGCGAATCGGGCTGGAGGCGAGCATCGCGCTGCGCTGGGTGGACGGTACGGGACGTGCTCGGGCATCTGACCTGGGGCGAGGGCTACCACCGGGCCTGCCTGGACGGGACGGTCGCACCGTTTCTGGCCGGCTTCGCCGAGCGCGGCGGCACTGACCTGGACTCGGTGAACGCGCTCGGAGTCGCCGAGTACGCCGGCCTGCCCTCGGCAGAGGTGCTCGCCCGCTGGCGTGCGGCCAGCGCAGACAACCGCCGGCGGTTCCGCGAGCGAGGAGACGGCGTCGTGGACACCTCCATCGGCGACTACCCGTGCCGCTGGCAGGCGGTCCACGTGGCCGCCGAGCTCGCCACCCACGCCGACGACATCGGCGTGCCGGTCACGGACGACGAGTCTGGGCAGCGGACAGCGTGGCGGGTCCGCTACTCCCGGTTCGCGCTTGCGGAAGCGAAACCCCAGCTGGAGATCCAGCAGGTCGGCGCGCGTACAGCCGTCACTGACGGACCGGCCACCGTAGAGCTCAGCGACGACGAGCTGATCCAGGCCGTGATGGGTCGGCTCGACGAGACATCCGGGTTCAGCGCCACGCTCCGCGCGCTCCTGTCCATGATGCCGTAACCCAGCGCGGGAACGGGCTGTCTGCGCAGAAGAGTGCGTCTGGTCCGTACCCCGGACGGTGCGGACTACATGCGCGTGCTCCCGCATGGTCTCGGTGCCGTCCGCGCCCGGCTGGCGGCCGAACCCGCAGTACATCGCGACGCCGAAGTCGGGGAGGTAGCGCGATGCCGTGGCGTGCCTGCGCCGCAGCCCGGGGATCCCGTCGATGGGCAGCACGATGCCCAGGAAGACGCGGGCGTCGCCGGGCTCCAGGTCGGCCAGCGGACGGAAGAAGCTGCGGTCCTCACTGCGCAGGTATCGCGGCCCGGCCAGGTGCAGCCAGTCCACCGTGCGTCCGGAGTGCGCGACCGCGAAGTTCGCCATCCGCACCAGCAGCCCCATGTCGCGCGCCTCGTACATCGGCCACTCCGGGAACGTCCCGTAGCACAGGTGGTAGCCGACCAGGACTTCGTCCGGGATCAACCGGGTCAGCCGGGTGACCGGTCCCGCGAACCGCTCCCACCCGCCTTCCGGGGTCCAGGCGAGCACGCCCTCAATGTCCTGCGTCTCGTACGCCAAATCCCACTGGATCGCCAGCTCGGCGGGCGGGATCGCCGCGGTGAGCCGCGTCAGCTCACGGGCCACCAGATCCTCGAACGCCCGCTCCGCGACCGGGTAGTCAGCGGCGAAGTCAGCCTTGAATCCGTTCAGCGCGCTGGACGGGAACGGAAGCCCGACCTGGAAGCGGAGATGGCCGGGGATCACCCCTTCGGTGCGCAGCGCGCTGAACACCTGGTAGCCGGCGATCGCGTCATCGATGCGCGGCCAGGAATCCCAGCGCAGTTCGGTGACGCCGGGCGCGACGGCGAAGACCGGGGTCTCATACGCATGCCGCGGGATCCCGGTGGGCGACGCGGTCTCCTGCACCACGACGACGCCGGGGTTCGGCCGGACGAGCCGTTCCCGCTCATAGCCGACCCACGCGGCCCGCGGGCCGGTCTCGCCGTCGGGCAGCGCGAACACCAGGTCACCGAAGAACCCGGCCGCCGCACGCAACGCCGAATCGGCCGAGTCCGCAGGCAGGCTCCCGACCAGCAGCAGGTCACTGTTCACTCGCGGCGCCATCGGCTTCCTTCCCCGCGGTCGCGTTCTGCGGCCACCCTCGATCACGGTAGACCCGTGCTGCGGAATACTGGCGATCATGCCTGAACTGATCCGCGAGCCGACCCGCGTCGCCGCGGCCGGCGAGCCGCCCAAGCTGATCGACGAGTACGTGGGACGGGCCAGCACCGGCCGGGCCGGATTGAGCATCGCTCACATGCGCAGCCCGTCAGGCTGGGCTGAGCCCGGGCAGCGCCCGGAGTTCGACGAATTCACCATCGTGCTGCGCGGGGCGCTGGTGGTGGAGTCGAACGACGGCCAGATGACGGTCCAGGCCGGCCAGGCCGTTCACGCCAGGCCAGGGGAATGGGTGCGCTACAGCTCGCCTGGAGCGGACGGCGCGGAGTACCTATCCGTCTGCGTGCCGGCCTTCAGCCAGGACACGGTTCACCGCGATGACTGATTGAAGTGCCCAGCCGCGGGGTATCGGTACGGCCACACGATCAGCCGCGTGGCAGTGTCTGGGAGGGCCGATGCGTATCAGCGACGTACTTCGCGTCAAGGGCACCCAGGTCGTCACCGTCACCCCGGACATCAAGGTGCGGCACCTTGTGGCGGTCCTGGCCGAGCACCGGATCGGCGCTGTCGTCGTCTCGCACGACGGCACGACGGTTGACGGAATCGCCAGCGAGCGCGACATCGTCCAGGCGCTGGCCCGGCGGGGCGCCGCGATAATGTCTGAGCCGGTCACGGCCATCTACACCGCCGAGGTGCACACGGTCACGCCGCAGACTCCGCTCGACGAGGTCATGCGCATGATGACCGAGCGCCGGGTGCGGCATGCACCAGTCGTGGTTGATGGCAGCTTGCAAGGGATCGTGAGCATCGGCGACGTGGTGAAGATCCGTCTCGGCGAACTCGAAACCGAGCGAACCGCATTGACGGATTACATCACCGGTATTCGCTAAACGCGCCGGCCCGGACGCATGCAGTCCCGGGCCGGGGCCTCACTTGACTGGGCGTGCGGCTAGGGCAGACACTGCGACTTTCAGCAGGTGGGCTTTCGAGGAGTCAAGTTGGCGATACTGGCTGCGCTAAAGGACAAGCCTGTTCAACAGCCAGCCCCCGGCCGCCGCGTCAGGCGACCGGTGGTCCTGATCAGCGCCGCGTGCCTGATCGCGTTCCTGGCCTTCTTGGCCGGAGAGCACCGCCAGCATCCGGTCACCGTACTGAGCGGCGTTGCCGGTGTTGCTGGTGACCACACGGCGTCGGTTATCGTCGCGGGCTCAAGCTGGGTGTACGGGATTTCAGGGGTGCAGGAGTGGGTCGACCAGCAGGGCCAGACCCACCTCGGCGGCTGGCCCGCCTGCCTGAGCACGCCCGGGACGACCATCCCGGTCACGTTCGGCTGGGTGCCGGTGACTGCGCCGGACGGCTCCTCGTGGAGACAGGTCGTCTGGGTCGACTGCCGCTCATGATGGGCATGCGGCACCGCAGCGCCCGTGGGTAGCTAGCCCCTCCCGCAGTCCCGGCTGTTGCTATGGGGGTGCTAGTGGCCAAAGATAGTAATGCCTAGATATGGGGGCGGGCTCTCGCATATGCCGGATATGCGGCTGGCGCACTTGCACCCGCTGCGGTGGCTGGGCCAGCGTGATCGCGGCTTCGCCGCGTTGCGCCGTGCCACCCGGGCCGCGATCATCATGCCGGCCATGTTCGCGTTGGGCGGTCCGGATGATCTGGACCGGCGATCACCTCGACGTCGTCCGCCGTCTGCAGGCCGCCATCATCTCACCAGCGCGCGCCACCGCCGGGCAGCCCGCGCGCGGCCGAATCATCCCGCCGCTGCCCAGGCGATTCCTGGGGCTACTCCGATAATCCGACTCGCCGCCGTCGGCGGCGTGCCGGAACAGTCGGCGCGGGCCGCCTGAGGCGCAGTAGTCGTCTACCCAGGTCATCAGGGACAGGCCGACGGGCCACAGGGCCGCGCCTTTGCCGGTCAGCTCGTACTCGAGGTGACGCTCGCCGGCGACCCGGGTCAGCACGCCGGCCGCGGTCAGGGTTTTCAGCCTGCTGGCCAGTACCGCCCGGGGTATCCCCAGGTGGTCGATGAAGTCGGCGTACCAGCGCACTCCCCAGAGGGTCGCCACGAGGCACTTCCGGCGCCGCGGGCCAGCTTCCCGCGAAAGGAGCTCTCTGCCATGTCCGCACAGAACACCAGCACGCTCAAGGACGAGCCGCTTAGCTCCCGGGCCAGCGCCGCGCTCGACGCATCGCAAGCCCGTGGCGCCGCGCTTCCCAAGCTCAACGACAAGGGCTGCATGGCCGACATTCCGCTGTCTCCCGAGGCCAAGATCACCGTCGAGCGGCGCGGCCAGATCGTCCTGATCGGGGTGAACCGACCCGAGAGCTACAACCGGTTCGACCCGGACGCCTACTTCGGCCTGGCCAAGGCGTACTACGACTTCGACAACGACCCGAGCCTGCGCGCGGCGGTGTTCTTCGGCCACGGCGAGAACTTCTCCCGCGGCATCGACGTAGCCGCCTTCGCGCCCCTGGCCAGGACCGGCAGGCCGTTCGCGGTCAAGGACGGCATGCTCGATCTCTTCGCCAGGACCCAGAACCTCAGCAAGCCCCTCATCGCGGTGGTCCATGGCGATACCTGGAACATGGCCCACGAACTGCATCTGGTGGCCGATATCCGGGTGGCCAGCGCCGACGTGCGGTTCGGCCAGGACGAGAACACGCACGGACGGTTTCCCGGCGGCAGCTCGACCATCCGGTTCCCGTGGGAAGCGGGATGGGGGAACGCCATGCGCTACATGCTCACCGGCGACCACTGGGGCGCCGAGGAGGCCCACCGGATGGGCGTGATCCAGCAGATCGCCGCCAACCCGGCCCAGGCGCTGGAAGCGGGGATCGCGCTGGCCCGCAAAGTCGCCGCGTGCGGGCCGCTCGGCATCAAGACCACGCTGGAATCCGCGCACCTGGCGATCGACGAGTCCGAAGCGGCGGCGTTCGCCAAGCTGAACGGGCAATTTGGCGGGCTCTTCCACACCGAGGACTTCATCGAGGGCCGCAAGGCCGAGGCGCAGGGACGTCCCCCCGTTTACCAAGGCAAGTAGGCCCAGGCCGGGCCCTGAAAGGCCAGCGGCGCGCTGAATGTCAGTGGCGGCCAGTACGCTCCGGCCATGGCCAACTTCGCGGTCAGGCTGGTGCACGGCCCATGCTGGGACCCCTCGCGCCCGATCCGGGAGCAGGACGGCTGGGATGAGCACGCGGCCTTCATGGACGGGCTGGTCAACGACGGGTTCATCATCGTGGGCGGCCCGATCGGCACCGGCGAGCAGACCCTGCACGTGGTCGAGGCACCCGACGAGCACGACATCACCGCCCGCCTGGCCCGGGATCCGTGGGCGTCAGCCGGACTGCTCCGGATCGGCACGATAGAGCCCTGGGCGCTGTGGCTCGACAGCCGCCCGAAGCCCGCCGATGACATCTAGTCGCCCAGCGGTTTCCAGGTCTACGGCGACGCTGGGTTCAGCGCGGCTCGAGGATAACCAGCGGGATGTCGCGTTCAGTGCGACGCTGGTAACCGCCGTAGCCCTGGTAGGCCGCCACCACGCGCGGCCATAGCTCCGCCTTCTCCGCCGCCGACGCCTGGCGCGCCAGCATCGGTCGGCGTCGGCCGCCCATGGTCAGCTCGACCTCGGGATGAGCCATCAGATTGCGGTACCAATCGGGGTCGCGATCATCTCCACCCTTGGAGGCCACCAGCACCACCCGGTCACCATCGACCACCGGCGCGGTCAGCATGGTAGAGCGCGGCTGGCCCGACTTGCGCCCCGTCGTATGCAATTCGACCACCGGCATGCCGAACGCCGAGCTCAGCAGCTGGCCGCCACTGAGATGAACGATGGCCCGGTGGACGCGGCTCATCGTCTTCAGGCTGAGATCGGCCAAGTACTGCTGCATATCCATGGCGTGACGATAGATCCCGGCGGGCCATTCGCCAACCGGGGGCGGGAGGATGGATCTAGCAGAGCACATCAACCGGGAGGGCTTCGCATGACCGAGAGCGAGTTTCCGGCCCCGCAGAGCGGGTTCGTGGTCACCCATTTTCTGGTCGTCTCCGACCAGGACCGGTCCCGGGAGTTCTACCGGTCGGTGTTCGGGGCGACGGTTCTCCTCGAACGCGACCCGGTCATCATGAAGATCGCCAACAGCTGGCTGATCCTCAACGTGGGCGGCGGCCCGACCGATGACAAGCCGACGGTGACCCTGACCACGCCGGTCGACCCCGACCGGACCAGCGCGTTCCTCAACCTCAGAGTGGCGGACATCGCGGCCGTCTACGCGGAGTGGTCGGCCAAGGGCGCCGAGTTCCTGACCGAGCCCAAGGTCCACGCCAGCGAGATCCGCGCGTATATCCGCGATCCCGATGGTCACCTGATCGAGGTCGGCCAGTCGACCGTCAGCCTCGCCTAGGCCGCGCGCACCTTGCGCATTTGGATCGGCTCGGGTTGAGTACAGCCATGCCTGAGCAACCTCCGGCCGTGCAGGCCTGGCACGCCGTCGTCGAGTCCGGGGACCCGGCCCTGCTGGACGGCCTGCTGGCCGAGGACGTCGTGTTCCGCTCGCCGGCCGTGTTCGCGCCGCAGCCGGGCAAGGACCTGACGGCGCACTACCTGCGCAGCGCGATGGCGGTGCTGGGTCCCTCGCTGCGCTACGTCAGCGAGTGGTACGGCCCGTCCAGCGCGGTGCTGGAGTTCGAGGCCGAGCTCGACGGCCTGTACGTCCACGGCGTCGACATGCTGCGCTGGAACGACGACGATCGGCTGACCGGCTTCACCGTGATGGTCCGGCCCATGCGCGGCCTGACCAAGCTCATCGAGCTGATGCAACGCCAGCTCACCGGAGACAGCGCATGAGCGTGCGACTGAACCACACCATCGTCTCGTGCCGGGACCAGCAGCGATCGGCTGCGTTCCTGACCGAGATCCTCGGCCTGGCCCCGGCGACCCGTTTCGGCCGCTTCCTCGTGGTGCACGCGGACAACGACGTCTCCCTTGACTTCGCTGAGACCAGCGGCCCGATCACTCCGCAGCACTACGCGTTCCTGGTCAGCGAGGTCGAGTTCGACGTCGCCTTCGACCGTCTCCGCGAGCGGGACCTGCTCTACTGGGCCGATCCCAGCCGTACCCAGCGCCAGGCCATCAACCACCGCGACGGTGGCCGCGGCCTGTACTTCGAAGACCCCGACGGCCACCTGCTCGAGATCCTGACCCGCCCCTACGGCAGCGGCCCGCCGCCCGCGATCTAGCACCCAACGCGGCCGCCCGGCCGCTCCCGCCACCGCTGAGCATCAGGAAGCCCGCCGGTAGGCCCGGACCGAGAGCGGCACGAACACGATGAAGATGCCCGCCAACCAGACCAGGCTCTTCCACAGGTTGGCCTCGACCGGACCGCCCAGGGCCAGCGCGCGCATGGCGTTGATGGTGTAGGTGACCGGCTGGTTGTTCGCGAACGCCTGCAGCCAGCCGGGCATGGTCGCGATCGGCACGAACGCCGAGGACAGGAACGTGAGCGGGAAGATCCAGATCAGCCCGAAGGCCTGCACCGATTCCTCGTCGCCGATGGCCAGCCCGGTGAACGCCGAGATACAGGCGATGGCCACGCCGAACAAGATCGCCAGCGCGACCATCGCGATGGCCGGGCCGACCCCGTTGGAGAACCGGAACCCGACCGCGAACCCCACCCCGAGGACGATCAGGATCGTCACCGTCATCCGCAGGGTGTCAGCCAGCAAGCGCCCGGTCAGGACCGCCGAACGCGCCATCGGCATCGACCGCAGCCGGTCGATGACGCCCTTCTTCAGCTCCTGGGCCAGTGCGATGGCCGTACCGAAGCAGGCGAACGCCGCTGTCTGAGCGATGATCCCCGGCAACAGGAAGTCTACGTAACCACCCGCCGAGCTCACCCGGATCGCGCCGCCGAAGACGTACCGGAACATCAGCACGAAGATCACCGGCTGGACCACAGTGAACACCAGATACGCGGGCACCCGCATCCAGACCAGCAGGTTGCGCCGGGTGATGGTGAGCGTGTCGGTCACCGCCCAGCCGAACCGCACGCGCCAGTTAGGCGCGCCGACCGGGCCAGCGATTCGCTCCGCGATCGCCGTCATGACGCCGCCCTCTCCCGCCGCCGCGCGCCGCGTTTGCGCCCGTTCGGCTGCTCTTCCTCCTCGGCGGCGTGCCCGGTCAGGGTCAGGAACACGTCGTCGAGCGACGGCCGGCGCAGCGCCAGCCCGCGGGTGACCACGCCCGCGGCGTCCAGCGCGCGGACCGCCTCGACCAGCGCGTCCGACCCGCGGCCCCCGACCGGAACGCTCACCACGCCGGTCTCCGGGTCGACGTGGGGCTCCCCTTCGCCGATGGCGGCGACCGCCGCGGCCGCGTCGTTGACCCGCGACCGGTCCGGCACGCTGAACTCGACCACGTCCCCGCCGGCCCGGCCCTTCAGCTCCTCGGCCGCGCCGGCGGCGATGACCTGGCCGTGGTCGATGACCACGATCTCGTCGGCCAACTCGTCGGCCTCGTCGAGGTACTGGGTGGTGAGCAGGATCGTCGTCCCGTCGGCCACGAGGGACCGGATGATGTCCCACATCCCCAGCCTCGACCGCGGGTCCAGACCCGTGGTCGGCTCGTCCAGGAAAAGCACCCGCGGCTTCCCGACCAGGCTCGCGCCCAGGTCCAGGCGCCGCTGCATGCCGCCGGAGTAAGTCTTGGCCGCCCGGTCGGCCGCGTCGGCCAGGCCGAACTGCTCTAGCAGTTCGACCGCGCGGCTACGAGCCTGCGGCCAGCGCAGATGGTACAGCCGCCCGATGATCTCCAGGTTCTCCCGGCCGGTCAGCTCCAACTGGATGGCGGCCGACTGCCCGGCCAGCCCGATCGACCGGCGGACCGCGGCGGCCTCGCGCACCACGTCGTAGCCGTCGACCAGCGCGCGTCCGCCGTCCGGTGGCAGCAGCGTGGTCAAGATCCGCACCGCGGTGGTCTTGCCCGCGCCGTTGGGGCCCAGGACCCCGAGCACCGTCCCGCGCGGCACCGACAGGTCGATGCCCCGCAGCGCGTGCACCTCCCCGAACGACTTGGTCAGGCCCTCCACCAGGATCGCAGGCTGGCCGCCATCAGGCATGTTTCCTCCCGAAGACC